>PPYF01027201.1_pt1 | contig 28830 bp, 27 predicted proteins | sample 1559871 | NCBI WGS metagenome assembly PPYF01 (sample SAMN08240021, study PRJNA423297) | Human gut metagenome, whole genome shotgun sequencing project.
GAAATCAATAGATTAAACGCCACTATAGGTATGACGTATATCCCATATTATCCCCTCAGCGCGTCCGCTGAATAGTTACGTATCTAAATACAGCTCAACAATTTATAGCGATTACATTTTATTTAGAAATTCACTCCATCCCGAACATCCTTTGTTATCGTCAAGCTTCCTGAACAACCTTCTTCTTGAATTTGACAAGGAAGATTCCGACGTATTCAATATCAATGCACATGACTTAAGAGGGAGCCCAATAAGTATCATCATCGAATCCCTGTAGTTGCGTTGCGAAAGATTCTGCCCAAGAAGGAAAGCCATGGCTTCCGGACGGTTTACAAGTAATGATGCCTCCAATATGGAGAAATGATCCTGGGTTATTCCACATCTCTTTCCTCTGCTTTCAGACATAAACACCTCGGTTATCTCACTTAAGCCGACCTTCTGCATCACAGTCCTCTCTTTCTCGGATTGACGGATATCATTTTCAAGAGAACCTTTCTCATTCCGCAGCCGCACAATCTCTCTGCTCATCCTGTCGGTCGTCGCGGCCATGTTATGTTGCGCAATTGCCAGCTTCTGGGAAAGGATTTTACTTTCCTCCCTCTTCTTAGAGATCTTTATCATGAATATGATCACCATAAGCAATGCAATTACAGATATGCTGATGAGAGAATAAAGCCTTTCGAGATTTTCGGCTTCAAGTCTTGAATTACGGTTCTCAAGTTCGGAGAATCCAAGCATCTTCTCCACTTCCGCCACAAACATCCTCGAGTCCTTCAGAGCGATTGAATCAGACACCACGATAAGACGTTCGGTAAAACTTGCAGCCTCTGCCACATTTCCTTCATTGAGAGATATCCTCGCAAGTTTCACCAATGCCTGACGTCTCGCATGCATATCAGAGGATGTGAGCAATTCCAACGAATGATTTCTTATCGAATCAGTATTATTGTTTTCCCAATCCACCTTATTACGGATCAGAGAGCGTGACAACCAGGAAGCCTTGTCATCGACCGACGGAGTCGTGGAAAGGAGAGCTTTCGCTTCCTCCGGATTACCTGTCTCAAGAAGAAAGTTGGCTTTCTGGGAAGCGTACACAGCGTGCGTTATGGAATCATGAATCAAAGGCATCATCTTTTCGATATCGTCATATACCATCCTGGCACTATCCGTATAGCCGGCTATGCTATAAGAAAACGACAGCAGTAGCTTTGTATTGATTACCCTTACAGTGTCATCGCCGCAACCCTCCAGCTCAAGCTCCTTTTTTACATGGTTTATCGCATGCAAATACATATGATTGTGCAGGAAGACACCTGCCATCTGAGCATGTATACGGCTCCGGAGGTCAATATCCTCCTCATTTGTCAAAGATAGCGACTTCTTAAAATACTCAAGAGCAAGCGGCGCCTGATTCAGCTCGCAATAGACGCGACCGGCATAATACAGCACGACAGGATGCAGACGTCTCTCATGTCCTTCCTCAATATAATACTTTAGAAGAACCTTTATTGTGGAATCGGATGATGGCGCATGATATAATCTGTCATTAGCCTGCAACCGCAGCAGACTCATCAGCATCTTGTCTTTATCCTCCACAAACGCATTATTGATTGAGTCGAGGATGACAAGGACAGAGTCGGGACACGTATCGATAATAGACTCGGCACGGTCGAGGGCAACCCGCTGGGGTGATGGAGTGCATGATATCATCAGGAGCACGACCCAAAAGACAGTATATGGTATCAGATGCAGGTATCTCATAGGACAGAAAGGAATTTACTATGCAAATTTAATACATAACTTTCTAATCTGCAAGAAAGGGTTGAGAATAGGCCGGATAATGCTCGTTTCGTGCATCGTGAGCGGCCGGGGAAACCGCACTGAAAGAAGCGGTATTATTCCATAATTCTTAAATTATATCTTATTGCTCTGATAATAAACTATGAATGGATCTGACGCGTTATTCATAATGAAGCGAATGGATACAACGCTTCAGGAATTCACTAAACGCATAACTATGAAAATTCCGCATATGATAAAGATGGCATTTGCGGCTCTGGCGATGATATTCACCACGGCGCAGGCCAATGCCCAGTACTATGAGATAGCCAATCAGATTCCGAGACTGATCTCCCCTGCCCTGTCGGGATCGTTCAACTATAAAGGATTTCTCGAAGCCGGCTACAGCAAGACCTTCGGATCGTATGACGCAGATTTCCTCGAAATATCAACATCGCAGGGATTCCGTTATGCCGACTGGTTCTACATGGGCGTAGGCATCGGCGTCGATGTGCTGTTCGCCCATAAAAACGAGCACTGGGGTGAATGGGGCGAATCATACAACGGGTTCGACCACAACCATTCCTCGACCACTTCCGCCGCCATGCTTCCGATCTTCTCCGATTTCCGCTTCAACATAGGGGGAGCCGATTCGGCATCTTTCTTCATCGACCTGAAGATAGGATGCTCATTTCTGCTGAGCCGGGACTATATCGAGATCGGAGGAGGATATCTCACCAACCAGCAGTACTTCTATCTGCGCCCGGCCGTCGGCATACGCATACCCACGAATGCCAACAACCCGAAACAAGCTGTCAATTTAGGCGTGACCTACAAACTGCTCACCTCCAACTACTGGAGCAGCTGGGAACGCAATATCACCCTCAACAGCCTCGGAGCGATGATATCCTACGAATGGTAGGCACACCCGGCCATCGAAGCAGCACACTTACTAATCCGGGACAAACAAAAAACGCCCGATCGCTTGCACAGTTGAAGTCAAAGTATTAACTTTGCATCCGAAAACGCGCACGTGGCGTAATGGTAGCCGCGCCAGACTTAGGATCTGGTGTCTCACGACGTGGGGGTTCGAGTCCCTTCGTGCGCACTCTGAAGACCGGTTTTGAAGCCGGTCTTTCTATTTCCACGCCCTGCTTGCCGGAGTCTACTATATTACAGAGAGATGGACTCTCTGATGGCCAACGTTTTTCTTGAAAAAACGCTATGGAAAAAAAAGACTCCCCCTCTTTCTTCAGATTCATGGAAAAAAGAATCGCCGACCATCTCGAACGAAACAGGATGCGCACTGCGGAATCGTATGTGTCAACCCTCAATTCACTCCGCAGATTCACATCAGGCATCGACCTATATTTCAATGAAATAAACGCGGCCCTCGCCATCGACTACGAGATGTATCTCAAAAAAACCGGAGTGTCGCGCAACACTTCCTCCTTCTACATGCGGATCTTCAGGGCGACATTCAACAGAGCCGTCAACATGGGACTCGTGGAGCCGCCCTCCATTCCCCCCTTCGCACTCGTCTACACCGGAATCCCCAAAACCATGAAACGAGCCATCGACAAGGAGACAATATCACGAATAAGACAACTTCCGCTCACCAAATTCATGGCTTTTTCACGTGATATGTTCTTGTTCTCATTCTATACACGCGGGATGTCGTTCATCGACATGGCCTACCTCCGCAAGACAGATATGGCCGACGGATTCATAACATACCGCCGCAGAAAGACCGGCCAGAAGATCGTGCTGCGCGTGGAGAAAGAACTTGCCGAACTTATCGCACGCTATCCGGCTCCGAGCAATTCCATATACCTCCTGCCCATAATCACCAAGGAAGGCGCGAACGGGCGCAATGAATACCTCTCGAGATCACACGTGATAAACCGCCATCTCAAGGAGATAGGCCGACAGGCAGGCACATCACTGCCTCTGTCGATGTATATGGCGCGCCACTCATGGGCGACTCTCGCAAGAAACCTCAACATCCCTATAAACGTTATCAGCGAGGCTCTCGGCCATGAATCCGAAACGACTACTAAAATCTATCTCAGCGCCATCAACAGCAGCGTGATCGACTCCGCCAACCACAGGATTCTGAGCAGCATCTGACCCCGACACCCCCTGCCGGAGTATTTTCATAGGGAAATCCTCCCCTCTTCCGAAAGATTCCGCAGACTCCGGCGTTATTAAAGAAAAGCCACCAAACCAAAACAAAGGAAAGAAACAGAAATGACCCGCAGGACACACATATTTTTTGTCATAATAATATCAATAGCCCTGACAATCCTCGCCCCGGCGGCCTTTCCGTCGTACCGGGCCTCATCTGCCACCCACGACGATGAGATCAGCTGCGCCGATGCTATCAGATACCTTACGGAACGCATAGCTGAGTTCGGCGACATAGACCACACAAGCGCCGCGCATAAGATCATGAGGCAGGCCGCGACAGACTCCATAAGTTTCCACACATGTCTCGACATGGCTGAGAAAGCTTACGGCGACCCGGATTCACCGCAACATGACGACTCAAAGCTCATCCCATTCCTTGAGGAAGCCCTACGGCTTCCGGTGCTCAACCGCTCAGAAAAAGAAAGGATAGGATTCCTCCTTGAGATGGCACGGAAAAACAGGCCAGGCACGAAAGCCGCCGATTTCGCTTTCGACAATCGTGACGGCGACGCCGGCACACTGCGCGGGCTTCCCACCGACCGACGGATACTGCTTATATTCTACGATCCGGATTGCAACCACTGCCACGAGACATTCGACAAGATAATTCACACCGAGTTCCCCGAGCCAATACGCATTGTGGCGATCGACGCCGAATACGACCGCATGCTCTGGGAAGCGTCGGCATCATCGCTTCCCGCGGAATGGACTGTAGGATTCGCCGCAGATCCGGTGCAGGACGAAGACATATATATTCTCACCACAATGCCTACCCTGTATCTGCTCGACCGTGACAAGACCGTGATACTCAAAGACACGACACTGCCACACATAATGTCAGAACTCAACCCGGCGGAATGATTTTTTCAGCCTTCGGTTTGTATTTGAGGCGTTTTTTTGCTAATTTTACGGCAAATTCCACTCCTTTGCATCATGGCCGAAGAGAAAGACATAATTGACGAAAACCCCATAGAGAACCACCCCCTTGAGAACGACACCACCGAAATGGCGCCCGAGGCATCTGCCGTGCGGCAGGCCGAACCTCCTGGCAAGAAGACAATTCTTTCCGGGATGTTCCGCAACTGGTATCTTGAATATGCCAGCTATGTGATACTTGAGCGCGCGGTGCCCCACATTGAAGACGGACTAAAGCCCGTGCAGCGGCGAATACTGCATTCCATGCAGACCATCGACGATGGCCACTTCAACAAGGTGGCCAACATAGTAGGCAACACCATGCAGTATCACCCCCATGGCGACGCATCCATAGGCGACGCGCTCGTGCAACTCGGCCAGAAAGAACTGCTGATCGACACCCAGGGAAACTGGGGCAACATACTCACGGGCGACTCGGCGGCGGCTCCTCGATATATCGAAGCGAGACTCTCGGAATTCGCCATAGAGACAGTGTTCAGTCCGAAAATCACGGAATGGACCCCCTCATACGACGGCCGCAAGAAAGAGCCCGTCACCCTCCCCGTGAAATTCCCTCTGCTGCTGGCACAGGGAGTGGAAGGCATCGCCGTCGGATTATCGTCGAAAATCCTTCCCCACAACTTCAACGAGATCATCGACGCCGCGATAGCATGCCTGAAAGGGGAGGATTTCAAGCTTCTTCCGGATTTCCAGACCGGCGGTCTTCTCGACGCCTCACGCTATAACGACGGCGCCCGAGGCGGAAGCGTGAAAGTCAGAGCCAAGATCGAGAAGATCGACAACAAGACCCTCGCCATTACCGAGCTGCCATATGGCAAGACAACGTCCACGCTCATATCGTCGATACTTTCGGCAATGGAGAAAGGGAAAATAAAGATCCGGAAGGTGGACGACAACACGGCAGCCACCGCGGAGATCCTCGTACACCTCATCCCCGGCACATCTTCCGACAAGGCAATCGATGCCCTCTACGCGTTCACCGATTGCGAGGTCAGCATCTCCCCCAACTGCTGCGTCATAGCCGACAGCAAACCACGCTTCATGTCAGTAAGTGAGTTGCTGCGATATTCCGTAGACCATACCCGCGAGCTGCTCCGTAAGGAACTCGAGATCAAACTCGGCGAGACCAGAGAGGCTCGTCTCGGGTGCTCCCTGGAAAAGATTTTCATCGAGGAGAGGATATACAAAGACAAGGAGGTGGAAGATGCCTCCGACATGGATCATGCCATAGCACATGTCGACCGTCGCCTTGAGCCCTACAAGAAGGATTTCTATCGTGAGGTGACACGCGACGACCTCGTGAGACTATGGGAGATAAAGATGGGGCGTATCCTTAAATTCAATGTTGACAAGGCCAACGAGAAGATCGCCGACCTTCAGAAGGATATCGACCGTCTGCAGTTCGACCTCGACCATATCACCGACTACACCTCGGCCTGGTATTCCCACCTCAAGGAAAAATACGGGGCCGCTTTCCCTCGGCGCACCACACTCCGGGGGTTCGATTCAATAGAGGCCACGAAAGTGGCGGAGGCCAACAAGCGTCTTTATTTCGACAAGGCCGGAGGTTTCATAGGCACATCTTTGAAAGACAACGAATTCCTGTTCACTTGTTCGGATCTCGATGACATCATAATAATCTATCGCGACGGATCATACAAGCTCGTGAAAGTCCAGGACAAGCTTTATGTCGGAAAGAAGATCATACACGTCGGCCTTTTCAAGAAAGGCGACAAACGCACGATCTACAACGTCATATACCGCAACGGCAAACCCGGCGACACCGATGAGCAGGGGAAACCGGCCGGACATTCATACATGAAACGGTTCTTCATCACAGGCCTTACCAGAGAAAAGGAATACAACCTCACCAAAGGGCTTCCCGGCTCGAGAGTGGAATGGCTCACATGCAATCCCAACGGCGAGGCTGAGACTGTCAAGGCCGTGCTCAAAGACGAACCGAATGAATCAGGGCGCAGGCCAAGAGCCAAGGAAGTGATTGTAAGATTCGCCGATCTGGCCATAAAAGGTAAAGAGTCGCTGGGCAATCTCGTGACGAAGTATCAGATTGACGACGTCAAACTCATAGAGAAAGGAAGCTCCACACTTGGAGGAAGGGAGGTATGGTTCGACCGCGATGTTCTCCGTCTGAATTACGACGGCCGCGGAGAGAGCCTCGGAGTGTTCCAGGGTGACGATCTCGTGCTGGTGATAACCCGCACCGGAGAATTCTTCACCTCCTCCTATTCCGACTCCAACCACTATGACGACAACATACTGATGATCGAGAAATTCGATCCGCGCAAGGTCTGGACGCTCGCCCTCGACGACGTCACCCTTGGCTATCCTTATCTCAAGCGGTTCTCGTTTGAGCCGTCGGCGAAGCCTCAGCGTTTCGTCGGCACAGACGCGGCATCATCAATAATACTTCTCACCGATACCCCCTACCCCCGTCTGCAGGTGAATTTCGGAGGAGCCGACTCCGTACGCCCCTCTCTTGAAATTGATGCCGAGGAATTCATCGCCCTCAAGAGCTTCAAGGCCAAAGGGAAAAGGATCTCGACATTTACGATCGACTCAATAACCGAACTTGAGCCACTGCGCTTCCCGGAGCCTGCGCAGGAACAGCAGCAGGAGTCAGACACCGACGGTGGGGGCGCCGACACTTCTTCCGCCCCCGAAGATGAAGGTAAAGAAAGCACCCGTCCCACTGTGGTTCAAGGTGATCTTTTCGCATTCTCCGCAGATGACGACCCGGCGCCTGAAGAAACCGGCATTCAGACCGACGACCCCGCTGACACCATAAAGACATCCTGACATGCATAGATTTCAGTTCCTCTTGCTTCTTTTTCTGATGGTTTTGACCGCCACTGCCCAGGAAACGCGGCAGTCGCGCCCGGTCACAGGTATCTACTCTCTGGAGATCGGGCACCGGAGTCTGCTTGCCACCTACCTGTCGCCGCTCCGATACACAGGCACCGACGTTGCCATATCGGGACAATGGAGTAAAGCCATGCCCTTCTCTCCGGAGAAATGGATCATGCATTTCGATGCCTCGGCAGATTTCGCCACAATGCTCAATCCTGCCGAGACTGCCCGTATGGTCGGACTCAACGCCGCTTTCGCGTGGGGAATGTCACGCAGGTACAGACTGCCATATGGCATCAAGGCTACAGCCGGAGCTGCCGTAGGTTTCGACGGAGGGGCGTACTATCTCCTGCGCAACGGCAACAATCCGGTGCAGGCCATGGCCAACGTCTCACTCGCACTCAGGGCCTCCGCCGCACGCCCGGTGACAATCGGGCATCTTCCCGTGCTACTTCGCGATGAGGTGTCGCTCCCGTCGGCATCAGTGTTTTTCTGTCCCGAATACGGTGAGACGTATTACGAAATATATCTTGGCAACCGCAAAGGTCTCGCACACGCGGGATGGTGGGGCAACAATTTCAGGATATCCAACCTCCTGTCGGCCACTCTCGACTTCGGACGCACGGCAATGACAGTCGGCTATCGGTTCTCGGCCCATACACAATGGGCAAACAAACTGAACACCAAGATTTTCACACATTCATTCGTGATTGGGGTGGTGCCGGGAGGCATAGGGCTGCGTAAGAAGAGAGCAACCCTACCTTCGGAAACAATCTATTCAGTGTATTGAGCCACAGCCAAAACAATAAGCAGTCATTGAAAAATGAATAAGATATCAGCCATATTGTCAGTCCTCGCCCTCTTCGTGCTATCATCGTGTCATGATTCCCCGGAATATGACAACGACATCTACGGCAATTTCGACGCCCTTTGGGACATTGTCGACTCCCGCTATTGCTTCTTCGAAGAAAAGGATATCGACTGGAAAGAGATCGGAGAAAGATACCGGTCGCAGATCACCCCCGAGACAGACCAGATAGAACTGTTCTTCATATGCGCCGCCATGCTCGATGAGCTCCGCGACGGGCATGTCAACCTGACATCGAGGTTCAACACAAGCTACTACCGGAAATGGTGGAGCGACTATCCGCAGGATTTCGACGAGCGGACGCTTGAGGAGTACTATCTGAAGTTCGACTGGCTGACGACCAGCGGCATAGTCTATAAACAACTCCCCGGAGAGATAGCCTATATGCGATATCCCTCCTTCTCCTATCCGGTAGGAGAGACATCGCTCGACTATATCCTGGCCATACTCCACAAGAGCCGGGGTCTGATAATAGATATCCGCGACAATGGCGGAGGCGCCCTGACCAACATCAAGACCCTTGTAGGGCGTTTCATCGACCGCAAAATCACCGGTGGATATATAAAGCATAAGACAGGACCGGGACACAACGAGTTTTCCGACCCGTATCCGATTGAATACGAGCCGGCTGACCCGAGAAGGATAAAATGGGACGGGCCCATCGTGCTGCTCACCAACAGGTCGTGCTTCTCTGCCGCCAACGACTTCACATCGGTGATGAAAACTCTTCCCAACGTGACGATTGTAGGAGCAAAGACAGGTGGTGGCGGAGGTCTGCCATTCTCATCGGAGCTTCCGATAGGATGGGGAGTGCGGTTCTCGGCTTGTCCCCTGCTTAATCCTGCCGGGGAATGCACGGAAAACGGTGTGGATCCATCGCCGGGATGCGAGGTGCACTGCACTCCGGAAGAACTGGCGGCAGGCACCGACAAGATTCTCGATTTCGCTATCGAAATGCTCAAAGACAAACCTCTTCCCGGAGGGGAAGAGGAAGAGAAGTGAGCCGGTAGGCCCACTTGCCTTCTTGCCTATTCCTCTGCGTAAGATTTCACGACGGGGCTCTCCACATCAACGCCGTAGATTTTCGCGAAGCGGAGTATGGCTCGCGCGAGTTTCGGCTTGAGTTCCTCAGGGCAATATCTGAAATAAGCCTCGGCCGCCCTTACATGAGCCGCGTCGGGCATAGGATATTCTCTTCTCTCAGGAAGTCCGTAGACGCTGTCGGGGAGTTCCTGTCTCTCTTCTGTTGTAAGTCTGTCGTTCATAGTCTGAATGATTAAGATTTCAAAAATGTGAGTCAATATATGATCGGAAAGCTTGATTTCCGTTATATAGTATATAAACAACCAAAGGCCCCGAGAGATCAGTCTCAGAGACGATATATTGCGACTGGGGGATCTCGTGAATGGCCTGCAAAAAGATATTCGATATGTGGACATTCGATCCAATTCTTAAAACCGTGATATGGGGTGGAGAAAAGATAGCCCCATTCAAAGGTATCAGCACCGATAAGACCGACATCGGCGAGAGCTGGGAGATCTCGGGGGTGGAAGGCTCCGAATCGGTAGTTGCCGACGGCCCCGACAAAGGCCTGACTCTCACCGAACTCACTCACAAATACAAATCGTCGCTCCTCGGGGAAAAAAACTACAAGAAATATGGCGACGCCTTTCCGCTGCTGATCAAGTTTATCGATGCGAGAGACGACCTTTCCGTACAGGTGCATCCCACCGACGAACTCGCGCAGGAGAGAGGATCGCGCTTCGGCAAGACAGAGATGTGGTATGTGCTCGGAGCTGAGAAAGGGGCAGTTCTGGCCAACGGCTTCAACCGAGAGGTAGACCCCGCTGAATACGAGGGACTCGTTGAGAGCGGAAAAATCATGGATGTGCTTAATTTCAATCCGATAAAGCCTGGCGACACATTCTTCATTCCTGCCGGAAGGGTTCACGCAATAGGCAAAGGTGCCTTCGTGGCGGAGATACAGGAGACATCCGACATCACCTATCGTCTCTACGACTACAAACGCAAGGACAAGAACGGCAACGAGCGGCAGCTCCACACCCGGGAAGCCTTCGATGCCATAAACTTCAAGGACACGGAAGGGAAGCCGGTGGACTATGTGATACACAACGATATTCCTGTGAATCTTGTCACCTCCCCCTTCTTCACGACCAATATCTGGAAGATAGACCATGAGGTGATGCGCGACTATTCCGAGTGGGATACTTTCGTGGCGATAATATGCACTAAAGGCAAGGCCACTCTGACCACCGATATTGACAGCCGCGAAGTCAGGGAGGGCATGTCGGTGCTGATACCGGCCTCCTGCAAGACGCTAACCATCACCCCCGACGACATTTTCGAGGCATTGGAGACCTACATAAAATGAAATGAGGCGGATTCGACGTTTTTTTCACAGAAAAGACCCCGAATCCGCAAATTTATGTGTAAATTTGCACGTTTAAACCCACGCCCTTGAATCCGGAGCCTCCTCTCCGGACGATATTGACGTGGGCATCATGCATTTTCCTGACTGAAGGATATGCACAAAACAAAAAATACTATTATTTAGAATCCGATATGTACAGAGACAAGACATGCGGCGAGCTGAGGCTATCCGATGCCGGAAAGACAGTGAAGATCGCCGGCTGGGTGCAGCGCAGCAGGAAGATGGGCGGAATGACATTCGTGGATGTCCGCGACCGCTATGGCATCACACAGGTGGTATTCGACTCCGACCACGAAGACAACTCGCTTTTTGAGGCTGCCAACGCCCTCGGGCGTGAATTCGTGGTCCAGATCACCGGAAAGGTGGCTGAACGCACAAGCAAGAACAAGAATATACCGACAGGCGATATCGAGATAATCGCCGAAAGCCTTAAGGTGCTCAACAAAAGCGAGATCCCCCCTTTCACGATTGAAGACAACACCGACGGCGGCGACGACCTCCGTATGAAATACCGTTATCTTGACCTGCGCCGTCCCGGAGTGAGGAAGAATCTTGAACTGCGCCACAAGATGGCTTTCGAGATACGCCGCTATCTTGACTCGAAAGGATTTCTCGAGATCGAGACTCCTATCCTTGTGAAATCCACTCCCGAAGGCGCGCGCGACTTCGTGGTGCCTTCCCGCATGAACCCGGGTGAGTTCTATGCCCTCCCGCAGAGTCCGCAGCTCTTCAAACAGCTTCTCATGGTCAGCGGATTCGACCGTTATTTCCAGATAGCCAAATGCTTCCGCGACGAAGACCTTCGTGCAGACCGTCAGCCGGAGTTCACACAGATCGACTGTGAGATGAGTTTCGTGGAGCAGGAAGATGTGATCGACATGTTCGAAGGCCTCGTGAAGCATATCTTCAAGTATGTGAAGGGAATTGATTTCACAGAGCCTTTCATGCGCATGACCTGGAACGACGCCATGCGTCTATACGGATCCGACAAACCGGACCTCCGCTTCGGGATGCCATTCGTGGAGATCACCGATCTCGTGAAGGGGAAAGGATTCTCTGTGATGGATGACGCCGAGCTTACAGTGGGCATCGTGGCTCCCGGATGCGCATCCTATACACGCAAACAGACCGACGAGCTGACAGAATTCGTGAAGCGTTCGCAGATCGGCGCCAAAGGTCTCGTATGGGTCAAGGTTGAACCCGACGGATCGTTCAAGAGCTCCGTCAACAAATTCTTCACCCCCGAAGAACTCGCACAATGGGCCGAAAGGATGGAAGCGAAGCCCGGAGACCTCATGCTTATAATGAGCGGAGAGAAGATGAAGACCCGCAAACAGCTCTGCGAGCTCCGTCTGGAGATGGGCAACCGTCTCGGACTCAGAGACAAGAACGTATTCGCACCTCTCTGGGTGATAGATTTCCCACTTTTCGAATGGGACGAGGAGACACAGCGCTACTATGCCATGCACCATCCATTCACTTCGCCCAACCCCGACGACATCTCCAAGCTGCGTACCGACACTGGCAACGTCAGGGCAACAGCCTATGATATAGTTGTCAACGGCACTGAGCTCGGCGGCGGTTCGATCCGTATACACGACGCCGCTCTCCAGGACGAGATGTTCGAGCTTCTCGGATTCACACCTGAAAGGGCCAAGGAGCAATTCGGATTCCTGATGAACGCCTTCAAATACGGCGCGCCACCTCATGGAGGACTCGCCCTTGGCTTCGACCGCTTCGTTTCGATCCTTGCCGGCCTCGACACCATCCGCGACGTCATCGCATTCCCGAAAAACAATTCCGGCCGCGATGTCATGAACGAGTCTCCCTCGCCCATCGATCAGACGCAGCTCGACGAACTACGCCTGGAGCTCAAACCTTCCAAGGAATGACTGCGGCGCAGCCAGGAATAATAATATGATACCCGACAACAGGTCATGCTTAAAGTAAAAGACATAGCGGCAGCCATTGAGGAATTCGCGCCAAAGGGGCTTCAGGAGTCGTATGACAACGCCGGCCTTCAGGTAGGTGATCCGGATATGGACGTATCTGCCGCGCTCCTCTGTCTTGACGTGACCGAGGAAGTGCTCGACGAGGCCCTTGAGCGAAGATGCAACATCATCGTGTCTCACCATCCGCTTCTTTTCAAGGGACTGAAGGAGGTGACAGGCAGGACAGCCACAGAACGCATGGTGATAAGGGCAATCCGTGAGAATGTTGCGATCTATTCGGCCCATACCAACCTTGACTCCGCATGGGAAGGTGTCAGCCACGAGATAGCTCATATGCTGAACATCGGCAATCTGAAGGTGCTCGAGCCCAGGCAGGAGAATCCCGCCACAGGCCTTGGAGTGATCGGAGACGTGCAGCCCACTCCAAGAATAGAGTTCCTGAGAAGGATAAAAGACACTTTCAAGGTGAAATGCCTCCGGTATTCCTCACAGAGCCCGCAGCTCGTGGTCAGGAAAGCCGCAGTGTGCGGAGGCTCCGGGGCCTCCCTTATAAAGGAAGCGATCGCCAATGGCGCCGACATAATCATAACCGGCGACGTGAAATATCACGATTTCACCACCTTCGGGCTCGACATCATAATCGCCGACATCGGACATTTTGAAAGCGAGCTCTGCACCAAAAAGATCCTCTCCCGGATCATCCGGGAGAAATATCCGGAATTTGTGACGTATTTCGCCGATTCCGAGACCAATCCTGTAAAATATCTGTAAATAATATCACGCCTATGGCTACCGACAAAAAGAACGACAAAGAACGAAGCGTGGAAGAGCGCCTCCAGAATCTTTACCAGCTCCAGAGATATCTCTCGGAGATCGACAGGATAAAGATTCTCCGCGGCGAGCTCCCCAACGAGGTGAAAGACCTTGAGGATGAGATTATCCGCTATCAGACCCGCATCCAGAAATACAAGGATGAGATAGAGAGTCTGAAGGCTTTTGTCATCCAGAAGAAGGGGGAGATAGCCGACCGCCGTGTCAAGATAGAAAAATATGACGAGCAGATCAACAACGTGCGCAACAACCGCGAATTCGCCTTCCTTGAGAAGGAGAAGGAATATGAAGGCCTGGAGATAGAACTCGCCGAGAAAAACATACGCGAGGCCACCGAGAAGCAGGAACAGAAATCTGCCGAGATCCAGCATGCCGAGGAGGAGCTTGCCGACAACGAGCATATCCTTGTGGAGAAGCGCAAGGAGCTTGAGGAGATCGTCTCCGAGACACGCACTCAGGAGGAGGAGATCCGCGCCAAGGCCAAGGAACTGGAGCAGAAGATCGACGAGTATACTCTCGCAGCATTCAAAAGAATCCGCAAGAACGCACGCAACGGGCTTGGAATCGTGACTGTGCAGAGAAGCGCATGCGGAGGTTGCTTCAACCGCATCCCGCCTCAGAGGCAGCTTGAGATCAAGATGCACAAGAAGGTGCTGGTATGCGAATACTGCGGCCGCATCATGGTAGACGGAGCCCTTGTCGGAGAGGAACAGCCCGTAGTTGAGCAGGCTCCGAAGCCGAAACGCAAGAGCCTCAAGCCTTCGGCCCCGAAAGACCTCTGACACGACAAAGCACTGGCCATAAATATTCCGTGGCATATCGGAGATGCGCATCTCCGATATGCCACGGAATATTTATGTAAACAATGGAGGTCACGTCGTCCCTCGCCGATGATATGTCAGGGGATACCAAGAAAGCGGTGCAGCTGCACGGAGAGAGTCCATCGCGGATCTGAAAGAACCCTGTTGACCGTGCGCAACCTGTTGCGGAGCGCCTCTCCGGGGTCGGCCACATGGCATGGCTGGAGATACATGAGGGTCTCCGGGCCTCGGCAAGGAAGAGAGAAATACGGCTCAAGCGGCTGCCCGAGATCCACCACCTTTATCTCGTCGGCATGCGCGGTACGCACCTCATAGTCTCCGGCGCCATCCATCCCGCATTTCGGGGAGACCGTCACCCAGTCTATTCCCTCAGGAAGGGGAAGCGAGCCATTGGTCTCTATAGCTATCTTCTTCCCGGTGGCACGCTTGAGGAGATCGACGAAAGCATCGTCTATCCATAGCGAAGGCTCACCCCCGGTAAGCACTACCCAATCGGTCTGATACAGTTTCACAGCCCGGATTATATCGTCGTCGCTCATGGGGATGCCGTCGGAATGGTCCGTATCGCAGAATGCACACTTCATATTGCATCCGCTGAATCGCACGAACACACAAGGATGACCCACATGCGCCCCCTCCCCCTGGAGGGAATAGAAGATCTCGTTAATCTTTCTCATAAGCGGCCGTGTTTCCTTCACTTTCCTGCACCTCGCAACGCCAGCAGTTGGGCACATTGTCGACTATCCATCTGGCAATATTCTCCGCAGTCGGATTTCCGGGCACCACATCGTTGATCACCGCATGATCAAGGCGATCCATCACGATCTCCTTTATATGAGTGAAATCAACCACCATCCCGTCGGCATTGAGCTTTTCCGCCCGGCACTCCACCGTCACTATCCAGTTATGGCCATGCAGGTTCGTACACTTGCTCGGGTAGCTCAGTTCGAGCCGATGGGCCGCGCTGATCTCGAATCTTTTCTTTACGTAATACATATCTCATTCATAGATTGTGGGGTCGTCGATACCAGCCTCGGAAAAGGCCTCGCGCCGTTCCACGCAAGTGCCGCATTTTCCGCAGTGTTTCTCCCCTCCCTTGTAGCAGGAATAAGTCTTCGAATAGTCCACACCGAGGCGCGCGCCGAGCCTGGCGATATCAGCCTTGGTTATATCGGTGAAATCGGCATCGAGGGTCACCCCTTCGTATGTGCCCTCTCTCATGGCCGCACCCATAGCCCTGACAAAGCCGGGGCGACAGTCCGGGTATATGGCGTGGTCGCCCCCATGATTGGCCATCATCACGTGCTTCAGCCCGCGGCTCTCGGCGAGCCCGCAAGCAACGGCGAGCATTATCCCGTTGCGGAAAGGCACCACGGTCGACTTCATGTTGCTGTCGGCATAATGGCCCTCCGGGATATCATCGGCACCCGACAGAAGGCTGCTTTTGAAATATTCCCCCATGAAGGATAACGGTATGACGAGATGGTCTATCCCGAGCATGCGGCATTGTTCACGCGCGCATTCAATCTCGCGGGCATTATGGTTCGACCCGTAGTCGAAACTCACGGCCAGGGCTATACGATCCTTGCGGTAATGGAGTAGCGTAACGCTGTCCATCCCTCCCGACAGAATTATCACTGAATCTTTCTTCATAGTTCACCTCCTCATGTCGAGAGCCTGCGCTCTCCTGGCAATACACAGATCCTGATGCTCGCTGTCGCCCATGTTTGCGAAGGGGTAGATAGATATTCCACCCCTAGGCATGAAGATACCTTTCACCTCTATATAACGCGGCTCCATTAGTTTCCAGAGGTCTTTCATGATTATATTCACGCAGTCTTCGTGGAAATCTCCATGGTTACGGAAGCTGAAGAGATAGAGCTTCAGGCTCTTGCTCTCCACCATCCTGGTGCGTGGTATATAGGAGATGTAGATATGGCCGAAATCGGGCTGCCCCGTCTTCGGGCAGAGAGTGGTGAATTCCGGACAGTCGAACGTCACGACATACTCGTTCTCCGGGTGTTTGTTCTCAAATGTCTCGAGAAGTTGCGGGGCATAATCCGTGGGATACGCCACTCCCTGGCAGCCCAGGAGCGTGACGCCCTCAAGTTCTGATTCTTTTCTCATATGGAGTTATTCTAATATTGTTTTGGCGAAGGGAAGTGTTTTTCTCCGCGGAGCTGCCACCATCCACGGATCCCTTCCGAATGCAAAATTACAAATTTTTTTGTTCGTCTGCAACAAGGGGTTGAGCCGCGAGTTTGCATATTAGGATTTTTATTCATACTTTTACACCCGATGGCACAGACGCAGGATGGCGTCTGACGTAAAAAAACAATATAACTATCAAAAGGAAATGAAGAAATCAGAGACTATCGCGCTCTATCGCGAAGCCTTCCTCGAAGGGAAAGACGAGATAGACCGCCGCAAATTCGAGGAGAAAGGGGAAGACCGCCAGTATGCGGCCGTCATGGCCTGGAAACGCCGCAAGGCTCTTGCCGCGGCTGCCGACAAAAACAATCCCGGAATGATTGCCTCCACAATCAAGAATCTCCGTAAAACATTGGTTGAACTCCCCGAACTTCCCCCTAAAGAGGCGGAAAAACTTCTCTCTCTCGCTGACGCACTGAGAGATGACATCGCGAATTTCGAACTCATAAAGAAAGGACAGCTTCTGCGCAAACTCCGTTCGCAGCGTTCATCTCTCGATCGTGAGATAGAGCAACTCGAGAATGAAGGTGTTAAAGAGTGTTAAATACGCGCCAACTCCTGAACAATTCTTTACTCTTTCAAGTTAATAAAGATGAAAAGAAAGAAGATAGATTTTTGTTCATTAAGTTTAAGTACTAACAGGAGCAATATCTCTTGTTAACAAAAGCGGCCACTCGTGAGAGCGGCCGCTTTTATTAAAGACTTTTTCAAACGATTGCATCCCATATATACAATGCTTATCCCCTCTGCTGTCAGTATTGATGGGCATTTGCATCCTGCTCCGAATGGAGAAGACCGATTATCGTGGAGCTCACATCGGCTATTTTTCTCATCTCTCCCTTAAGATTGCGCTGAGCCCGCAGGCCGGCGACATACACAGGCACACCCACGGGGAAGAACCACATGCAGGCCTCCCCTATCCATTTCTTAGATCCGGGCTGATAGAGCCACAGACTCCTGATCACCGGATAATCCATAAGTTTGTTCACGGCGATCGAATTGCGGCAATCGGTCATATAATCCACATCCTCCTCCAGACGGTTGCTGATGGTGTGCACCCTTTCCAGGTCATACCCCTTGAGGAAATAGTCCTTGTAGCCCATTTTGCCGGGATAAGCTTCGCAAAACTCCAGGGCAGCCTCCCGGAGCGCCGACAGGCGTTCCTCCGCCTCGGAGGTGGAGATATCGTTGATGATGACCTCCTTGTAGGCAACCTTGCGTTCCACTTTTCTTCCAAGAATACGGCGGAAGAAGGCCTTATAGCTGTCAGCGTTGAATACCGCCGAGTCATTCATGGCCTTATACGTGACATAGATTCCAAGCGGCGCCAGCACGAAGGTAGAGAGCCATATGCCAAGCCATGAAGGCCACCTGCCATCACGGGCCATCTTATACCCACTGTTGTCTATGACATAATAGAAGAGGAAAAGAAGCACCGAGATTACGAGGGGTGTGCCCAGTCCTCCCTTCCGGATGATGGCTCCGAGCGGGGCGCCGATGAAAAAGAACACCAGGCAGGCCACCGAAAGCGTGAATTTGCGCAGAAGCTCTATCTCATGGCGCCGTTTTGTCCACTTGTCATCATGCACCGACATTGACTTGAACTGAAGATCCATGATCCTGCGGTCGGATATGCCGAGAGCCTGGTCGAAGGCACGCGTCTGCCGGTCGGGAGAAAGCGACTGGATCAGCGTGTCGATATCCACAGGCACTATCCTGGCAGTATCGGCCAATGCCTTAGTCTTATCTTGGTCCGACGCACTCTTTCCCCTGCCCGCTCCGTCAGCGACATCAGTCTCGCGGGAGATCGACATGGGGCCGTTGAGCATGGGAAACGCCGTGATCCGCAGCTCGCGGGCATAAACCGATCCTGTGGAATCAAGCCGGGCCCCTATCGAGTCGATGGTCTGACGAAGCTCCTTCATGTTCTTTCCGACATACTGCGATCTCATTCCACCCTCGTCGAGACGGTTGAAATTGGCATCGAACGGAATGAGAACCTCCTTGTCGGCGAACTCCTCGCGCCGGAAAGGCACGTTTCTGTCAATATTCCGCTGCTCACGCAGATTCTCAAACTGCTCTCCGCTCCATAGATGCAGATACAGATATTTCATGTCTGGAGTCATGGCAAGACGTCCGGAATCAGCTAAGAGTATCGTAGAATTGTCGCCGCCATGGCTCACGTCATAGATCATCATGCCGTAGAGCATCCCGGTCTCACGGTCTTTCGACTTGACAAAGAGATTATAGCCGGGGATCTGGTCGTAGAAGACACCCTCCGGAATCTCAAGTTCCGGCGACTTCTGACGCATGGAGAAGAGAAGAGTCCACATCTTCACCTGAGCCGGAGGAATGACATCGTTCTGGAAAAAGAAAGCTCCGACCGATATGCCTGAGATAAGCACGATCAGCGGACTCATGGCCTTCAGGAGCGATATGCCAGAAGCCTTCATGGCCGTGAGCTCAAACTTCTCGCCGAAATTGCCGAACGTCATCAGGCTCGCAAGAAGTATGGCGAGAGGAAGCGCGAGAGGCACCAGAGTGATAGCCGCATAGAAGAAAAGCTCTGCTATCACAGATATCTCCAGACCTTTTCCCACGAGATCGTCGATGTTCTTCCACAGGAACTGCATCAGCACTATGAAGAGCACAATGAAAAAGGTCATCACGAATAGAGGCAGGAAGCTCTGGAGGATGAAAAGGTATAGTCGTTTGATTATTCTCATCTATAATAAAGCGAGGGAGTATTTGGTTTCAAAGCGTAAAATTACAAAATTTAACCCGTCTGCGGGAAGTATTGGGCATAAAAAATGCGTCGCTCCCCGCTTTTCGTCATTTTTAATACAAATTGGTATTTTTGCAATCCTGACTTTGAAAATGTTTTTATAACTTTGCAGAAGAACAATCAACCCTTAACATATATTTGTCATGACCTTATTCGAAAGGCTCACAAAGAAAGCCCAGGAGCATCCCCAGAGACTGGTGCTCCCCGAATCAAAAGAACCACGCACCCTCAAGGCAGCCGAGGAGATCCTTGAGAAAAAGGCTGCGGAGATCATCTTCCTCGGCAAGAAAGAGGAGATTCTTGCCGAGGCTGAGAAACTCGGACTGAAAAACATCGCCGATGCATCGTTCCATGATCCCGACGACGTGGAATTCACAGAGAAATACGCCGAGCTTTTCTGCGAGCTCCGTAAGAAAAAGGGAGTCACCATCCAGGATGCCCGCTACACAGTGAAGAATCCCCTCTATCTCGGATGCCTTCTCATCAAGGCCGGCGACGCCGACGCCATGGTGGCCGGCGCCCTCAGCCCCACATCAAGTGTGCTCCGCGCCGCTTTCCAGGTGCTCAAGACCAAGCCAGGCATCTCCGTGGTGAGCGGAGCCTTCATCATGCTCCTGCCCAAGGACTGCATATATGGCGACAACAACATGCTCGTCTTCGCCGATTGCGCCGTGGTGCCCGACCCGACGAAAGAGGAACTCGCCGAAATTGCGATCGCCACAGCCAAGACCACAAAAGATATCGCCGGGCTTGAACCACGTGTGGCCATGCTCAGCTTCTCCACTCGCGGATCAGCCTCCCACGAGAAGGTCGACAAGGTACGAGAGGCAATGGAGCTCGCACGCGAGAAAGACCCCTCGCTCAAGATCGACGGCGAACTGCAGAGCGACGCAGCCATAGTGCCCTCCGTAGCTGCCCTGAAGGCTCCCGACAGCACAGTGGCCGGACGTGCCAACACCCTTATCTTCCCCTCGCTCGAGACAGGCAACATCGCTTATAAGCTCGTGCAGCGCCTCTCCGGCGCCGGCGCCGTGGGCCCGATTCTCCAAGGACTCGCCGCCCCTGTCAACGACCTCTCGCGCGGAGCCACCGTGGAGGATATCGTCAACACGATCATCGTGACGTGCAACCAGGCCATCGGCGACAAAGGACTCTGATCAGATAACCTTTCTAAACAAACCAGACAACAAATGAAGATTCTTGTGCTCAACTGCGGCAGCAGCAGCGTGAAATACAAACTCATCGACTCCGAGTCGAAAGAAGTGCTCGCCGAAGGCGGCGTGGAGAAGATCGGGCTCCCCGATTCATTCCTCAAGTTCAAACGTAAAGACGGATCGAAAGACGTCATCGAAGTTGAGATGCCCACAGCCAAAGAGGCTGTCAAGAATGTGCTGGCACTTCTCACCGACCCCAAGGAGGGCGTGATCAAGAGCTTCGACGAGATCGGTGCCGTAGGCCACCGCGTGGTGCACGGCATGGAATGGTTCAACAAATCCGTGCTCATCACTCCCGAGGTCATCGAGAAGGTGAAGGAGTGTTATCCCGTGGCCCCTCTCCACAATCCGGCCAACGTCACCGGTATAGAGGCCGTGACAGCTATTCTTCCGGACGTGCCCCAGGTAGCGGTGTTCGACACAGCATTCCATCAGACAATGCCAGCGAAAGCCTACATGTACGCCCTTCCTTATGAGGCATATGAGAAATACGGCGTGCGCCGCTACGGCTTCCACGGCACGAGCCACCGCTACGTGTCGCGCCGCGCCTGCGAATTCCTCGGCCTCCCATATGAGAAGCAACGCATCATCACATGCCATATCGGCAACGGCGCAAGCATCACTGCCATAGCCGACGGCAAGAGTGTGGACACCTCCATGGGCCTCACTCCCACCGAGGGGCTGATGATGGGCACCCGCGTGGGTGATGTCGATCCGGGCGCGATCGTCTATATGATGGAGCGCGAAGGGCTCGACGCAGCCGGCGTCAGCACTCTCATCAACAAGCGCAGCGGTGTGGCCGGAGTCTCGGAGATCTCTTCCGACATGCGCGATATCGAGGCAGCCATCGCCCAGGGCGACCGCAAGGCTATCCTCGCGCTCGACATGTATGAATACCGTATCCTTAAATATATCGGAGCATACGCGGCTGTGCTCGGAGGCGTCGACATCATCGTCTTCACAGGCGGTGTAGGCGAGAACCAGACAGCCACACGCGAACGTATCTGCGAGAAACTCGCTTTCATGGGCGTCACCTTCAATGCCGAGGCCAACAAGACACGCGGCGAGGAGATCGAGATCTCGGGAGCGGATTCCAAGGTGCATGTTGTAGTCATCCCTACGGACGAGGAACTCATGATCGCCCAGGACACTGCCGCCATCGTCAGCGGTCTCTGACACATATAATAGGAAGCTGACCACAATAATGGGCCGCGCCCGGACGTTTTAATTCCGGACGCGGCCTTATTATGCGACGGCCGCAACCGATCATTCACAACAGAACAGTTCTGACTATGCTCGACTTCATCACCTGGAACGCAGATCCAGTCCTTTTCAGTCTCGGCCCCATCTCGGTGAGATGGTATGGCCTCGCTTTCGCGGTAGGTTTCATCATCGGTTATAACATCGTGGCAAAGATGTTCCGCCACGAGGGAGCTCCCGAGAAATGGCTCGGCATTCTCCTCACATATGTCGTGATCGCCACCCTCATAGGCTCCAGGCTCGGCCATGTGTTCTTCTACGAGTGGGATCACTACTCCCAGCACCCCATGGAGATTCTCAAGATATGGAACGGCGGCCTTGCCTCCCACGGCGGCACGATAGCCATCATCATCGCAGTCTTCCTCTTCTCGTGGTTCGTGACCAAAAAACCTGCATCCTGGACTTTCGACAAGCTCGTGGTGCCTATAGCCCTTGTCGGAGGCTTGATCCGTCTTGGCAACCTGATGAACAGCGAGATCTATGGCGGTCCTACAGATCTGCCCTGGGGATTCATTTTCCTTCGGGACGGTGAGACAGTGCCCAAACATCCGACACAGATTTATGAGGCTTTGTGCTATTTCGCGCTGTTCGCCCTGCTTATGTGGATGTATTGGAAAAAGAACGCCGAGGAACGCCCCTGGCTCATCACGGGCACATTCTTCATCGGCATCTTCCTGCCGCGATTCATCATCGAATACGTGAAAAACGTACAGGTAGCCTCGGAGTACGACATGATTGCCCGCTACGGCATCAACATGGGTCAGGCGCTCAGCATACCATTTATACTCATAGGTATAGCCCTGGTGATATGGGCAATGACTCATCCGCGCCAGCATTGGAAGTTCCCCAACCGCTTTGAGGAGGAGATCAATGCCAGTGCAAGGCCGGCAGGCAGAAAACACTGAAATAAAGCTTTCAATAAATTCCTTTAAACACTTTCCTCATGTCTGACATCGAACTCCGCTCTGAAAAAATACGCAGACTCCTCGGTGAGATTCCACCGTCGCTCGTCAGATGGGGCACTTTCGCCATCATCTTCATCTTCGCGGCCCTGCTCGCCGCGATCTGCCTTATCCCCTATCCGCATTCCAACGGAGAATCGATACTACGCAACTTCCTGTCGCGCCTTTTCTGACGCCGCATTCCCTAATATTTCCCATCTTTCCCAATTCCCCTTAAAATCATCGAAAAACTAACCCTATCATGCCCTCGCCTCGCGTCTCCCCCGACGCCGCGCTTTCAAGACATGGCATGAAAAAAATGAAGCCATGCGGATGGCTTCATTCCAGTTGGGGATAGATAAATCTCAACCCAATATCGCGGCTGCCCTCATGAGGGCATTCAGAAACGCGTCGGCCTCCTCGAAAGTATTATAGACGGCATATGAGGCACGCACGGTGCCGGGAATCCCGAGACGGTCCATCAGAGGCATAGCGCAATGATGGCCCGTGCGAACCTCCACCCCTTGTTTGTCAAGCAGGAGTCCGAGATCATATGGATGACTGTCACCCACAAGAAACGATATGACAGCGCTCTTCTCGGGGGCATCGCCGAAAATACGCATGCCGGGGATATCCCTCATGCGGGCCTGCGTATATTCCATAAGATCATGCTCATGACGCGCTATTCTCTCCACTCCGATCTCCGTAATGAAGTCGATAGCCTTGGAGAAAGCGGCGATATCCACGAAATCAGGCGTCCCGGCCTCAAACTTGAAGGGAAGGTCGGCATACGTAGTGTGCTCGAATGTGACTTTTCCGATCATCTCCCCGCCACCCTGATATGGGGGCATCTCCTCCAGCCATCTCTTTTTACCGTAGAGCACACCTATTCCCGTCGGGCCATACATCTTGTGTGAAGAGAAGACATAGAAGTCGCAGTCGAGATCCTTCATGTCGAGTATCATATGTGGCGATGCCTGCGCACCGTCGATGAGCACCGGCACACCCTTTGAATGGGCAAATTCCACCATCTCTTTAACCGGATTGACCGTGCCCAGCACATTGCTCACATGACAGAAAGAGGCCATGACAGTCCTTTCGTTGAACAAAGAGCGATATTGTTCGAGGTCAAGCACGCCGCGGTCGTCTATATCAACGACACGGATCACGATGCCTGTGCGGTCGCGCAGCAACTGCCAGGGCACGATATTGGCATGGTGTTCCATCACTGTCAGTATCACCTCGTCGCCGGCCTTGAAGCGGCTTCCGAACGACGAGGCCACGAGATTGATACCCTCGGTGGTGCCACGGGTGAAGATCACCTCCTCCACAGAATCAGCGTTAATATATCGTCTCACTTTCTCACGCGTCTGCTCCTGAAGATCAGTCATCTCCTGCGAGAGGGTGTGCACTCCGCGGTGCACATTCGCCTTCTCGTGAGTGTAAATTCTCTTAATCTCCTCCACGACACGCGCAGGAGTCTGCGATGTGGCCGTATTGTCGAGATAGACCATAGGGCGTCCCGCCACAGTTCTTTCAAGAATAGGGAATTCCCGGCGGATTCCCATCACTTCTTCCTTATCCATCGTTTTCAAGAATTAGAGGCGCATGCCGAGCGGCATGACGCGCAATTGGCCTCCTCCCCGGCGAATCTCCGTTCCACAAGCATATGCAGCCGCTCGCCGAGCCCCGGGAGCCTTACCTTATCGATCACATCCGACATGAACGCTTGCTTCAGAAGCAGTTTCGCAGTAGCCTCGGAAAGACCCCGGGTGCGCATATAGAACACCTGCATGGCATCGAGCTGCCCGGTGGCGGCTCCGTGGCTACACTTCACGTCGTCATTGTATATCTCAAGCTGAGGTTTAGAGAACATCCTCGCCCTGTCAGAACCGACTATATTACGGTTGCTCTGGTAGGCCTCGGTGCGGCAGGCACCTTCATCGACAAGCACAAGGCCGGCGAATGCTCCGACAGCCTCGTCATCGACTACATATTTGAACAGTTCGTCGGTAGTGCAGTCGCCCACGGCATGCTCTATGCGGGAATATGTGTCGAGATGGCGCCTGCGGTCTTCTATCGCCATGCCGTAAAGATGGAGCGCGGCATGGCGGCCACCGAACCTGCAGAAGTATTCGTTGCGGGTATTGCCGTTATAGAGCGTGATACCGTCGATCACGACATTACTGCCCTCCTCCTGGCGCAGATATAGGGAAGAGAGACGAGAGGTCTTCTCCGTCGACTCCTCAAGATCGTAATAATCAAGGCTCGCGTTTCTGCCTGCATACATCTCTATCGTCTGAACCGCGCAAAAAGCCACGTCGGGGTTCTGCGTATGATCACAGGCGAGGATCTTCACCTCAGCGTCATCCTCCAGAATCACGAGCACACGGCGCACGGCCATGAGAGGGGTACCGTTCTGAAGGATGTTGACAAGCTGTATCGGTTTCTCAACCTTCACACCCTTTCTTACCCATACAGCTATGCCGTCCTGGGCGAAAAGCGTGTCGAGAGCCACCGTCGGATTAGACATGTCGGCGAGGCGCCCATAATATTTTTCAGCGACCTCAGGATATGTCTCGGCAAATCTCCGCAGGCTGCCCACATACATGTCGGCGGGAAGTCCGTCGCGAGCGGTATCGCTCTCGGCATATATGTCGTTGACCATAAGGAAAAGCGAGGTTGATATGCTCGGCACTCCGCAGTGGAAAGTGGCTGCAGGGTTCACATCCACATTCACCCTGGCTATGTTGAGCCCGTAGTCGGGAGCGAGCACCGACTCGAGGTCGGTGGTCTCATAGTTCTCCGATCCCTCCCGGGGCAATGCCATGTTCTCCAGCGCGCGGAGAGCATCCCCTCTCATGGAGTTGAGCGCGCCGCCGCTGTTGGCGTCAACTATGTCGCCGTGTTGTCTGTAAAGGTCTATATACTGTGTAAGGGCACTCATTTTCCACTCTTTTAAGTCATTCGTTGGCATCGGCCTGCTGTTTGATCCAGTCATAACCCCTCTCCTCAAGCTCGAGCGCGAGCTCAGGGCCGCCGGTCATCACGATCTTTCCCTTATAGAGGATATGCACGAACTCGGGCTTTATATAGTCGAGAAGACGCTGGTAGTGAGTGATGACGATGGTGGCGTTGTTGTCCGTCTTGAGCTTGTTCACACCCTCGGCCACAATGCGCAGCGCATCTATGTCAAGACCGGAGTCGGTCTCATCGAGGATGGAGAGACGGGGCTCAAGAACGGCCATCTGGAAGATCTCATTGCGCTTCTTCTCGCCTCCGGAGAAACCCTCGTTGACAGAACGTGAGGCGAGCTTGTTGTCGAGCTCCACAATCGCGCGCTTCTCCCTCATCATCTTCAGGAAATCGGTGGCGCTCATGGGAGGCTGTCCGAAATACTCACGCCGCGCGTTGACGGCAGCCCTCATGAAATTGACCATCGAGACCCCGGGAATCTCCACAGGATACTGGAAGCCGAGAAAAAGGCCCTCATGACTTCTGATCTCCGGCGGCATGGCCAGAAGATCCTTTCCGTAGAACTCGGCGCTCCCTTCGGTCACCTCATATGCTGGGTTACCGGCGAGCACCATCGACAGAGTGGATTTGCCCGACCCGTTGGGGCCCATTATGGCATGCACCTCTCCGGGCTTAACCTCGAGATTTATACCTTTCAAGATCTCCTTCCCGTTGATGCGGGCATGTAGGTTTTTGACTTTAAGCATTTTCTATCAATATTTGGGCCTCCATCCGGCCGTTTGTATATATAACGCCCGCTTCGGGGGTTATGTTGCAGCTTATCTTCTTCGCCTCCTTGAGCTGAAGGATATGGGCGAGATCCTCCACGCTCCCGCAGCCAAGAAGCCCGGGAGCGAGAAGCATGACGCACTCCACCACGTTGCCGTCGTCGGCGCTTGCATATCTGAGCAGAGAGGAAGAGGGATTGACACAAAGGATCAGATTGTAGACGATCGACACGACAAGCATGTATTTCACCAGACAGAACGCCGCCCCCAGAAGCGAATCGAGCATCCCTACGTAGAACACCTGCATGGCGCTGCGCAACACTTTCGTGAACATCCTGAACAGGAGGTAGACTGCCACATATACCACGACAGCCGACGTGACACTGTAGATGAACGACGATCCGGGGGTGCCCTGCAGGCCAGGAAGCAGCGCCCGCATGAGCGCCTCAGCCTCCGCGTCAAACACATGGGCGCACACAGTGCCGAAGGCAAATCCCAAGATGCCCGACACCTGACCTGTGAAGCCGCTCCGGAACCCCTTTATCACGGCGAGCCCGGCCACGGCGATCACTATTATATGATATATCGCATCGCCCATTGTTGAAAGAGTATGCAAAATTAACTCTTCCACGCCAATATTCAAAATCAATGTCTGAAGATTTTTTAACCACTTTTTATAGACGCTATCCCCTCCATTACGGAAAAAATCATTAAATTTGTGGGTATGAAGTTAAGTTTTCTCAATCGACCATGGAAAGATCTCGTGGCTGCCGCATCGTTTCTCGGTGTCAGTCTGCTGCTTGTGTTCGCGGCGGTCTGGGCTTACCATACCTTCATGACCTCCCCCCCCTACGTCGATCCTGAGAAATATCCTGTAAGAGGAATCGATGTCTCGGCCCATAATGGTGTCATCGACATGCAGAAGGTTGCCGACAGCGGCGTCGAGTTCGTATTCATAAAAGCCACTGAGGGTGTCGACTTCAAAGACCGCAACTTCCGCACAAACTTCGACAAGGCGCGCCGCGCGGGGCTGCTCACGGGAATCTATCATTTCTTCCGTTTCGACCGCGATGGTGTGGAGCAGGCCATAAACCTCATGAGGTCAGTAGGAAGCCGGCGCCCGGAACTCGGGCTTGTGATCGATGTGGAGAAAGCCGGGAATCCCGATTCAATACCCACGGAGACGGTGAAAAACAGGCTCCTGCAAATGGTGGATTATCTCAACCTACTGGGCCACAGGGTAATGTTCTATTCCAACAAGGACGGTTACTACGAATATCTCGCCGAGACTTTTCCCGGCGCGCCTTTATGGATATGCGGTTTCTCCGAGAACCCGATAAACGCAGAATGGAGTTTCTGGCAGTTCAACCACCGCGGAAAAGTCGACGGTGTGACGGGCGACGTGGATCTGAACGTGTTCTGCGGCAACCGCGAGGAATGGCACAACTTCCTTAACGGCGACGTGTGGCCCTATTCCGACCGCGACTGACACGCCATGTCTGCATTTACCCTCTCCGCAATAAGCCACTTGTCTCCCACGTTATTATCCTGATGATAGGCCATAATATCCCGACCACTGTGATGCGCTTGGCGTTGACGCTGCTGCTTTCAGCCGTCTGTTTCCTGACGGCCTCCCCCCTTCCGGCAACGCATTTCCGATCATCTTCAAGACTCGCCTCCGGCCGATGGGCCAAGGTGAAGGTGCGGCACACCGGAATGCAACTCATAAGCAACAGCACCCTGCGCTCACTCGGATTCAACAATCCTGACGACGTAAAAGTCTATGGCTTCGGAGGCAGGATGCTTCCGGAGCGCATTGACGCGTCGATGCCCGACGACCTTCCCCCGGTGCGTTCGGTGCGCACGGCTGCCGGCATCGTATTCTTCGGGCATTCCTCCACCGCATGGGCTCCGGCAAGGAACGGATATCTCTCCTACGCCCACACCACCAACGCATACTCCGACAATTCCTATTATTT
>PPYF01544723.1_pt1 | contig 28814 bp, 25 predicted proteins | sample 1559871 | NCBI WGS metagenome assembly PPYF01 (sample SAMN08240021, study PRJNA423297) | Human gut metagenome, whole genome shotgun sequencing project.
ATTTCATTTAATTTCACTTATTTAATTTTTTGACATCTAATTTTTGAGATTTTGTGTCCAAAATACGTTGACCAGTGCATTCCACCGTCGTATTGACCTTTTTCGCCGGATTCGTCACATCCGCTGCCCATGATAAAGGTGCACTGAAACTTCCCAAAGCTGCCAGTATAGACAGACTGAGTAAAATCTTCCCTTTTTTCATTTTTCCCACCTCGATATAAAACTCCCAAATTTCATACCTTCTATTCTTTAATCATACCAAGCGCCAGACCGCTCGCATATTATCCGAAAGTATACTTATATAAGGAAAAAATAAGGAAATGAGAGAAGGAAATGATAGAAACTGGGCAGATGGGAGATGCTCTTGGGAAATAGGAAGGAGAATTAAAACCAATAGACGACCTCGCTAACGCTCGAAGAACCTTTTTAGATTTTAAAGCCCAATGAATAATCAACCCTATCCGCCCGGCATCAGATTTTGGGGCCGGGCACCTTCCCCGTCTGGGAAGGCAAGTGTTAGCGGCGCTTCAATGCTCGGACTGTTACCGCCTTCAAAAGTCAGCGCTCTGTACAGCGAGGGACGAGTTCGGGTGCTCTTTCCGCGAATGTGTTGCACTTTTATTGGCGATTTCTCCTTGTATTTCGTGGTTTATGGACAATATGTCCTGTTTCTTCACGTTACCAAAGTAAAGTAAGAAAAAGCAGATGATTTCAGCGGAAATCATGCTATAATTGTTATACATCTATATGTTTTACGGCATGTGCCGCGCATACGCGCAGTCTCCTTTCGTATGAAACCGGACCCCTGCGCTTAGAAAAAGGAGGAGTCCCCATGGCATTAAAAGAATTCGAATTCGGCTTCGGCCAAACTACTCAGAAAGTCATGCTCCCTGAAGAACATATTTCCGATGTTCTTGAAGGAAATCCCACGCCCGCTTGCGACGTGGAAGAAGCCACACTGGAATGCATGCGCCATCCGATCGGCAGCCGCCCGCTGCAGGAAATCGTCAGAAAGGGCGACAAAGTCTGCATTGTATGCGCTGATATTACCCGTACATGGAACCATTCTGATCAGTTCGTCATCCATATCGTCAATGAACTGAACCGCGCAGAGATCCCGGACAGCGATATCTGCATCCTCTTTGCCCAGGGCACTCACAGAGCGCAGACACCGGAAGAAGATATCCGCGTCGTCGGCAAGGAAGTCGCTTCCCGTATCAAGTTGTACCAGCATGACTGCAAAAACAAGGACGAACTCGTCCATGTCGGCGATACGAAGCTGGGCACTCCTGTCTGGATCAATAAGCATGCAGTCGATGCTGACAAGGTCATCGTCGTCGACGGCATCACCACCCACCTCTTCGCAGGCTACGGCGGCGGCAGAAAGCTGATTCTCCCGGGCGTTGCCGGTGATGAATCCATTCAGATCAATCACTGCAATGCGCTGGGCGCTGAATTCGGCAGCGGCATCAACCCGGCTACCCGTTCCACGCTCCTTGATCACAACCCGGTTTCCGATGATATGCAGGAAGCTTCCGATATGATCAAACCGTGCTTCCTCGTTCATTCCATCGTGAATGCAGACGGCCAGATCTGCCGCATGGTCGGCGGCGATCCTTATGAAGCATGGCTCGAAGGCACCAAGCTCGTATACCGCATCCAGAAGGTCCCGATGAAGCAGGAAGCGGATGTAGGCTTCGCTTGCGCTGGCGGATATCCGAAGGACGTATCCCTCTATCAGGGCAGCAAGTGCTATGATCCGGCTGACGTCGCTGTCAAGGACGGCGGCATCATCATCGCCATCATGGAAGCCAGCGACATCCAGGAACCGCCGGCATACCTGAACAGTTTCCAGTATGAAACAGAAGCTGACATGGAAAGAGCACTGCGCCATCATTTCACCATTCCATTCTTCGTCGCATTCAACCTCTTCTGCATGACCCACCGCTACACGATTTACCTCGTCACGAAGCCGGAAAACTTCGAAGCAATCCGCAAGACGAACCAGATCCCGGTAGCAACGGTTGAAGAAGCATGGGCACTCGCTCAGAAGCAGCTGGAGAAGGAAGGCAAGACCGATTACACCATCAACGTCATGCCGCACTGCGCCGCCATCGTCCCCTACCTGAAAGGCTAATAATAAGGGAAATCAAAATCCGGAATAAAAAGCAGGATACCCCGCAGGCATCCTGCTTTTTATGTTTTTTGAAAAAAATCGATAGATGTTTATTAATATATAATTAGCATATCTTGTTTTCTTACTTATTCCTGCACTTTTCAAGTAAGGCAACGAGATGTATCATATATAGGTTAAGCATCGTTTTAATATAATTATTTAAAGCAGAGAGGTCTATGACTGTGAATCGCCTTTTCAATAATCCATTTAAATTCATTACATTAAATACCTTGATTTTTATTTGTTTTGAGTTTTTGTTTACAACCTTCCTGACTAACCAACTGTCTTTGCCTGTGGAACGCAAAAGTATTATTCTATCTGCTCTTACAGCTGCCCTTATAGCTGGATTGTACCCCCCCTAAACCAACTATTAGAAAAATATATCTACCTGTTACATTCTTTCTTTACTTAATTCCTACCATCTTAATTTGGTTTTACTATAGTGCATCAGGAAACTGGCCACACCCGGACACCTTAATGGCACTTCTTCAAACAAACAGCAATGAAGCATGGAGCTACTTCAAAGACCATACAAGTATAGTTTCCATGTTCTCCATACTGGTTTCTATACTATTTTTTATATTATTTGTCCGGTCTTTTTATAAACAGATTCTCCCCTCAATAATCAAACAGAGAAAAAACAAATATTTTTATATTGGGTGCTGCCTCATTGCTTTATCCTCAGGATATTTGATTGTTCATAATATAAAACAAAATCCTTTAGGTCAGCTTTTTGCAGGAACGGTCAGATACATGAACAGATACAATGCCTTTGCAGAGAATAAGAAAAAACGGGCATCCATGATTAACCAGAATTTATCCTTTTCAGAAAATAATAAAAAAGGAATTTATGTATTAGTCATCGGAGAATCGCAGAATCGTCTCCATATGAGTGTATATGGATATGGCAGGGAAACAACCCCATGGCTTAACCAACAACATAATGAAAATCCTGATTTTTTACTATTCACTCAAGCCTATTCCTGTCATACCCATACCGTACCAACCTTAACTTATGCCTTAACTGCTAAAAACCAGTACAATGAAATATCTTTGGAAAATGCAGTCTCTATCATCGAAATGGCAAAAGCCGCCGGCTACCATACTGCCTGGATTTCTAACCAGGTGCAGTATAGTGCCTGGGATACCCCGATTACAGTCATTGCTTCAGAAGCAGAACAGCAGATATGGCTTAATAAAAATGTGGGAGAAACTACAAAAACAAATTTTTATGATGAAAAAGTAGTCAATGGGCTGCAAAATATAAAGAAATATGACAAAATGCTTATTGTCATTCATCTTATGGGCAATCATGGCAGCTACGCAGACCGCTATCCACACCAATTCGCAAAGTTCCAAGGAAGAGGAAAACAAATCGATGCTTACGATAACAGTATCTTATACAATGATTATGTAGTTTCAAAAATTTATGACTCTGCCTCCAAACTCCCGTATTTCCAAAGTTTAATTTACTTCTCAGACCATACAGATGCGGTAGACCAGGGGCTGGCTCATGATTCCGGAAATTTTGTGTATCCTATGACTTACATTCCCATGTATATGTTCTTTTCGCCAGATTATAAAGCCGAGCATGAGACAACATTTAATAATCTAAAATTCCATCAAGCTGCTGTCTTCACAAACGACTTGATTTTTAATACCATTTTAGGCGTCATGAATATCAAATTCCCACCCATATATGAAGAGAAAAATGATTTCACGTCCAATAAGTACGACGATACACCTACCAGATTCAAGACATTATACGGAGCTAAAGTTATTCAGCCATATCCTAACAACAATGCCTAGCCTTAGTTCTTTCTTAACTGATTGCCTGTTAAAGTAGTTGTTAGTTGTTTGTATTTGAGGAGCACGGTTTTTCATTGACAGAACCGCCATTTCTGACTATAGTAAAATGTGTAAATAAGAAAGGGGAACGCCATGCTTCGAGCTTACAAACATAATGAAAACCACATACTCTGCGAGATACCGCTGGAGCAGCTGGAAAAGGGCTCCTGGATCAACTGCGCCGCCCCCGATACGGCGGAACTGACTAAACTGAACGAACTCACCGGCATTCCCGTAGACTCCCTGCAGACCGCACTGGATAGAGAAGAACGGTCCCACGTGGAACTGGAAGACGACTACATCTTCGTCGTTGTCAATACGCCGGTGGTCCTGGAAACAGACGCCTACGACGCCCTGCCGCTGGGCATCTTCATTACCCGCCAGTTCTTCGTCACCGTATGCCTGGAAACAAACACAGTAATCCAGAAATTTCTGAATAACTCCTTCACCAGCTTCCAGACCTACAAGAAGACACGTTTCCTCTTCCAGATCCTCTCCCAGGCATCTTCTTCCTTCCTGTTCTACCTGCAGCAGATCTACAAACAGACCGACGTCATCGAGACCCAGGTCCGCAAATCTTTGCAGAACAAGGAACTCTTACGCCTCCTCGAACTCCAGAAATCTCTGACGTACTTCAACTTCGCCCTTCATGCGAATGAAAACGTCATGGAACGCCTGATGCGCCTCAGGAACAGCCCTCTTCCCTCCCTCCTCAAGATGTATGAGGAAGACGAAGACCTCCTCGAAGACGTCATCATCGAAAATAAGCAGGCATTGGAAATGGCCGAGATCTACACGAACATTCTGATGTCCATGATGGACTCATTCTCCTCCATCATCTCCAACCGCCTGTCCCAGATCATGAAATTCCTGACCTCGGTCACGATCATCCTCGCGACCCCGACCTTGATCTACTCCCTCTGGGGCATTAACGTCCCCGTCCCCTTCGAGAGCTCGCCCTTCGGCTTCGTGGAAGTCACCCTCCTGGGTGTAGCCGTTACCGTTGCCGTCACCTTCGTCCTCTGGAAAAAGAACATGCTGTAAGCGAATAAATCATCCCGCGATTGCGGGATTTTTTTGTGGGGGAATGGTGTATAGTAAAGGAAAAGCGAAAAAAGGGAAAATCATGAAAACATACGACATGCGCTTTGACGCAGAGACCATGGCCATGCTGCAGAACCTGAAAGGCAGCGTTCTCAAGAGCATCCGCTCCGATGCCGAGGCCCTGCCATCTTCCGCCTATGGCATCGCAGAAATCATCACCAGCCGCGGCGCGTACGCACTGACCAGCACCATCGAAGTGGCCGATTACTTCGGCGCCCTCGAAGACGTCGCCATGTTCCGGCTCTTTCCCTCCACCGGTAATATGCCCTCCAGGCTCATGAGCACAGACATGACAAACATCCCCGTCGAAGAAATGATTCAGGAAATCCAGATCGTCAACGAACATCAGGAACTTTTCCATCTGGGCGTGAAAACCTACGACGTACAAGTCACACGCGGGATTATCTTCCTCCTGCAGAACGGAGGGGAAATCTCCTTCGAGAAAAACATATGGTTCTCCGAAATGATCTCCATCCACAAAGGAACCCCTCTCACAAACCAATTCATCCCCATCAGCGAATTCGAAGAAGACTGGACCGATGACTACGTGGGAAAATGCGAGAGAGAAACGATAAAGATTTGAGGGAGTGAGTGAAGAAAACCATACAACCAGACTAACGTTTGTCCGAAATACAACTCATCCGTCGGCTCCGCCGACACCTTCCCTTCCAGGGCAAGGTCAAGTTCAAAACCATACAACCTCGCTTCGCTCGTCGGAACCTTTTTAGATTTTAAAGCCCAATGAATAATCAACCCTATCCGCCCGGCATCAGTATTTGGGCCGGGCACCTTCCCCGTCTGGGAAGGCGAGACCCACTCAAAAAGGAGCCATTGGAATGACTGCTCATTTCCAATGGCTCCTTTTTTAATTTTTTTAATTTATTTGCTTTCTTTCTTTATTCTTCTACGTATGGTACGATGGCGCTTCCCTGGGGGATGACGTTGATGGTGTAGTCTTCTTTTCCTTCTTCAGCGAGCTGTTTCTTGGCGAGTTCCCATGCTTCTTCCACGGTGGCAACCGGGATCTGGTGGGTTCTTTCGCGGAGGATGTCGAAGTTCTCGGGCCTGGTAACGATGTAGACGGTGTGTGTCATGGCTGTGATGAGGTTTTCGAAGGCGACGAAGAGGGGGATGGTGAAGCAGGCTCTGAGGCCTTCTTCCATTTCTGTGAGGTTCTTGTATTTGAAGCTGCCGAGGTAGGCCGGTGGTTCCTGGACGTCTTCGGCTTCGATCATGGTGATGATGATGCCGCCTTTTTTGGTGGCGATTTCGGCGGTGGTGTAGCACTTGGTGCCCTGGTAGAGGTTGGTGTCTTTCGGGTAGCCGCCTGCGGAGACGATGGTGACGTCGGTCTGGGCTTTCATCCGTACTTTCTGCATACGGTAGATTTCACGGGTACCTTCGAGCCATGCTTTGTAGGGGTCGCCTCCAACCATGGAGGAGATTTCCCCTTCTGCATTGATGACGGAGTGGACGAGGAAGCATGGTGCGATCATGTCGCAGGCTTCCTGCATGTCTTCGGAGACGGGGTTTCCTGCGATTTTGAGGAGGGCTGCGTCCGGGTTCAGGCCGCTTCCGACTGTGGGTCCCAATGCGTGGCAGTGGTTCTGCTGGACGGTTTCGAAGCCGGCTACGCCCGGGAGGATGAGTTTCCTTCCGCCGCCAAAGCCTGCCATGTCGTGGGTGGAGATGGCGTTGATGAGGATGACTTTGTCAGCTTCGACGACGCGGGTGTCGATCCATACGTCAGTGCCTCTTGTCGTGGTGCCGACGTGGGTCAGCATGGATTTGTCGGTGGAGACGTGCTGGTACATTTTAATGCGGGAAGCGACTTCCTCGCCCACGCAGGTGACGTTTTCCTCGTCGGTGTGGACGCGGTGGGTGCCCTGTGCGAAGACGATGTAGATGTCGTCGTCCGGGATGCCGGCGTCGTTCAGTTCGTTGACGACGTGGACGGTGAATTCGGAAGCGCGGTTCCATGCGCGGGTGATGTCAGCGACGACGAGGCAGACCTTGTCGCCTTTCTTCACGAGGTCGTGGAGAGGCTCAGCGCCGATCGGATGACGCATGCATTCGATGGTGGCTTCTTTCACGTCGCAGGCGGGCGTCGGTACGCCTTCGAGGACGTCAGAGATATGTTCTTCCGGCAGCATGACGGACTGCGTGCCGTGGCCGTAGGCGAGTTTAAATTCTTTCAGGGACATAGGTCATCCTCCTTACTACACTACAGGGAAATTTTCTTTCATTATACTCCAAAAAGGAGGAGGAACAATCGAATTTCTTAGAAATCTTCGAATTTCCTATTTCCCGTACTTTCCGTAGAAGATATCCAGCACTTTGTCCATGTCGGCTGCGGAAATCTGGCCGGGCGCAGAGGGCTTTTTCCCGGAGGCGAAGGTAAGCGGTGCGCCGAGGAAATTGCCTGCGGTGCGCGTCAGGACGCCGTCTTTCCCCATGCCGATGACGATGACGGGATTGTCCGGGAATTCTTCCTGCGCTTCAGCGGCGGCGTACATGACAAGGGCAGCTTCCTTCGGATGCTCGACGATGGTGGCGACCTTCAGGATGTCGGCGTCCATGGCCTGCATGTTTTCAATGACGTCGATGATTTCACGGACGCCCATCACTCTTCCGAAGGAGTGCCAGCTCATGACGACAGGCATGTCGGCGCGCTTAGCTTCGCGGATCATTTCGTACGTGTCGAAGACTTCCTGGCCGTATTCGATGTCGACGGCGTCTCCCAGGTGCTCCTTCGTGATGAAGGAAAGGAGGTCGATGTACTCGGCTTCTGTGAAATCGCGGGCGCCTCCCTGCGGTTCGCTTCTGACGGTCGTGAGAACCGGGGCATCGGGAAATACGCTTCTGATGGCTTCATACCCTTCCTTCAGATTCTTTTCCATCTGGAAATTTTGACTCGCTGCCAGGTAGTCGACGCGCCATTCGAGAAGGTCGAAAGGGGTACCGGCAAGGTCCTTGCACTCCAGAGCGAGAAGCTCGGTGCTGTCTGAAACGAGGGGAATGCAGATTTTCGGTCGTCCTTCCCCGATGGCAGTCGTTCTGATTTTTATCATACTTCGCCTCACTTTCCATGACGGAGACCGGCTTTCCAGCCGCGGTCTTCGTGGTTCAAAAGTTCACATCCGTCCTCCGTGACGAGGACGAGGTTTTCAATCCGGACGCCGAAGCGGCCCGGAAGGTAAATGCCCGGTTCAATGGAAAAGATCATGCCGGGCTTGGCAGCAAGAGGAGAATTCGGGCTGACTTCGCCTGCTTCATGCTCCCGGATGCCGATGAAATGGCCAAGGCGGTGCGTGAAGTATAGACCGTAGCCGGCTTCTGCGATGCAGTCCCTGGCCGCCTTGTCGATGGCCTTCAGAAGGACGCCCGGGCGGATCAGCGCTTCGGCGCGAAGGCCCGCTTCCCTCACGGTGTCATGGACTTTCTTTTCCTCCTCCGTTGGTTCTCCCGTGAAGTACGTCCTTGTCATGTCGGAGCAGTAATGGTCCTTCTTGCAGCCGATGTCAAAGAGGACGGAGTCGCCTGGGGCAAGTTTCGTGTCGTCGGGCGAATGGTGCGGGTCGGCGCCGTGCGCACCGAAGGAAACGATCGGCGGGAAGGAGAATCCTTCAGCGCCCTCTTCCTTGTAAATCTTCCGAAGCTCTTCGGCGCATTCCTTCTCCGTGACACCCGGGTAGAGGAAATCACGGATGCGTCGGACAGCGCGGTCATTGATGAGGGAAGCTGCCTTCATGCGGCGGATTTCCTCCTCATCCTTCACAGCGCGGAGCGCGTCGATGAGCGGCGAGCCGTTCACGAATGTCCGATTTCCTCCCCTTCCCATCAGGTCGAGGAGAAAGGCCGAGTGCCATACGCCATCGACCCCTGTCCTGCCATCTGCGAGAAGGCTGGCGAGAAGTCCGATGCCGTCCTCGCCGTCCTCGAAAGGATGGTCAGCGATGCCATTGCTCTTCAGCGGGAAAAGGCGGTTCCTTACCCAGTACGGATCAGAATCCGACGGGATGACGAGCACGGTCAGGCGCTCACCGGGATGGATTTCCTCTTCCGTCAGGTACCAGAGCGCTGCCGCATCTGAAACGATGATCTGGGAAAGGCCTGCTTTCCTCACGGCCTCAGATGCGCGGGCGAGCCTTTCCTTATTATATTTTTCCATAATGTCCCCTTCTTTCAAGACCCATTTCCTACATTATAATCCCATCAGTAGCCGCGGATCTGCTTTTCTCCTGACATGTCGAAAATCGGGCCGTAGGCGGCATTCGCGAGCGCCCTCACGGCATAGACGGCGTTCTGGGACGCGGCATAAATGTAGCGGTCGTCGACCGGGACGATATGCTTGGCCGCTCTCATCTGCGCGATGGCGGGGTTTGCAAGGAAACTGTCGCGGTAGCGGGAGGCCCCCGTCGTATCGGACTCGCGGTCCGTCGAGACGAAGAACATGTCCGGATCCACCTTCACGATCTGCTCGGGGGAAATCATCTGTCCGTTCGAAACGCCGGCAAGTCCGATCGCATTCTCGAGCCTGGCGCGGGTGAGGAGCTCATTGAACATCGAGCCAGGGCCGCCGTAGCGCGTCATCTGGGAAACGAGGAAGACGACGGGTCTCTTTCCTTTCTCCTCGGACAGACGTTTGTCCGACTCTGTGAGCATTTCATCCATCTTCGCGACGACCTTCTCGCCTCTTTCCTTTTCACCCGTAGCAGCGGCGATGATGCGGATGTCGCTTTCCACCTCTTCAATCGAGCGCGGCCCCTTGATGACGACGACGGGGATGCCCATATTCCGGTAGAGGTCGAGCTGCTCGCCCTTCGTGTACGTGGAGGCGATGATGAGGTCCGGCTTGGCCTCGGTCACAAGCTCCATCGAGAGCCCCATGAGCGGCACCGTCATCTTGATATTCTTCGTGTCATTGGCGATATAGGAAATGGCGGGATCCCTGTCCGCTTCCGTCGCAGCGATCAGCTTGTCCGGCGTGACGACGCCAAGGAGCATAGTGTCGATTGAAGCGCTGTTGCCCATGATGCGCTCCGGTTTCTTCGGGATCTTCACTTCCCTGCCCGTCGCATCCGTCACCGTGTATCCGGCGCCCGTGTCCGTGCTGACGCTCTTGATTCCGCAGCCGCCGATAAAAATTGAAGCCGCCAGAAGGAGCACCTCCCCTGCCATGATTTTCTTCTTCATAAGTCCTCCTCTCTTCATTTGCCTTTCATTGTACACAGAATAACACAAAATGAGAATTCATGCTTTCTTTATTAAAGGGTGTCTTTCTTTTTATTAATATTTTATTTGTTAATTCTTTTGTTTTATAAGAATTGCGAGTATAATACTTTTAGTAATTTCAATATGTACGCAGGAAAAGGTCCTTCGAAGGGCAATAGAGAAGCGCGGTGAGGAGATCCGGGAAGGTCTCCGATTCCGCCACGGTCCCGCCGCTGTGACGCTGAGCCGACCCCAAGAAGCCACTGGATGAATCCGGGAAGGCGGGGAAAGCGAGGAAGCGAAGTCAGAAGAACTGCCTTTTCATGCGTGAGATCCCGATGGGATGCGTCTCTCTGCGACCGACAGACGCGCATCCTGCCGGGCTATTTTCAAGCCCCTAAAAACAGGGAAACACAGGGAGGATTTTATGAAAAAGAAGTACATCGCAGCATCACTGGCCGCTCTTTGCGCAGCAGGAGGAGCCATGACCGTCCATGCAGAGGACATGCCGGTCTACACCTTGGACCAGGTCGTCGTCACGGCCAACCGTGAACCGGAAAAGGTCATCGATTCGAACGCCGACATTTCCGTCGTCACCGCCAAGGACATTGAAGCTAACCATTACAAATCCGTTGCCGATGCTGTGAAGCAGGTACCGGGCGTCGTTATCGCGACGAGAGGCTCTTCTAGCCAGACCTATTTCTCCGATCCGATTACAATCAACGGATCGACCAACGTCGTCGTCATGGTCGACGGCATGCGCGTCAACACGAACGGCCTCATGGGCACTCATTCGCAGCTGGGCATTCTGACCAATATGGATTCGGTCGATCATATTGAAGTCCTGAAGGGCTCTGCTTCCACGCTCTACGGCTCCGATGCTGCTGGCGGCGTCATCAACATCATCACGAAGAAACCGACGGACGGCAAAGTCCATACGACCCTCGACCTCTCCCGCGCAAGCTTTGACGGCGAGAAGTACGGCCTTTACAATGAAGGAAATAAGGACGGTTTCTTCTGGACCATCGAAGCAAATAAACAGATCCAGGGCAATTTCAAGGACGGCTGGGGACGCCATGTCATCAACCATCTCAATGCAGAATCCTTCGCAGGCAAGATCGGCTATGACCTGGGCAATGACTCTTCCGTCACATTATCCTATGAAAAATACAATGCCGACTACACCCGTCCTGACTATGGATCCAATGATCCGACAAAAGACTTTGGCAAGAAGGACAGTGACCGCATCGCACTCCAGTACAATGCGCGCATCAATGACCGCCTGACCAACCGCCTCTCCATGTACCAGAACCGTTATCATCTCCAGGATGACTACAATAATGCAGGCAGCTCTGGTACTACAGACCTCCGCCTCAAGACACGCGGTATTTCCGATCAGCTCACCTACACCATGGAAGGCCAGACCATCATCGGCGGCTTCGACCTCTACCAGGATTCCGTTCCTTACTATGCGGAAGTTGCCGGCATGCAGGGCAAGCATGCGACAAACCTTGGCTTCTACGTACAGGACAAGTGGGACATCAATGACCGCTGGAACGTCACCCCTGGCGTACGCGTCGAACACAATACGGACTACGGCACCCGCACCACACCGAGCCTTACCGTCGGCTACAAGATCAGCGACAACACGAACTACTATGCAAGCTACAAGAAATTCTTCAACGCACCGAGCCTCATGCAGATTTACTATGATAATTATCATACTATACCTAACCCGGACCTCGATCCGGAAGAAGGCTACACCGTTGAGCTCGGCGCCAACCATATCTTCGACGATACCCTGTCCGGAAACATCAGCGTATACCGCCAGTTCGCCAAGAATCTCATCTCCTGGGGTTATTCCAGTAAGGGCACCCAATACCTCAATACAGGAAAGACCATCAATACCGGCGTGAACATGTCCCTCACGAAGAAATTCTCCGATCATCTCTCCGGCACCCTGGGCTACAGCTACTTCGATGGAGACATCAGAAACGATTCCCGCGTTTACATGCCGAAGCATGAACTGAATGTAGGCCTGAATTACACCGATAAGAAATTCGATGCATACATCAATGGCCGCGGCGTCATGGACCGCTATACATCCACAAAGAGCTCTTACGGAGTCAGTGAAAGCAAAACGATGAAGGATTACTCCAGCTTCTGGGTATGGGATATCGGCGCTGACTACAAGATCACCAAGGAAGCTGCCATCTATGCCCGCGTGAACAACGTCTTCGACCAGTTCTACACGAACATCGGCTCTTCCTCTCCCAGCTACGGTCCGTCCGGCACCTGGTTCGCAGCTCCTGGAAGAAACTACGAAGTCGGCATGCAGTACCGCTTCTAATCCCTTTCTAATTTCATTTCCTTAAAAAGGTCTTGCAATCCAAGTGGAAAAAGTATAAGATAGTTGGGATAAAATTTTACAGTCGCTTAGAAAACACGGAAGGAGGCTCTTCAGATCATACTGAAGGCCTCCTTTTTTCTGAGCCAGTATTCCTGACGGAGGGATCTATTCATGGAAAAACACATCATAGAAGTAGATGAGAGGCTGCCTCTGCTTCCTACCATTCCACTCAGCCTGCAGCACCTATTTGCCATGTTCGGTTCGACCGTCCTCGTCCCGTTCCTCTTGAACGTCGACCCCGCGACCTGCCTTTTCATGAACGGCATCGGCACACTGATTTACCTCACCATCTGCAAATGGAGACTTCCGGCTTACCTCGGCTCCTCCTTCGCTTTCATTTCGCCAGTCCTCGCCGTCACCTCGACCGCAGGCATGTCCTACGCAGACGCGCAGGGAGGCTTCATCGCCTTCGGCCTGTGCTTCATGCTCCTCGCCTTCATCGTCAAGAAAGCAGGCGTCGAATGGATAGACGTCCTCTTCCCTCCGGCAGCCATGGGCTCCATCGTAGCCATCATCGGCCTTGAACTCGCCCCGCTTGCCATGAGCATGTCCGGCTTCATCGGAGACCCTCAGGGCATGAGCGCAAGTACAGCCATCATTATTTCCATGTTCACCCTGATCGTCACCATCCTCGCTACCGTCCTTGGCCGCGGATTCATCGCCATCATCCCGATCCTGATTGGCGTCATTGCCGGCTACCTCCTCTCGATCGCCATGGGCGTCGTTGACTTCACCCACATCGAAGAAGTCGCATGGTTCGCACCGCCGACCTTCTATGCGCCGGCCTTCAACTTCTCCGCCATCATGATGATCCTCCCGGCCATCTTCGTCGTATTCGCCGAACACCTGGGCCACCTCTTCGTCACCAGCGACATCGTAGGCCGAGACCTCATCAAAGACCCGGGTCTCCACAGATCCCTCTTCGCAGACGGCCTCTCCAACATGATCTCCGGCTTCGTCGGCTCCACCCCGAACACCACCTACGGTGAAAACATGGGCGTCATGGCCATGACCGGCGTCTACAGCACCTGGGTCATCGGAGGCGCAGCCGTCTTCGCCATCATCTTCTCCTTCATCGGAAAAATAGCAGCCATCATCCACGCCATCCCCACCCCCGTCATGGGCGGCGTCTGCATCCTCCTCTTCGGCTTCATCGCAGCATCCGGCATCCGCATGCTCATCGAAAAGAAAGTCGACTACACCAAATCCAGAAACCTCATCCTGACAGCAGTCACCATGATCAGCGGCCTCTCCGGCGCCACCGTAGGCATAGGACCCATCCAGCTCAAAGGCATGGGCCTCGCCACCGTAGTAGCCATGATCGTCTCCCTCTGCTTCCTCTTCTTCGACAAAACACACATGTCCAACGAAAACTAACCCGTCATCTCCCAGACCCGCTGTGATATAATTAAATAGACATCGTGATTGACCGGGAGAGCCCCTTTGCTGCCAAGCAGAGGGGTTTTCTCGTGGGAGAAATGGGCAAGCGAAGCGAGGTTTGCTTGTTTTCCATCAGCCAGAGGCTGGTTTAAGGGAGTTAACCTTGCTCCGAAGGAGAAGGTCCTGGCGGAGCCAGGGAATGAGATGCAGTTCCCGCGATTCCATCGCGGTTGTAAGGTGTTTTCGAGCGTAGCGAGGTTGTACTGTTTTAAACTCGCCTTCCCAGACGGGGAAGGCGCCCAGCCTCGATACTGATGCCGGGCGGATAGGGTTGATTATTCATCGGTTTTTAAAATCTAAAAAGGTTCCTACGAGCGCAGCGAGGTTGTATGGTTTTTTATCGAGCAACGCGAGGTTTAAGGGTGTTAACCTTGCTCCGAAAGGAGAAGGTGGCGCCGAAGGCGACGAATGAGATGTAGTTCCCCGCGATTCCATCGCGGTTGTAAGGTGTTTTCGAGCGCAGCGAGGTTGTATGGTTTTAAACTCGCCTTCCCAGACGGGGAAGGCGTCCGCCCCAATTACTGATGCCGGACGGATAGGGTTGATTATTCATTGATCTTTATAAAAGGTTCCACGAGCGCAGCGAGGTTGTACGGTTTTCTCATTTCCCTCGAACCCCGCTCGGTCGTATTGTTTTCCCTTGTCTCCCGATTTTCTCCCTCCCACAAAAAAGGAGCTGCAGAAATGATTCCACATTTCTGCAGCTCCTTCTATATTGTTCTCCTAAATCCCCTCATCCATACAATACTTCTATTTCATGCTCAGCCTCAGAAATAGTTTGTTTGTCAAAAACCCGTGCTTTTTCAAAGGCAGAGACGCATTCGTCCCTGAATGCAGACGTCATGGTAAACAGCATCGAATCAGTATAAATATTACATAACTCCAATGTATACTGATCCCTTGTGAGATATCCGGAAATCATGTATCTCTCTCCCCTGAACATGAACTCCATCTCAGGATTATAGGCCAAATCATCCATAAATTCTGTAAAAGTCTTTCCGGTCATTTCTTGATTCTCCTATAATATCCAGCTTCCGCCACTCTATTCCTCTTCGCCATCACTTCTCCGGCTTTTTAGCCACATCCCACGGTTCTGCCTCAAGAATCGATCCACTCAATATCCTGTTCTACTTCCAAAATTGTTTTTCCATCAAACAGTGGAGCCTTCAGAAGATCCTGCACGCCTTCATCAATCGTCGCGCCGTCATGATTCCAGAGATCATTGTCATCTGGAGGATTGCATGCATACAGTTCCATATGGACCGTATGATCATTTGGCATATACCCTTGATACCAGTATGTTATGCCCTTGTAGATAAATGCTGTGTTCTGGCAGGTATAAAGGTACTCCACGAAATCCTCGACCGTTCCGCCCTTCATATATTTCCCCCCTTTAAAATACGTATTTTATATTTCCGCTCTAAAAATTCTCTTACCATTATTATATAACAGAACCGGCACCTATACAGGAAATAGGAAGGTGTTCCTCCCCCTCCCTTTCTCTATTTCGAAATTTCATGATACAATATAAGAAAGAAGTTCTGTAAGGGAGGCGGGAGCATGCAGCAAGATACCGGAATCGATCCGGACAGCCTGAGAGTGCTGTCCATGTTATCCGAAAAACAGCGCGACTGCGCTTTGACACTTTATGCGAACCGGGAGAAAAAGAAGTCCCTCGCCTACGTCTTCTGGATCGTTGGCGCCGTCTACTACTTCTACCTCGACCGCCCCGCGCGGAATACCGTCCTCTGGATCCTCTGGTTCGTCATCGTCGGCTTCGTCTGGTGGATCGTCGACCTCTTCCACATCGGCCGCATGGTCGAAGAACGGAACAAAGAAGTCATCGAAGAATGCATGCGTGAAGCCGTCCGCATCTACCCCGACCCCGTAAGCATGAGCCCGGAGAACGTCGTTACCATAGACAACGAAGTCTAAAGGAGAATTACCATGGACTTAACAGAAGAAATCGCAAAAATGAATTTCTATAAAACCTTCGAACCATACATCGACCCATCCGTCACCATGGAACAGCGGATGAAAGGCGACATCAGACTCAGAGAAGGCGCACCCGAAGAAGCCAAACAGGCCCTCGCCAAATGGATCGCCATGAAAATGAAGAGCCGCCTCTTCTAAAGGAGAAACTATGACGAGAGGAAACATCCTGACCGAAGAAGAAATAGCGCGCCTCGCCGCCCTCCCCGAGAAACAAAGGGACTACGCCGTGAAGATTTATGCTGCCCGCGAAAAGAAAAAATCCACCGCCTACATCCTCTGGCTCTTCTTCGCCCTCTACTACTTCTACCTCGGCCATCCCGTGAAAAACATCATCTTCTGGCTCCTCTGGAGCTGCCTCATAGGAGAAATCTGGTGGCTCATCGACCTCTTCCGCATCTCCGACATGGTCGACGAGACCAACGAAGAAATCCTCGGAACATGCATCGAAGAAGCCAAAGCCCTCTATCCATAACCCAAAGCAAAGAAAGTACCCGTTATGAGCAAAGAAACCATCAGCGAACAGGGCATAGCCCTCCTGAACGTCCTCACGCCCCGGCAGAAAGAATACGCCCTTACCCTCTACTCAGGAAGAGAAAAGAAGAAATCCACAGCCTACATCCTCTGGATCGTCTTCGCCGTCTATTACTTCTATCTCGGCCATCCTGTGAAGAACATTATCTTCTGGCTGCTATGGACCTGCTTTATCGGAGAAATCTGGTGGATCATCGACCTCTTCCGCATCTCCGGCATGGTAGACAGGAAGAATGAAGAAATCCTCCTCCAGTGCATCGCAGAAGCCCGGCAGCTCTATCCGGGAGTTACAGGAACCATGAAAGTTCAAATCATCAAACCCGACCAAACGCAAGAATAAACAAACGGAGGGAAGAATTGCCTTTGACCTTGCCCTGGAAGGAAAGGTGTAAACGGATACAGCGTTTCCCAGGCTGCAAGCCGGCTGTATGGTTTTTCATGTTTTACTTTTCCCTCGAGCGTAGCTCGGTCGTACGGTTTTAATTTAATTTCCCCCACCAAAAAGGACCGTCGAAATCCTCAATCATTTCGACAGTCCTTTTTCTGTTTTTTGTTTTGTTATTTCGGTTTTTCTCTTTCTATTTTTCTTTTTTTCTTTCCCTTTCCTACATTCCTTTTTCCTTCAAGTACGCCTTCACCGCGCCGCTGGCGCCGATCCGGTCGCATCCGGCAGCAAGGAAGTCTTCCATTTCCTCTTTCGTATGGATTCCGCCTGCCGCTTTGATCTTCACATTCTTTCCAATGTGCTTTTTGAAAAGCGCAATATCCGAGAGATCCGCGCCTTTTGTCGAGAACCCGGTCGATGTCTTGATATAATCCGCCCCGCCCTTTGTGACGCATTCGCACGCAAGGATCTTCTCCTCTTCCGTCAAAAGGCAGGTCTCGATGATGACCTTCAGCACATGATCCCCGATCGCCTCTTTGACCGCCGCGATTTCGTCCGTGACGTACTCCGCATTCCCGTCTTTCAGCGCGCCGATGTGGAGGACGATGTCGATCTCATCCGCCCCGTCAAGGACCGCCTGCCTGGACTCGAAAACCTTCGCCGCCTTCGACATATTTCCCAGCGGGAACCCTGCGACAGCGCAGATCCGGAGTCCCGGATGACGTTCCCGAATTTCCTTTACAAACGATGACGGCACACAGACAGACGCCGTATGATACATCTCCGCTTCCTCACAGAGCTTCTCGATTTCCCCCTTCGTCGCCGTGGCCGCAAGGAGTGTATGGTCTACATGAGGCAGTATTTCTTCAAATGTCATGATGGCTCCTTATAATATGAAAATAGCATTTGTATGCTGATGAATTCTTTCTTATAGTATACATGAAATGAAATTTCTCTGCTCATGCATAAAAGCAGTCCTTTCCGTGCTATACTGTATAATGCTTCTAGTGAACTCAGAAACAGAAAGGTCTTTAAAATGATTTCTTTTCTAAAGAAACACAGAAAATATATAGCGGCAGCGGCGGCTTTGATGATATTGTCGCTGCCTGCGCTTTACTCTTCCGTCATGCCGACTGTCACTTCCTACCTCTCGCCGGCAGGGGACGCAGCTGTCCCGCGTGAGAAACCGTCCGCACTGAGGCCGGGTGACACGATTGGTATCGTTGCGCCCGGGACGCACGGCGGAATGACGGATTATAACCAGGCCATCCATTTCCTGGAAGAAATGGGATACAAAGTGAAACTGGCCTCCTCGGTTACTGACGATTACGGCTATCTCGCGGGGAGCGACGAAGAGCGAGCTGCAGATATCAATAACTTCTTCAAAGACGACTCCGTGAAAGCCATCGTCTGCCTCCGGGGCGGCTATGGCTCGGCCCGTCTTCTCTCGCTTCTCGATTATTCCATGATTGAAAAACATCCAAAGCTTTTCGTGGGTTTTTCCGACGTGACAGCGCTCCATGCAGCCCTCGGCGAAAAAAGCCATCTCGTCACCATCCACGGCCCCATGCTCAGCAATTTCAAAGGAGAAAACTTTACACCTTTCACGCTCTACAATTTTGAAAACGGGCTGACGGGAAGTTTGCCCACCGGGGAAATCCGCATGCCGCAGGGTACATCGCTCAAGACTGTCGTGCCCGGGAAAGCTAGCGGTCGCTTGATCGGAGGAAATCTGACCGTTGTCGTCTCTCTTTGCGGAACTCCTTATGAACTGGATGGCAAGGGCGACATTCTTGTTCTCGAAGATACAGGCGAAGACCCGTACCGCATCGACCGCCTGATGCAGCAGCTCTGGCAAAACGGCCTTCTCAAGAGAGTTTCTGCTATCGCATTCGGCGACTTCTACAGCCCAAGTCCCAAAAACGGGGAGTTTTCGACAGATCAAGTTCTCGACTACTATGCAAAACTGTCCGGCAAGCCTGTGATCCGCGGCCTCCCTATCGGGCATGGTGCAAACAATCTCTTCCTTCCGCTAGGCGTCAAAGCAACGATAGATACAAAAGAGGACGGCAGTGCGACACTGTCTATCGATGAGAATTATTTGAAACAATGAAAGTGAGAAATTATGAAACTGAAATTCCCCCTTCGTTACTACAGCTTCACGACAGTTCCCAAGGAATTTACGCCGAAATCCAGCCTTCCTGACGGCGGATCCATAGAACTCGGCGAAATCCTTGCTGGAATTTCATCAGCGCCGGCAGAGGTTTCAGCACTGACACCATATCTTTTCGTTCTCTTTGAGACGGAAAACGGCGCGGCTTCCTGGCAGTATTTAGATCTCGCGGGCGAAACAAAAAGAATACATTTCACAAACGAAGAAAGTTACGTCACATGCGAAAAAGTAACATTCGAAAATGGAGCCTACATGTACAGACTGGACGAAGTCTACCTGAAACGATAAAGAAAATGAATATAAAAACTGCGGAGATCATATATTTCTGCAGTTTTTTATTTACATGACTACATTTGTCATTCTATTTTTTATAATAAAGATAGTGATAAGCAAAAATTTCCTATTTTTCACGAGCGCAGCGAGGTTTAAGGGTGTTGACCTTCCCAGACGGGGAAGGCGAGTATTAGCGGCGCTCTGGGAAGGCAAGTGTTGGCGATGCTCTGGAAAGTCAGGACTCAGTACATCGCAGTTTCATTTCCACACAAAAAAGACGTGTCCATTTGCGGCACGTCTTTTTTTGTTTTCTTGTGTTCCCTGTCGTTCTGTTTTCCCCGGTTTTCCTTTACCTATCTATCTGCACGGTTCTCGTCAAATTATCGAGTGTCTCGTGTTTGTCCATGTCGTAGGTTTTGATGACGATTTTGTCTTTGTAGAGGTAGAGGGAGTTGGTCCAGATGGTCTTGCCGTCCCAGGTGGGGTTGTAGACATCGAGGATCTTTCCGTGGTAGTAGTTGATGTCGTTATCAAATGTGGGCTGGGTCGGCGGGGTGTGAGTGTGGCCGGAGACCCAGAGTTTGATCTGCGGGTTCAGAATGAGGCTCTGGTCGATCTTGGCGGATGGCTGGGCGAAGCTTCTCGGGCTTCCCACTTTGTCGTTATAAGGGATCAGTGTCCCGGTCAGCGGGGCGTGGAAGAAGACGATGGTTGGTTTCTTCTTGTTGGCGTCGAGTGTCTTCTTGAACCATTCGAGTTCGTCCTTGGACATTTCTGTCGGAAGGTTTCCTGTCACGTCATCGGTCGAGAGGAAGATGAGGAGGTAGCCCATCATTTCCTTCGTGCTGTGCAGGGGGCTGAAGACCTTCTGGTAATTCTCGAGGTGCTGTTTCTTCACGCTTTCGCTGGCGGAGATGACGTCGCCTTTTTTTGTAAAGACATCCCGATAGAAGATTTCATGGTTGCCTGCGGTGAATACCTTCGGCTTGTTCAGGTTGTCGGTGAAGGCTTTGACGGTGTTCATCTCGTCCATGGTGCCGGTAAGGGCGACCATATCGCCCGGGAATGCGACGAGGTCTACGTCGTCCCAGCCGTTGATTTCCTGAAGGCACTTCTGCTTGTTGTCGATTTTATACTGGCGGAGTTCCGGATCGTCCGTGCCTGTCTTTGTCGGGTAGTGGAGGTCGGAGATGACGACGATTCTCTCATAGTCTCGTCCGTCCGGTGCACTGCTTGCGACTTTGCCGCTCGTGGCGGAGCCAGAGCAGCCGGAAATGGTCATGGCAAGGGCTGCGGCCGCCAGAAAGAGTCCTATTTTCTTATTCAATTTCACCCCTTCTTTCATAATTTTCTACGTCCTATATTTACCTCCATTATACAATTTAAGCTATGATTTAAGAAGACAGGCGCATGCCCGCCCCTCTGTTTTATGATTTTATGCCCTGCCCGAAGTGCCTCAAAATTTTTTATGGTGCGGCTTAATCTGTAAGAAATCGGAAAAATTTTCAAAAATCACTTGCGCGTTTCCGGATTTCCTGTATAATACAGACAACATATTTCCAAAGAAAAAGGTATTGACGGAAAAAAGTAGGATTACGGAGCCTCTCAGAGAGCCGGTGGATGGTGAAAACCGGCAGGTGAAGCAGTGTGAAGTTCTTTCCCGAACCGCAGAGCTGAAATTTCAGTAGGTTTTGCCGGAAGCCCCCGTTAGCTGGCGTTCAAGTTGATCCGTATGTGCAGGGTGGTCCCTCGAAATTTTCGAGCCTTGGAATCGCTCTTTTTTATTTATACGGGTAAGCAGGGTGGTACCGCGATCTCATCGTCCCTATTAGGGGCGATATTTTTTTGGAAATTTTAATTCAAGGAGGCCCGCTATGGAAAACTCACTCATTCAAATCCTCATCATCTGCGCCTACATTGGCGTGCTCTTCCTGATCAGTGCGTACGTGAAGTACCGTTCTTCCGGTTCGGTCGAAAACTACGTGCTCGCGGGAAGAAAGCTGACGACTCCGCTCGTCATGGTTTCCGTGGTCGGCCTGGCTGTCGGCGGCGCGTCTACAATCGGCGTGGCTGAGCAGGCGTACACGAAGGGCCTCTCGGCCGGCTGGTACACCGCTGCCTGGGGCATCGGCGCCATTGTCATGGGCCTCACGGTCGCTAAAAGGTACCGCCGTATGAACATCACGACCGTGCCGGAACTCTTGGAAAGATACTATGGAAGAAACAGCATGATCGCAGGGATTGCCTGCCAGATCCTCGTCCAACTCGTCATCATGAGCCTCCAGTTCGTCGCTGGCGGCGCCATCCTCTCGGCTCTCCTTCCTGATTTCTTCACGCCTCTTACCGGCATGCTGATAAGCGCCGTCGTCTTCATCGGCATCACCCTGATCGGCGGCATGTGGTCCGCCAGCCAGTCGAACCTCCTGAACGTCACCCTCCAGTACATCGGCATCACCGTCGCTTCCTGGATCATCGTCCAGCTGGCCGGCGGCATGGCGAACGTCGCCCTTCACATGCCCTCCATCCACTCCCTCGACTTCATCAGCGGCGTGGGCGGAATGACCATCACCACCTGGATCGTCGTCCTCATTACCGTGAACCTCTCCCTCCAGGCCATCATCCAGATTTCCCTCGGTGCCAAAGACGTCCGCACCGCACAGAAAGGCTTCATCATCGGCGGCCTCATTATGCTCCCCGTCGGCTTCCTCTCCGCGCTCCTGGGCGTCATCGCCGCTGAAATGTACCCGGATATCAACGCAGCCACCGCCCTTCCGCGCCTCATCATGACGCTCAATCCATGGATCGCAGGCATCACCCTCGCCTCCCTCTGGGCCGCCGACGTCAGCACCGCATGCAACCTGCTCCTCTCCGCCGCCACCCTCTACTCCCACGACATCCATAAACGCTTCGTCGATCCATCCATGACGGAAAGGAAATACATGAAAATCACCCGCCTCTCCGTCCTTGCCCTGGGTCTTCTGACCCTCGGCTTCGCCCTCACCATCAGCGGCATCATCTCCACCCTCATGGCCGGCCTCTCCCTCATGACCGCCTTCGCCGTCATCGTCCTCATGACCATGTACGCCCCGCGGCTCTGCTCCAGAAGCGCCGCCCTCTACACCCTCCTTGCCTCCATCGCCGTCCTCGTCCTCTGGATGCTCGTCCCCGCCGTCCGCATCCTCCCCCACGTCATCTACGCCGAATGGATTGTCTGCGCCCTCACCTTCGGAGGAGTCAGCCTCATAGAAAGAAAACCCATCCGCGACTACGAAACACCAGTAGAAATACCGGCCGCTGCGGAAGAAGCATAAAGAAATCCAAAAGGACCGTGCCAAGTATAATCACAAGGCATGGTCCTTTTTTCGTAATATATGCACACGCTTACTCAGAATCTCCTGCTAATCGTCGCGGAGTAGGTGAAGCCTTCTTTCTTGCCGGTCCATCCTCTGACGCGGAGGTCCAGGCCCCATGGATCTTCTTCGGTGACCTTGGTCTGCCAGCCGAGTTCGAGGAAAGCGCTCGAGCCTTTCAGGCTGGAGGACGGGGTGCTGTAGTCGCCGTGCCATGCTTTGGCTTTGCCTGCGAATTCGTAGTCCCAGGCGATGCCTGCGTAGTAGGATTTGCTTTCATTTTTATTCTTTGTCCAGCGAAGGCCGAGTCTGGTGCGGAAGGAGTCTACGCTGTCCAGTTCATATGTGGTATTGCCAAGGTCATTCTTGATCAGGATGGTATCGCTGCCCAGGCGGGCCCAGTACAGTTTGCCATAGAGGTCGTATTCGTTCGTATCGCGGACGTATGTCTTTCCAGGGCCGAGGTGCGCTGCGATGTAGTTGGAATCGGTGTCGTACCTGATGTGATTGCCGGAAACGGTGCCGTGGAGATCGCCGTCGAAGTAACCGGTGCGGATCATGCCTTCGTAATGGAAGCCGTCGTCTTTATCCCGGCGGATGAGGATGCCGCCGCCGATATAGCGCTGGTCTCCGTCGGAGCGGGCGTCTTCATAGTGGACGGTGTAGTTTCCATCCCCGTATTCAAAGAACGGCATGATGGTATCGATATAATCCTCATGATATGACCGTTTCACGAAGCCCACTTCGCCGTTGAATCCGTTCGAATCGACTTCAGAACCTGTATCATAGCGCAGGTTGTGGCCGCTGAGGACGACGTAAGGGATGAATTTCGCCTTGATGGAGTGGTCTTCGATCCAGCCTGCCTCGTGCGCAGCAAGGGCGCTTTCGAAGCCTTCATTGACCGCCAGATCGCTGCCTTCGCTGATAAGCGTCGTGCCGGATTCCCTTTCGTCCGGTATGACTTTCGTCCCCGGGTCCGTGGTGATCGGACTGTCGCCCGGGACATAGAGGACGATGGTATTCGCATCCTGTTTCTTGATTCCAACGGTCCTCTGCAGAAGGTTGACGTCCGTCACCTGGTCCTTGCCGTCCATCATGCCGTAAGTCGTTCCTTCCGTCAGGATCGGACTTTCCGTCGTATGGATCAGGTTGATGACCTCACTGGGGTTAAGCTGAGTCGTATCTTCGACAGCCGCCCTGATGGCCGCGCCGGAAACGTCTGCTGCGTCCGTGACTTCGAGCATCGTTTCCCCGGCCGTCGTACCGGCGGGTACGTAGAAATTGAGTGTCTGGAAATATTTCAGATTCTTCACGGTGACATCTTTGACGTAGAAATTGAGGCTGTTGCCGCTGCTTTCTGTCGTGCTGTATCCGCCGTAGAGGCTGGCAGCAGGCGCAATCGTGCCGCCCTTAATTGTGACGGTATTATCCAGCGCGCTTCCGTTTGCCGCGTAGCCGCCATAAATATCGTCATTGACCGAGCCTGCGTTCAGCGTGACGCTGTTTCCTTCAGCATTACCCGTCCCCATGACGGAACCGCCGTATGTCTTGCCGGCCACAGTACCGCCGTTCAGGGTGACTTCATTTCCTTCAGCCGTTCCTGTCATGGATGCCTGGATCTGCGCGAGCTGGGTCTGGATGGCAGCCACGCGCGCCTTCTTATCCTCATCACTCAGATTCGTATTGCTGTTAATTTCTTCGATGGCCTCTTCCGCCGACTCCAGCAGCGCCGGGTCGATCTGCTGGATGCCGCCGTACACATTGCCGTCTGCCTAGGCGTTATACTGGATAATGATAATATTTTTTGAAATAGTACCCATGTAGACATCGCCGCCTGCGGCATCGCCCTTGACCTCGCTATTTTCCTTGATGGTCAGCGAGTTGCCCGAAGCCTCTCCCCTTGCCGAGGATCCGCCTGCCGCATTTCCTTCCAGTACACTCGTGCCGGAGAGTACGGCTTCATTTCCATCTGCGTCTTCCTGGGCATAGCCGCCATACGCATCAGATCCTGCCGTGCCCGCGCTGAAGGTCAGCTTGTTCTCATTCGCCGTGCCTGTGTTGGAGTAACCGCCAAACAAGCTGCCTTCCACACGGCCGCCTGCAACGGTCAGCGTATTCTCCAGAGCGTCCGCCGAATCCGTAAAACTGCTGTATACATTGCCCGATACAGTGCCGCCGGTGATTTCCACATAGTTATTGAGAGTCTCTCCGCCATTATTGCTGCCGCCGCCCGTCAGATCGCCGCCTACCGAGCCTCCGCTCATGAAGACCTGATTGCGCTCGACCGTTTCGGACGATATGAAACCGCCCTGATACCCGGCGAAGGCCGACCCTGCGATTTCCGCACTATCCTGAATGTACAGGATATTCCCTGCTGCCGCTCCGATGTTGGTAAAGCCGGCATAGACGGAATTGGTATCGCTGCTTCCTGCCTGGCCCGTCCCCTTGATGACTGCCTGGTTATCCAGTACGTCGCCGTACGCCGTATAAACGCCGTACACCGTATTCTCGTTTACATTTCCTCCGGTCACATTGACTTTATTTCCGGAAATAAGGCTTCCTGCCCGGGTATAGCCGCCCATGATCTCGCCATGAATATCCGCATCATCCTCGATGTTTACGATATTCCCGGAAGCGTTTCCATCAATCGTATAGCCGCCATAGACCGCGTTGCTCTTACCGGTCACGGCCGCGCTGCCTTTGATCGTCACGACGTTGTCATTGGCATTTCCTTCCCCTGTCTCACCGCCGAAAACACTATAGACCGTGCCCCCGCTCATGGTGACCTGATTGGACAAAACATCACCGGTACCGTCGCCAACTCCATTGATCCCGACAGCGACCCCGCCTTCTACAGTGCCTTCGACCGTGCCGCTTTCTATATACACCGTATTATGCACGGCTGCGCCGCCGCCTTCCGACTCAGCCACACCGCCGCCCACAATGTCCGACGGTCCTAAAAGACCGTCTTCATCCAGCCGGATCGTCAGCGTATTCCACTCGGCATTCCCCCAGCGCGACCAGCCCCCTGCAGACGCCCCCAACACCTTCGCCGGGCCGGAAAGAGTCAGCGCATTTTGAAGCGCACTCGCCCCTTCCTCTATCGTATAGCCCCCATACGCATTCGCCTGCGTGCCAGAAGAAACTGTCACCGACAGATTCTTCACATCTGCAGCAAAAACAGGCGCCATCGCCCCGCCGAGCAGCAATGCCGCCATAATCGATAACCGTAATAAAGCATCCCGTCTCCCCATGATGATCCCCACCCCTTGAAGACAAATAAACACTTTCTTACTATTCCCTATCTAAAATATAACATGGAAGATGGTCGATTTAAATTATCCGAAAGTATACTTTTAGGCAGATTTTATGGGACTTTACGACAATTTTGAGAGACTTTGTGCAGGATACTTTTGAATCAGGAAATTTGAAAAAACAGTGCTTTCCAATTGCACCTTCACAACCGCAGCCGAGGGCGAGATGGAAAGAAGAAAACCGGGGAAAGTGGCGCGCATGCGCCGAAAACATCATCTCCTCGAGCGCAGCAAGGTCGTCCTGTCTTCATTCTTCCACTTACCCATCTGCCCCCAACCGCCATAAAATTTTCCTTTTATTTCATCGAATAATTTACATCTTTTTATGGCTTATTTCCTTTTGATACAAAGGAATCTCATTTATAATAAAGATAGGATAAAGTGTTTTATACTTTCTTTATATATCCGGCTGGTTTTAGCGTGCGCTGCTTTTGCGCACTGGTCATAGAAAGAAGGCGAGTAAAATGGACGCGGTCTGGAATTTCTTTGGCGACTGGAACGTGGATTTCTGCCTTGCCTCGATTCCGATCCTCCTTCTCTTCCTTCATTTCTATATGAAGAACCGCGAAATCCCGCTGAAAGATACCCTCTATTTCAGGGACACGATGGTCATGACCCTCGTCACCATCCTCTTTGGCATCGTGTCGAATGCGGCCTGCGTGCAGTGGGAGCACCTTCCGCCCTCCCTGATCTACCTGACGAATGTGCTGTATTTCTCGTTCCTTCTCATCACGGCCTACTGCTCTTTCCGCTACACGATGGAAACGCTCCATGTGTCGGAGAAGATCAGCCACAAATGGATGATACTCGCATCGATCCCGATCCTTGTGATGATCTGCATCACCATTACCGCGCCCTGGCACCTTTTCTTCTTCTCCTTCGATCCGGTGCAAGGCCTCTTAGAAGGACCCCTCTATGTCCCCTTCTACTTCTTCCTCTTCTTCTACCTCCTGCTCTGCCTCGTTGCGACCATCACATCAAGGACAGAGGAAAATAAGAAACAGATCAATGGTCTTATCCTTTGCGCCATCCTGATCGCCATCGGCATCTTCCTGGAAGCGGATAACTGGAAGGGACTCTACCTGCCTTTCTTTGTTACACTGGGCATCGCCTGCATTTACATCACCGTCAGGAACCCGGACCTCTTCAAGGACAAGAAAACCGGCCTCCTCTCCAGTGCTGCCTTCAATCTCCTCATGAAAGAGCCGCTGAGACACCATCAGGCCTGCGGCTTCGGATTTGCCATCCGCAGCTACAACCAGTGCCGCGTCTCCTACGGAAGCGCCGTCGTCGACCGCTACCTTTCCCATTTCGGCGAATACATCAGGAACGAATTTCCGAAGAAATACTGCTTCTATCTCGATAACGGCCATTTCCTCATCGTTTCCCCGGGCTTCATGGACATTCATGCGGACATTGCCAAAATCCATCAGCAATTCAAGGACCCATGGATCAGGGAAGGCGAATCCGCCTCCTTTGACATCGGCTGCTGCTACATCGACAACCGCCTCAACTACTCTAGCCCTGCCGAACTCCGCGAATCTCTGGAGCTTGCCTTCAACGACATCGACACCCTCGAGCACAAGGACATCGTCGTCGACGAGAAATACAAACAGCGCGCCGAGCGCCAGACCCACATCCGCAAAATCCTCCGCAAAGCCATCGAAACCGACTCCATCGAAATCTTCCTTTAGCCGCTCATGGATGCCAAGACAGAAGAACTCACCGGTGCAGAAGCCCTCGCGCGCCTCCGTGACGACGACGCCACTATCATACCGCCGGGTGATTTTATCGAGCTCTCCAACACTCATCGAAGACGGAGCGCTCAACCCGAACGGGAAAAAGCAGATCAACCTCCTCAAGGGAATGGGCTTCGACATCGTCCTCGACGACTACGGCACCGGCTACTCCAACGCCAGCCGCATGAAAGACCTCCCCTTCAGCGAGATCAAGATCGACATCTCCCTCGTCAAAGACTACTGCAGCCATCCCGACCCCTACCTTCCGAACCTCGTCTCCACCATGCATGCCCTGGGCCTCATGATCACCGCCGAAGGCATAGAAACAAAAGAAATGGCCGACAAGATGAAAGCCCTCGGCGTCGACCACCTTCAGGGCTACTACTACTCCAAGCCCCTCAGCATCCCCGACTTCCTCCAGAAATACAGCAAATAGCCCCCTCCAAGGACATGACTTCTTCCCTATCTTATGAGTCATGTCCTTTTTTATTGGGGGAAATTGGAAAAATGGAAAGCATTTAAAACCGGAGAACCAGACTAACGTCTGTCCGAAATGCAACTCATCCGCCCGACATCAGAATTTGAGGACGGGCACCTTCCCTTCCAGGGCAAGGTCAAATGCAAAACCATACAACCTCGCTATCGCTCAAGAACTGCACTCCCTTCACCAGCGTCAGTATAAGGATAGGCTGGATCCACCCCGATGGGCAGTTTTTTCGATTTTGATGGATATCATCGAACGAGCACTTTATAGTTTATATTTACAGTGAACTCATTTAAATCGGCTCTTCACGGAAATTTGGGGGATGAATAATTTTTAGGTAAAGAATGGAATCGGATAAGGGTAAAGAAATAATCCATG
>PPYF01653962.1_pt1 | contig 28799 bp, 23 predicted proteins | sample 1559871 | NCBI WGS metagenome assembly PPYF01 (sample SAMN08240021, study PRJNA423297) | Human gut metagenome, whole genome shotgun sequencing project.
GTTTACAGATCATACAAAAGCATGTACCACGATGATGATGATAACGATAGGTTTTAAACATGGATTTTAATTATTTTGACGGTACTAACGAAGAAGAAAATAAGTTAGTCGAAGGCTTCAGCTATGAAAACACATTAAAATTAGTAGAAACATTAAACAAAAGCGACCAGTTGAAGCTGGCGCTTTATCTTTTGGAAAATTCTCTGCAAGATTTGCCTGAAGAACAGTGGCAGAATCTAATTTTTTACTTAAAACGTAGAAAAGGTATCAAATCTGATGATCGAATTGAGCAGCAGAGGCTAGATGACACCTTCTCAAGAGTGATTTTATCAACTGACTATGAAGATTATACTCCTAGAGAGCGGATCATCGATTATTTGAACGTATATTTTGATTGGAGTGCTGAAGAATTGGACACTTTGTACCCAACGACAGTCTTTTTTACTGACATCTGGCTAGATTTTGTAAAGCATGTAATGCTCAAGACCGGATGGAGTGAACAAAAAGTAAAAAGAAAAATCAAACGTGAATATTTTAAGCAATATCTATCCAATTATGGCACATACTCTAAAACGATGATGTTCAAGGACGAGGAACTTCATCAAGATTGGCTAACTAATGCCACGATTCTTGCTAGAAAAGAGGATATTAGTAGAAAGAGTGCTAAGAAATTACTTTTTGAACGTTCCCTGAAAAATTACAAGCGTGCAAATGCAAAGACAGGGCGTGCTGTGATTGAAGGTTTGCCAACTTTGAGAAAAGAATGGCAGGTATTGACTCCAAATTTTGTCTACAAGAAGTAAATATTAAGAAAAAGTAAAGATTTCATCCAGAAAAAAATAATTTTGTATAACCTTGCTTCCCTTGTCGGAGTAAGGTTATTTGTTTTTTTATATAAAATAATATATAAAATAATATATTTTTGTAAACAAGAAAAGTTGTTATTAGAGGTATCTAATTTACTTACTATGTAAGTATAATTGCTTTTGTTTAACATAGTTTACCTTTCCAAACATCGAGCCAAGACCCCAGGGTTTTTAGTGGGTGCGAGCCCCACCTTGGTTTTACACAACCGTAACATTTAATATATACGGTTTTTTTATTGTATAGGAGGGAACATAAGTTTGGAATTACTTTGTCCAAAATGTTCTCAACCCAACTACTCTGAAATGGGGCAATACATCTGTTGTGTATATTGTGGTAACATTCTATACAACAATGAAGGTGAATTAGAATTAGTCAATCTAAACGAGATGTTTTAAAATGACACAAGATCTAATGATTTGTTCTACTTGCGGTCAGCTTGTAGACAGGACACATCATAAATGCCCCGTACAGATTAAAGCAAAGATGGAAAGAGATAGAAAACAATATCAAAATGAGAAGAGTACGGCTAAAGAGTTAACGTCCAACAAGTGGAAGAAGTTTAGAAAAACTATTATTTTGATGGACGGAGGCGAATGTCAGCGTTGTTTGATTAAGTTACATAAACACACTTATACAAATTTAACTATTCAACACATTCAGCCTAGAGCCCTTCACCCAGAACTTATGTATGATATTAATAATTGTGTCACTCTCTGTCAAACTTGTAATAACTACTTGGGTTTGAGAGGGCTCGACTTTGAGTGGAGTCCAGAGAACAGAAAAAATTTATTTGATAATTATGTAATCTAGGGAAAGGGGGAAAAGATTACGGCTAGACATATGAAGCCCGCGGCGTCTACTGAGGGACACGGCTTTAGTAAAGCAGAATTGAAAAAAAGAGCTGAAGACGAAAAGAAGCTTAAAGGAGATTCTGATTTACTAGAACAAGCACCCAGATTATTAGACGGTGACCCGTTAGCACGACAGTATTATTTTGAAGTCTTGCAGTTTGTTGATGAAGAAGTGTATGGTAATATTGATAGATATGGTTTAGGTATGGTGTCTATGTTGCTTGCAAACATAGAACGTACTCATAAAAAGCTTTTGAACGCAGATGGTTCAGTTACTTACCTAAACGAAATAGAAACAAAGAGCGGGCCCGTTTACAAGGCAAACCCTTTGATTACTATTCAACGCAATTACATGCAAGAATTTAATAAGATGGCGTCACAATATGGTCTATCGCCCAGCGCAAGAGCACAACTATCTTCTTTAACCTTGGAAAACAGAGAAAAGGTTAATGATGATATTTTAGCCTTAATGAATGACGATGACGAGGAATAAAACTCTTTTACAAGAATTAAAAAATCACCCTGCTTACATTTACGCTAAGAATGTTGTTGATTACTATGAGAAAGAGCAATCAAATAAGAAAGTAAAGTCACCTAAAGAAATTGCTGGTAAAGATGTTTATATTGTATGTAAGCAATTCATTGAAGAAATAAAGAAGAATAATAAAGGTGATTGGTTTTTTAGTCTTAAGACCTTATCTAGAATTAACAGTTTTTTGAAACTGATTAACATGGCTAAAGGTGTAGCCAAAGGTCAAACTGTTTATTCTTCGTTGGTTGGCTTTCAGTGGTTTTTTATTGTTAATATTCTTTGCTGGAAGACAAAAGAAAATCACGCCATACGAAGATACCAAACAGCTACTATGTTAATTGCACGTAAGAACAGTAAAACGTTTTTGAGTGCAATAATCTTTGTCTTATTGCTGTTACTAGAACCTAAATATTCTCACTTCTATTCAGTTGCACCCGACAGAGAATTGTCGGGTATGATTAAAGCACAGATTGAAGAATTGTTAGATTCTAGTCCGGCACTTTTAAAATATTTTAAAGTCACTAAAAAGAAAATTACTTGTGTTCCTAAGCAATCAGACTTTGAGAACTTAGCAAACTCAAATGACCGTCTGGATGGTCGTGAACCAAGTGTTTTTCTTAGCGACGAAACGGGTGCCTTACCCAACAATTACCCAGTTGAAGCTATGCGATCAGGTCAAATCTTGATCCCTAACAAATTAGGTATTATCATTTCTACTGCTTACACTACTTTGTCCAATCCAATGACAGAAGAAATAGAAAAGGCAGAAGACAAGATCGACAAAGAGAATGGAAATTTATATGACCCACGATATTTTGCGCTGATCTACAAACCAGACAGACCAGAAGACTGGAAGACAGACGACGTGGAAATGTTAAAGGCCAATCCATTGGCCCAACACATCAAAGAAACAAAAGACTATTTAATTAAAAAAAGAGATAACGCAGCTATTTATCCAGCTGAAAGACAAAACTTTTTAACAAAGCACATGAATATCTTTGTTGATGGTAAAGCTGGTGAGCAGTTTGTTACCGAGACAGAACTTGACCGTTGCGTGGTAAATGACTACGATTGGTCAGGTAGACATGTTTATGTAGGTCTAGACTTTGCGGAATCAAACGACAACTTCGGACTATCAATGGTAACTTATGATGACAGTGTGAATAAATTTGTTGCGAAGTCATGGTCGTTCTATCCTAGAGAAAAAGAGACCGAGAAGTCTAAGATCGAGTCTATTGATTATCATTTAGCATCTCAAAAAGGTTGGTCTATCCCAATGGGGCAAGTGACTATTGACTATGGGGAAGCTGAGGATTTCTTCCTTGGCTTGGAGCAAACTTATGGCGTGGTTATTGAAAAGTTTGGTTACGACAAATGGAACGCACGTTCAAGTGTTGCGAGATTCCAACGTGAAGGTTATGTCGGTGTAGAAGTGCCACAAAATGTTAGCGGTCTTTACCCAGGAACGAAACTTTTACGAGAAGCTATTGAAAATGAAATGTTTGCGTTTGAGAGAAATGATATGTTAAAGCAAAACTTCTTAAACGCAAGAATGGTAACGGATATGAATATGAGTTATTTCTTAAATAAAAAACAGTCGAAAGGGAAAATCGACATGGTAGCATCACTTGTTGACGCTATGGCTTTGTATCAAGTTGATGAAGTTGAAAGTATTGCTTGGGGCAACGTAGGCGCTGCTGTATTTTAAAAAAAGGAGGTGTTTTGCTTATATCAGCATTTAGTAATTTTTTCGGTCGAGTAATGAGTAACCCAACAAAGCGAAATAATTCTTCTGGCTATGTTCCAGATAGAAGCTCAAACTCACCTATTTTCGCCTCTTTTAGTAAAGAAAAAGGGCGTCAAATTGTCATTTCAGAAGATTCTGCTTTAACTGTTCCAGCTTTCTCAGACGGTTTGGATATTATTTGTAGTACGATTGCCAATCTCCCCTTAAAACTTTACAAATCAACAGAAGACGGAGCACCTTCAGAGATTGCAGGTGACTATAGGTTAAAGCTGGTTAATGCTCAAGCAAATAGCGTCATGGATGCGCATGAGTATAAGTATCAATTGGTTAAAAACTACCTTCTTTATGGTAATGCAATTACTGTGAAAAAGACTAAAGATAATGACAATACCGTTGAAGGGTTGTATTTGTTAGAACCAGAAAAGACTCACATTTTTTCACAGGTAAGTGTGGACGATGGTTTGACAAGACAAGGTGTTTATGAACTTAACTCTTCTGTCGGTCACTTTGAGTTCCAAGATTATCAAGTTATTAACGTAGCTAGGAAGAGCTTGGACGGTATAGTTGGTAAAGGTTTACTATTCGAGGGTCATAGAGTTCTGGAGCTTGCTTTACAGCAAATTGAATATGAAAACCAGCTGTTGGCTCATAACGGATCTCCTTCAAGTATTGTCAGCTCAGATCACCCGATGAAGCAAGAAGCGTTTGATTCCTTCAAAACTGCTTTTTCAAACTTATATTCTGGGTCTGGTTCAGCTGGTAGAACGATATTCTTACCTCAAGGGTTTAGCTACCAAGCGTTGAGTTCTAATCCAGACGACATGGAACTTACTAACAGTAAGCAAAACACTATCGGTGACATCGCCCGTTTGCTGGGTATTCCGGAAACGCTGATTAACTCAAAGGCAAACAAATATAACTCCAACGAACAAAACAACATTCAATTTTTCCAGCACCCCATTTCTGGTATTATTGGTCAAATTGAATCTGCTTTTGACGCTTCTTTCCTTTTGGAATCAGAAAAGGATGAAGGGTATTACTGGAGCTTTGACACGAGTTCAATCTTACAGAACACCTTACAAGAAAAGGTTCAAGCCTATGGTGACTTGTATAAGCGTGGTATCATTTCGTACTCAGAAACTAGAGAACGTTTTGGTTATGCAACTGATAAAGACCATAACAACTTTGTAAACATGACTATCGGTTCTGCTTTATACTACCCAGATAATCAAAATATTGTCATCCCTAACACGGGCATTGTGATGAATGCTGAAACAGGTGAGATTATATCAAACGGAATAAGAACAAAAGATGGTGACGGCACAGTTAATGATAGTTCTACTCCGAAAGATAAGCAGATTCTAAGGTCGCAAAACACGACCTTAGAAAATATTCCCAACCGTGGACTATTACCTGAAAGTCCAGTACAAAAACAAGATCTAAATACAAATCAAGAAGCAGGAAGTGAAAAAGAAGAAAGTGAATAAAAACGAAGAACAAAGGGTTTTAGAACTAAGATCTGAAAACTTTGAATTTAACGACAATGATTTAACTGTTTCTGGCTATGTTAATAAAGCTGGTGACGTAAGCAAGGTTATTGGTAGACCAAACGACAACGGTCAACTTCAGTTCTTCTATGAAACTATTGATCCTCAAGCTTTCATCGACAGTATTAACAACAGACCGGATGGCAAGCCTATTGACTTGTATGCAGATCACGACCCACAAAAACTTTTAGCCACCACGGATAACGGCTCACTAGAGTTAAACGTTGACGATGTAGGACTCCATATGAGAGCACATATTGTTAACACGAATGACGGCAGAGATGCTTATGAGTTGATTAAATCGGGTATTATGGGTAAAATGAGCTTCGGTTTCAAAGTAAAACATGCAAGTATGGATTATAGCTATGCAAATGCTCACAAGTATCCGTTAAGAAAAGTTGATTCTTTGGATTTGATGGAAGTTTCCGCTGTTAGATTTCCTGCTTATCTTGACACCAATATTGAAGCACGTAATAGTCAAGAAGTATTTGCTGAACTTGAAAGACGTGGTTTTAATATTTCAAATTTTGAATTTGATACCAGAGGAAATGGAGAAAATAATTTAAATATGAATTTTGAAGAAATGAAGTCTGACGAAATCAGATCAATTGTCGAACAAGGCAAGCAAGAACTTGAAAGACGTGAAGATGTAGTAAACACTAAGAAGTCTAATGAAGAAAAGCTTTCACAGCAAAAGGAAGCTCCTCAAGAAAAGTCTGTTTCTGGTAACGTTATTGTTCTTAAACTTGATGAAGGTCTTCTGTCAAAGATTAGCTCTGCACTTACTCAACCTGACGTTAAGAAAGACGTTCTTGCAGAAGAAAGCAGGGACGAAGATGACCTTAACACTGATGCAGACAAGCAAGCAGAAGAAAAGCAAAAAGAAGCTGAAAAGCCAGAAGAAAAGTCTGCAGAAGATGACAAGAGCGAAGAAAAGTCTTCAGAAGATGACAAGAAGGAAGAAGATCGAGCTCTCCCTCCAGAAGAATCTAATCAACCACCACTAGATGAACATCAACAAGAAATCAATTCAATCATTGGTAGCTTGAAGGAGTTGTTCCATTAGTGAATAAAAAAGCATTAATTGAAAAGAAGAACGAACTATACAAACAATTTAACGATCTATTTGAAAATGATGACGAAAAAAGAAGTTTTAGTAAAGAAAAAGAAGATAAGATTAAAGAGCTTTTTAACTCAATCAATCAAATAGACGAAGAAATTCGTTCTTTAGATAAACAATATGTATCTGAAAATGAATCACAGAACAGAAAGAGAGAATTTATGAACAAGGAAGAAAAGTTAGAAATTCGCCGTAACATTGAATCAGAAGCGTTTGCAATGAGAGCACACGGTAAGAAGCCGAGTGATATTGCTCAAGAATTGGCAAACAAGTATGAAGTTCGTGGCTCTGGCGTAACTTCTGGTGAAGTTGTAGGTGCAAGCTCAGCCTCACAATTTGCGGCTGACATTACTTCAGCAGTTGGTAAGAACGGTGGTTTGGAACCAGCCTACACTACTGAAACCATTATTCAACGTATGCGTGAAGCTTCCCCTGCTTGGGCACAAGCTACTCACGTACCTTCTGTTAACGGGTTCTTGCAAGTGCCACGGGAAACTGACGTTGCTAAGGCTGGTTTCGTTGGTGAAATGGAAGAAGCACAACATGTAAATGCTAAGTTTGAATATGTAACTCTTGCTGACAAGCGTATTGGTGCTCAACTTCAGCTTACTAGAACTATGTTGGATATGACTCCTATTGATCTGTACGAATACGCAATTTCTCGTGTAGGTGCAGCTGCTGGTTACGCTACTGAACGTGCTATGTTTGTTGGTGACAAGGGGCACCCAGACAAGACCTTTAAGCCTATCTTGGGCAACAACAAGGAAGATCAAAGAATCACTCTTCACACTCCTAAGACACCAACTGTTGAAGAACTTATCGATATTAAGAACTCAATCAACCCAAGCTACTTGTCAGAAGCTGCTTGGTATGTATCTCGTGCCGTTTACAACGTTATTTCTAAGTTGAAGGACGGTGATGGTGCTTACCTGTTGTTCAAGAGTAACGTTCCTTCAAACGGTGGAGTTCAAACTTTGATGGGTTTCCCTATTTTTGTAACTGACGCTTTGACTGACGCTGACGAACAAATTGTATTTGGTAACGTCCATCGTGGTTATGTCGTAACCGACAGTCCTGACACCAGACTTGATGTTATCACTGACGATACCACTCAATCTGTGCATGACGGCGCTCTGGTAGTTCTGAACGCTCATGGTGACGGTGCAGTCGTAGACCCGTTCGCTTTCGTTACTGCCAAGTAATTTTACCCAAAGATAAAAAATATCTTTTCACTACCTGTTATAGGTAGTGTACATTAAAACAAACCTCAAAATCTCAAAAGAAAGGAGAAGAGGCTTTTTGAGTGTCACCTTAGAAGATTTTAAGCAACAATTAAATGCCGATAGTTTTAGTACAGACGAAGATGAGTTCCTCCAGTCTTTACTTGATACAGCACAAGTGTTTGTAAAAAATTATTTGCAAGCAGAAGACCTTGAATACAATATTGGCGATATGGAAAAAATTACAGACGAGCTAGTATTACAACAAGCTACTCATGCTTATCTTAATAGAGACGGCGTAAGCGAAGAGACGCAGAAAAGAACTGGCTCACAACTCTATCGGGGGTCATTCAACGTGATTGCAGATTATTTCAGAAAGCCCGAAATCTAATGGCAAATACAGTAAAACTTTGGAGATTTAAACAAAAATTAGTTTTAGGCGATCCCAATGGTACAGTTCAGACCCGACCTGGGCGATATATTAGCAAGTTCGTCCCTAAAATTACTCTACATTGTGCTCCGTACAGACTTTCTGAAAGATACATAACCTCAATCCAGGGTACTGATTTTCAAAATACTATTGTTCTGGCAATTAGACATCATCCAGACATCAATTACGAAAGCTTTCAAGCTTTTTATAAGGGGAGATATTATAGTGTGTCATATGTTACTTCAGACGAAAGCAATCTAGTAACATATGATCTAATTTCTCTAAAATTAATAGAGAAAAATGGCGATATTTTTAATTATTCGGAAGGTGGGTAATAGCTAACAATGCCAAGAAACAAACGTTGGTCTATATCTTATACATCACCTAATGGTTTGAAACTAGACAACGCTATCATGACCGATATTTTTACCGCTACGGAAGCAGAAAATATGACCAGGGCTGGCGCAGAAGAGGCTAAGAAGATTCTTGAAAAGAACGCACCTCACATGAAAGCGCCTCACAGCATGAAACTTTACGGTGTAGACAGAGACAAGCATTTGGATGAAGCAGTTACTATTACTTCTTCTCGATCTAACGGGACAAAAGGCGTGGGTGCTTACTCTTTGGTTGGCTGGACATCTGCTTATTACCCTTTAGCAACATGGACAAACAACGGTACGTATCGGCAACCAGCTCAATTTTGGTGGGAAAGAAAGGCGATTCCCGAATTTAAGGATAAGCAACCAGAAATAGCTAAGATTGTTGAAGCCGAAGCTGACGCTATATTCCTTAAAAAGTTCGGGCAAGGGACTTGGAGGTAATATATGGCTATTGCAGAAGATCTTCAGCAAGATATTGTTGCTTGGATAACAGAAAACAAGTCTAAGCCATTATTTCGTGACGAATTAGACGAAAAGACAGTTTATTCTTACGGTGTACCTAGAAACGTTAATGGGAACAAATTAAATAAGATTATTATTCTTATCAGAGAAATATCATTACAACCCAAATTGTATGGTTCGAATCAAGCGCAAGAAGAAGTAGCTACTGCTCAAATTCAATTCTTTTACCCTAAGGAAAGCGACATATCATCTTTGCATGATGATGACGGAAAACCTATTTATTATGACTATTACAGAGACATAGAGAAACCAATCTTAAATTATTTACATGAAAAAAGAGGTTGGTCTAGAACTATTGGGGGTGGTCATGACTTAGATCCCGACACAGAACAAATTTATTCAACCTATCACATACACACTTCGATAAATTATTTACAAGAAAATTATTTGTAAGAAATGGAGAAAATAACATATGACTACAAACCCAAACGTTGGTTCATTTGGTGTAAAGTATGCACGTATTGCAGTGCTTGACTCAGATGAAAAGGTAAACACGACTGCTTTTGGTTCTTACACCAATGGTGTAACCAAGGGTATCTTTAAGGCAGATGAAAAGACTGCGCGCGGTATTACTGTTGGTAACATTACTGGTTTGGCCCCTAACTCTTCTGACGTTTATGGTTCTAACATGAAGATTAGCACCATCAGAAACGGTGTTGGTAACCCAAATGCAACTTTGACGTTCAACGACTTCCCAATGGAAGTTCTTCACGTTTTGAATGGGTACACTGTTGACAACAAGGGTATCGCATCTCTGGGTTCAGACAACAAGGCACCTTACTGTGTCGTTGACCTTGTTTCAACTGACTGGGACGGGAATGACCTTCACTTTGCTCTCTTGAAGGGTCTGTTCTCACCTGTTGAACACGACTTGCAAACTGACAATGAAAGCAAGCAACATGCAACCGTATCATTCCAGTTTACTGGTTCTGCACGTCTTTCAGACCGCAAGGCTTATGCCGAAGTTAACTCGGGTGACCCTAAGTTCGATCAAAAGTCTTGGGATGATTTTGTATTCCCAACTGCATCAGCTTCAGGTGTTGGCGGTCATTAATCAAGATTTTCTTGATTATCACAAAGGAACATTTGTTTCTTTGTGTACATCTTATTTTATATAGAAAGAGTGTTATAATATTATGCAAAGAAAATTTAAGGAAGCAGATAAGTTGGGTCTGAAGACCCCATACTTCATGACTGTTACTACTAGAATGTACAAGGATGCCTTGTCAACTCAAATTCAAGAAAACAAGCTTGAAGCTGAAGTCACTAAGGTTATGGAAGACGAAAACATTGACGATGCAACTAAATATATGAAGATGCTTGAAAACAATCTGAAGTCACAGGAACTTGTTTCTGACTTTTTGATTAGAACTTTCAAGCTAGATAAGAAACATCAAGAGATTTTAGACGACATGGAATTGGACGAGCAAGTTGACCTGTTTTCAAAGGCAATCATGTTTATTCAAGGATTCGATGAAGAAGAGGTTGAAGAGGCTTTAAACTCTTCTGACGACAAAAGATAAAATAACTTATGAAGAGCTTTTAGAATATACTAGATATTTAGAAATAGAGTTAAGCCAAAATGGTTATGGTTCTTTAAACGAGCTTGAAGACACAGATTATTTTGAAATTCAAGAGTGGTTAAAAGCACGTTCGCCAGAGCAGATAAAAGAAGAGAAAGAAGCTATCTACGAAAAAGACGGTCAAAAATCTCTTGCTATGTTTCTTCACTCAGCCCTTGGTACTTAAATATCAAGGGCTTTTTTCATTTATACAAAATATAAAAAGGAAGAGTAGGGAAAATATATGGCAGACAGAGTAGGAAGCGGAGCAGAAATTAAATTCCGAGTTGGCGTTGATACTTCGACCGCTGAGAAGAATTTAAGAGAGCTCAAAAAACAATTTCGCAACGTAAATGACGAAATGAAAGCCACAGACACTCAGCTGGCCGCTGCTGGGGACACTTTTGGTATTTTAGAAAACGATTTAGCTCACCTTGAAGCGGCAATGAAGATTCAAAAGGTTGCTGTCGAGAAAGCTAAAGAAGAATGGGAGAAGATGACCAAGGTTGTCACCGATGCTAATGGTGCGACCAAAAGGGTCAGTGACACAACTAACAATAACGCTAACGTTGTTGCGAGAGCAAGAAACGAATACGACAAACAGTTAGTCTCTTTGAAAAAAGTATCTGCTCAATATGATGTAATTCAAGCTAAGGTTAAAGTTTACAACTCTAACATTTCCGAGTTAGTTGAAAAGCATAAGGCAGAACAAAGTGTCTTAGAACAAGAAGTTAAACTTGCAAAAGCCCAAGGAAATGAGACAGAAGCTCAGGCTAAGCAACTAAAACTTCTTAACAAGCAATACGAAGATTCTGCTGCTGAATCTAATCGATATAAGAAAACTTTAAAAGAACTCAAAGACAGTGGCCTGGAAAATACCGTTCAATACAAGCAACAAGAGTCTGCGTTAAAAAAGACTCAAGTTCAAATGGCCGCTACTCAGAAGAGCATTTCTGATATTAACACCAGCATTGAGCACTCCAAGTTGGGCATTGAAGATTTCAATACTCAAATGGAAAAGTCTGAAAAGGCTTTTGAGCACGCACAAAAAGTAGGCTCTGCTTACAAAGACTCTGTTGAGCAATTAGATGAACAGATTAAACATAGTAAAGATGTTCAAGAAGCTCTAGCGGCTGAAATCAAGCGTGTTGACACAGCAAAGAAGAACCTTGTTAAGAATGCCTCTAAAGAAAAAAGAGCTACTATTGAAAATTCTGATGCTTATCAATCTTTATCAAAGCACCTTACAGACTTGGAAGAACGTCAATCTTCAAGCATTCTACAAGAGAAGGCGTTAGTTAAAGCCAGAAAAGAAGCTGTTACTCAAAAAGCTTTAGAGACCACTGGTCTTAAAGATTTCAATAAATCATTTAAGGAAACAGAAGAGCTTACTAAAAAGCAAATTGAACGGCAAAGACAATTAAAGGGCGAAACGAGTGCAAATCGAAAAGCCGTTGAACTCTATCAAGCCCAACAAGAAGCGCTCAGAAAGGAAATTGGCAGACTTACAAGCGCTAGAGGTAATTTAGCTAAGCAGGGGCAGAAAGAATCTGAAGCTTACAGGCTTGTAAACAAAGCCATTGTAGAAAATCAAGCTAGATATACAAACCTTGCTAAAGAAATTGAAAAAGCTAATAAAGCAATAGAACTGAGTAATACTCGTGTCAGAGAGAATGAAGCTATTGCTCAAAAGCACGATCAAATATTTAGAGAGCTTGATACACGCTATAAAGGCTTTAACGGTACTGTTAAGGCTAACGTTGAACAACAAAGACATCTTGCGACTCAATTAAACGATAGTAAGGCTAAAATCAAATCATACAAAGACGTTTTAGCTGTCTTAAAGAAAAATTATAAAGACAACGAAAAAGAAATTTCTGAGTATGAGTTAAAACTTGAAAAAGAAAAAACCAAATACTCTTCTTTAACTAAGAAGATGGAAGAGTATAGAAGGGGTTTAGTTCTTTTAAGAAATGTTCAAAAAAATGCGACTGCCATCAATGAATCTGCTTATGAAGCTCTAAAGAGTCAAGGTAGACAATATGAAGCGAACTATGTTCGTATTAAAGCGCTCAAAAAAGAACATGAAGAACTAACCGCTCAGTTAAGGATTGAGAAAACCTTATTAGAGGCCACAGCCAGAAAATCGGGCGTAGGCTCTGCCGCTTATGCAACTCAAGCTTCAAAAGTTAACCGTATTCAAAGTAGATTAGGCTCAAATGCTAGTGAAGCTAATGAACTAATTAAGAATACTGCTTTAGTCAACTCAACTAACAAGCGTGCGGATGCTATCGTAAGACTATCTAAAAAGTACGAAAATTTAGGAACTGTTTTACGTGGTGTTGGTGCCGCAGGTGTAACTGGCCTTGCTGCTTTGACTTACATGGGCGTTCAAGGTGCTAAGATTGTTACTGATTTAAACAATACTTTCACCAGAACTAAGAACTTAATTGTCACTTCAAATTCAGAAACTACTGCTGAAATCAGCAAGAACATGACGAAGATGAAGAAGCAGGTCTCAGACTTAGCTTCAACTTACGGTGAAAGTCAACAAGAATTGGCTAAAGGCCAGCAAGAACTTATCAAGCGTGGTTACTCATCTGGCCAAGCCGTACAAGCCTTTGGGCAATATGTTAAAGCTGCAGCCGCAACTGGCGAAGATTTTAATGAAGTAACTAAAGTAGGTGCTGCAACGCTTGAAGCATTCGACATGCGACAAACCAATACTTTCTCAAATTCCAAGAAAGTATTGAACGCTATCGCTTATGCCGCTGACATGACCGCCTCAGACTTTAAGAGCTTGGGAATTGGGATGCAGTACGTATCATCGTACGCCCACCAAGCAGGTATGTCACTAGAAGAGACTGCTGCTGCATTAGGTGTCTTATCTAACAACGGTCTGGAAGCTCAAAAAGCCGGTACTGGTTTGCGCAAGGTTATTTCTTCGCTTACGTCACCAACTAAAACCGCCAAGGAAGCTTTGGAAAGTGTCGGTTTAAAAGCTTCAGACCTTGTTACCAAGTCTGGTAAGTTAAAGAGTATTTCTCAAATATTCGAGCTTTTAGCTAAACACACCGAAAAAATATCAAAAGCTAAGAAAGTTGACCTGCTACACAAAATCTTTGGTCAGACTGGACAGAACGCCGCTGGTATATTCTTAACTAACGCTCAATCTGCTTTGAAGGGGACAGCAGAAGGTGTCGATGAGTTAACCTCTAAGGTTCGAAAAGCTGAAAAGAGCGACTATATTGGTCGATTAGCTAAGAAGAACATGAACACACTTCAAGGTCAATTAAAGATCTTGAAGCAGACCTGGAGTGTTACTGAAACAAAATTCGGTCAAGATGTTCAACCATTCTTGAAAAGTTCTGTTCACATAGCTCAACAAGTTCTTAAAGCGTTTAACAACTTACCTAAACCAATGCGTCAAACTATTGAAAAAATAACTGTTATTGGTTTAGGGTTCATGACTTTGGCTGGGGCTGTTGGTGTATTCACAAAGATTATGTCACCAGCAGTTCAGCTACTCATGAAGTTTACTGTTCATGATAAGACTATTGAAGAAGAAACACGTGGAGTAGTTACTTCTTTATCAACAGAAGGCTCAGCTGTTCAAACTTTAACTGAACAATATGTAAAATTAGCCGAAGAAAAACGTTTAGCTTCAGAATCTTACTCTGGTGGTGCAAGCGGTGCAACTTCCGCTGAAGAAAAGGTTACCAACGCTGTTGGGAACGTAATTGGAGTTGAAAAAGAAGCTAAAGAAGCTGAAAGCGGTGCTAAAACCGCAGGCAAGATAGCCACATCTGCTGAAGCTAAAGGTGTAGAAACAGTAGAAGACTTTGCTAAGGGCGCCGATAAGGCCGCTAAATCTAAATCTTTTAGAGCCGCGGGTAGATCAATCTTAGGTAAACTTTTCACCATTGGTATGTTTGCTCAGACTGGTTCTCAGTTTGTTTCAAGCCTTCATGAGGCTTTCACAAGTAAAACTGCAGACGAGAGATGGAAAGGCACTGGTGAGTCTGTAGCTGGTAGCATAGCCGCCGCTGCAACTGCTTACTTTACTGGTAATCCTATTCTAGCTACTGTCGCTTATGACGTAGGTTCTACGGGTGGTGGTGCTTTATTAGGGAACGAAAAAGTAAGAAAAACTGTTGGTAAGTTTAATTCTAAGCTTGATTCGCATACTAGCACTTACACCCCTTATACTTACTCTCTTCGTACTGGTAACGTAAACCCTAATAACTTAAACGATGTCAATTATGACTCCTATGGAGCAAAACAGCTTTTAGACAAACAACAAAAAGATTACGAAAAAGAACAGAAGAGAAAGCGAAAGCTTAGAAAAGCACAAAAAGTTGTTGACAGGGTAAAAACTGCTGACTTTAACTTTCAAGAGTCATTAGCAAACGCTGAATACGAAGCTAAATACGGTTCTGGTCCAAACCAAAATAAAAAGGTTAGAAAGACTTATACTGTTAAGTCTGGTGACACTTTAAGCTCCATTGCCAAAAAGAACAATACGACAGTAAGCAAGTTAGTAAAACAAAACAAGACTGCAAATCCTAACTTGATTCTGCCGGGGAAAAAGCTTAAACTCAATGCGACGATAAAAGCAAAGATTGACGCTAAGGCTTTAGCTAAATCAATAAAATCGTCATTTGATAGTCTGATTAGTAGCACAGAAAAGAAGAATAAGAAGCTTCAACAGGCTAATAAGAAGACTATTAAAAACTTGTTCAATAGTGGTTTGATTAGCAAGAAGACCATGAGCAAGTTGAACAAAAACAACGAAAACATTACCAAGTCATACAAAAAGACTTATGATAAAGTCAAGAAGCTAACAGACCAGTATACCACTGCTTTAGCTAAGGGGAGAACAAAGAAAGCTAAACAGCTTAAAACACAACTTGTCAAAGAAGAAAACAAACTTCAAAACCAACTCCTTGAAGCGCAAAGACGAGGTAACACCAAACTTAACAGTTCTCTGAAAATCCTTAAACGTAAAGGGAACAAAATCTCCAAGAGTGCCGCATTAAAGCAGGTTGCAATCGCTACAAGTGCCGCCAACAAAGAAATCAAGGCCGCATACAAGGCTAAGACAAAGACTGTTAAAGCGGCCGAAGACAAGTTCAAGAAGACAAAAAAGTATCTTCAAAAGCTTAGAGACTCGCATGTAGGGTTTACTCAACAAGAGTATAAAGATGCTGTAGCTAAGGCAAGATCCATTAAAAAAGTAACAGTAAGAGGAGCTGAAGAAACTTATAAAAACTCTTATAAATACTACAGCAAAAAACAAAAAGCTGTTGTTAAGTTAGCAACTAAAGAAAAGAATGGTATTAAGAAGAGTTTAGAAAGCTCAGAAAAATACCAACTTGTTAGCCAAAAGAACGCTAAAAAGAATTTTGATAAGTTTAAGGGCTCTTTCCAAAAAAGCTGGGATTCATTCTGGGGAAGCCTTGGTAAATCTTGGAACGACTTTTGGAGCGGTGTCAATAAAGCTTTAAATTACAATACTCCTAAGAATGTTGGTTCTAATAAAGGGTATAAAAAACCTAAAACGATGGCAACTCATAGTGGCGGACACTATGTAGAAGCCCATGCTAACGGTGGTGTAGCTAAGAGCGGTGTAGCCTTAGTCGGTGAAGCTGGTCAAGAACTTGTCTACTCACCATATGGTACTCACGCTAGATTAGTTGGTACAAGAGGCGCTCAATTCACTAAGCTTAGAGCTGGTGAGCATATTCTCAATGCTAAAGACACCGCAAGAGTGCTTAGTGGCAACTATGTAGGTAAGCTCCCTGCTTACGCAAATGGTACTGTTCAATCCTTCGCTGGTGGCTCATATGGCCTTTCTAACGGGTCTTTTGGTGTTGTAGGTATAAGTAGACTTGTCAAGAAATTAAAGAGCTTAGACAGTCAATTACGCAAGCTATCGAAGAGAATACCAAAAGAATTTAATAAGATCTCCAGCTCATTAAGTGACCAAATGGGTTCTGATGGTATGTTTGGTGTGCTTAAAAAGAGCACTAAGCAACTTAACAGATTCAATTCTGCTACTAAGAAGTTTTCAAAAAATATCGCTAAGATCTGGAATAGTCTTGACAAGAAAATTGTCGATAAAACAGATGACACCAACGACAAACAGTGGAATAGTGTAAAAAACACTTTAAAGAAGATTGAGAACAAGACACTCAGTTTCTCCAAGTATTACTACAATGATTGGAAGACATTAGGTAAGAAGCTTGATAAAAACTGGTATAACGTCATGGATTACATGTACGGCATCACCAGAAAAAACACCAAGAAAATTGTAAGCAATATTAACAAGGCTGTTGCTGGCATTGACTCAGTTGTTGTGCAATTTGGTGGCAGCAAGTCAGCCATCAAGCCAATTAAGTTCGCATCTGGTACTGGTGTTTTTGGTTCAATGAGAAGAGCTATTACCAAGCCAACTTTGGCAATGCTAAATGACGGTAATGACAGCCCAGAAACTGGCAACAAAGAGATTGTATGGAAACCTTCTAAAGGTTCTATGGAGCTAATTCACGGCAGAAATATTATGAGAGTTTTAGAACCTGGTGACGAAGTTCTCAATGCTAGTGAAACCAAAGCGTTCTTAGGCGCTCAAGGCGTACAACACTTTGCAAGCGGTACTGGCGTTACTAAAGCTTTGTATAACTCTGCTGAAAGTTATGTAGACAATCCTACTAAGAAACTCAATAAGATCTTTTCTATTGCTACTAACAGCTTGACAGGTTTCTTCAAGGGGCTTGGCAAAGGCTTAGAGGAACCAACCAAAAAACAATCTTCTACTTGGTGGTCAACTCTTTGGAGTATGGCAGGAGACAAACTAGGTTTAGGCGCTGAGATCTCATCTAAGAAGAAATCAAAATCTTCAAAGGGTTTAAAGAACTTAATCAAGAGTGAAGTTGGTAACGGCTTCTTCAAGATGATGGAAGCGTTAGGGAATAAATATGGCACAGACAGTTCAGTTGGAGGTACTTCAGTTGGTGGTACCTTCAGTCCAAGTATGATCCGTGCTGCCGCTAAAGCGATGCACGTCAACCCTTCAAGACAGTTCATCAAGAACTTGCAAGCCGTAATTCAAAACGAATCCGGCGGACGAAGTGTTGTTCAGCAGATTCATGACGTCAACAGTGGTGGTAATGAAGCCGCTGGTATCTTGCAATATACCCCAGGGACTTTTGCGGCTTACGCAATGCCAGGACACCATAACCGAATGAATCCATACGACGAATTGTTAGCATTCTTTAACAACTCAGACTGGAGAAACTCCATTGGTTGGACGACTATTTGGGGTACTCGCAAGATGGAATGGTTGCACTCTGGTCCTCAAGGGCACAGACGTTACGCAAACGGTGGTATTGCTAAGAGACCTTCTATCTTTGGTGAAGCTGGAGCTGAAATGGCAATTCCATTGTCAGATGGTCATAAGACCAAACGAGAATATGAATTGCTTGGTCAGACAGCAGCCATCCTGGCCTCAAACGACAAGGCCAACATCAATGCGTTAAACAACAACTCAAATTCAGCAATTGAAGAAAAGTTGGACAAATTAATTACATTAGCTCAACAAATGCTTGTTGCTTATGAACAGGTAAAGATAGCGGTTCCTAGCGACTCTATCGTTCAAACTGTTAACAAAGCAAATCTTAGAAAATCACTTCACCAACAAATGTATGGTTACTAAATTGGTTTTTTCAGAAAAGTTGAAATATGCTTTTCTGTACATTATTTTTAAAAGAAAGGAAATTAACATATGACAGAATCTATTCCGGGTTTCTCCCTGTACAATGAAAACTTAGGTGAGATTACATCTGATGACTTAGGGATCGTCATGGGGAAGGTTACTTTGCCAATTGCCCCGTCAATATCAGCACAAATGGGAGACGTTCCTGCTTTATATGGACAAAAGTTCGAAGGGACAAATTACGGGACAAAGCAAATTGTTATTCCTTTTACTTGGATCGCAGAATCAACTGATTACGAACAAAATCGAAGCGATTTTTATGCAACGATTAGGTCTTTATCACAAACATTTGTTCGTCCATATGACGGAACAATGGAACTGGCTTTACAATTTGATGAAGATCCGGAAATTACTTACTGGGGACACATTATAGAAGTTGGTGCACCAACGGAAATTGTTCAAGGTGATTATTCATTTTCAAGTTCAATCACATTTGAACTGAGTGACCCTCGTGGTGTAATGCCTAGAGTTACTCAAGAAATCAAGCCTCAAGTAATTGACACTGAAAACACAAACTTTGCTTATGACACATCAAGTGCAAGAACTATCACAGACAAAAACCTAAACTTTCTTTATAAATTAGACAGCAGTATTGCTCACAAAGGGTCTAATTTATGGTTGTCTTTTGATTGGAGTAATCAAAACACTACAACTACCAACGACACTGATATTTTTACTGTTTATAGAGTTGTGAAATACATTAAGGATAGTGGTAGACCCGATGATATACAGGTAATGGCAACTGGCAAGTTTTTGGTTGCATCAGCTAAAAACCCTAAGGGTACTGCCGGCCACTATTCTGGTTCGGTTTCTATGAATCCTATTTCGTCTGATATTCCTAACTCACAAATAGCGGGAGTATATGCTTATATTCAAGTTACCAATCCTACCAACTTTAGCATTTCACACTTCCACTTGCACAGTGGCTCTGGTGAAACAAGATATTCGGGTGTGACCAATCTAGTTAACCAACATCAAATCACAACTACTATTTCAGTTGATGGTACGGCTCAAACAGAGCCAGAATTGTCTATTATTCCTGATGCAGACCAATATTATTTGGGCTATAAGCTTAATGATGATGGCTATATGGGTATCGGTGCAGACGAATCACAAACTATTGACGCCGCAGATGGTACAACAGTCGTACCTGCTAGAGAAGTAATTACAAGTGATGGTTCTGGTTCATTGGCCAACTGGACAACCGACCCAAGTGTCGTTAATAGCTTGAGAATTGGTTTTAAAAAAAACGTAGTTCAAGGCAATTTTCAATCAAACCAAGATGCAACTGCTATTATTGTAGGCAGTTACCAAGACGGTTTGACTCCTCCTAACTCTAAGACACCTAGTTCTATGGATGACGACAATGTAAACGTACCTAAAGAAACATGGTATGGACCTGTTGCTGTTTACCAAGGTGTCACGTCTGCTCTAGATAACTTTGAAATTAGCACTATTCTCCACCATGAAGTTTATAAAGATTCGGGTAACGTGCACAACACAAGAGCGGTTGGTACTATTTCATTACTTTTACTTGATGAAGACAACGTAGCATGGGGGGAGTTCAGTCTTAAAGGTTCGGCAGTTAATGGTTATGGTGGTACGGCACCTTTTGCAAGGATTAGATTTACTGAAAAAGGTGGTAACTTTGGTACTCAGCCAACAGTTGGTAATAAAGATAATCACCAATATTATCAACCGTTTTCAACTTACACTACAGGTAAGAAGACTCCTTTATTAGCTGGTGTCAAATGGAATCCTAAAGGACAACCTTCCACCTACGAGGTTGAATATGGTACTGTTACTAAGACAGAAACTAAAATAACCAAGCGAAAAGCTTATAAATCAGTTAGGGTTAAGAACGGAAGATATAAAACCGGGAAGAGACATGGGAAGCAAAAGTATAAGACAGTCAGAAAGGCTTACACTAAGACTTCTAAAAAAAGCTATAAAAAAACTACTCAAAAATACGTAAAAGAAAAAGACGCAAATACTTTGTTGTCTTCTGACGTTGCTTTGCAGTTTTTGTTAAGAAAATACAAGAATAGATTTTGGTATAAAGTAGTTGAACTAAGCACTAGTTCTTACAGACCTTTACGCGGAAGTAAATTAGAACAAAAAAATGTATGGACTGAAATTACTGACAAGACGTTCTTAAGTTGGGCAAAAAACTACAAGCTGGGAAACGTTGCCTTAGTTGAAAACAAGTATCCACTAGAAGAAGATCTTGCAAGAGTTGTTCAAAAGAAAGCAGGTAAGAGCATCCCTGCAAACGAAAACTATAAAGACGCTTACTTATCTTTGGTTGACTTGCAAATCTCTAAGTTGAACTACTTGGAAGAAGTTGACGGTGATCCAGACGAACCTAAGGAAGTTGCTAAAAGAGGACAAGACGTAATTTTTGATAGTGAAGATGAAGAAATCACTGTTGAAAATTCTATGGTGGAACCCGTATGGATAAGCAATTATCCTAAACTAAAACCAGGGATAAACACAATCAGTATTTTTGGTTCAGACTTGCGAAATGCAGAAATAGTATTGTCTTACTATCCACGAACATTGTAATTAGAAAGGAACTTCCGTCATATGGCTTACAAATTAAAAGACTATACAAACGCCTCAAGATATTTAATATTAGATGGAAATTTAAAAATAGTCGGTCAATTATCCATTGACGGTTCTATTCCATTATTGTCAGATTCTATCACTCATAGTATTGCGTCAGAAGACACTTCTTCATCATGGGGTGAAAGTTTAACGTCTGATACGTCTGGTTCGGGCGCTGCTGAAACAAATTCAAAGTATGACCCGAACGCAGGTTCAAAAACGTACACACATGAAGGGACAATTACTGTTCTAGAAAAATCTGGAACTAATTATGAACTACTAGATACGAAACATAGTATTGCTTACTATGAAAAGAGTTTAAAGCGCTGGTATATTTTACATATTAGTACAGTTGAAAGAACTTTACTCAACGCTAGTGGTCATATCTACTCAAGAACTTTAACACTTATTAACGAAGCGCTCTGGAGACTACACTACAGTGTTCCCACTGCTAAGACATTTAACAATTGTTCTTTAGATCAAGCTCTTACCTGGTGTACTCAAGGAATGGGGGGCGGTTGGGAAGTTGTCAACAACTCCAAATCATCTTTAAAGCAAACAATTTCCTTCTCTGGGTCAGATATGGGGTCAGCAAAAATCCAATCGCTTCTTCAAAGTTACGATGTTGAAATGGATTGTTATGCTCTGTTAAATCGAACTGAAACCAGGATCGTTAAAAAAGTAATTGACATTGAAGACAAGGTTAATGACCAAAGATTTTTGAGAGAAGCTATTGTAGGTTCAAATGTTTTAAGTCTCACTCAAACTAAAATAGGGAACGCAATCACTAAGCTGTTTGTTTATTCTTCAGCGTCAGCAGATAATATAAGAACAAATAATGGCACTAACCTAACGAACTCCAATTCGGACAATAGTAGTGGTCTAACCTCTATTGCTGGTGTAAACAATGGTTTGCCTTATCTAGTAGACGATAGTGCTAATATGAAGTTTAATCCCTATTATGCAGAAGGGGATTATCTGGAAGGCGTTATTATTTCGGATTCGTTCGTTGGTCAATCATTGTTATCATGGGGAAAGAAGCAATTGGCGCTTTTAAACCACGATAGATATGCTTACACAATGACCACAACGGTTGACTATAACCCACCTATCGGGGCTACAATCCGTGCCAAAGATAATTCTGCCAGTCCTATGATTGACATTACCGCAAGAATTATGGGTAAGACTTTTAGTATTACCAATCCATACGGGAATACTTGTACGTTTGGTGAATTTACCACGGTTAAAGTTGTTACGCCAAGCTGGTTTTATTCAATGAAAAGTAAGTTGGCAACTGCTATCGAAAGAGCGAAGAATGACCCAAGCTCTGTCGTGCCAGTTATTCTCTCACCAGATGGCACCGACTTTGTAGACGACAGTCCTAAAGACTATATTATGCAAGCATGGGAAAAGACTGGGAATGTTAACATTTCCTCATTTGTAGACCCTAAAGGTTTTATATGGAAACACATTAACTCAAGTGGTACAGAAGACACAAACTTCAATAAAAGAGGATTTTTACAGTCAATATCTAGCGTCACTCTGGGGACTTTAAGAGCATACATAGACACCGATTATATAACAAATGCGCCAGAGGTTAATATAGATCAAACTTCGGCCACGAAATTAGGTTATTTCTTATATAAATATAAAAACAAACAACACACCGCTCAATATATCGTCAAACTAAAAACGGGACAATATTTAAGCTCTCACAATTTAAGAACGGGAGCACACAACAATGATACAGCCTACGTATTGTGGGACTTGAACTTTAAGCAACTTTCATCAATGATTATTCAAGACGGTGGACACGGTTCAAGTTTTGGTGTTCAGATGTCGGGTAACACTCCTTATATTTGGGGAGTAACAAAAAATTTTGCAAGCGAAGGTGCAAGATACAGAATCACAAAATTCCCTTATGTGGCGAACGCCACTTTGTCCCCTGATGATTCAAGACTAGAAATTATAGGTATTTTTTCAAAAGATGATTATATAAGAGTTAACTACGACAACGCAAATGGTTATTTAGGCGTAACTAGAAAAAATGGTGACTATGAAGTATATAGACCAAAAGATACTTCACCATGGACAGGACAACCTAGATTTAAGATCAACCTGTACAACTACGACTTTAATAGCAAACAGACATTCCAAGCTTCTAATTTAAAATACCCTTACGTATTTTGGCATAGCGGGGACGTCGATATGCACGATACACGCGCAATCTATTGCGTCAATGTTGTGACAGGCGGGCAATGTTTTGTAAACAATTATGATATATCTGGTGGAGTTTTTAGCGATGATAATACTATTTATGAGCCAGAAGCAATAAGTACTCTTGATGATAATAATTTGTTAATTAGTTTTAACAAACATGGTGGTACGACAGAAGGAACGTACGTTTACAAGTTACCTTTAACTTTTAGAACAGATGCAACAGAAATGAGTAAAGGAGTGGTGCCAGAATGAGTTTGTCTCAATCTTCAGAAATTAATTTAACCGATAATGGTAAACAAGCTTTAAACGCTAAAAAATTAGCGAACGATGCTCAAGCAACGGCAGAAGCAGCACAAAAACAAGCCATCACTGCTCAGAAGACGGCTGATGGCAAAAACAGCATTTATAGAGGGTCAGACCCTGCCACAGTGCCAACTGCTGTATTAAAAGAAGGCGACCTTTACTTTACTGACAATGCACTCTACACCTGGACGGGTACGTCCTGGGAGAAAACTGTCAGTGATATCACTGGGGCAGAAATCCGTTCCAAGGTAGAAAAAGCCATGGCGGAAAGCCATAAGTTAGTAGAAGAATTGAAGTATGATGTCGAAGCCAAAACTAAAGAGCTGGATGAAGAGATCAAGAAAAAAGAAGGTCAAACTGGCTTCTTTGTCGGCACGACACCTCCACAAAACCCAGCTAAAGGTATGGTTTGGGCAATCACCGACTCATCTGGCAACATAACCAGCGCCAAGACTTGGAACGGTTCGTCTTGGGTTAGCACGGCCTTCACACAGGATTTAATTGCAGGGAATATCACAGCCACCAAGATTCAAGGTGGGGAGCTGGATATAAACAAAATCACAGTTAAGAATGCTCAAAACATACCGATCACCTCAACCGTTAGTTTAGGGCAAAAGCTTAGCTACCTTGAGCAGGATGCTGATAGCATTAACGCTTACATTAAAGGCTCAAAAGGCTCAAAAATTCTCGAATCCATTCTTTCGATGGACCCATACCACTCATCTATAGCTCAAGTGGTTAATGGGCAAATAGCAGCAGCCATCAGCACATACTCTGACGGTACTGTAAGAATTGATGGTAAAGCTTTACACGTCAACGCTCAGACTATGATTGACAAAGCTACTATCAAGTCTGCGATGATCGACAGTATTGAAGCTGACAAGATTACTACGGGGACGCTTAATGCAGACAAAGTTAACATAATAAATTTGACTGCTGACAAGATCACGTCTGGGACGCTTAACGGGGTGACGATTACTGGGTCAACGTTTATTGCTACCGGCCAACAAAATGTACTTGTTGATGACAGCGGGTTTGAAGTAGGGAATCTGAAAGGCTCTAAGGCCAGATTATATGCTGGTGGTTTGGAAATAACTACCGAAAATAATGACTCTTTAGGTGAACGATTAATAGACTTAGTTATTCTAGATAAAGATGCTGGTCCGTACATTAAAATAAGAGATGACAAAAAAGATTCTGAGACTCATATCAGTTCTGGAACTATTCAAACACCCGACGCTAGAATCGGTCCTATCCATATTTCTTATCACCACATTCGATCTGACGCTACCATTGTGATATCAAATGATAGCGACTCAAACTTCAATAATCAGGGCTCGGTCGGTCTACAAATCGAAGCGGGGGTTGGCTTAGGAAAAAACACGATTTACACGAATACAAATGATTTATATTTTCAAAAAGGTATTGTTGTAAACGATGTGTCATACTCAAGAGCCAGCAAGACTACCATCCACTGTCAAAAAGTAATCTCCCAAGTCGCAAACACCGTATTGTCTAGATTTTCCGTCAAAACCGACATCACGCCGGTGACTTATGACAGGGCATTGGCGGCAGTTGCGGGCACCGAGATGTATGATTATCGCTATATCAGTGACGACAGTGGTCAGCACTACGTGTCAGGTATCATCGATGATGTCAATCCAGACCCGCAGTACCACATGGACGATATGCTGATCAACAAGGAGCGGACGGCACGTATCGACGCAAACCTAGTTGGTTACCACCATGTAGTTCTGCAAGAACTTCTTAAGAAAATAGATAAATTACAAGCAGAATTAACTGAATTAAAATCAAAGGAGAAATAATCATGGAAATTATTGTAAACAGTATTAACCAAAATTACAATGAAGACGAGAACACCAATCAAATTATTATAGCTCTGAGTGGTAACTCAAACAACGGGAGCGGTGACTACCTCAGCTCTAGCGTTAGCGTAACTGCTAAGGAACTGCCTAAAAATAAGACTTTTGATGATCTGTTGGATTCAGAAATTGGAATTTTAGGTAGAAAGAAGCTTGCTAGTTACGCATCTGGTGCTATGAAGGTTAGAGTATCAAGCATCAACCGGATCTTTGACCGGTTGGGTGAAACGATTAACGCAGTAGTATCAATGGTTGGTACTGCTAGCGATGGTAGTGGTGACTACATCAACTACCGTAAGACGATTGTTAAAGAAGATCTGCCAGAAGGTAAGACCTTTGCTCAAATGTCTGCTGGTTCACTTAAAACTCTAGCTAAGGCTCAACTGGTAAACGACACTAAGGTATCAGAATAGGAGACAAACTATGCAAATTTCATCTGAAAACTATATTAGTGTCTTGACTGAACAGGTCAAGGCTTTAACCATCGAAAATATGCAACTTAAAGCCCTTATCATGGACAAGGAAGCCAAGAAACAGGACGAAAATAAGGGTAAATCAAACAATTAATGTGAGAGGGTAATTCTTTATGAGAAGATTATATCTTGGCAGTGGCGGTAACGAATTTAAGTTTGCTGACACAACAACTGAAATTCATTTGGGGGCATTAAATGATACTGGCCCAGCAACTTTAACGTCAAATGCAAAGGTTAGAATCAAGAATGATTCCGGATACTTAATGGACGCAAATGCCACTGTCGATGGTGGTCAAGCTGTTATTACTAGTGGACAACTGTCTCAGTTACCGCCAGGAAGCTATTTGCTTGAACTATGGGATACCACCACAGATGGTGGCACGGCTATCTATCCTAGTAAAGGATTTTTGAAAATTCAAATCAACGAGAACGTTGCTGGCCTCTCTGGAAAGATTATCAGTAGCATGACGATTGATGACTTCACTAAGAAATTTGGTGACCTTAGTGGTCAACTGAAGCAACAAATCTCTGATGCTGTTTCCAATGGTCTGAAGGGTGATAGGGGCGATGATGGACTATCTGCCTATCAAGTTGCCGTCAATAATGGTTATAGAGGCTCACAAAAGGAATGGCTTACCTCTCTTGTTGGCCCTGTTGGCCCTAAAGACGAAAGAGACTACTGGGAAATGGTGCCGGACGGCGCAGGTAGCCACAATGCAGCTGGCGTGCGTGGGAAAAACTTAGGTGCGATGAACGACACCTACCATCAGGAGATTGTCAGCGGGAGATACCGTGGAATGTTCCTGGGGGACTATTTCGTTCAGAACGGGCACTCTTACGTCATTGCGGCGTTTGGCTACAATGACCATAAAGGCGACAATCAAGACGTTGTTGGTAATATCGGGTTGCTTCCGTTGAACGGTATGAGCTGGGCAATGGACAGTTCCGGCAAGGTCACTCAACTGACACCCAACGGGAAAGACACGGTGTTCATGAACGATACAGATACCACGGCGGGCGGATACATGGGAAGCAAGGCTTACAAGACTTACATTCCGATGGTTGATGCTTGCTTGGCCAACGACTTTGGCTCATATCTGTTTACCAGCCGTGGATTTTTGTCCAATAGCGTAGATACAAACGGGAACACCAATGGCGGCACTTGGGTTGATAGAAAGTCGTTCTTGATGAGTGAAGTCATGGTCTATGGCGCTGTCATTAACTCCGATACGGCAAATGGTGTTGGGGTGTATAACATTGGTTCGGACAACACCCAGCTCCCGCTGTTCCGGTTTGATATGAGCTACGCAATCGGACGCAATCAGAACTCATATTGGCTGAGAGACGTAGTCTCGTCCTCTATGTTTGCGATGGCGACCGCCTACGGCGACGCCTACCGGGACGGTGCGTCACACTCGTGGTGCGGGATTCGGGCCCTCTGCTTAATCCGTTAATCAAAAATATATCAAAAAAAGAAAGAAAGGGGAAATCTTTATGGCAAAAACAATGACAGTGCCACCTGAAGAAGAAAGCAGTGTTGTAGGTGACACTAGCCACACTTACCATTTGACATGCACAACCGAAGACGGTAAAGAACATCTATTCAACAAAGAGACCCAAAGCGTATCTTTGCTCTATTCTTCACCGACTGAATATTTAGGAGTCGTTCCAACAACAATTCAAGCAGACGGGACTTTAGTTGCGAGCGCACTCCCAACACAAAGCGCAGGAAACTACTATTTGGAATTACATGAAACTCTGAAAAATGGTTTAGTCAGAATTTACCCTTCAGAAGGGCATATAGAAGTTTATCTTAACGATAGTATTGCTTCTCTTATGTAGAGGAATTAAAAATTATGAAAAAAATTAAAGAAACAGATTTTTTTAGGGAGGTACTGTTTGTCTTAGGCTTAGTTACGTTTTTAATTGGTATTACACTGCTAATGCACAGACACTTTTTTGTCTATCCTCCTATTGACGTAGTCCTGGGCATTTTAAATAGTGAAGTGATTGATTTTTTAGGTGCTTCAACTGGATTTTTAACAATGGTATTCTCACTTGAACCAAAAACAAACGTTAAAATTATCAGTTGGTGTGTTGTCTTTACGAACATGTTTTTGACGTTCATTTCATTGACCTCATTGTTCCATTCCCTGTTTGCCGATCATGATAGACCAAAAATGCTTATAACATCTGTGGTCTTGTTCGGCATGATCGCGATCGGGCTGGCAATAGCTAGAAGTCTTCCAACCAACAAAATCAAGTAACAAAAAGGAAAAAGGGCTAATGAATTGGACAGAGATAATAACTAAATTAGTTCCGTCTTTTTTCTCTGTAGTAATTGCATGGATTACTTATAAACAGGTTACTGAAACATCTGACATGGAAAAAAATTCAGATGAGCTAGCTGAAATAAAAAAGAAAAATGACAACTTAGAAGAAGAAATAAGAGGACTTAAAACAAAAAACAAGTTGTTAAAACTACAAATTGAGTCCTTAGAGCAAGATAAAAAAATAGTAAAAGAAAAAATAATTCAATATAAAAAAATAATTTTAGAGTTAAGAAAGCGTTTATCAGAATATGAATAGTAATTTTAACAGTTTAGCAGAAATCGTTGTTTCAGTTGTAGTTATGGTTATTCCGTTTATTTTTAAGCAATTAGAAAAGTGGCTTGAAAAGAACCAAACCGCTAGAACGATTGTTTCTATCTTGCCAACTATTGCAAAGGATGCCGTTGTTGTTGCTGAAAAGCTAGGCGTT
>PPYF01385139.1_pt1 | contig 28796 bp, 23 predicted proteins | sample 1559871 | NCBI WGS metagenome assembly PPYF01 (sample SAMN08240021, study PRJNA423297) | Human gut metagenome, whole genome shotgun sequencing project.
TGAGTTCGTCAGCGAATTCATCAGCCAATTTGTTGATGAGGGCACGCTGTTCAACAGAAGCTTTGTCCATGTGAGCCATAGCTTTTGCGACCATTTCAGCGGCTTCGTAACGAGTGATGTTACGCTGGCCCTGGAAATGTTCACCGTCAACACCCTGGATGATGCCGGCGTCAGCCAATTCTACGACGGATTTATAAGCCCAGCTGTCGGACGGTACGTCGACGAAGGGGTTAGCTGCGAATGCGCACGTTGCGCCGACAGCCATGGTTGCTACGAGAGCTGCTAATACTTTGGATTTCATGAAAATTACCTCTTTTCCGTAAAAAATAAGTTTCTTTTCGTCTTACTTCGTTACAGTCGAGATGAACGAAAGGTAATTTTTCAAGGGTTCATTGGCGAGTTGTCCTAGTTTCCTCTCTTTTACTGCCTTGAAATAACCATTTCACAATCTCTATCACCTGGTGCCACCTGCATAAGCACTACACCAGTTGTTATGCATTATACTCGGTTTGCATCGATTTGTCAAAACTCGTTCAATTTTGAGAGTTTTACTCATTACCACAAATGGCACAACCATGCCGTTTACGCCGTGTATACAAAATCAGCAAAATTCTTTTCAAACCATAGAAAAACCACATATTCATCGGGGTTTATGCACTTTTTTAGAAAATTTTTACCAAATCTTTTTTTGCCCCCTCTATTCCGTACTGAATCCCTTTGATATTTTTCGTACAAAGAGTCCTGTTTCCCCCTTCTTTTCGGCATAAAAACCCAGCAAATTGTAAAGGGAAGGAAAGGACGCATCGTATTTCACTGCCAATGAATAAATTTACGGTCTACTTTTTCTCAATCCCGTTTTTTTCGAAAATTCAAAAAAAATCGCTGGACAGACAACTTTTCATCGAAAAATTTCCCTCCATCTTTAATCTTTTCATCGATTTCAGCATCCGGCTTCACCCGTTCCCCTTCAAACGTCCCGATCAGCGTCAACGACGCCATAACTCCGCGTGCGTATCCTCCATCCGGCCTTGGAACCCTCGATATACGGAATGGACGAAGCCCCCCATCCTCCAACCCCTTTCAAAAAGAGGGTCCAAATCTGCAATACCATTTTTTCATCATCTCAAAATTCACTTACCAATTCCGTATTATAACCAGTATTTTTCAATAATTCTTTAGGTATGAAATCTTCTCGCATAACCTTCGCCGGACTTCCCTCTTCCAAATCATCGCACATTTGTCTATTGCAAAAACACATGTTTTACATTCCGGATCGTCATCTTCGTCCCACATTTTTTCATTTTCTTGTCCCTTTCATGTCGCCTCTTTTTCGTTTTTTTCGTCACTTAGTCCTTTCGAATCCAATTTCCATCCCTTCTGTTTCCCGTCGCTTCGTCTCTTATCTATCTATAATATATGCAACTAAACGCATCCTGATAGACAGCCGTCCCAAGGCTGCAAAAAAAGAGAACCCGTCTTATGGCGGCTTCCAAAGAGCGCAGTACCACGACAAAAGAGGCTGTCATCAAAGAAATGATTCTTCCATAACAGCCTCTTTATTATATATATAATATGTATTATAAATCGTTCTTAGTCGTGAAACGTTACCTTACCGATGTTCATGGCAACATGCGGGTCCATTTCATCGTAAATGGTACTCTTGCCCGTATCGAGGGTGCGGAGAGCTTCCATATCTTTTGATGTCAGTTCAAAGTCGAAGATATCAAAGTTTTCCTGCATCCGTTCTTTACGGACCGACTTGGGAATGGCAACGATGTCTCTCTGTAAGAGCCAGCGCAGCATGACCTGACCGACGGTCTTGCCATAGGTTTCAGCAATTTTTTGGATTAACGGCGTGCGGAAAATATCATTATTTCCTTCGGCAAAAGGAGCCCAGGCTTGGTGCTGGATGCCGATTTCTTTCATAAAGGCTTCTTCCGACCATTTCTGATTCCAGACGTTGGTTTCGATCTGATTGACAGCCGGCTTGACTTCGTTCATGTTGGCCAGGTCTGCCAGGCGTTCGTTCCAGAAGCTGGTGACGCCGATAGCCCGGATGCGGCCTTCTTTATAGAGTTTTTCCATGGCCCGCCAAGCGCCGTAATAGTCGCCGTACGGTTTATGAATGAGGTAGAGGTCGAGATAGTCGAGGCCGAGTTTCTTCATCGACGCGTCAAAAGCCCGGAGGGTGTTGTCATAGCCGTGGTCCTGGACCCAGAGCTTGGTCGTAATGAAGAGGTCTTCCCGGGCAATGCCGCTGTTCGCAATGGCGGCGCCGACGCCTTCTTCATTGCCGTAAATGGCAGCCGTATCGATGAGGCGGTAGCCGACTTCCAGCGCATCGCTGACGGCCCGTTCCGTATCGGCTGGATCCGTCTGATAGACACCATAGCCGAGTTTCGGCATTTTAATTCCGTTGTTTAAGGTTACAAATTCCATAGTCTTTTCCTCCTATCAGCCTTCAAAGGGCAAATGCATATTAGCGTAACGAGATTCCAAATCCTGCGACGGCGTATAATAGCGGCGCGTGCCGTTCAAGGCGTTGACGGCGGCCATGTCTTCGTCGGTCAGGGAAAAATCGAAGATATCGAAATTACTGAGCAGATGCTCCCGATTCTTCGTGCCGGGAATGGTGATGAAGCCGCGCTGGACGGCCCAGCGGAGCAAAATCTGGACGGTGCTCTTATGATACGTGTCCGACAATTTCGTAATGACCGGATCGTGAAGGAGCTCCGGATCGCCATGGCCCAAGGGATACCAGCCCATGAGTTTCGTACCGTATTCCCCAAGGCGGACCATAACTTCATCGTATACATGGTAGGGATGGGTTTCGAGCTGGATGACGTGGGGTTTTACTTCCGCTGCCGCCAGCAGCTCTTCGAGCTTGTCGCCGAAGAAGTTAGAAATCCCCAGAGACCGGGCCTTTCCTTCTTTATAAGCCTTTTCGATCAAGGCATATCCGGCCTTGTAATGGCCGGCGGGCTGGTGAATGAATAAGAGATCGACGTACTCGACGCCGAGCCGTTCCAAGGTCTTATCGACGGCATCCGACGCTTCATAGAGGGTCGGCCAAATCTTAGTCGATAAAAAGATATCTTCCCGTTTGACCAAGCCTTCGTCCAAGGCTTTCTTAATGCCCTTGCCGACGGCTTCCTCATTGAGATAGGCATTGGCCGTATCGATGAGGCGATAGCCCATTTTCAAGGCATCGTACACCGACTTTTCCGTATCTTCCGGACTTATCATAAAGGTTCCCAGTCCCAACAAGGGAAGGCGAACGTCATTGCTGAGCTTCGTATATTCCATAAATAAGGCTCCTTTCTACCGTGAATCAATCTATGAGATACGCAGGCTGTGCGTATTGGATATTTCCTGTCCACATGTAGAAGTTTACAACATCCGGAAAAAATTGTACAATACCAACAAAGGATTTCACTATTCGATTACTTTATACTGAAAGAGAGACCGATATGATTGAAATGAACCTCTTGGCCCAATTTGCCGCCTTTGCCGACGCCGGCACCTTGACCCGGGCAGCAGAAAAGCTCCATACCTCTCAACCGGCCCTGACCAGAGCCATGAAGAAGTTGGAGCTTGAATTAGGCGTCCCCTTATTTGTCCGCAGCAAAAATCACCTCGAGCTCACGGAAACGGGCCGCTATGCCGTTCCCTATGCCAAACGGGTATTACAGGAAAACCTCGATTTCTGCAGCCGCATCCGCAGTTACGAGCGCAGCCTTCACACCATTTCCATCGGCTACTGCGCTCCGGTCCCGCAAATGGTGCTGACGCCTATCATCAACAGCCTCTTTGAAGGCAAGACGATCTCGGCCGACATGAAAGACGATGCCTCCTTTGCCGAAGGCCTGCGAGACAACATCTACCAACTGGCCGTCACCCATACGATTCCCGACGGCGACGATTTATTCGTCAAAAAATGCGGCAGTGAAAAACTGTTTCTCTCCATCCCGCCATCCGATGCCTTGGCCTTTTACCCGGAAATCCACCTCAAAGATCTGGACGGCCGGCCCATCCTGCTCTTATCGCACATCGGCTTTTGGATGCAGATGACCAAAGACAAGACACCGAACACCCGTTACTTACTGCAGGTCCAGCGCGAGTCCTTCCTGGAGCTGGCCCAGAATTCCGACTACCCCTTCTTCGTCTCGAGCTACTTCATGCACCGCGGCGAGGACATGCCGGGACGCATCAATCTCCCCATCGTCGACGAAGAATGCCAAACCGACTATTACCTGATCTGCCTGAAAAGGGATGCCAAGCGTTACGAACCCTTATTCCGCCAAATCGACGAACAGACGATCTATTGATTTTCTTCCTCTTCCTTGTCTCGGCGCAATTTATCCTCTACCTGAGCTTTCAGATCCTGCCAGGCCTCAGTAAACCACTGCCGGCGGGCCTCTTCATCCCACAGGCACTGGATTGCTTTGGTCAAGGCATCGCCCAAGAGGAGGTTCTCCGTCTGCTGGCTGCGGTAGACGCCGAGCTTACAAGCATTGGCAAAGTGCTCACAATTATGGAACAACAAGTCATAGTCCTTGTTGCCCAAACAAGCCCGGGCAAAGGCGATCGTATCGTCGACGTCACAAAGGCTTTCCCGTTCCTTTTCCGTATACTGCCGAACCTCGATTTCACCGCCCTGGCGAAACTGCTCAAACGACGTGGCCTGAATCTCCGTATCCCACCAGTCGACGGGATTGTAATCGTCGTCGCCGGCAAAAGAAATGACCTCGTCGTCACTGACATAGATGCCGTGATGGTAATATAAGCCGCCGATGCGCCGCACGCGGATATGATCGCCCTTTTTAGGCTCGGCTTTGACCCAGCATTCTTCCGGCGCCGGATCTTCCAATACGGCCAAAAGAGAGTCGACATCAATGGCCATATTCCTCATCTCCTAACAAAGTGTACCCATTGAGACTCATAGGTCCCTTAAAAATGACGCTTCTTCAAAAATTCCAAAAAGGCCCGACAGCCGTGATCGACGTCATCCCAGGTCTTCTGAAAATCCCGGGTGTACCAGGGATCGGCCACCGACCGCGGATGGTGCGTATAATCGAGGAGGAGAGAACACTTCCGCTGCGGGTCGCCGTTCAACGTCAGCTTCATATCGGACAGATTGGCATCATCCATGCCGACGAAATAATCGTATTTGTCGTAATCATCGACAGTGAGCCGTACGGCCCGCTTGTCCTTGGGGTCCATGCCGTGTTCCTTGAGCAGCCGTTCCACCGGCGGATAGACCGGACTTCCGCTGCCGCTCCAAATCTCATCGTCCGACGTCGCTGCCGACGCGACTTCAATCGAATCGGAGAGCCCCGCTTCATCGACCATCTTGCGGAAGACGAACTCGGCCATCGGCGAGCGGCAAATATTTCCATGGCAAATAAACAGTACTTTAATCATGTCTTTCTATCCTTTCCATTTATAACAAGATATAATAGATGAGCCCCACTACCTCCTATTTTATCATAAGTCAATAAACTGTATAAGATATCTTTACAAAATTTTAAAAAATAATATATAAAATTATTCCAAAACCCGTCTCGCCAAACCAAAAATCGCGGTGAAACCCCCATGCGCACCTAAAAAAGCCCGGATAAGATACCTCTATTGTACCATATCCGGACTTTCTTTTTATATTGCCAGTCTTGCCCCAGTCCTTTTGCAACGTACATGCAGAAATCTCTTTGCCTAATAAAGGAAAGCGTCCATGCCAGATGAAAGCAATTTGCAAACGAACAGGAGAAGGCGATTTTTTTATTTTGTTTTAAACAACCAAATCTACAGATATATTTTTAATTTTTACGGATAGAGACAAAATTTATTAAGTATGATATCATGTAAAACATAATATCAAATAATATAAGTGAGTTAGTAGAAATGAGGGAATGTCATGGAGATTCGTAAAAAAGTATTATTATCATTGATGGCCGCTGTTTTATCAGCATCCGCTGTACTGGCAGCCGCTCCGGATCCGCAGGCAGAAATCACGGCTCAGGCGCCGCAAATCCCGGTACAAGCTCGCCGTTCCAAGGCAATTATACCAGCTTATCAGCAACAGCCACTGCAGAATACGCAGTACGGATTTGTAAAGGGTGTCAAAGACGACCAGACGCTTATCTGGAAGGGAGTGCCTTATGGGACGGCCCAGCGCTGGAAAGCGCCTCAGGATCCGTCACCGTGGGAAGGTATAAAAGATGCGACGAAAGCGGGGCCGACCGCTATTCAGCAGACGGCTAAGGGATACACCGGCGTCGAAGACAGCCTTAACCTCGATATATACCGCCCGGATACGGCAGAAATCAATCTGCCGGTGCTCTTCTTCATCCATGGCGGCAATAATCAGACTGGAGACTCCGAACAGGTCAATCTGAAGCAATTTGCCGAAAAAGCAAACGTCGTCGCCATTAGTGCCAAATTCCGTCTCGGAGCCCTCGGCTTCAATCCGCTGCCGGCCTTGAAGCACGGCACAGCCGAAGAAAACTCTGGAAACTACACACTGTTGGACATCATGCAGGGGCTGGATTGGACCAAGGATAATATCCGTAGTTTTGGTGGGAATCCTCACAACATCACCGTCTCCGGCTTTTCATCAGGCGGACGCGACGTCATGGCCTTGCTCATTTCACCGGCCGCAAAGGGTAAGTTCCAGAAGGCTATTTCTTTTAGCGGCGGGATGACCACATCTGATACGGCAGATGCCCAGAAGATTTTTGCCAAGCACCTGGCCCCTTATGTCGTAGCTGACGGCATCAAAGCAACGGAAGCGGAAGCCGAAGCATGGCTGCTACAAGATACGTCCGACGTAGCAGACTATCTGCATCAACTTTCGGCTGATAAGCTGGCCGGTTCCTTTGGTAATGCCTTCATCCGCATGAATGCCTTCCCCCACCTCTACACGGACGGCGTCGTCCTCGACAAAGACGGCTTCCAGACGACGACCTATAATCAAGTGCCGCTGCTCATGCTCAGTGGTACCAATGAATTTACGCTTTTTGCCCGCAGTGATCCCTATTTCAAAAAAGCCGTCGACGATGAAACGGTTCTCACTGATGCCCGGAAAAAGCAGGAATTCCTCTTTGCCAGAAATTACGGCAGCCAGATGTATGAGCTCTTCAATGTCGAAGCATCGGCCGCTCAAATGAGTCCCCATTATGGCAGTGCCCCGATTTATACCATGATTATCGCTTATGGGGAAAACCCGGATATTGTCGGCGAAAAGGCAGCCTTATTATCAGGATCGGTTCATGGCATCTGGATTCCTTTCGTTACCGGATACGCCACGGCAACAGCCACAGGATACCCGGCAGGCTCCTTTGATAATGCGGGAGCCCTGGCACTGACCGATGCCGTCCAGCAGTACATCGGCAATTTCATGCGCCGTGGCAATCCTAATGGAAAAGGGCTGGCCCCGTGGAAACAATGGTCGCCTGTCGCTGATGGCCCGACCCAGCTCGTAGTCAACGCCGATACCGAAAAAGCCTGGTATACCCAGACCTACGGCCATACAACCTATGACCCCATCCTGAAAGAAATGGATCAGGATACGAGCATCGACAGCACTGCCAAAGAAAATATCATTCACCACGTCCTGAATGGGCGCTGGTTCAGCAAAGCACAAGATGATTACTTCAAAAATAAATAAAACCAGCCAGTAAAAAAGGGGCTCACCGCTTCGTGCGGCAGCCCCTTTCTATTGATTTACCGTTCTTTTCGCAGAAATGATACCGTCTTTATAGACAAATAGGCGATGAGGACCGTGCCGCCGGCAAGGAATTCAGCGCTGAGGACGTTCGTAATGTCCGACGGGTACGCTTTTGCATAGTGCAGCATGGCGTTGGTAAAGGCCATGAAGGGGAAGCCCGTCGACCACCAGAGGAGGCTGAAAGTCCCTTTGACCATGTCGGTCAATACCGTAATCAAAAGGGGAATCGCCAGGAACAAACCGCAGTGCAGCAATAGGGCCGAAAAGGTATCCGTTCCGAAGGTTGCCGTATAGTCGAGATAGGCCATGCCGAAAGGTGTCAGGAGAATCAAAAGGCCCGGCCCGAAATGCTTATCGAAGACGGCTTCTTTTAGGAAGAACATGACGCCGGCCATGCCGAGGCCCAGCCCGATGCTCAGGCTGAACAAGGTCAGCTCCTGATATCCGAACAGCTTCAGACTGTTGCCGGCCACCGGAATCGTCAGCGGTGAAATGAGGATCAGCAGCCACGCCGGAGTCAAGCGGCTGATGTCCTGCTTCTCATGCATCCAGCGCCACCATAAGAGAAAAATACAGGCGAAAAGGGCCAATACCCCGATGACCCAAATCACGGCCGCCACCGGAATCGACCAAGCCTCTACGATGGCCGCCAACAGTACCGACGCCATGCCGAAGGTGGCAAAAAAAGGCGCCCCTTCCGGGCTTTTCCATTCAGCAAGAACCGCATCGGGCCGCACGATTACCTTCCGTCCATAACCAATAACCAAGCCTGCATAAATCACGGCCGCAACGATGCCGATTCCCTTCCCGATAACATCCGGAAGCCCCCAAAGACCGGCGGCCGCCATATAAGAAAAAGCCAGCCCGCAATACCCCATGACAATAGAAAACACAGCTATATTCATACCCATTCCCCCATATCCAAAACGCCGGCGACGATACCCCCTCCGCCGATCAGTATATATAACTCATTATAACGCATAATTATATCAGAACCAATACGTTCCACGAGAGATTTATGGAGTCTCCTCAATAAAAAATCTGCGCCTGTAATCGCCAACCTGTAAAACGATTATTTCGGCTTACACCTGCTATTCCCCACTATCGCAAAAAGCCGACACTCAAAAGTGCCGGCTCCCAGTTTGTCCATTCGCTACTCATGGCAAATCAAAGGGCTCCATCGACGCCGCCTATCGCCATTTCTGCCTTCATCACGAATTCAGATCGACACGGATTCCCTCTTCAGAAATATTGCGATAATAGGGCAAATCCTCTTTATACGCCATGAATTCATCATAAGGGATGACCGTTGGTGAAATAATCACTCCATATTTTAATTCCAAATCCGAAGAAACGTCCCAAACCTTTTTTAACTTCTCCTGCAATTCCTGACGATCGCCATGTACAATGGCCGCGATATCAATATCCGAATCACCATCAGCGTCACCGCGGGCATAGGAGCCATACAGAAGGATTTGCTCAATCCTTCCGCCAAAGACTTCCCGATAAGCAGCGACTATGTCATGAATAACCCCTTCAAGCTTACGCTCCGTACACCCGAACTGTTTATAGTCACTCACAGCGTTCACCTCTTCCTCTTTAAACTTCTTCGCATTCCCCGATATCATCCTTTCAGTAAATACGAAAATCCTCCCCTATCTCCACATCTCTCCCGCCAACCAATTGGTGAGGTCAATGAAGGAAAACGGCAGCCCCCATAAAGGCTGCCGTTTTTCTTTCAAAACTCAGTCATCTCACTTCACGACGACATGCACTTTTTTCCCACAAAAGGCAATGCCATATTTCCATACCATCGAGATGCCACGCTGTTCAAAAGCTGTTTCATATTTTCGATCTTCAATCTGCTGTAAGGCTTCTTTTGCTTTTTCTTCTAACTGTTTTTCCCCATCGGCACTCTTAAATTCCATGACGACACCGGCTTTTGAAATATCTTTCGGAAAAATGGCCAGGTCAAATCTCCCATATCCGCTTTCATGATTCGATTCGACACCATAATCTTTTCCTAAAAACAAGGCCGTCATCCCCAACATGAAGCCGTGATAAAAACTTTCTTTATTCGCAGTATCGTACGTACTGGCAAAACAAAGGAGAATCCGCTGAAGCTGATAAGAGAAGTCATCTCCCTTTCCGTTCAGCAATAAATCGAAGAGCCCGTCAAAGGTATCCCGATCTGCCCCTTCGGCCAAAGAATTCAAAATCTCCATACTATACACTCGTTTAATTTCTTCATTGGGGATGCGCAGTAAATACCGCTCATAACTAGTCTGTACATCGGAAGCTACCGTTAAATAACCCGTTGTAAGCAACAGCGTGTAGAGTGCACTTTGGTCCTGGCCGATTCGTTCATAAACGACACCTTCATTCAAACTGACAGATATCGGCTCGTCATGTAAAAGTCCCTGCAATGACTTGATACGCAAGTAATCAGCGTGGGAAAGGAGCTCCCGCAGGATGGCGTTATTCGCCGTGTTAATCCAATATGGCATAGGAATACAGTGATGGTTGATATAATTGATGACCGACCATGGATTATAGATTTCACTGGTTCCAATACGGTATCCATCATACCAATTTTGTAATTCCGGAAGGGCTGAGGTGATGTTCAGTTCAGAAGCCATATTTACGACTTCTCCGGGCGTAAATCCAAAAACATCGCTATAGGTATCACTCAATACAGAGCATACCTCTAAATTATTTAATCCGCTGAAAACACTTTCTTTGGCAATGCGAAGTACCCCGGTCAGAACGGCAAAATCGAGGACGGGATTAGTTTTTAAGGCACTGCCTAAAAACAGGCGCATAAAGGCCATGCACTCCGTATAAAAGCCACATTCCCAAGCCTGCTGAATGGGAGCATCATATTCATCGATCAGCAGAATAACCGGCTTTTGGTAATAAGCTTCCATGATTTCCATCAATCGAGTCAAAGACCCGGCCAGTTCATTTTCCGCAGCCTCTCGTTTGATGATACGATAAAAATCCGCTTTCATCTCATCATCGATATCGTCGCTGTCGCAAAGATATTGATACCGCAGATACAGCCTCCGCAGAAAGAGCCCCCATTGATCCAGCATGCTCTCCCAAGACAAGTTTTTTAAATCTTTCAGCGATATAAAAATGACCGGGCAAGCGCCTTGGTACTTCATATATTCCGACCCGGCTTTTCCAATATCGAGTTCTGAAAACAAGTCTTGACTGTCCGTTTTTTTATCGACAGAAAAGAAGTATTCCAGCATGCTCATAGTCAGAGTTTTACCAAAGCGGCGAGGGCGGGTAATCAAGGTGACGTCTCCGTGGCGGTCAATGAGCTGACGGATAAAATCGCTCTTATCGACAAAATAATAATTCTCGCGAACTTTTTTAAAGTCTTCAACACCAATCGGCATCGCTCTGTTCATCACGGTCACCTCCTACAGTTCTCTTATTCTCATTATAAGCGAAGGTACTACACCTGTCTACAATAAGCCCCCTTATACCACTCGTCACCAACGCAAAAAGAAGCAGCCCCGCCAAGGACTGCCTCTTTTTTTCTTCACACGAATAAGCGATTACCGGGAAATCCCCCTTACGCCGCTCTGCCGGAAAACCTCCCCATCAGCGCCCATTCTATCAGCCAAACAGCTTACAAGCGTTCCATCAGTTTCTGCAGCTTCTCTACATAGAGCCTCCGCAAGGCTGTGGTGAGATTCGGCCAATACTTAAGGCCGCTGACAGCCGGGTATTTCTTCCGGTACTCTTTGACATGCGACGCTTCCCGCAAGGCATCTTGATTATCCTGTTTGTCATCGGGATCCTTGGTAACGTCATAGGTTTCGATGACGTATTCCACCGCTTCCGGTTCAACACACCACTCTTCGGCAAAATCATCGATGATCCGCGTCCGTTCTTTATCGACTCGTTCGTTGAGGACGTCGGCAAAATTGCGGTTCACAAAGTCGACCGGCCGTTCCTGATATTCCTGCCAAATCCCTTCCAAGATAGCGGCTCTCACGGGATTCGTCTTGCGGAACCGCGTGATTTCGGCATTGATTTCGGCAAAGAGCTGGCGGCTTCGGTCCGAATCTTCGATGATGAGGGCACTTTCGTCGCCTCGGGCCGCTTCCATCAGTTTCAGGATATAGTCCTCGTCGATCTGGTCGCGATGGCAGCAGCGAAGGTCGTAGTTGATGGCCAAATTGACTTCCGGATCGTCGCCGTCGTCTCCCCCTTTGAGTTCCTCTTTGACATTGTTAAACTTGCCGTTATAGGCATCAATCGTCGCTTCATCGATGCCGTAGTCTCTTTCGAGGTCCTTTTCCTGATAATCGGAATAGACCTGCAAATCGGCGTAGGCATTGTCGAATTCCCGATAGGCTTTTAAGAAGCTGAGCTTTTCTTTTCGGCTCATGCCGTCGACAGCTTCCGGCGTCGGCGCCAATCGGCGAATCCGCTTAAGGGCCTCTACAAACCGTTCTTCCGCCTCAGCCCAAGTCGGCGCCTGTACATAAGAGCCGCCGCCGCTGGAATAGAGGGTCATGGCCGCATCGACAGCCTCCTTAAACAAGGCCGGCACCTGGAAAGTGACAATCTGACCGAATCGCTTCTGCTTGTCAAACAGACGGTTCGTCCGAGAAAAGGCCTGAATGATGCCGTACGATTTCATGGGCTGGCGGTCGATGAACAGTGTCGAAAGAGACGGCGCATCAAAACCGGTCAGCAGCCGGTCGACGACGATGACGATATCCAGCTGTTCCTCCCGGACCTGATACTTGTGCTTCTTCCGGGCCAGTCGATCGTTGACATTGCTGTTGTAGGCATCGAGTTGTTCCAAGGTAAACTGCGTGCCGAACATAGCGTTGTAGTCGATCATGGCTTCTTTCATCCGGTCCTGATTAAAGGTGTCGCCTTCCTTATTTTCACTGAGCGAATAGGTAATGGCGACCTTAGGGAAATCCGAGACCTGACGCCGAATCTCGTCATGAACAAAAACGCCGTCGGCCTCCCCGTTTTTGACGGCTTGGAACAACTGGTAATAGCGCTGGGCCTGCTTGATGGAATTCGTCGTCAAGATGGCCCCATAAGTCTTGCCCCGGCCCCGGTCGAGCCCCAGCTTGCCCGCCGACCGGTTGATGATGAAATCGATGACCTGAAGCATATGCCCGTCGTCTTCATAAACTTTGGGAATGACCTTACCCTTGATGAGAGCCTTTTCAAGGGCGGCATCATCGGCCTGAGGAGCAATGCCGTTTTCAGCCGCCAAGGCCTCCATGTCGAAGGTGTTCTGGTATTCCACCTGAAAACCGAGGACCGCTTCATCATGCAGGGCTTCCTTGATGGTATACGAATGGAGGCGTTTTCCGTACTGCTCTTCCGTCGTCGCCGGCAGGTCTCCCGGTGTATTCTTGGCATCTTCGCTAAAAATCGGCGTCCCCGTAAACCCATACCACAAGGGCTTACCAAAATACTGGTTCAAGTCGCGCTGGGCCTCTGCCGATACGGCGCGATGGCATTCATCGACGACGAAGACCGGCCGCAGGGCGTGCAGCTTTTCATAAGGCTTCGAGCCTTTGGGGTACCGCTTCATGACGTTCTGTAGTTTCTGAATCGTCGTGACCAAGACGTCGCCCTTATCAGACTGTAATTTTTTGACCAAGTCGCGGCTGTTGTCGGTCTCACTGACGTCGATCGTATCGTAGGCGGCATAGGCCTGAAAAGCCCCGGTCGTCTGATTGTCCAAATCGCGGCGGTCGACGACGAAGACAACCTTCTTGATGCTGGGAATCTGGCTCAAGTAGCGGGCTGCCTTATACGACGTCAGGGTCTTGCCCGACCCCGTCGTATGCCAGATGTAACCCGATTGGGTGCCGCCGTCGGTATTCGGATTGACAGCTCTGCGAATGGCACGGATAGCGTGAATCTGGTACGGGCGCAGCAGGATCAAGGCCTTTCGTTCACTGTCCAGGACCGTATATTGGGACACCATTTGATGGGCTTCCGGAATGGATAAGACGGCTTTCGCAAAAGAGAGATAATCCGTCACCGGCCGATTGGCTTCATCGAGCCACGTCGAGAGAAATTTTTCATTGAGCTCACTTTCAGAAGCCGTGGCAATGTACCGTGTATCGGCAGCGTTGGAGACGACGAACATCTGCAGCGTCGAGAAGATATCCCGGAAGGCATTTTCTTTGAGGTACTGCTTGATTTGGCGGAACCCGTCCATATAAGGATGGCTGCGGTTTTTCAGCTCAATGTGAATCATGGGCAGGCCGTTGATCAACAAGGTCACGTCGCCGCGGCGGTCGCGGTTCATGGCTTCCTTGCGGAGGAAACGAATCTGATGGACGACCTCATAGACCGACGAGCCTCCGGCAATATCGGCCCGTTTGAAAACGACCGGGTAGACGCGACCTAAGGAAGCATCTTCGCGCTGAATCATGACACGGACGACGCCGTTCTCACCGATGAGCCAGACGGCAGCGTCATAAAAAGACGTGAACCGAAGTTGGTTCTGTACCTGCAAAAACTCGTTGTCCGTCAGAGGATGAGCGTCGAAAATCTCTTTATTGTTCTGAACTAGAATGCGGCGAAAATTATCCCATAAGTCATCAAAACTGCGGATATCGTCGCGAAAAGTCCACTGCGACTTACCTTCCGTGAGCTGGCGGATAAGCTTTTCTTCAATACTGGCTTCCGATTCAAAGGATGTCATCGTCATACATCTCCTTTTAGACGAATAAATTTTGAAGCATGAATTTCTTCAAGGTCTGTAACTGATCAATCTTACGCTGATGAAGGGTGATGCGGGCTTCGAGGTTAACAAAAAAATTTGCCACACAAACTTGTTCATCCCTGGAAGGAATAAGTGTTATCATAGGTTTTAAGTCTGCAAATGGCGGAATATTTTTTATTGCAGAACCATTGCTCATTTTTTCAGAAAAAGCACCAATCATATTAGCAAAAAGAATTTTATACAAGTCTTTTATAACCAGTGTTTCGTTTACTCTAACACGCATAAGTGCTTGATTTATGATTCCCGGCTCAGCGTCTTTCGGCAATTCATATATTTCTCCAATCGTTCCAGCGCATGAAACAATAATGTCCCCAGCATGAGTTTCAAATCCTGACAATCGACTCGCATATTCTGAAGTGATGAAATATCTTGCAAGATGCCAATCTTTATTAATAGCATTTTGCTGTTCATATATTTTAACGGTATCTGAGCCTTCTGGAACAAAAAGATCTTTTTTTAAAGCACTGCCAAACGGCCCCTTCTTATAATCAGCTATTTCGCCAAATTTACGCTGTTCCCAATCGCCAGTAAATCCTTTGAAGCGAATCTTGGGTACGGTCTCTCCTTCAGACGGAAACATGTTTTGCAAGAAGTACTTCTTCATCGTCTTCACCTGATCCAGCTTACGCTGATGAAGGGTAATGAGGTCGTCGAGAGTATTAAAATAAGTTCCAATTTTCTGCTGTTCCTCAGCTGATGGGACCATACTACTGGTCCCATTAATTGCCACCTTTGATAAACTGGGAACACCTGTCGATTCATCTTTTTGTTTCCAATTAATGCACTGGAATACGCCATATAAAAACTCCAGACAGTATTCTTTCCTCGGAATACAGTAGAAAAGCGTATCTACAGTCCAAAACGGGGCTTTCAGAATATAAGGTTTGTCTATCGTTCCTTTTCTTCCGATACCAATAGCATCTCTATCGTATGACAAAGCCTTATTTACACTCAGCATATATCCACCGGTTCCATAAACAGGAATATGTCCATCTGACAAATGTTTATAGTCCATCCCGCTGCATACATCAATAATATCAGATAGCTTACGCTGTTCCCAATCATCCTCAAAGCCCTTAAATCGAACAGCCGGCCTTTTCTTTTCTTCTTTTATCATCTCACACCTCAGTCAAAGAGCTTCAGGAAGTCCTGTAAGTCTTTTTCTTTCTTTTCGTCTGTCGTCGTAAGCTGCTGTATCATGGCCAACAGTTCTTTTTCGTTAGCTGCCAGTTCGTCATTCGTCTTTGACAGCTCTTTATTAAGCTCTCCTAAGTCGATGTCCGGTTCGGGTTCAAAGGTATCGACGTAGCGAGGAATGTTCAGGTTGTAGTCATTTTCTACGATTTCGTCAAAACTTGCGACGTGGCAGAATTTGTCTTCGTCCTTCCGTTCCGTATAGGCCTTAAAAATCCGTTCGATATTGTCTTTCGTCAGGAGGCTCTGGGTCTTTTCTTTGACGAATTCCTTGCTGGCGTCGATGAACAAGACGTCGCGGCCGGGCCGTTCTTTCTTCAATACGACGATGGTCGTCGGAATCCCCGTCGAATAGAAGAGTCCTGCCGGAAGGCCGATGACGGCATAGATAAAGCCTTTTTCCAAGAGCTTCTGACGGATTTTTCCTTCCGTTCCCCCGCGAAAGAGGATGCCGTGAGGCAGGACAATGCCCATAGTCCCCGTCGCTTTCAGATGGTAGAGGCCGTGAAGTAAGAAGGCGTAGTCGGCCTTTGATTTCGGCGGCAAAACGCCGTAGTCGGCAAAACGGGTATCGGTCAGGAAATCTTTGTTGGCACTCCATTTTTGCGAGTACGGCGGATTCATCAGGACGCCGTCAAAGTCGGTGATTTCATCGGCCGGCCAGTCCGTATCGAGGGTGTCGGCGTTGCGGAGCTGCTGTTTCGTCGCCGAAATGCCGTGAATGATCATATTCATCCGGGCCAGGTTATACGTCGAGGTCTTGATTTCCTGACCGTAGTAGTCGATGGAATCGGCCTTTTCGACGTATTTGCGAACGTTGAGCAAGAGCGACCCCGATCCCATAGCCGGGTCATAGGCGGCAAAGCCCCTCTTCCCTTCTTGACCGCGGGTGACGATGCGGGCCAATAAGGTCGATACCGACTGAGGCGTATAGAATTCGCCGGCCTTCTGGCCCATGTCGGAGGCAAAGTTACTGATGAGGTATTCATAGGCATCGCCGAGGATATCGCCGCTGTGACTGTCGAGGTTGAGCGGTGCCAAGGCTTTCATGACGTCGGCAATGAGGTCGTTCTGCCGCTGCGGCGTCGACCCCAATTTCGTCGAATGCAAATCCACGTCGTCAAAAAGGTGTTCCAATAAGGTCGTATTCGACTGCTCGAGGTCGGTAAAGCCTTGGTTGAGGTGTTCCAGTTGGAAGGTTTGCTCATTGATTTCTTCCACCAAGGCCGTAAAGGTAAACTGGGGCTTGATGACGTAGTCCATGTCCATCGATTTCAGCAAGTCCTCCTGATAGGCCGGGTCATCATAATATTTCTGATAAACGGCCTGACGCCGGGCTTCCGTGGCTACCTCGGCTTCGGCCACTTCTCCGCCGTCGACTAAGACCGTCGCCGCCGTTTCCAAGGTCTTGTCCGACAGATGCTTGTAAAAGATAAGGCCTAAGGCATAGTCCATATAGTCGGCCGCGCCCATGGTTTGACGCATGACGTTTGCCGAGTCCCATAAAACTTGTTCAAGGTTCTTATTTTCAGTGCTCATTAGATATCTCTCCTCGTTTGCTTTTTTCCCAGTCATGTAAAAGGCCGCGCAGGGCCTGAAATTTCAATTCCGTTTTTTCCCGTTCCAAATACTGCTGATAGAGGGCCGTCACATACATCTGTCCCAATCTTTCTTGGTCCTCCATAGAAAGCAGGGGGATTTCGATTTGCTTCAACTGCTGTGCCGACAAGCGGACGATGACCGACCCTTGCAGCAAAATACGGCTCTGTCGGCTGATGTCGTCCGACTCGTTGAGCAAATAACAGAGGTAGGCCGGATGAAGCCGCTCCGTGTCAATGTCCAAAATAGCAAATACCTGGCTGATGAATTTACCCCGGTTGTCGTCCGAAATAATGGCTGCGGCCATACTTTCACTCGATCCCGGTTGACGGTATATGATCGGATTCGTAAGCGTGGCCAACTTCATCCGATAAAAGTCGCGCTCAAAATCTGCATTCGTATATTTCCGGTCCTGGTCGGAAGCAGACAGCCGGGCAACATTGTGCCCCGATACAATCTCGGCCAAGTCGCCTAAAAGTACCATAACACCCTTCCTTTCTCATGATCTCATAAATCTGTACGCCCTTAAAAGTCCGTACATTTCAAAATTTACAACTTCCATGTTTTTATCATACGCTTTCATTTATATTCTGTCAACCGTAAATTACCCAATGTACAAAATTCAAATTAAAAGACAAAGACCTATCATCAAAAAAGACGATAGGTCTTTCGTCATGCATTCAGACCCCTTGCGAGGAAAATGGTAATACAACGCTAGAAGGCATATTGATTGGCTTACTGACAAACCTGTCTCAGTCCCCTATTGTATGACTCCCCTTTCTAAAAGGAGTCCAAGTAGGTCCGGGGCCTTGTAAGAATATCCCTCCCCAACAGGCAAGGCATGCAGCCAATACCCTACGACAAAAGTAGAAACATCAGAGCGTCAGATTCAGTCCCCTATGGTACAGATTTCTTTTTCTAAAAGAAGTCTAATTAGACCTGGGGATTTTAGTAACGTAACATCGGAAAAAATGAGCTGCCGAGACGAGAGAATAGCGTTTCAGTCCCCTTACGGGGATTGGGGTAATACGACCTATGGCACGAATCCTGGGTTAGTCGCCTAGAAGGATGTTTCAGTCCCCCCTATGGTACAAATTCCTTTTTTCTAAAAAAGGAGTCCATTTAGCTCCGGGGATTTTGGTACGCTGACGGGAGGTACGCACGTCGAATGCCAGTACGTGCTCGAGTTTCAGTCCCCTATAATACAAACTCCTTTTTCTAAAAGGAGTCTAATTAAATCCGGGGATTTTGGTACGCTGACGCGCTTCTATCGTTTTGTTTTTGCAATTCTTGTGCTTAGTTTCAGCCCCCTTACGGGGATTTTGGTACGCTGACTCTGTTTTACAGCAGATTAAGGTTTACGGCTTAACATTGTTTCAGTCCCCTTACGGGGATTTTGGTACGCTGACAGCATGCCAACGCACTGGCAGACGCCTTTAAGTTTGTTTCAGTCCCCTTACGGGGATTTTGGTAACGTAACAGTATGGTCTGATAGACCATATGATGGCTATTATTGGGAGTTTCAGTCCCCTTACGGGGATTTTGGTAACGTAACATCATCCGCTTTTTCGTTATTATAGTTGCTGCCATTGCGCGTTTCAGTCCCCTTACGGGGATTTGGTAACGTAACTAATATCGATGAAATTCATAAGAACATCGATGATATGTTTCAGTCCCCTTACGGGGATTTGGTAACGTAACTACTCAACTTGTGCCGCATGAGATTCTCTTTTTTTGTTTCAGTCCCCTTACGGGGATTTGGTAACGTAGCCCTGTCCCCCAGTACCCGCTCCCAGACTGGGCTCACAGGCGATTTTTTCAAACCTCAGGCTTTTTTCGCCTTTTTCGGGGACCCGGGTGAAAAATAAAAATCAGGCAGTGTCGTTTATCCGCTTCGTTACGCCATTTGTAGCCATTTTCGAAATTTTCAAACCTACGGGGTTTTTGACCCTGAAATAGGTTTTCCAAAGGTCAGATAAAGTCAGTATTACCTTGACTTATCTCAAGTATACTTTTTTCGCTGTACCTTGTCAAACCACTGCACCACAACGAAGGAGCCAAACAGAACAAATCCCCAAGAAAGGCCATCACAGTCCATCTCAGGGATTCAAGTTTCTTACACAAAGGAAAAAAATTGTACCGGCCATTACAAAAAATATCCCGCCCTTTTTTCTAAAAGGAGTCTAATGGCTCCGGGGATTTTGGTAATTGAACCATTACTATTGGAGAAAGTTTATTTAACAAACTTAAAAGTTTCAGTCCCCTTACGGGGATTTAGGTAATGGAACTCGAATGGAATGGTAAAAAATGGAAGAACAAGCTCACGTTTCAGTCCCCTTACGGGGATTTTGGTAATGGAACTGTTAATAATGAACAGCTTATAAAAATAAAGAACCCTTCGTTTCAGTCCCCTTACGGGGATTTTGGTAATGGAACCCTGTCCCTCAGTACCCGCTCCCTGACTGGGCTCACAGGCGAATTTTTCAAACCTCCGGCTTTTTTCGCCTTTTTCAGGTACCCGGGTGAAAAATAAAAATCAGCCAGTGTCGTTTATCCGCTTCGTTACGCCATTTGTAGCCATTTGGAAAATTTTCAAACCTACGGGGTTTTTGACCCTGAAATAGGTTTTCCAAAGGTCAGGCAATGTCAGTATTACCTTGACTTATCTCAAGTATACTTTTTTCGCTAATCCTTGTCAAACAGCGCAACCGCAACAAAGAGGCCAAAACAGAACAAATCCCCAAGAAAGGCCTAACAGCCCATCTCAGGGATTACAGTTCCTTACCAAAGGAAATAAAAAAGGAAATAAAAATTGTACCGGCCATTACAAAACGGTGGAAAACATAATTACCCCCATCATAGTAATCGGCCTCGAGAAAATCCTAGGGTAGTATCAGTCACCTTGTAAGGATTGTGGTTCTTACCCCTTCGGAGGCGCGGATTAAAACATGTTTTTGGTTGTTTCCGTCCCCTTACAGGGCTCATGGTTCTTAACGTTATTAAAAGGAGAGATAACAAGGAGTGATGGAGTAATGTTTCCGTCCCCTTGCGGGGTTTCAAGGGTATTCTCCTTTTTCATCGATATAGCCTTGTTTATCTTTCCATCCCTTACATCTTGAAGAGGGTTTCAAGTTCTGTTGCCATCGCCGATGTGATTTACTAAAGTCCATAAAGACGAATGAATACTTTAGGGCCTCTACGATCAAGGTTCAGGCTCTTTCATATCAGCCAGTTTTTCTTGTAAGATCTGTTCCAGTGTAACGAAAGCCGGGATAAATTCATCGCGGATGAGCCCTAATAAGGCATTGATTTCTGCTTCATTGTAGATATGGACGGAGAAGTTGCGCTGCTTCAGCATGAGAAGCCATATTTCATCTTCTCTTAAAAAGCCGATTTTATAGCCAAGCTGTAGAATTTCCCTGGGAGAACCGGTTTCAGCCTCAAACACGCCATGAACCCGCAGTACTTGCTGCAAGGCCTTCCAAGCCAATTCAAAGGTCAAATTAAATTGACCGATAATGCCGGTCCGATAGATTTCATCCTCAGGGCCTCGCGTGAAATCAGCCTTCTTCAGGATGCTAAGACAATTCGAAAAATTATCCAACTTTTTCATACAGCGTCACCCCATCCCTTTCCAATTCTCTTTTCAGGCCGTCAGAAATGCCTGCGTCTAAATTAATGACATCAATCATCAAAAGAGAGTGCGTGTGCTCCTTGATATCCCAATAAAAACCATCAAAATCTCCACCGCAGACCGCCAAATCGATATCACTTCTCTCCGACTGTGTCCCCCGGGCGCGAGATCCGAATAAAAGGACTCGACGAACACCATGTTTTTCAGCAAACCGAGAAATATCCCGCAAAACCGCATCCGGTAAGTTATAAGACATAACCTCACCTCATCCTCCATGATTATATCTTAATTCTATCATATCCCAACCAATTAGCGAAATCCCAGACAAAAGCATTTTCCGGCACGACAAGCAAACACTGAATAAAACAGAGTCCTCCATTTTTTGAAAAAACAACATGCGAATAGAATACAGCCAAAAAAAGCCATGGATCTATGAAAAAAACATAAATCCACGGCTTTTTCATGCCTTAAAACAGACCCCTTACGAGGATTTTGGTACGCTGACAAAGGCTATCCCGTACAGAAGTTTGTTGCCGGCGCATCGTTTCAGTCCCCTTACGGGGATTTTGGTAACGTAACGGAGATTAGCTTCTTAGTATACAAATGAATTATATAAGTTTCAGTCCCCTTACGGGGATTTTGGTACGCTGACGATATAACAACTATAATATCAGCTTAACGCTTGACCGTTTCAGTCCCCTTACGGGGATTTGGTAACGTAACCGTATTGACGCTCGTCAATAATAACAATGTTGCCAAGATGTTTCAGTCCCCTTACGGGGATTTGGTAACGTAACCTTATAGATTATAAATACGGGTGGTATCCGGAATTTTCCTGTTTCAGTCCCCTTACGGGGATTTGGTAACGTAACCCCTGTCTCTCAGTACCCGCTCCCTGACTGGGCTCACAGGCGATTTTTTCAAACCTCGGCCTTTTTTCGCCTTTTTCTCTGACCCGGGTGAAAAATAAAAATCAGGCCATGTCGTTTATCCGCTTCGTTACGCCATTTGTAGCCATTTTGAAAATTTTCAAACCTACGGGGTTTTCGGCTCCAAAATAGGTTTTCCAAAGGTCAGATAAAGTCAGTATTACCTTGACTTATCTCAAGTATACTTTTTTCGCTGCACCTTGTCAAACCACTGCACCACAACGAAGGAGGCAAACAGAACAAATCCCCAAGAAAGGCCATCACAGCCCATCTCGGGGATTCAAGTTCTTACCAAAGGGAAAAATTGTACCGGCCATTACAAAAGTGTTCCGTCTCCTACGGGGATTGGTGTCGTAACGTTCATAATCAACCAGCAAAAGTATTTTGGCTTTAAAGTGTTTCCGTCCCCGTTCGGAGAGATACTATATTCGACTCTTTCTTACATCAAGCGTACCCACAAAGGTCGTGCAGCCTGAACCACTTGTCGCTCAGACGGCGCAGTCGTCATGACCGATTAGCAAAGATCATCAGCACGAAATAATTTCTTTGCAGCAATGGCAAACAGTGGAACATCATCGTACTGCATATCGGGATCGTTATGCACGAGCGGCGCTATATTGGCTTTCGCATCCACTTCCATTCCAAGACTTTTCAGATACTTTATGTCCCAGTCCGGGCGACGATGATTACTGATGCGAACAGCGTCTTTGATGTTGTTGCAGGTGTCGATAAGTTCTTGGTTGATATTGGCATGGACGTGTTCTTGATTGTCTTTCTTTGAAAACGTTTCCTGCCCGTAATCGGAGTCAAAGTTCAACAGTAAGCCCTGTGGCTTCAACACGCGATGCCATTCCTGATAGGCCGCCATCGCATCGGGCAGGGTCCAGGTGAGATTGCGGCTGATGACGATATCGAAGGACTCCGATGGGAAATCAAGCGCTTGGGCATTCATCTTCTGAAACTTGGCTGCCACGCCATAGGCTAGGGCATTAATCTTCGCCTCATGGAGCATGGCCCCCGACATATCGATACCCGTCACGGCGTGTCCCATTTTCCCTAATAAGATGGCAAAAAAACCGGCACCGGTTCCGATATCCAGAATACGAAGTTTCTGTCCCTGAGGAAGTTTTTCCTTAAGCAGCCGGCTCCAAGCTTCCGCACTGGGACCTTCCAGTTCTTTTCGTCTCGTCTTGCTGAAATCATCGCTGCGAGAGTCCCAATAGGCCTCGATTTCGCGATTCAGCTCACCATACGTATCGATGTTTTCATTATATTTCATATTATTTGTCGCCATATCAATCGGTCTCCTACGCCCTCCTTCCGCAAACTCCGAAACCGTTCGTCGGCAGGGCTTTAAAAATTTTCCATTCATATCATTCACTGTTATTAGTTTATCGAATATAACAAAAATTTATAAGCCCCCTATGGGGATAATAAAGAATATTTTTCTCATCTCTCGGCGAAAATGCCGATAATAAAGGAAATTTTCAAAAAACAGTCATCAACAAATCAATTTGCCATTCTTTCGTCGTCAAATCTTTGAATTTAAGGCTTAATCTGCAATTATCATCGTTCAATATCCCCCAATAGGGCTTATATGTATACATTTTTTCATGTATTATTAAAGTTATGAAGAAAATGAAGAAAGGATGAGACATGTTGAATTATACGCTACAACGGTTGCTGCAGTTGATTCCCATTCTGTTTGGGATCACCTTTCTGTCCTTCCTGCTGATGTATATGGCGGGCAGTGATGCCGTAACGGAAATGTATACCAACCGCGGCGTTGAGGTGGCCCAAGAAATCATTGACGCGAAGAAGGCCGATTTAGGGTTGAATCTGCCCTTCTTCCAGCAGTATCTTTCCTGGCTTCAGGCGATGCTGCACGGCAATATGGGCACGAGCTATGTGACGGGAGAGGCCGTGCTGGAATCCTTTCTGCGAAAACTGCCGGCGACGATATTGCTGACGACACTATCGATACTGCTGACGGTAGTGATTTCTCTGCCCTTGGGCATTTTGGCAGCGGTCCGTCACAATAAAGCGGAAGATTTGGTTCTGCGCTTTTGCAGCTTTATCGGCAACGCCATGCCGAATTTCTTTGTGGCCATGCTGTTGATGCAGTTGTTGGGCATCCAATTGAACCTCTTGCCGGTCATCTCCGGCGGCACGGATTGGCAGAGCACCATCATGCCGACGATGACCCTGGCCATTGCCATGTCGGCGAAGTATTTGCGGCAGGTCCGTTCTACCGTACTGGAAGAACTCAATAAGGATTATGTGTTGGGGGCCAAGGCCCGTGGGGTCAGCCGCAAGGTTATTCTTTGGAAGAATGTCATGAAGTCCGCCATGCTGACCATTATGACCCTATTAACCTTGTCGATCGGCAGCCTTTTGGGCGGTACGGCTATTATCGAAAGCATCTTTATGTGGGATGGCGTCGGCAAGCTGGCCGTAGATGCCATCAATATGCGTGACTATCCGTTGATTCAGGCCTATGTCATGTGGATGGCGATCATCTATGTCGTGGTCAATCTGATAGCCGATCTGCTGTATCATCATCTGGACCCGCGTATCCGGCTGGGGGTGAGCCGCAAGTGAACGACGTTACGGTACGAATTCAGACCGTGAAAACGGACCGGCTCAAATATAAACTGATCGCGTTCTCGACTTTGGCTTTATTACTGATTGCCGCTGCCTTTTTCAGCGAATCCCTGTGTCCGTATGACCCGTATGAACAGAATCTGGCCATTGCCAAGGCGGCGCCCTCTGCCGAACATCTGCTGGGTACCGACCGTTTCGGCCGCGATATGCTCTCAAGGATCATTGCCGGCAGCTATACGAGTATTTTTTCTACCCTCCTATTGGTCGGTTTTATCACCGTGTTTGGCAGCCTCATCGGAATTGTCTGTGCCTGGTCGGGAAAATGGATTGATACACTGCTCATGCGTCTGGCCGATATGTTTCTGGCCTTCCCCGGCTTGGTCTTTGCCTTAGCCGTTGCCGCTGTGTTAGGCGGCGGTGTCCATAACGCCATCTTGGCCCTGGCGGCCATCAGCTGGCCTAAATATGCTCGTCTGGCCCGCAGTCAGGCCCTGGCCCAGCAATCGGCGCCCTATATGCAGGCCGCTAAAATGGCAGGAAACAATCCTTTTCAGCTGATTCACAAGCATGTCATTCCCAATATTGCCGGCCCCATATTGGTCACGGCCATGCTCGATATCGGCACGATGATGATGGAATTAGCCGGGCTTTCTTTTCTGGGACTGGGCGCAAAGCCGCCGATTCCCGAGTGGGGCAGCATGATGAGTGATACCCGTAACCTCTTGGCGACTCATCCTTGGGCAACCCTGTCTCCCGGCGTGGCGATCTTCGTGTCGGTTATGGTTTTTAATCTGCTTGGGGATACCGTCCGTGACTGGCTGGACCCAAAGAATCGGAGGTAAGGATGAGCGGCATCATACGATATGATCAGGTAGATATCAGTTATAACGGAAGGCGGGTCGTCCAAGGCGTCAGCTTTGACCTTCAAGCCGGAGAAATACTCGGCATTGCCGGCGAAAGCGGCAGTGGAAAGTCGACGCTGCTGAAAGCTGCTATGGGCCTGTTAGGCAAAGACGGACTCGTCACCCGCGGCGACATCCGGTATCTGGACAAGAACCTGCCGGACCTTTCGGAAAGGGACATGCGCTCCCTCTGCGGCCCGGAGATCGGCATGATTTTTCAGACTGCCGGGACTTCCTTTATCCCCATTCGAACGATAGGGGCGCAAATCCGAGAAATGATGGCAGCTCACGGCCATACGGATAAAAAGGCCGTAGAAACGCAGGCCCAAGATCTGCTGACAAAATTAGGATTTACGGACCCCCGGCGTATTTTAGACAGCTATCCCTTTGAACTCTCCGGCGGCATGCAGCAGCGTGTGGGCGTGGCGGCGGCCATGCTCCTGAAACCGAAAGTCCTTTTGGCCGATGAGCCCACTTCGGCCTTAGATGTTACGGTACAAAAACAGGTCATCGAGGAAATGCTGCTGGCGAGGAAACTGTTTGGCACCGCCATTCTGCTCGTTACCCACAATATCGGCGTCATTAAGGCCATGGCGGACACGATGCTGATCATGAAGGATGGCCAAATGGTAGAATACGGAGACGTGCAGGAAATCTTACACCATCCCCGGACAAGTTATACGAAAAAACTGCTGGCCGCCGTGCCGAAGTTAAGGAGGTAAATGATGGAAGAACTGTTACGCGCAACACACCTCCGCAAAAGTTTTCCCGCTGCCGATGGGAATGATTTTCTGGCCGTCGATGATGTGACCTTTTCCGTTGGCGAAGGAGAAAAGGTGGCCATCATCGGTGAAAGCGGCAGCGGCAAGACAACAGTAGCGAAGATGGTGACACGGCTGCTCGATGCGACCTCCGGAAGCATCATACTGGAGGGCCAAGATATTACGAAAGCTTCCGGCAGAAAACTGCGGCAGGCCTACCGGAAAATGCAGATGGTCTTTCAGATGCCCGTGGAAAGCTTCGATCCTCGCCGAACGTTAGGAGACGGCATCACCGAAGGCCTGCGCAATCATGGCCGGTCAAAAAAAGACGCCGCGGCAGAATGTCAGCGCCTCTTGGAGCGCTGCGGCCTCGAGACAGCCTTTGCCGACCGGTATCCTCATGAGGTCAGCGGAGGTCAGTGTCAGAGAGCGGCCATCGCCCGGGCCCTGGCCATTCAGCCTAAGCTGTTGATTCTCGATGAGGCCACGTCGGCCTTGGATGTAACCGTACAGGCCGACATCCTGTCCCTCCTCGATGAACTGCAGAAGGAATTGAAGATGTCTTATCTCTTCATTTCTCATGATATTGCCTTGGTTCAAGACTTTTGCGACCGAATCATCGTCATGCACCGCGGCAAAATCGTAGAAACGGGAACGACGGATGAGGTAATTTTCCATCCACAGCAGGCGTATACCAAGACTTTAATAGACAGCGTACTTTGATAAGGAGGCATTTTGATGAAATGGAAGAAACTGGCAGCCCTGATGCTCGGTGCCATGCTGTGCGTCGGTGCCATTACCGGCTGCAGTCATGATTCGGCCGGCAGTAGTTCCGGCAAAAAAGTACTGACGATTGGCGACACGACCTTCAACAGCTCCAATGAAGAGCCCGATGTCAACCCTCATAACGCCTATGCCGGCTGGGCCTGTATCCGCTACGGCATCGGTGAGACCCTGGTCAAGTACTCCGATGACATGGAGCTCCAGCCTTGGTTGGCAGTCAAGTGGGAAAATACCGATCCCTTGACATGGAAACTGACCCTTCGTGACAATGTCAAGTTTTCCAGCGGCCGTGCCATGGATGCCGCTGCCGTCAAACAGTGTCTGGAACATCTGATTGCCAACAACAAACGGGCCCAACAGGACTTGAAGATTGATTCGATTGAAGCAAAGGGGCAAGAACTCATCATCAAGACGACAGAACCGAAGCCGGCCCTGCTCAATTATCTCGGCGATCCCTATGGCTGTATCATCGATGTCGACGCCGGGTTTGAAAACGGAATCGTAGCCGGTACGGGGCCGTATATCGCGACCGATTTAAAGACCGACGACCATCTGACCCTCAAGAAAAATGACAACTATTGGGGCGGCACGCCGAAGCTGGATAAGATTACTATCCGCACCATTACCGACGGCAATACACTGGCCAATGCCCTGCAGTCGGGAGAAGTTCAGGCCGCTTATGGCATGGCTTATGAAAGCTACCCCCTCTTCCAAAATGACCAGTACAACATCTCCCAGATTTCGACGTCCCGCTGTTTCTTTGGCAAGATGAATTTCGATCCCGATTCAGTCTGCGCCGATCCGGCCGTCCGCAAGGCCATTGCCATGGGGATCGACAAGAAAAGTTTCGTCGATAAACTCTTAGAAGGAAACGGATTCCCGGCAAACGGCGTATTCCCGGCAGGCTCTGCCTTTGGCGGCGATAAGGTAACCACCGAAACCTACGATCCGGAAGGTGCCAAGAAAGTGCTGGAACAAGCCGGCTGGTTAGACACCGATGGCGATGGGATTCGGGAAAAGAACGGTAAGAAACTGGTCGTAAAATGGCTTACCTATCCGAGTCGTCAAGAACTGCCGCTGTTGGCCGAATCGGCCCAATCCACGCTAAAAGATATCGGCATCGCCGTAGATATTAATAATACAGCCGATAACAACCAAGTCGTCAAAGATCCGAAGAAATGGGATGTCTATGCCATGGCCAACGTCCAGGCTCCTACGGGGGACCCGGAATACTGGTTCACCGTATTCGCCGTCAGCCATGCCACCAAGAACCAGGGGAAATACCACAGCGCCAAGTTGGATGCCCTGGAAGAACAACTGAGCCAAGAATTCGACCCGGCCAAACGCGCCGCCCTGGCAGTCCGGATGCAGCAGACCGTATTGGATGATAACGCCTTTGTCTTCTGTTCTTTCCTGAAGATGAGCATGATTTCCAAGAAAAACGTCAAGAACTATACCTCCCATGCCTGCGATTACTATCAGGTCACGGCCGATTTGGACATCGAATAATATCCGTACCCTTCCCCATAAATCGGGATAACGAAAAACTCCATCCAAAATAACAGCAGCCGTTTACGCACTGTGACGTAAACGGCTGTTTCATGTTGAAGTTTCAAATTAAGGACGGCTGCCGGACAATCATGGACTTCGGGATATTTTGATAAGATCATCCCTGTTCATCAACACTTTTTGCTAGTATACTTCAAAAAAATACTTTAAAATAAAGTTTTTATAGTATAAAAGAAAAACTTTTTCACAAAAGGCTGACTACTGTCGGTTCACTTTGAGAGCGTTCAATAAATCAAAACCACCAGTTTAACTGGTGGTTTGCTCAGGCCCTATAAGGGCCTATCTCTTGTGGTTGCACTCTAAAG
>PPYF01208627.1_pt1 | contig 28795 bp, 26 predicted proteins | sample 1559871 | NCBI WGS metagenome assembly PPYF01 (sample SAMN08240021, study PRJNA423297) | Human gut metagenome, whole genome shotgun sequencing project.
ACAGTACACAAATGTACATACCGTTAAAGCCCCTATTTTCAAGGCATAAGGGGATAGGGGTACAGTTTACAGATGAACCAACGGGAAATCTTGATAGCCGGACAAGTCAAGATGTTTTAGGTTTGATAAAAATTTCAAGTCAAAATTTAGCTCAAACAATTGTAATGATTACTCACAATGAAGAGATCGCTCAAATGGCAGATAGAATTATCCGCATAGAAGATGGGAAAATTGTGAAAGGCGGTGAGTAAAAATGCTCAAAGTCAATAACAAAAAGGTAATTCAAGATCTTGCTAAAACAACATATAAGGCAAATAAAAAAAGAAATTTATTAACTATAGTAGCTATTTTTTTGACAACATTTTTACTTTGCACCGTAATATCCGTGGGCTTAAGTTATTGGGATACAGTTTCTTTAAGACAACAAAGAATGCAGGGGATAGATTATGATATTGAATTGACAGAACCGAGAGATGACCAAGTATCTACCATACGAAAAATGGATAATGTGAGATATGCAGGGCTTAGCGTGAAATGTGGAATTGCATCAAAATATCAAGATAAAGAATTAGACAAGTTAAAATTTTATTGGTTAGATGATACTTGCTGGAAACAACAGACGATTCCAGCATTGGACTATTATAAAGGTAATTATCCAGCCAAAGAAAATGAAATTATGCTTTCACAAAGTGCGTTACGTTCTATGGGAATTGAAAATCCTAAAGTGGGTATGGAATTGCCTTTCATATATCAAACTTTAGCAGAAAATAGCGAGAATAACGATACAGCAAAAACATTTATTTTAAGCGGTTGGTTTTTGGATTATACAGGCGTAGATAAGGGGTATGTTTCAGATGAATTTTATCAATCAACTGGAGTTTTGCAGACTGATTTGACGCAAGGAACATTAAAAATCTCATTAAAAAATCCTCTATATTCTGAAAAGGATGTTATAGAAATGCAAAATCAGATCAACTTATCTGGAAATCAAATTATTGAAGCGGATTATGATACTATTTCTAACTTTATCAGGACTATGATTGGATTATTGGTGTTATTAGTTTTAGTTTTCATGAGTGGATATTTGTTTATTTATAATACATTGTACATTTCTGTAAATCGAGATATACGGTATTTTGGCCAGCTTAAAACAATCGGGACAACATCTGTTCAGATTAGAAAGATGATTTATAAGCAAATGTTGTGGAACGCAATGATAGGAATACCATTAGGGCTGGTTTGTTCGACAATTATTGGAAAAATTATTATTCCCCAACTATTACACTCTTTAAATCCAACGATTGCAATAAGTGAGGTTGGAACTATCTCTCTTTGGGTATTTATAATCGCTACTATTTTTTCACTTACTACAACAATGATTAGTAGTCAAAAACCAGTGAAAATAGCAATGAACTGCTCACCTATTGAAGCAATGAAATATATAGGAGCAACATCTATAAAAAACAAAAATAAAAAGAGAACAGGTGGAGATATCGGTTCTATGGTAAAAATGAATTTATTTCGAGACAAGAAACAATTCGTTGTTATCATGTGTTCTTTAAGCTTGGCAGTATCACTTTTCTTGATTATTAATGTTATGATTTATGCCAACAATGCAAAAAATATTTTGAACCATTCTTATGATTATGATATAAGGCTTTTAAACCAGACATTACTTTCAGATAAAGAGGAGCAAGTTTTCAATTCAGATTTTATTGAACAAATAAAATCTATAGATGGGGTAAAAGATGTGCGAGTTTTAAAATCAGCGACAGCAGTTGTTCCATATCAAGAAAATGTCTATGGAGAATATTACAAAGAATTGTATGCTTCCAGATATTCTCCTGGCAACTATGATAAAGATATAGAGCTATATAAAAAACAGCCAGATCACTATTCTTTTACTTGCAGAGTTGTGGGAATTGATGAAGTGGAATTTGAAAAAATAAATAATACTCTTCAGAACTCGCTTGATAAGGAGAAATTCAAAAATGGTGAGATTGCCTTTGTTTCTAAAAGTTTTACGCAAGGCGATAATGGAATTACAGAAAAAAAGGTTGAATTTTCAATTCCCACTGCTTTGAATCCGGACAAAAAAGAAATTGTCGAAACGGGGGCAATTATAGATGATTACCCAGCGTATTATTCTGCTGGCTATACGCCCGATTTGATTGTTAGTGATGAATTTTTTGATGAAATTATGGGACAACCTTTGATAGAAATGATAAAAATTGATTATGATGAACCTTTTTCTAAAAATGTAGAATCATCTATTAAAAAACTTGTAGCGAACAATAACCTTATTTCTGCCGAATCGAAATTAGATAATTATTCAGAGATGAAAAATTCGGAAAATCAAATTACTGTATTAGGTGGAAGTTTAGGAATCATTATTATGTTACTTGCTATTTCAAATTATTTAAATATGATGTCTGAAAGCATACAAAATCGTTCTAAAGAATTTGCTATCTTAGAAAGTATCGGTATGACAAGAAAACAGATTAAAAAAATGATAATGTTTGAAAGTTTAGGATATTCTATTTTATCTATTGTCATTGCATTGATAATTGGCTTGCCAGCAAGTTATTTGGTATTTACAAACTTTAATATATATAGGATTCCATATGTTTTCCCAGTAATTAAGGCGTTACTTCTATTTATTACGATTATCATAGTTTGCGTAGTAACCTCTCTGTTCGTTTTTTCTAAATCAAAAAGTGAAACGGTTATTGAATTGTTACGGAAAGATGAGACTTAAAAACATAGTTTTTGGTTACTACCTGTAAAGCAGCTCAGCAATATTCACCACACAAGGACTTCCATTGTCTTATATAACACCTAGAAATTATTTCTCACATTGGTAAGACATAAATACTTTGTGTAAAAATTGCATATTATAAAAAGGAGATAAATTCTGATTGACTTTCTTAGTTATATCAGTTATATTATCTTTAGTGATCAGATTGCAGAAACTTGAGAAGCCTGCGATCGGGGGAGGGTGCCGAGGCCCCTCTCCTTTTTCTTTATCTGGAACATTTTGCAGCGAGGTACATATGAGCAAACCATTTATTACATATACCGCACAAGTTGAAAAACTGAAAAATGAAAAAAATCTAGTTATTACAGATGATGATTTTGCGGTAGAATCCCTGCAGAATATCAGTTACTATGCATTAATTGGCGGATACAAACATCCTTTTATTGATATTCATACCCGCAAATACATTAATGAAGCATGTTTTGAAGATATAGTTGCTCTTTATGAATTTGATGAAGAGTTACGTGGAATATTCTTTAAATATTTATGTCGCGTAGAAAGAAAAATGCGTTCATCCATTTCTTATCACTTTTGTAAAAAACATGGAGAACGTCAAGAAGAATATCTTAACTCCAATAATTACGGCAATATTCCAAAAAATAAAAAAGGCATTACCAAATTAATAAAAATGCTTGATATGATGGCTAATAAAAACAAGGATCATGAATATCTTGTTTATCAGCGTAACAAATATCATAATATTCCGTTATGGGTGATTATGAATACCCTTACTTTTGGTCAGATATCCAAAATGTTTGAATTCTTACCTCAAAATATGCAGGGAACAATTTGTCAGGATTTTGGAAATGTTAAGAAAAATGAAATGATAAAATATTTAAAGGTATTAACGCTGTACCGAAATGTATGTGCTCATAACGAAAGGTTGTTTTCCTATCACACATATATTGACATTCCAGATACATTGTTACATAAAAAATTAGGCATTTCTAAAAATGGTTCAAAATATATATATGGAAAAAATGACTTGTTTAGTGTAGTCATTACTTTTCGCTATCTACTTCCAAAGACCGATTTTTTACTGTTTAAAAAGCAATTATTGCATATTTTTGACCGATATGAAAAGCAGAATTCAAATTTGAAATTAAATGATCTTTTTGAATATATGGGTTTTCCGATTAACTGGAAAAAGATAACAAAATTTCGCAAAATATAAGTGGAGATATTAACAAAATATTTCCACTTATATTTAAAGCTATTCTATTTGTTGCGACTTCTTCGCACTATTCAATCCATCCACCCAATTACACAAAATCACAATCGTCTCATAATTTACATTGATATATGTACGCCACCTTTTCGCCCTCCAATAACATCCCTTCCTTTCAGATCGCTCCACTGAAATTCAGGCATTTCCTCTCTTGCCACCAGAAAGTTTCCCGCCCTCTGGGTTCCCTGGGCAAAGTTCACCACCGGATCATTAGCGCCTTCCGAATATGCATAAACCGACGCCTCTGCCCCCATAAAGCCAATTTCCGCTTCCCCGGAAATAACCGCTGCCATCACCTTATCTGCTCCATAACCAGTCACCAGATTCAGATCCAGCCCCTCATCTTTAAAGTATCCTTTTTCAAGCGCCACATACTGCGGCGCATAAAAGATAGAATGCGCCACCTCATTTAATGTCACTTTTTCAAGCTTCTGTTCTTTTTCCTTTTCCTCCCCACAGGCTGTAAACCCAGTGCAAGCCAACACTGCTGCCAGCCCTAACGCTGCTAATCTTTTCATATGAACCTCCCTAAAATCATCTCATAGTAGTAACATATGAAAATTTTTTTCAAATGGTTCAACGTTACTTTTTCCCCTCTAAAAATTCACTTTTTACCTTTTTCCTCACAAAGTAATAACAAACCACCTGCAGCGCAATCGTAACCAGCCAGGAAGCGGGATACGATATGAAAAGGATATCCAAAGAACGATATTTCGGAAATACCATAAAAATCCACACCACTCTGGTTCCCACGGTACCGATCACTGACAGCAGCATGGGAACTGCCGAACATCCCATACCCCGCAAAGCTCCCGGAAAAAGATCCATAATTCCGCACATAAAATAGGTCACCGTCGTATATAAAAGAATTTCCATCCCACACTGGATAACTGCTGCATCTGAAGTATAGATGCGCAAAAGCTCCGGTCCAAACAGATAAGAACCTCCTCCCAGCACCAGAGAAACAATCACCGTCAGCAGCATACAGTTCAAAAGAACTCTGTCCATCCGTTTCCATTTTCCCACACCATAATTCTGGCTGGTAAAACTCATACATGCCTGCGTAATAGAATTTACCGCCGCAAATAAAAATCCGAAAATATTATTTGCCGCTGTATAGCCTGCCATTGCCACCGAGCCAAAAGAATTTACGGAAGACTGCAAAAGCACATTGGAAAAATTGATTACTGTACTCTGAATGCCTGCCGGGATTCCCACCTGAAAAATCTGTTTCAAATACGTCCATTTCAGCGTCAATCTGGAAATCCGAAGCTGATAACTCCCTGTCGACTGATACAGACACCGCAGCACCAGAATACAGGAAATCATCTGGGCGATCACTGTCGCAATAGCAACACCTGCCACCCCCAGATGCAGTACAATGACTAAAAACAAATTCAATCCTGCATTGACCCCCCCTGCAATCACCAGGAAAAAGAGTGGACGTTTTGTATCTCCTACCGCCCGTAAAATAGCTGCGCCGTAATTATAAAGCATAAAAAATGGCATACCGGCAAAATAAATCTGCATATAAAGCGCTGACTGATCGATCACATCTGCCGGAGTATCCATCAATTCCAAAGCCGCCCGTGAAAAAAACAATCCCACAAAAACCATTACAATCCCACTGAGCAACGCAAACAAAATCGATGTATGTACCGTCTCTGACATTTCTTTTTTCCGCCCCGAAGCATAAAACCGGGCTGCCAGCACATTTGCTCCCAAAGAGACTCCAATAAAAAGATTCGTAAATACATTGATCAAAGCTGTAGTAGAACCCACCGCTGCCAGCGCCTGACTTCCGGTAAACCTTCCTACCACAATAATATCCACTGCATTAAAAAGAAGCTGCAAAATTCCCGATAGCATTAATGGAATGGAAAAAGAAATCAACTTGTCCATAATACTGCCATTACACATATCTATTTCATATCTGTTTTTCTTTATCGTTGGTACGCTCACTTTATCTTTCCCCCATATTTCTAACTTTCCAAGGCAGTTTTACCTCTGATTTTTATGATACAAAAAGACTAACATCTCACCTCACAACGGAGTTTTCGATGCTAGTCCTTTTTTTACTTATCCCGAAAATCAAACAAATCTTTCATTGGAACGTCCAGAACTTCCGCTATATCAAACAACTTATTCAGTGAAATAGAAGTTTTTCCGTTAGGCGCTTCAATATTGCTGATATGAGTACGGCTCAGCTGGGTGGCTTCCGCTAAATCTGCCTGGGTCATTCCACGCAGTTTTCTGTAATATGCGATGGTCAATCCCAGTAATCGAAATTTATTCATACGATCGTAATCCATAGCCTCACTCCTTTCTTCCCTATAGCTTACCTCACTTGTCTGAAAAATGGAACAATCCAAAATTTTGCATTTTCTTTCTTCTATCTTATATTCCATTGATTAAATTTAGTAAATGCACATTTTTTCTCTGTCACTCCATACTCAACACACTATTATGGTATTGAGACGAAAATGTTACTTCTTCCCCAAACCATTCCGGCGGACAATATTGATTTGCTTCCTCCTCCGAAGCAAACTCCACTTCTGCCAAAATCAGTCCCTCATGCTTTCCATGAAAAATGTCCAGCTCTATCTTCAAATCCTTTGTCTGAGGAATTACATATCTTGTTTTTGTAATCACCGTTCCGTCTGCCTTTTTCAGCAAATGTTCATACGCTTCTTTATTCAAGGGAAGATTATACTCCTCACGCACCATCAGCCCCTTAGACTTGTAAGTAAGCACATACGCTTCGCCCTCCCGGCGCACTCGAACCACCGGCTCTCTGCACAGATAGCCCTGCTCCAGTTCCTTATGAGAATATTTCTCCAAATCAGCAGGAATTTTATCAACAAGAAATTTTCTCTCTATTTCCATCCCAATGCTCCTCTCCTTCCTTACATCATTTTTTCAGTGTAACATGATTTTTCTATCTTCTCAATCTACTTTTCTTATTTGCATAAAACTGCTATACTAATCTTATCAATTTTTAAAGGAGAGATAAAATTTATGAAAACATCCGAAGATCTCAGGGATCTCCTTTTCCGTATCAACCGGAAAAGTTATCCCGCCTATAAAGACACCCGGGGCGCTTACAGTTTTCCGGGATATATTTTATCTATTGACCATGTGCAGGGAGATCCTTTTGCTGCCCCTTCCAAAATCAGTGTGAAAGTCTCTGGAAAACAGGCTGGCTTTCCCCAAGAATTGTATGCTTCAAGAGAAACCCGTATTGCCCTCCAGGATCATCTGATCCGACAATTCCATCAGAAGATTGAACGTTTCACTTTCAAGGCAAAAGGTTCCGGCAAAAGCGGTCTCTTATCCATCTCCCGCTGCCAACAGGAGATTTTGGAGCGTTCTGCCTGCACGTTAGATCCCCATTCGGGCGACATCATCGTTCGTATGGAAATTGGTTTTCCTGCCAACGGGCGAACCATCAATTCTCCAGAATTGATCAAGATTCTCTTTGATTTTCTTCCCATCTGCGTGAAGGAATCTCTCTATTATCGAAATCTGGACGCAAAAAAATTAAGCAATATCCGAGATCTGGCGGAAGACCAGACTTTTATCCGCAGCCAGCTTGCAAAAAAAGGGCTCTGCGCTTTCGTAGCCAATGGTTCCATCCTGCCGCGGGAATCCGGCGTTTCTCCCCGCCCTATGAAAAATGGTATTCCGTTTCAGTCTCCTCCGTCCATGGAGCTCACGCTGGAGCTTCCCCATCATGGTCCTTTGAAAGGTATGGGAATCCCAAAGGGTATCACCCTAATCGTAGGCGGCGGTTACCATGGAAAATCCACACTGCTGGAGGCTCTGGAACTGGGCGTTTATAATCACATCGCCGGAGACGGTCGGGAATATGTGATTACTGAATCCGATGCAGTAAAAATTCGGGCAGAGGATGGCAGAAGTATCAAACATGCCGATATTTCCCTGTTCATCAATGACCTGCCTAACGGAAAGCAGACTTCTTCTTTTTATTCTGAGGACGCCAGCGGAAGTACCTCTCAGGCTGCCAACGTTGTAGAAGCTTTAGAAACAGGAAGTAGGCTGCTCCTTATTGACGAGGATACCAGCGCTACCAATTTTATGATCCGGGACGAGCTGATGCAGAGGGTAGTCAATAGAACTCAGGAACCTATTACACCCTTTATTGAGCGGGTACAATGGCTTTCTGAGAAAAAGGGAACTTCCACGATTCTGGTAGCGGGAAGCTCCGGCTCTTATTTCCATGTGGCAGATACGATCATCCAAATGGAACGGTACAAACCCGTAGATATCACCACATTTGCAAAAAAAGAGGCGCAGGCTTTTCCTTCTATCACCCCTTCCGCTCCCCAAAAATCCGAACCGGATTATCAGCGGATGATTCAGCCGGATCCTTCTTTCCGGGAAGATCGTCGGCTAAAAATGAAAACGATGGGCGTAGATGGAATCTCTGTCAATCGGGAAACCATCGACCTGCGGTATCTGGAGCAAATCTGCGATCCAGAACAGGTGAATAGCCTCGCCGCCCTGCTCCGCTATACCCAGACACATGTCTTTAATGGAAGAAATACGCTGCAGGAATCGATGAAACGTCTGGAACAACTTCTGGAACAGAGCGGATTGGATATTTTATCTGAAAATGGCCGGATTGCCCCCAATCTTGCTCTCCCCAGAATGCAGGAAATCTATGCTTGCCTGAACCGTTATCGCAGTCTCAAGCTGTAAATTTACCTTCTTAATAATTTTTGTAAGAATTTCTTCTCAATTTTTTTTCAAATTTTATAAATCATTAATGAGGGGGACACATTTTTATCACATTTCCCATGTATTATAATACTCAACAAAGCGAACCACACTTTGTTGCGGGAGATTCTCAATAGACAATCTCCCGTCCCCCCTCATAAAAGTGGTAAACAGTTATTTTTAGATTTCCTTTTTCATATTGGCCGGTATCCCACCAGATACCGGCCCTTCCTCATTTTACAAGTAATAATTGTATTTTCCCCCAGAATGGGCTATGATAATAATATATCAACTTGCAGGAGAATACACATGAACAAACAGAACTCAGAATCTCTTCCGAAAAAGAAAATATCCAAAAAACAGATTCGGCTGCTTCTCTTTTTTTGTCTGCTTATTGCTGCCGGATTTTCTTATTTTTACTATGCAGTTATTTTTCGGGGAAAGCACGAACCAGAGCCTACGGAAATCTCCACTTCCCAACAGCCCCTCTACAGTTTAAAGAGCCGCCGGAACTGGCTGTCTCTCACTCCAAAGATAAAAGCGGCCGCCTTCCATGGACGCGCCGCCGAAATTGATTACGGAACTTATGTTATTCCCGGTCTTACTTCCACCCGAACTCAGATTTTCGGTGAGAAGGGCAGCTCGGATCTGTGTACTTCCATGACGCCCCAGGGATTGGCAGTCACCGAAGACTATCTGCTGGTCAGTGCCTACTGTCACTCCGGCACTCATAATTCCGTAATTTATGTGATTGATAAAAAAACTCATGAATTTATCAAGGAGCTGGTTCTTCGCAACAAGTCTCACGTAGGCGGACTGGCTTATGATCCGATCCATCACAATATCTGGATTTCCGGTATGTCTCGCGGTATCCCTCAGGTAAATGCCATCACACTGGAACAACTGGAAGAGTATTCTTTTCAGGAAGAATATCAGCCCATTGTATATTCCCAGTCCTATGACCTTTACGCTATCACCAGGACTTCCTTTATCACTTACCATGACAATGCGCTGTATGTGGGGTATTTCACCCAGAATACTGCCAGTGTACTGGAAGAATATGATATTGCCGAGGATGGAACCCTGATCACCCAGGTTACTTCCGATACGCCTGATTTTGTGGATTCTCTGACTCCCATCGCCCTGCCTTCTGATATGCGTGTGATCACGGAACAGGCGCAGGGAGTTGCCTTCTACAAAGATAAAATTCTGTTTTCTCATTCTTATGGTATTTTTCCTTCCACTTTGCAGGTTTTTAAAAATAATTCTTTTCAAAAACTTCTGGAAAAAGATACCGCCGAATCTTCCATCCGCCTTCCTGAAAAATTGGAACAGATTTACGTGGATGGGGACGATTTGTATGTACTGTTTGAATCCGCCGCCTACAGCTATCGGGCAAGTTCTCTGGTAAAAATGGACCGCATTTTAAAGCTGGATCTGAAAACCTTACTTCCCTGACTGCAGCACTGACCGCTCTAATTCCAACAGGGCGGTCTTTTTATCCAGCCCTCCGGCATATCCTGTAAGTTTTCCACTCTTCCCGATCACCCGATGACAGGGAATCAAAATAGGGATGGGATTGTTGTGATTCGCCATTCCCACTGCCCGGGAGGCTTTATCATTTCCCACTATTTTAGCTATTTCCCCGTAACTTCTGGTTTCTCCATAAGGGATTGCCGTGAGCGCTTTCCACACCTTTTTCTGAAATTCAGTTCCTTCCGGCGCCATAGGAATCGAAAATTCCCGCCGTGTCCCCTGAAAATATTCCCGCAATTCTCCTGCCGCTCTTCGCAAAAAAGGCGTTTCCCTCTCCTCTTCTCCCTGATGGATTTCCCCTCCAAAACGTATTTCCTTTAATGTTTCTTCTTTTTCCACTAAAGCCAGTACTCCGATCGGGCTTTCCATTTTACAGCAAATCGTCATTTTCCTGACATCTCCATATACATCGCGTGTTCCTTCTTCAGCTCTTCATATAACGTCACACAATCCCAATATTGATTCTGCTGTGTGAGAACTGCTTTGTAAGAAATTCTTCCTATTCCCTGCTTTCTCATTGCCTGCAGAACCTGATCTACCTGCCCGCTGCTCACCCACGCCATTACCATCATTTCCTGTTCAAATTCTTCTTTCTTCTCTGTATTTTCCTTTGGCAAAATTTCCTTATTTCCCGCCAGATAACCTATCTGCTGATGATAATCTTCCGGCTCCACTACTTTAATCTTCATTTTTAATGGCAAAAGCGCCCGCTTCATCTCCGCTTTCTTCTTCTCGTCAAATCCAAATAACAAAATCGTTTCTTTCAAGTCACATTCTCCTTCCTTTTTCTTTTATTGTATCTCTCTCCTCCTTGAAAATCAATCAAAAAGAGCTGGTGCATTACATACGCCTTCAAAATATTTATAGATGCCAGGGGCAGAATTGTGAAAGTGCGCAGCACGAAACAATTCATCAGGCAGCTTTTGCCCCCGACATCTATTTATATATTCTTCGAAACGTATCTAAAACACCAGCTATTTTTTCTGCTCTTCTCTCTTTCGTTTTGTCACCAGACCTCCAATTCGCCCGGTCTCTTTCGCGGAAAGTGTTTTCCACCCGTCTTCCAATACCCGGTCTAAAAGCCCCAATTCTTCTGCCACTTCATATTTCATCTTCTCTTCCCGGGACATTTCTTCAAAATTGATTTCTTTTTTTCTGCTCATAAAAATCACACTCCTTTACCTCTGGAGTATGACCTTTATTTCAAAATTTAAACGCCTTCTTTTCTGTGAATACTCAAATTCGTCTTTTACATTCGTACGAACGCCTGAGCCAGGAACTGATCCTGTATGACGCAGCAACCTGGTATTTGAAAGCAGTGGAACTGCTCCGCAAAACCGCTGTACAGGTTTCCCCATACGGCGGCAAACGGTTTATTTACCGAACAAGTCGCTGTGTATGCCGGTGCGAGCCAGCGTCAGCAATGCTACGACCTGCTCCAGCAGCTCGATCTTCAAGCCACGCTTTATTGCTCGTTTGTAGTCTTTTTTGAAACTGGTGGTGTATTTGACGGTATATTTGGTTTTTTTCATCTTTTCAGGTCAACAAACAACTCGTCAAGGTCATTGTAGCCCTTTACAGACGGGTCTTTTGCAATCCTTTCCGCTTCCAGCATGGCAGCAACCGTTTCTTTGTTCGGCTGTTCTAGCCTTACCGCAAAGGGAATGCCGCCCTCACGAAGCGACTGGCGCACAAAGATGTTAAACGCCGTAGTCAGGTTCATGCCAAGTTCCGTAAACAGTGCGTCCGCTTGCGCTTTCAAATCTGCGTCCATGCGGATACTGATGTTTGTGGTATTTCCATCCATACAACCAACTCCTTTCTGCTGATAATTATCATATATGCCATTTGCACGAATAAAACAATACTTTGCACGAATATTTAACAATAAATTCATCCAAAGAGGTTACCAACTTTATGAAAGAAATCATTTATGAAGAACAACAAGACTGAACCTATTCCCGTCATGGATTACCGCCAGTACCGCAGAGCGCGGAGGCCAGTGCATGAGTACTGCAGCTCCATCGCCGGAAACTGTATCGCCCTGAACGCTGGAGAAGTCCTTGACAATTTGTCTCTGGATATTCTTCTTATTCAATTTTAAATTCTTCTGTCGTAGGATATCCCGACCACGCTTCACCATCATTACGATAATATCTCCGTTCTACCCTTCCGCTCTTTCGTATATAATCAATTACAAACACTTCTCCCTTTTCTATCTTCATGGGATAATTGTCAAAGGGGAGCTTATCTCCCGTCAGCGGACAACTCTGAAAATCTTCATAGGCATTCTTTAACCGCCAAAATTCTCTGTAGCTATATTCATCTGTAAAATCAGATAGATCTTCCTTGCCAAAATATTCCGCTTCGTATTCTTTCTCCCCCACTGTAATCGTCTCCACCGCCAACGGTTCCTTCTCCTGAGGAAACTGTACTTCCGGAAATAGTGCTTCTGCATGTAAGTTGTCTCCATAATAAGCTTTCAGTTGATTCGCCATACATGGAACTGTGCCCGTTCCTACATCCATTCCTTTCACATTTGTATGCGCACTTCCATAAAAGCCTACCACATCTTCTCCCTGCAGCTTATCATACTCCCTTATAAAATTCTCTGCCATCATATTTTCCCGATAAGCGTCGTCATGGGCTGTATAATATTTTACCCCCTGATGTACAACTTTCTGGGCCCAGGCATATTTTTCGGATTTTATTTTTCCTTCTTCCCGAAGCTGCGCTAAATAACGAGATCCCGTTCTGACATAACTATGTCCCACATCGGTTCCATGAAAAATTGTTTCCGGATACTCTTCTTTTATGGTCTTATAAAAATCCCATACTGTTTGTTCATGAGCTTCTGTTCCTTCCCAGTCCCGATATAATTGTCCCAGAATTTCATCATCCTCAGCCTTCATCCACTGATTTAGATATTCTGCAGTGTAGCATGGAAACTCAATAAACAAATGTCGCATTCCCTCATCCCGGTAGTATTTTCCCCATAACTCCAACTCCTGTTGCAGGATATCTTCATCCCCATGAATTTCTCCATACAGAAAAATCTGTCCGGAACCTTGCGCCTCTTTTGTCTCCGAAGAATGAGCCTTCACTTCCTTGGATCCCCAAATAATCCCCGCTGCCCCAACCAATACCAGAGCAGTCAGAGCAAACCCCAAAATCCATTTCTTTCTTCCTACTTTCTTTCCTTCTCCATCCATAAGTGTTCCTCCTCTTTTTTCGGACACTCTTCTCTCATCTGTTAATGTAACTTCGTTTCCAAAAGAATCATGACTTCGTAAAATCAATGGTAATACTTCCTGCCGCACAGTCGGAAATAATTTTCTTTTTCGCACGTTTATCTCCCAGAGAGATATTCTTTCCCAGCGTATCCCAGGAAGAACCTCCCACTTCAAAACTTCCGGCGCCGACATCTCCCTCCAAATAATACTCTTCTTTCGCTCCTGCGAAAGTTGCTTCAAAACTTCCCGCTGCACAGTCAATTTCCGTATCTTCTGACTGTAATTCCTGCAAAACGATACTTCCTGCCGACACATCCCAACTGCTTTCTTTCGCCTGTATCCGTCCTTCACCCAAAATACTTCCGGCGCCGGTTTCCATATCTATGGTTTTTGCATTCAAGTTTTCCATAACACACTCTCCTGCGCCTACCGATATGTCCACTTCGTCAAATTCATACTCCTGCGGAATCAGGACTTTCACGATTCGCTGATTCTGATCATTTTGCAGCATTGCTGTTCTCATACCGATCTGCAATTCTTTTCCCTTTTGCTCTACGGTTACTTTTTTATCGTCAGCCTCCACCAATACCTGAATGTCGTCTCCCTCATACTCCTCCAGGTATATTTCTCTTACCCCCAGATCAATATCTAATTTCCGTACATCGGAGTGTACCGTAGTATTCCATTGTTCGGAATCTCCGTCCGTTTCTTCCTCCGCACTTTTTCCGACTTCTTCTCTGAAAATTCCTCTTTCCCAGCCATCTTTGATCTGAATACTCAAAGCATCCCAGAAGCGACTTCCTCTCGCTCCCATCAACACGCCCACGGTAAGCAGCAACACTCCAGTTCCGCCACAGATTCCACTGGTAATCAATAATGTTTTTACAATCTTATTCATGCTGTACGTTCTCCTTTCTTTCTCCTGTTAGAAATAAAATGTCCGCATGCTCGCCAGATTCTTGGAATCATGCGAAATGTAAGCCACCAGAATAACAACAGAGATAAAATTCCTACTGCTATGCAGATCAATCCGCCTCCCAGTCCTGCAAAACCCAAGGCCGGCATCTGAAATAAATTCCAGATTCCCTTCACTCCCAGAGCCACGCCTCCCAGCACCATACTAAGTCCGCAGGCAAGAAATGCAAAAATAATACCAAGCATTGCCCCTGCCAGTCCCAGAACAATTCCCAGAATGCCTCCCCCTACTCCCAAAAGAATGGGCGATGCAAAGACCAGAAGAACAATGATCAAAATCCATTGACCAGTACTTTTTGACGTTCTTTTTCCTGCATTTTCCGCTTCCACTTCCATTTTCTCCATAGGTTGTTCTTTCATCCGTCCAGTTTCAAAATCCTGTTCCTGAAGATTGGCTTTTATATTCGCTGCGATCTCCTGGGGATTTCCCAACTCCCGAATAGCCTCTTCTTCATTTTCCTCACCTGCCTCATCCAGATAATCATTATAATATCGAATCGCTTCCATTCTTTCATTGTCCGGCATATCTGCCAGAAGCCGCGCAATCTGCGCCATAAATTCATCACGTTTCATACGCTAGATCCTCCCCTCAAACAACATGGAAATTTTTGATGAATAACTCTTCCACTCTGTCTCGTATAATTTCAACTGCGCTATCCCCCGGTCTGTAATCTTATAATACCTTCGATTTCGCCCGGCGCACTCCATATCATAGACCATCAGACATTCATCCTTTTGCAGCCGCCGCAGTACCGGATACAGTGTGGATTCTGAAATATCGATCACCTGCCGGACATCCTGCGTGATCTTATACCCGTACGTCCCTTCTCTTTCTTTGGATACAACTGCCAGAACAATCGCATCTAAAAGAGCAGCACCTGTATTGAATACCATATTCTCACCTGCCCTGTATAATATTATTTTATATTCAATACTATACGTCATATAATATTGTTTTGTCAATACATTTATCTAAAAAATGTCACCATTTCTCAACAGAAAAATGGTGACATTCTTTCAAATACTAAATTTTCAGTGCCTTTCCCAATGCAAAGGAGTACAGGTAAATCTCTTTCACTTTCTTCCCCCGCAGCTGTTCCAGTGCCCGGGCATAATATAGCAGTTGTATCCTGTATTTTTCTATCAATTCCTGCTCTCGTCCCTGTTCCACATAATCTGTTTTATAATCCACAAGAACCAGCCCATCTTCTTCCTCAAAATAGGCGTCAATAATTCCCTGCAGAAGAATCTGCTGTTTCGAATCCCATTGGGGATTTCTCTCACTGGCGGAAATGGACAGCACAAATTGCTGTTCTTTCCAAAGTTTTCCCTGCTCCTGCGCTCTTCCCATTCTTCTCCCCAGAAAAGAATCCGTAAACCAGGCGATCTGATTTGCTCTCACGGAAAGTACGGTACTTTCATCAATTTTTCCCGCATCCTTCATCTGAGCAATCTGTTGCTCCACCTCTTTCCGAGAACCTGCTCTGGAATAATCCAGCTTTTCCAGTACCCGGTGATAAGCCGTTCCTCTCGCCGCTCCCTTCAATTCTTCTTTCTCCGGCTGCATAAATTCTGGAATCAGCGGGAGCATCTGTTCCTCTGGAAACATTTCCACCGCATCTTCCTCCGAAAATCCCGGTCGCTTCAAATCTGACACGCTGATTTTTCCGGGAATTTCCTGCAAATATGCATACGGATAAACATACGAAAAACGCTCCTCCAGTTCTTTCGCCAACTGAGGATCATATTTTTCTTTCCCTTCCCACTGACTGTATTCCTGATAACGGATTTCTCCCAGAATCTGGCGTTTCATTTCTTTCCCCACCAGATCTGCCGCCCTCACGGTCTGAAACGTCAGAGGAATCTCCTGAGAAGAATAAAATTCTCCGTCACTGCCTCCCATCTCACGGTCTCTGTACCACTTTGTCAGAGCAGGATGGCGCGCCAGAGCCGGCAACACCCAGCCCCAGTATTCCTGCGCTCCTTCCAGCATCCCGTAAGGCAGTCTTTTTTCCTTTCGTCCTAACAGGGAATGCAGCCCTTCCAGACAGCGCTGCAAATTTTTATGGCTTCCGGTAAGAATCAGTTTTTCCTTTGCCCGGGTCAGCGCCACATACAACACGCGCAGTTCCTCTCCCAGACTTTCCAGCCGAATCTGCTTCTGAATCACCTGACGCATCAGTGTCGGCATTTTAATTCGCAATTCCGGCTCAATCCCCTGCATACCGATTCCCAATTCCGGATGCAGCACCAAACCTGCGTTGGCATCCATCATATTAAATGTTTTTCCCATCCCCGCTGCAAATACCACTGGAAATTCCAGTCCTTTACTTTTATGGATACTCATGATCCGCACAGTATTTTCATTTTCTCCCGCAATATTTACCTCGCCAAAATCCACCTGATATTTCTGCAGTTGTTCCAGATACCGAATAAAATTGAACAATCCGCGATAACTGGTACTCTCATATTCCATGGCCTTTTCCACCAGCATTTCCAGATTGGCTTTTCTCTGTTCTCCTCCCGGCATAGCCGCCGCATACAAGTCAAATCCCGTAACCCGTAAGATCAACTGAATCAGCTCATGGATAGGAGTATAAGGAATCCGCTCCCGAATACGTTCATATTTTGAGAAAAAATCACACAATTTTTCTCGTAGAGCATCACACTGTCCCTCTTCCCTGTATTTCCATGCGCCCTCATAGATCTTCCCTTGGGGAAATTCATTTTTGATCATCGCCAGTTCTTCCGGCGTACAGCCCACCAGAGGGGACGCCAGAACACCGGTAAAAGGAATTTCCTGCATGGGATTATCACAGATATGAAGATAATTCAATAAAGTTACCATTTCCGGCGCGCTGAAATATCCGGTCTTAGAGGTGGCATAAGCGGGAATTCCCATATCCATCAGAACACTCACAAAAGTTTCCGCCCAGCCTGCTACCGTCCGCAATAAAATCACACAGTCCCGATACTGGGCGGGACGGTATTCTCCCGTCTTTTTATCCAACACCGGTGCCTGTCCCACGATCTCCTGTATTCTTTGACCTATCATTCTCGCTTCCAGCTCCTGCGCCGTACTTTCTTCTTCCAGATCCGCCAACTCCTGAGTATCCGTTTCCGCGATCCAGATCTCCGTACTGGGAAATGTCTCATCCTCGTTCCGAGAATAAGGAGGAAAATTTGCTCCGGGATATAAAGCTGCCGCTTCATCGTATTCCACATCCCCCAGTTCTTTCCCCATAATCTGCTCAAAGATATAATTCACCCCGGAAAGGACTTCCGGACGGCTTCGGAAATTTTTGTGAAGATCGATCTTCTGCCGCTCGCTCTCTTGTGACGTATACGTTTCATACTTTTCCATGAAAAGCTCCGGTCTTGCCAGCCGGAATCGATAAATACTCTGTTTTACATCCCCCACCATGAAAATATTATACTTCCCATGGCGAAGCCGGGAAACACTCTGAAGCAGCGTCTCCTGCACCAGATTACTGTCCTGATACTCGTCAATTAAGATTTCCTCAAATCTCTGAGAAAATTCCTCCGCCGCCGGCGTATACGCCAGTTCTCCCTCTTCCTTCTTTACCAGAATCTTCAGGGCGAAATGTTCCATATCCGAAAAATCCAGGATATTTTTCTGCCGTTTTTTCCGGGCAAACGCTTCCATAAACTCTTTGGTGAGCTGCACCAGTTCTTCCACTGGCTTTCGGCACAGTTCCATCTCCCGCAAAATCCCTGCGCTGCTCTTATAAAAATATCGCTCCTTTAAGCCTTTTAAAAGCTCCTTCACCCGCTCCCGGTTCTTTTTCACCTGTTCCTTTTTTCTTTCCGACACATCTGCTTTCTTTCGGAAAAGCATTTTAAATTTCAGATTGGAAAGAATCTGTACGCAGCCGTCAAAATCTTCCCGTCCGCAGGCATCCGCCAGCTTGCGAAGAATCTCTCCGTCCGCCTCCACCGCCTCTTCATAAAGAAAAGGTCCGTCCGGCTCGCAGATCAGACGCCTGTTTTCCGCCTGCAGCTCCACCCCCTGAGAAAGTGCGCGCCGTACATCCTCCCACAATTTTTTCATCCACAAACTTGATGAAAATGCTTCAAATGACTCCGCCTCGTACGGTTCCAGACAGCTATCCAGCCACTCCTGGGGCCATGGATTACTCATAGCAAACTCATATAATTTCAGAATCAGATCAATAATCCCCTCGTCCGTCTTTCCCGTGGCAAAGATTTCCACAAAATGTTCAAAATCTGCATCTGCTTCTCCGTAATGCTCTTCCAGCAATTCTTTCGCCACGTCATTTTTCAGCAGCTTCAGCTCTCCCTCATTTGCCGTACGATATCCCGGATCCAGATCAATCGTATGAAAATAATTTCGTATCACATATGCGCAGAAACCGTCGATCGTATTGATCTGGGCATTGTGGATCAAAGTCTCCTGCCGTTGCAGGTGTTCATTGTCCGGTTCCTCTTCCAGACGCTTTTCTATCGCCTCAGTGAGACGCTCCCGCATTTCTCCCGCCGCTGCCCTGGTAAAGGTCACGATTAGCAGCCGGTCAATATCCACCGGATTTTCCTTCCGTGTCATCTTATGCAAGATACGTTCCACCAAGACCGCCGTTTTACCGGAACCAGCGGCGGCGCTCACCAAAATATTCCTGTCCTGAAGTTCGATCACCTGCTGCTGTTCTCTGGTCCAGCTCATTCCCATTTACGTTTCCTCCCCTCTCAGATTTTTCCACAACTCCTCATCATCGAACAGAGGAAGCCTTCGGTATTGATAACCGGGAATCCTCTCGTCAAAGCCGCAGATCCCTTTATAACTACAATAATCACAGGCGCTCTTTTTTCGCATTTTATAGGGATTCACCTGCACGTCTCCTGCCAGAATCTTCTTCCCAATGGTGCGGATCTTTTCATTCACATACCCGGAAAGCGCCTGAAACTGTTCTTTGCTGGCAACCTGCGAATGGCTGGAAAGACTGCCGTCCTTATTATATCCCACTGGGATCACCAGTGATTTTTTTCCTGGTTCCAACGTCTCGTCCATATCCTGAATAATCTTCTTCTCTGATCGAATCAGACCGTTAACCTTTAATTCCTGAAGAATCCTCTGAGAAATTTTCTCTTCTTCCTCATCGGGACTTCCTTCCGTCAGTGGATCCTTTACACGATAATAGAAAATCCCTGCCGGTTCCACCTGTTTTTCCGGATGTTCTCTCTGCTCAATCTCCAACGCCGCATTCAGATAAACCACCAACTGCAGCTGCAGCCCATGGTAAAGGGCAATCAGATCCATGGAAGTATTTCCCGATTTATAATCAATTACCTTTACATAGATTTTATCCTCTTCCTCATAACGGTCTGTCCGATCGATTCTTCCCCGCAGCCGCAGTTTTTCATCCTCTGACAAATGAAAATTAATGGCTTCCAGCTGTTCCTCCATGGAAAAAGAGATTTCAAACCTGCCAGGTTCATATTTTCCTGTTTTCAACTGCTCCTGAAGCGCCCACACCGTCCGCCGCAAAATCCGTTTCAGCCGAACGATCATATAGCGGTTTCTGGCGCTGCTTTCCAGAATTGTGTTTCCGTAATCGTGGATCATTTCCTCCACGCTTTCGTCAATGAGATTTTCCCGCTGCTCCTTCGTGAGATTTTTCCACGACAGCCGATATTTTTTCAGATTTTTAGAAAACTGTTCCAACGCCTGATGGATCACATTTCCCATATCCATCGCCTTAAATTCATACTCCTGCCGCTCGGAAATTCCCAGACCGTATTGAAGAAAATGGGCGAATGCACAGGCAGAAAATTTTTCTAATTCCGTAGCGCTGTTCTCCAGTTCTGTTCCATACAACGCCCGCGCCACACTTTTTCCCAGCGTATCGGGATGCTTCTGTCGAAAAGCTGCCTCCATCCACTGGATGCACTGCTCCTTCCAACGGGGCTGCTTCATATACCACCCCAGCAATTCCTTCCACTCCACGGAAGGTTCCTCCTCTCTGGAAAGCTGCAGACCATCCAAAAGGGGTTCTACTCCCTGTCTAGGATCTTCCGCCATAGAAATTTCCTTCCCCTTTTCTTCTGCGATCTCCAGTTTCGGAAAGAAACGGCACAACATGGGAATCAGATACGCCTGTCCCTGCGCCTGTCCCTGACCTCCCGTTCTGGCATAAGACAAAATCAGATGACTGGAAGGTTTCGTCATATTCAGATACAGGTAAAATTTTTGAATATACATGGCTTCTCTGGCGGTAGGGGCAAGCTCCACCTGACAATTCTCCAGATACTCTCTGTCTACCTCTGAAAGAATACCGCCGCTGCCTTTTCTCCGGGGAATCACCGTATCATTGGTTCCCGCAAGAAACAGCACCTTCACATCATTGAGCCTTGTTCGTTCCACATCTCCCACCAGAACCTGATCCGCCGTGGGCGGGATGATCGCCACTTGCGCCTCCTGAAATCCTGCTTCCAGAAGCTGCTGATAATCTGCAAGAGAAATTTTCTCATCGCCAAGAACCTGTACCATCTTATCCAGCAGATTCATGATAATCTCATAAATCTGATCGTACTCCCGGGCAAGAGCTGCCTCCCCAAAAACTTCAAACTGATGTTCTTTCTCTTTGAGCTTCTCCTGAATCTTTCCACGGCAGATAAAGGCATACAAAATTCTGGTTCGTTCTTCCACGGTAAGGTTCTTCTCTGCCATCCTCTCCGCAAATTCCTCCAGCTCTTCCACCAGTTTTTCCCGAATCTGATTCACTTCCTCGATACTGCCCTCTTCCATCCCACGATAGCGGCGCACCCAGTATTCTTTCCACCATTTCCATCCCCGAACGCCCACTGCCAGACAGTAATTTTCCAGAAGATCCGTTTCCCTGGCAGTAAGATCGCTCATACCGCACCGCAGATAGCGAAATACGCTCTCGTAGCTGAATTTTTCTGCAAGCAGATTCATCGCCGCCCGGAGATACTCTACGAAAGGATTCATCAGAATAGAATGCTTTTCGTCTATAAAATAAGGAATTCCCAGTTTCCCCAACACCTGCCGGGCATAAACACCGTAAGTAGGAAGATCTCCGGTGATCACCGCAAAATCGCCATACCGAAATCCTCTGGTACGCACCAGCATCCGCATCCTTCTGGCAATCTCTTCCATCTCCTGTCGGGGCGTTGCCGCCGAAAAGATCTGAATCTCCTCCTGCTCCTTTTCATACTGGGCTTTTCCATAACGAAACATATGCCGTTCCAAAAACTTAAGCGCAGGTTTTCCGGAAAACCTGCTCTCTTCTCCTTCCTGAATCAGAACGTCTTCCGCTATTTCCACGCCCTCTTCAGCCGCCGTCCTCACCAATCGTTCCATCATCAGCCCGCTCATATGAAACAGATTCTGCGGACTCTTCAGCCGTTCCCGTGGAACTTTCTCATCCAATGTCACCGTGACCCATACGGTTTCTGCAAGTTTGAGAATTTTTCTCATAACTTTATTCTGTAAAGGTGTAAATCCCGTAAATCCGTCCAGTATCACCTGACAATTTTTCATCAGAACAGACTCCTCCAGCCTGTCGTATAAAATATCCAGAACCTCCTCCCCAGTGATATACCGCTCTCCCAGATAATCCTCAAAAGCCTGATAAATCAGCCCCACATCCTGAAGCTTTGTAGATAACAACGGATTTTCCTCGGCTCTTTCCTTCATCTGCTGCACCTGCTTTGGTGAAATATCATACTGGATCAGCTCAGAAACCAGCGATTTCATTTCCTGGATCGTTCCCTGTTTTTTCAGACTTCCGGATAAAACGCCCAGATTTTTTTCCTGTTCCTGAATTACCCGCTGCAATACCAGCGTCTTTCCCGTCTCTTCCAACACCGGATACGGGTTTCCTCCCGTCTCCTCCAGAACCCGGAGAGCCAATCTTTGAAAGCTCAAAACATCAATATTCAAAATCCCCCCTCGGAGACTTAGCGTCACCAGTTTTTTCTGGGTCTGCATGGTAAACTGTTCCGGCACGATCACCAGATATTTTTTATCCGGGCGGCAGTCCGCCTCCCGGATAATATGCTGAAACAGCCGGTGCGATTTTCCCGCACCGGCGTTTCCGATCACAAACTGTAAAGCCATAATTTACTCCATTCTTATTCTAATCCTTCATAATCAAACAGGGGAATAAAGCTCTCCTTCGCCGTCTCCCCCTCCTGAAAATATCCCTGCTCGATTCCCAGCTCCAGAGCAAAATCCAGCACTCTCCGATACTCTCTACGGGTTACCTTTCGATTCAAAGGCTCTAGATCTTTCACCTGAGGCAGAGGTGTATACTGATTCATCACACTGATATAGATATGCTCTCCATAGGTTTTGTGAAGATAAGAAAGAATCTCCATAGAGTCCCGGGTATGTCCGGGAAGAATCAAATGGCGGACGATCACCCCTTTTTGGATGTAGCCCTCCTTATCAAACCTGCATTCTCCCGCCTGGCGCACCATTTCTTCCAAAGCCTTTTTCGCTGTCTGCGGATAATCCTCTGCTTTTGAGTATTCCCGGGCAAGCCGCCCGTCCATATACTTAAAATCCGGCAGCCACACATCCACCACCGGCTCCAGAAAACGAAGGGTTTCCACCCGCTCATACCCTCCCGAATTGTAAATTACCGGAATCGCAAGTCCCTGCTCCTTTGCCCTCAAAAGTGCTTCCTTCACCGGAACGACAAAATGTCCCGCCGTAACCAGATTGATATTTGCCGCTCCCTTCCCCTGCAATTCCAGAAAAATCTCCGTCAGCCTCTGGGAAGAAATCTCTTTTCCATACTTTCCTTCCGCGATCTCCCGATTCTGACAGAACACACATTTCAGCGTACAGCCGGAAAAAAATATAGCTCCAGAACCCTTTTTTCCAGAAATGCAGGGTTCTTCCCACATATGAAGTGCGGCTCTGGCGCCCTGCACCGCCACTCCCATTCCACAAAACCCTTTTTCTCCTGCTGTCCGATCTACCCGGCACATCCGGGGACAAAGGGTACAACTTCTCATGTCCACAATAAATTCCTCTGTTTCTTCCCTTTCGAGACATATTTTTTCCAGTCACTCATATGATATACAGTAACTGAACTGTTCACCAATGCAAAAGGAGTGTGTATATGAGTTCCAAAACTAAAATTGTCGTGTTACATATGAAAGAAATCATTTATACCGCCATCTTCCTTGTTCTGGCAATCCTGATGATCACTCTTCTGGTGATCATGTTCGGTCCGGAAAAGGAAAAAGCCACTTCCGCCACTGCGGATGCAGAGCCGGATCGCTATGTGGCGGGAGTCTACAGCACTTCCATCGAATTAAACGATAACAGTTTTGATGTACAGGTTACGGTGGACACCAACCACATCAACTCCATTGAACTGGTCAATCTCAGCAAGACAACCACTGCTATGTACCCGCTTATGGAACCAGCTCTGGAAAGCATCGCCTCACAGATTTACAGTAGCCAGTCCACAGAGAACATCACCTACGAGGAGGATAACAAATATACCTCCATGCTTCTTTTGGAAGCTATCCGGTCTGCTCTGGCGAAGGCGTCTATCCAATAAAGATCCCATATCCATAGCCCAGCTTGCCGCCCTGCTGCAGATAGCCGCGAATGGCTCTCTGCAGTTTCGTACGGCCGGGCAGTTTTTCAAATTCTTCGGTCCACTCATTGGTGAATACTCTCCAGCCATCCTCAAACACATCGCTTTTATTTACCTGAAGAACGGTAAATCTTTTCACAAATTCTCTTGTATTTCCCTCCGGCAAAAGCTTCATCAGATCCGTATCTAAAAGCCAGGACGCCATCACAAACACTGGTCTTCCATCTGGAAATTCTTTTCCGAAAAATTCCGCCGCCTGACGAATGGCACCCTCTGCCTCTTCCTTCCGGAGAGGTCCGCTGGAAGGAATATGCATATTGATCACCGGATCTCCTTTTTTTACTGTCACACCATCCTGAACAAACGAATCGTCAAAAGGATATTTCAGCATCTCAAACTGCAGACGCCCCAAGGCAAATCGGGTCATGGCAAAAAATCCCTGATTCCACCCTCCCACAAAGGTTCCATTGATCCCATAAACTGCCCGGCACTCCTGCAGTTTATACGCTGCATCTTTTAAGGCATTGTCAAAAAGCTCCACAGACATGCCTTTTTCCTCATATCGTTTTTTCAGAACTTTCCAGCACTGCAAAAGCATGAGCATATCCAGCGTGTAGCGGGAAATTCCTGTTTTCTCTTCCATAGCTTCCGCTTTTTCCAGTTTTTCATCCAAAAGATTTTTTCCCGGATAGGCATCCATGGTTTCTTCTGCCAGCGCCACCAATGTTTCCCATTTTCCATTTTCTTTCAGTTTTTCAGCTTTTTCCAGCAGATCTTCCACTGCGTCTTCCGGAAAACCAGCCTCCATCATAATCTCTCGCATACGTAAAAACCTCCCACCGTTTTCCCTTACCTACTTTAAATTTTCCACCTGATCCAGCCAAATCCTTGCGCAACCATCACTGGGCATCTTCAGATCTCCCCGAGGCGATACCGCCACGGTTCCCACCTTCGGACCATCCGGCAGACAGGATCGCTTAAACTGCTGCATGAAGAATCTTCGATAAAAGTTCTTCAGCCATTTCAAAATCTCTTCTTCCCCGTAAACTCCGGCAAATGATTTCCGGGCAATCCGATATATTTTCTCCGGCTCATATCCCATACGCAGCATATAATACAGGAAGAAATCGTGAAGCTCATAGGGACCCACCAGATCTTCCGTCTTCTGAGCGATTTCTCCATCCTTCGGAGGAAGCAATTCCGGACTCACCGGCGTGTCCAGCACATCCAAAAGAATGTGAGATAATTTCTCATCCTCACAAGTATCTGCGTAATAGCGTACCAGATGGCGCACCAGTGTCTTGGGAACCGAACCATTGACCCCATACATGGACATATGATCTCCATTATAAGTAGCCCATCCCAGAGCTAATTCCGATAAATCTCCCGTTCCGATCACCATGCCGCCCGTCTGATTTGCGATATCCATAATCACCTGCGTACGTTCCCTTGCCTGACTGTTTTCATAAGTCACATCATGATTGTCCATGGCATGACCGATATCACGAAAATGCAGCGTGACCGCCTCTTTGATATCTACCTCCCGCAGGATAGCTCCCAATTTTACCGTAAGTTCACAGGCATTCCGATACGTCCTGTCTGTAGTTCCAAAACAGGGCATCGTCACCGCAGTGATGTTTTCCCGGGGAATCCCCAGATAATCAAACGCCCTTGCGGTCACCAGAAGCGCCAGTGTAGAGTCCAGACCTCCGGAAATCCCCAGAACAGCGCTCCTGCAATGGGTGTGCGCCAAACGTTTTTTCAGTCCCATAGCCTGGATCGTGAGAATTTCATCACATCTTCTGGCTCTCTCCTGAACATCTGCCGGTACAAAAGGCATCGGTGAAAATTCTCTCTCCAGAACAGTTTCTTCTTTTTTCAGTTCAAAAGAAATTTTCAGATATCCTTCCCCACTGGTTCCCGGGAAGGTGGTCATTTTTCTTCTCTCTGTGATCAGATAACGGATATCCAGATCCCCGTAAATCGTCTCATTGGAAAAACGCTTTGCCTCCGAAATCAGCCAACCATTTTCTGCGATCAGATTATGCCCGCCGAAAACCAGATCGGTAGAAGACTCTCCCTCGCCCGCTGTGGCATAAAGATAGCCGCAAACCAGCCGGGCAGACTGTCCTTTTACCAGATTCCTCCTGTATTCCTCTTTTCCGGTAACCTCATCCCCCGCCGAAAGGTTCACGATCACATTTGCCCCGGCAAGGGCATGGCGAATACTGGGCGGTTGGGGAACCCAAAGATCCTCACAGATCTCCACTGCCACCTGCATTCCTTCCATCTGCGGACAGGAAAATAACAAGCGAGTTCCAAAAGGAACGTCTCTATGGCGTCCCAGATTGATCCAGCGCATGGTATCATCCGCCGGTGTAAAATGACGGACTTCATAGTATTCTGCATAATTGGGAAGATTTGTTTTCGGCACCACACCCAGAATCTTTCCCCTGTTCAGCACTGCCGCTGCATTATAAAGTTTTCCCTCCACCTCCAGAGGAAGCCCTACTACAATCAGTCCATCCACATTCTCTGTCTCGTCTGCCAGCCACAAAAGTCTCTCTTTCGCGCTGTCCAGCAGCACATTCTGCCAGAACAGATCCTGGCAGGTATATCCCGTAATACAAAGCTCCGGAAATCCCATGATTTTTGCTCCGTGAGCGCTCATTTCCCGCACCAGCCGGAGAATCTCTTCTGTATTATGGACGCAGTCCGCCACCTGAATGTAAGGCGTTCCCGCTGCGACTTTAATAAATCCATGTTTCATGATCTTCCTCCTACTTTCTGGCAAGTTCCAGAAGCTCTTTCAATTCCTCAACAGTAAATTTATAGTTGGTATTACAAAAATGGCAGTTCAGCTCTATATCCTGTCCCTCGTCGATCATAGACTGCAGTTCTTTTTCTCCCAGACTGATCAGAACTTTTCCCACTCTCACTTTATCGCAATTACAGGAAAATCCTGTTTCTATCTTTTCGTTGATCTCCAGTCCCATATTTCCCAAAAGCTTCTCCAGCAGCATCTCCGGCGTATAGCCCTGATCCAGTAATTCCGTCACAGAAGTCACCTCTGCCAGCTTTTTTTCCAACTGAGCGATCACTTCTTCTTCGGCAAAAGGCATCAGCTGAATGATAAATCCTCCCGCCTGACGAACCGTATTATCCTTCTCCATGAGAACGCCCAGTCCCACTGCGGAAGGCACCTGCTCACTGCTGGCAAAATAATAAGTGAGATCATCCCCGATCTCCCCTGTCTTTAATTCGGTCTGCCCCACATAAGGTTCTTTCAGTCCCAAATCTTTGATCACGCTGAGAACGCCCAATCCCAGAGCGCCGCCCACATCAAGTTTTCCCTGGGCATTTGCTGGTAAGATTACCTGGGGCTGATTCACATAACCTTTTACATTTCCCCGGGAATCTGCCGTCACAGTCAGACCGCCGATAGGACCGCTGCACTTGATCTGAAGGGTAAGTACGTCCTTATCTCCCTTCATCATCACACCCATCATCGCTCCTCCAGTGAGAAGTCTTCCCAAAGCTGCCGTTGCTACCGGACTGGTATCATGAGATTTTCTGGCAACCTCCACCAAATCTCTCGTTGTAGCGGCAAATGCCCGGATCTGAGCATTTGCTGCCGTTGCTCTTACAATATAATCACTCATTTTTGTTATCCTCCTGTCTGTTCTTTCCCTTTTCTCTTGCGATCACATGAATCCTTTCACTATCCGCTCTGGGCGGCTCATGGGTAAAGGCGTCATACACTGCCACAAACTCCAATCCTGCCGCTTCCAAAAGACGGATCACCTGTGGGATCTCATAAGCCTTTTGATAATGAAATTCTTCGTATTTTCGATATAATTCTTCCTGTTCCCGGATAAACAGCGTCAGAGCGTACTCATTGATCCTGGTATCCGCATCAAAATAATTTTCCCAGATAAAGCTTCCCTCTTCTCTGTTTTCCGCTATGGTACTCTCCCCCAACATCGTTTCGTACTTATAAGGGGTATTCATATCAAAGATAAAGACTCCTCCCGGGTCCAGATAATTATTTACCAGTCGAAACACCGTCAGAAGATCTTCTTCCTCCAAAATATAGTTCACGGAATCGCAGCAGCTCACCACCGCCCGCACCGTTCCATACAGTTCAAACTCCCGCATATCCTGCAAAAGATATAGAATATCCTGCCCACTTTCTTCCTTCTTGTCCATAGCAATCTCCAGCATATCCAGAGAATTATCTACCCCGATCATATCATAGCCCTTCTGCGCCAGAAGCTGTGTCATACTTCCCGTCCCGCAGCCCAATTCCAGCACAAGACCGTCATCCACTCCATATTCTCTCAAAAGCCCGGACAAATATGCGCTCCAGGAGGGATAATCAATATTATCCATAAAAAGATCATAGACCTGAGCAAAGCTTCTATAAGATTCTTCCATGATCGTCTCCCCTTTCTTTTTCCTAGAAAAACATTTTACCATACCCAAAAAAGAACGGCAACTATCCCTTTACCGGAAAATACAAAAGCTGCCCGGCGGGTAATAAGCGCCCACGCCATGACAGCTCTTTCGTAAATTTTAGTAACAGTTCAACCATACAGTGTACGTGAGGCACAAAACATGCTTGCATGTTTTTGCAAGCGGACATCTG
>PPYF01114276.1_pt1 | contig 28779 bp, 25 predicted proteins | sample 1559871 | NCBI WGS metagenome assembly PPYF01 (sample SAMN08240021, study PRJNA423297) | Human gut metagenome, whole genome shotgun sequencing project.
GGTGCATCCTGGCGGTGTACTGGTGGGACCCGGCAGTGTGGCTTTGCTGGGTGCTCTTCTGCCGGGACATGGAGATGAGCTGCGACGAGGCGGTGCTCTCCGCCCTGGGAGACCAGGTGAAGCGGGGATACAGCCTCTCCCTGGTGGCAAACGCCGCGGCCCGGCCCGTTCCGGCGGCCCTGGCTTTTGGAGAGCACGACGCCGCCCGGCGGGTGAAAAACGTCCTCAAGTGGAAGAAGGAGACGCCCCGGGTGGCCTTTCTGGCCGTGGCGGCGGTGCTGCTGGTAGTGACGGTGTGCCTGAACGGCGCCACGGAGCAGCCGGACGAGGGCTACGTCCGGGGCCTGGAGGGGGAGACGACGGCCTGGTCCCTGGACTACCGGTTCCCCGACGACACCCGCTCCTATGTTTTCTACATGGAGATCTACCGCTACGGGCAGCTCCAGGAGCGACGGAGCATGGTGATGGACGGCATGGAAGAAAACAGGGAGGGCATCGGGCAGCAATCGGGCACTTTCCGCCTGGAGGTCTTTCGGGAGGGGGACAAGACCGGCATGACCTTTTCCTCTGGCACCTTTCCCTCGCTTCTGACGGATGCGGCGGAGTGCGCGCAGCTCACCCACTGGCGGTATCTCCGGGGAGAGGCACCCCTGACCCTGGGCAGCAGCGCGGCGGTGGCGGTGGCCTACGCCTCGCCGGAGGGGGATTCCGCCATCTCCACCGGGGCTTTGAACCGGGAGGACCTGACCGCCTCCCTGGAACGGTATCCGGTGTCGGTGGTGCTGCGGCTAGCCGTGTCCCGGCAGATGGTGGGCGCTTTGGTGGAGCGCATCGAAAGCGGCGTCATCGACCTGCCCGCCGCCCTGTACGCCCTGCGGCTGGATCACGCCCTGGAGGGGCGGCTGCCGGACCTTCCCATGGGGGAGACCCTGGACCAGGACCTCTCCGGTGTCCGAGCGATCCTGGAGACTCTGGGGGTGCCGGATCTGGAGCAATGCACCCTGGAGCTGGGGCGGGATACTCGCCTGGACCATGCGGGCTTGAGGACGCTGCGGATCTACTGCCAGGATCCGGCAGACCGGGAGCAGTATCTGAACGCCGGGACCACCGCGTCGCTGCTGGTCCCGGCCCTGGTGGGGGACGTGGATCAGGTGATGACGGGCTATTCCAACGGGAACGGCCGGGACTGGATCACGATTTACTCCCAGGATGGTCCCAACGACCTCAATGAGGTGGCCCGGGAACTGGGCTATCAGGACATCCACGATCTGGGCAAGACCCTGCCGGGCATCCAGGCGCTGGTGGACTGGCTGTGGGAGGAGGACCTGCCTGCCGTTTCCGCCGCGGAGACCCTGGCCGCCCGGCTGTGGGCCCTGCGGAATGGCACGGAGATGGAGCTGGAGAACCTTCTCCTGGACGAGGGCATCCCCCATGTGGAGGGTGCCTCCTCCTGGATCCCCGTCAGCCACCGGAGTATCAGCCGTACAGCCGATGATACCCTGTCCTTCTATTTTGACGACCCGTCGGCCACGGCCGAAGGGGTGCGGCAGGCCATGGAGAAGAAGGCCATGGTGCTGCTGGCTCTGCGGGAGGATTTGACCGAGGTGACCTGGACGTGGGTGCCGGAGGGCGGCGACGACATCCCCCTCTCCAGGCAGCTGACGGAGACGGAGGCCGATGCACTGCTCGTTGCCGCGGGCTTTTCGGAGGGAATCAAGGCCATGGGCGCGTCCCCTGCTGCCCTGGCGGCGCTGCTGCAATGGCTGGACAGCTGGACGGGGGCCTCCACCGTGGAGGGGACCGCTGCCCGGCTGTGGGCTCTGTCCCGGGGGAGCGGCCGGTACGATGCGGTGCGGGAAGTGGTGTACCGGGGCCCCTGGGCGGTGCCTGAGATGGATGGGCGGTGCTCGGTCCTATACGACGGAGAAGAGGTGGAGTACCAGCTGATCTTTATGCCTTCGGACCCGGCTGCCCTGGATGCCGCCATGGAGCGTAATGCCCTGGTGATTTTGTATCTCCTTCCTTGGATCGAGGAGGTGCGCTGGATCTACCCGGTGCCGGATGGCGCCGAGGAGCGCCGCGTCTACGGCTGGGAGCCGACAGGAGAGGCAGACCTTGCCGCTCTCTCGGCATCTTCCGGGTACCACCTGGGCCGCTTTGACCAGTCGGAGGAGGGCCTGGCCGTTCTGCTGGCAGCACTGGCGGAGATGGACACACCGACAGCGCAGGCCCAGCTGCTTTACGCCCGGGCCCGGATACAGACGGCGGAAGAAATGGCGGAGGAACTGGTGCTTCGGGGGCCTTGGGGGGATTCGTCCCTGGCAGGGACACTCCACGCCTCCCGGGCGAATGGAAGATTGATCCTGCAATTTACCCGGGAGGGGGCCTGGGAGCAGGCCATGCAGCAGGAGCAGCTGGCCCGCAGCGGCGTGGTGCTGCTGGCGCTGTACCCGGACCTCCAGGAGGTACGGGCCTGGTCGGCGGACGGGGAGTCCTATACCTGGGTGACGCCGGAGAGCGCCGCCTGGAACCTGCCGGAGGGAAAGAGCATCGGAGATTACGGTGCCTCCCCGGAGACCCTGGAAGAGTTGCTGACGGCGCTGGAGCGCCTGTACAGCGGGACGGATTACGCCGCCTGACGGACAGGCTTCATAAAAAGGGAGGACGGGCACAGCCCGTCCTCCTTTCTATGTGCATAGCCTTACGCCTTGGTACCGCTCACCAGGGCGGTCACCAGCTCCCGGCTGATGCCCTGGGGTGCCCGCAGGGAGCAAACCGTGTCCCCGGTGATCCAGGTAGCCACACACCTTGCCCTCCTGGCCCCGCCAGGAGACGGTGGCGCTGTCCGCTGTCAGCGTGTCGCTTTCGGGATAGGCGGTGAAGTCTCCGCTGTTGTCGGTGGGGCCGCCGTCGCCGCCCCGGCCGGCCCGGTAGGTGACGGTTCCCTCCGCCGTTGCATAGTCGATCTCCGCCAGGTCCCCGGCCACATCCCGCCAGGCGCTCTGGGTGCAGCCTGCCGCCTGTGGGACGGGGAAAGAAAAGTCCAGGGCGGCGCGCAGGGCGGTGAGGGAGGCATGCTCCCGGATGGGGTTGGGGAGCTGGACGTTTTCACCGCCGGAGGAGATGACCACGGCGCCGTCCTGGACGGCCACGGCGTCGTCCCGGTTCCCCAGCAGCACCCGGAACAGGCCAACCGGCACATAAATGGAGCCCGGGGCCAGCATGGCCGGGGCGGCTCCCAGGGAGAAGGGGGCGGTCATGCCGATGCGGTGGAGCTGGTGACGGTGTACAGGTCCCGGCCCAGAACCACCTCCGTATGCACGGAGCCGTTGTCCACCCGGGCGCCGGGGAGGGAGCCATCCCAGGTGACGGTGAAGCCCAGGGCTTCCGCCACGGGCCGCAGGGGCACCATCACCGGCACCTCCGTAACCGCCTCACCGTCCACGGTGACGGTGACGGACCCGTCGGTGAGAGTGTCCGCCGCCAGAGCAGGAAGGGACAAAGACAGGGCCAGGGTCAGCCCCAGCAGCAAAGAAACCAGTTTTTTCATCTCAGTGCGCATCCTTTCTGCAGCGCCCTCCGGACGCCTTGTTTGCTCCCTTAGACGGGCCGGAACGGAAAAAGTTGCACAGCGGGGAAATTTTCTCTATAATCCACCGTAGGACACCACGGGCCCGGGAAGCGCCGGGCCGGGATATTTTGGATGAACGGGGGAACCTTTTATGACTACCCGCATGGAACACGATACCATGGGAGAGATCGCCGTCCCGGCGGATCACCACTGGGGGGCCCAGACCCAGCGAAGCCTGGAGAACTTCAAGATCGGCTGGGAGCGCCAGCCCAAGGAGATCATCACCGCCTTCGCCTATTTGAAAGAGGCCTGCGCCTTGGCCAACGCCGACTGCGGCAAACTGACGGCGCAGCAGGCGGAGACCATCGCCGCCGTCTGCGGCGAGATCCGGGCGGGGCAGTGGGATGGGGAGTTTCCCCTCTCCGTCTGGCAGACCGGCAGCGGCACCCAGACCAATATGAACGTCAATGAGGTCATTGCCCACCTGGCGGCGGAGCGGGGGATACCCCTGCATCCCAACGACCAGGTGAACGCCTCCCAGTCCAGCAACGACACCTTCCCCTCGGCACTGCACATTGCCGCCGCCCTGGCGGTGGAGCGGGAGGTGATCCCGGCGGCGGAGCGCCTGGCGGAAACCTTCCGGAAGCTGGAGGAGGCCTACCCGGATCTCATCCGCATCGGCCGCACCCATCTCCAGGACGCCACGCCCTTGAAGTTCGCCCAGGAGGTCTCCGGCTGGCGGGAGCTCGTGGAGGCCCCGGTGCGGATGCTGCGCCTGGCCCAGAGCGAGCTTACCCGCCTGGCCATCGGCGGCACTGCCGTGGGCACCGGACTCAACGCCCCCCGTGGGTACGACGCCATGGTGTGCGAAAAGCTCCGGAATCTGACGGGCCTGCCCTTTGCCCCGGATGAGAACAAGTTCCACGCCCTCACCAGCAAGGACGCCCTGGTCTTTGCCCACGGGGCATTGAAGGCCTTGGCGGCCAACCTCATGAAGATCGCCAACGACATCCGCTTCGAGGCCAGCGGTCCCCGCTGCGGCATGGGGGAGCTGCGCATTCCGGAAAACGAGCCGGGCTCGTCCATCATGCCCGGCAAGGTGAACCCCACCCAGTGCGAGGCCGTCACCATGGTGGCGGTACAGGTGATGGGCAACGACGCTGCCATCGGCTTTGCCGCCAGCCAGGGAAACTTCCAGCTCAACGTCTTTTTGCCGGTCTCCGCCTACAACTTCCTCCAGTCCGCCCGGCTGCTGACGGACGTGTGCGACTCCTTCCGCCTCCACTGCGCGGAGGGCATCGAGCCCAACGCGGAGCGGATGGAGCACAATCTTCACAATTCGCTGATGCTGGTCACTTGCCTGACGCCCAAGATCGGCTATGAGGCGGCGGCTAAGTGCGCCAAAAAGGCCCTCCAGGAGGGCACTACCTTAAAAGAAGCGGTGCTCTCCCTGGGCCTCCTCACGGCGGAGGAATTCGACGAGACGGTGCGTCCGGAGAAAATGGTATAAAAACACAAGGGCTTTCACCCGACAGAACCTGCCCCGGTGTGCATCTTCATGCACGCCGGGGCACTGTATTTATTCAGCCGCAGGTATCCTTGCAGCAGCAGCGGAACCGTACGGCGGCATACGTTCCTGCAAGGCCCAGCAGCCCTCCCAGCTCCAGTACCAGGAAAAAGACCCACGCGGCCGCCCCCAGATGCACCAGCACCCGGGAGGCCGCCAGAAAGGCCCCCATGGCGGTGAGGACACCTCCCAGGGCGCCGGCTGCCGCCGTCCGTCCCCAGCATGCCCAGGCATAGGACAGGGCAGGAGTTCGCTTCCCACAGAGCACGCCCCAGGCAAGAGTCAGCCCACCCAGCAGGGAGAAGACTGCCCCGGCGGTGAAAAACAGCCGGGCCGCCCCGGTCTCCGGGGCCAGGGCCAGGACGCCGAAAGCCAGCAGCACAAAGATCAGAATACCGGCTGCCAGGGCGCCCAGCGCCAGGCACAGCCGCTCACGATAACAGGGTCTCATGGAATCCACCTTTCCGTTTGTTCCCCGCAATGTTGTCCGGCGGGACAGTGCGCCCCGCCCTCCATGCTATGCGCCCCGGCGGCAGTGGGTGCAGATGCATAAGGCGGTGCATACGGCGCATGGACATCCCGCCCCGGAGGCCAAAGGGACCGCCGGGATTCTGCCGAATGGGCACAATCCGGGAAAACATTGGCAAAATATGCAAAACGCCCCAGAAAGCGAAACGAAGATTGTGCAACATGTTGGTTGAATAATTATTCATAGCAGGTGTATAATTCAACCATCGTCAAACAACAAACGCTTCTGGGAGGTACATACCATGGCTAAGAATAAAAAGGACATCAAGAAGATCGTACTGGCCTACTCCGGCGGCCTGGACACGTCCATCATCATCCCCTGGCTGAAGGAGAACTACAACAATCCTGAGATCATCGCCGTGGCTGGCAACGTGGGCCAGAACGACGAACTGGACGGCCTGGAGGAGAAGGCCATCAAGACCGGCGCCTCCAAGCTGTATGTGGCGGATCTGGTGGACGAGATGGTGGACGATGTCATCATCCCCTCCATGATGATGGGAGCCAAGTACGAGGAGTACCTGCTGGGTACCGCCTTTGCCCGGCCCGTCATCGCCAAGAAGCTGGTGGAGATCGCCAAGGCCGAAGGTGCCGACGCCATCGCCCACGGCTGCACCGGCAAGGGCAACGACCAGGTGCGTTTCGAACTGGCCATCAAGCGCTTCGCTCCCGAAATGACCATCATCGCCCCCTGGAGAGAGTGGGACATCAAGGGCCGTGACGAAGAGATCGACTACGCCGAGGCCCACCACGTGCCCCTGAAGATCTCCCGGGAGACCAATTACTCCAAGGACAAGAACCTCTGGCACCTCTCCCACGAAGGCCTGGATCTGGAGGATCCCGCCAACGAGCCCCAGTACGACAAGCCCGGCTTCCTGGAGATGGGCGTCTCTCCGGCCATGGCCCCCGACAAGGCCACCTATGTGACGCTGGACTTTGAAAAGGGCTGGCCCGTGGCCATCGACGGCGAGAAGATGAAGGCCAGCGCCATCATCGAAAAGCTCAATGCCCTGGGCGGCGCCAACGGCATCGGCCTGCTGGACATCGTGGAAAACCGGCTGGTGGGCATGAAGGACCGGGGCGTCTATGAGACTCCGGGCGGCACCATCCTCTACAAGGCCCACGAGGTCCTGGAGATGATCACCATCGACAAGGACACCAAGCACATGAAGAGCAAGCTGGCGGTGGACTTTGCGGATCTGGTGTACAACGGCAAGTGGTTCACTCCCCTGCGGGAGGCCCTCACCGCCTTCGCTGTGGAGACCCAGAAGCACGTCACCGGCACCGTGAAGCTCAAGCTCTACAAGGGCAACATCATCACCGCCTCCGTCACCTCTCCCGAGTCTCTGTACTCCGAGAAGCTGGTGACCTTCAACGAGAGCGACTACGATCAGACCAACGCCACCGGCTTCATCAACCTCTGGGGCCTGCCCGATACCGTGCTGGCCCTCCGGGAAGAGGGAAAGCTGTAAGAAACATTCAAGGGAGAGCAAGCTCCCCCTTGAGAATCCCCCCACACCTCGTCAGAACAAGCTGCGCTCCGTTTGGTTCCGCCCCGGGCGAAACCGCACACTGCTTCGCTTGTTCCTCCTCTCCCCACCAAAGACGCCGGGCGTCTTTGGCAGGGGCCCCGGAGTTCGGTCACTGGTGTGCGCGCCCCAAGGACGCGCGGGTCGGGGTATTTTCGCCACGTACAGAAGGTGAATTGCCCCGCAGGGGCAAGAGAAGCCCCTCTGGAGGGCGCCGCGGCGAAAATGATTCCAAAACCCGGCGGGGGAAATCTAAAACACAACCATAAAACCACAGGAGCGGGGCGGAGAGGAATCTTCGTCCCGCCTCCTGGATGAAAGGACACTGCTATGAAACTCTGGTCCGGGCGGTTCGGCAAGGATACCGACGCCCTTGTCAACGACTTCAACGCCTCCATCCAGTTTGACCAGCGGCTCTACAAGGAGGATATCACCGGCTCCATGGCCCACGCCAAGATGCTGGGGGCCACGGGCATCATCTCCGCCGCCGACGCAGAGGCCATCGTGGCGGGACTCCAGTCCATCCTGGCTGATATCGAGGCAGGAAAGGTGGAATTCACCGCCGACAACGAGGATATCCACATGAATGTGGAGGCTCTCCTCACGCAGCGGATCGGGGACGCGGGAAAGCGCCTCCACACCGGCCGCTCCCGGAACGACCAGGTGGCCCTGGACTTCCGGATGTACGTCCGGGAGAAGATCCCCGTCATCGTGGAGCAGCTCCTGGAGCTGGAGACGGTGCTCTGCCGCCAGGCCAAGAAGTACCAGACCGCCGTCATGCCCGGCTACACCCACCTCCAGCGGGCCCAGCCCATCTCCTTTGCCCAGCACCTGATGGCCTACGCGGCACAGCTCAGCCGGGACGTCACCCGGCTGGAGGACTGCCGTGAGCGGCTGAACCTCTGCCCCCTGGGCTCCGGCGCCCTGGCAGGCACCACCTATCCCATCGACCGCTTCATGACCGCCCGGGACCTGGGCTTTGCCGGCCCCATGGGCAACTCCCTGGACGGGGTCTCCGACCGGGACTACGCCCTGGAGTTTTTGAGTGCTCTGTCCATCCTCATGATGCACCTCTCCCGCTTTTCCGAGGAGGTCATCCTCTGGTGCAGCTGGGAGTTCAAGTTCATCGAGCTGGACGATGCCTACGCCACCGGCTCCTCCATCATGCCCCAGAAGAAGAACCCGGACGTTGCGGAGCTGGTGCGGGGCAAGACGGGACGAGTCTACGGCAATCTCATGAGCCTCCTCACCGCCATGAAGGGTCTGCCCCTTGCCTACAACAAGGATATGCAGGAGGACAAGGAGCCGGTCTTTGACGCGGTGGACACCGTGGAGATGTGCCTGCCCGTCTTTGCCGCCATGCTGGATACCATGACCGTCCGCACCGACAACATGCGCAAGGCGGCGGGCCACGGCTTCATCAACGCCACGGACTGCGCCGACTACCTCACCAAAAAGGGCATGCCCTTCCGGGATGCCTACACCGTCACCGGCCACCTGGTGGCCCAGTGTACGGCGGCGGGGAAGACGCTGGAGGAGCTGACCCTCCCGGAGCTGAAAGCTGCCTCCGACCTCTTTGAGGAGGACGTCTACGATGCCCTGAACCTGGAGAACTGCATGGCCCTCCGGGCAAGCTACGGCGGCCCCGCCGTGGCGGAGACCACCCGCCAGATCGCGGAGATGGAAGCCTTCATCCAGGCCCATACCAAATAAAAAAGGGAGATGTTCCCATTGAAACCCAAGGTTTATATTGACGGCAAGGAGGGCACCACCGGCCTCCAGATCTATGACCGCCTGGCAAAGCGGGAGGACCTTACCCTACTCCTCATCGACGAGGACAAGCGCAAGGACCCCGCGGAGCGCAAAAAGCTCATGGACGCTTCGGACATCGTCTTTTTGTGCCTCCCGGACGCGGCGGCCATCGAGGCGGTAGCCCTGGTGGAAAACCCCAATACCGCCATCATCGACGCCTCCACCGCTCACCGCACCGCTCCGGGCTGGGTCTACGGCTTCCCGGAGCTCAAAGCCGGGCAGCGTGAAGCCATCGCCAAGGCCAAGCGGGTGGCCAACCCCGGCTGCCACGCCACGGGCTTTATCTCTGTGGTGTACCCTCTGGTAGCAGCGGGACTGCTGCCCCCGGACGCGGACCTTGCCTGCTTCTCCCTCACCGGCTACTCCGGCGGCGGTAAAAAGATGATCGCCCAGTACGAGGCGGCGGACCGTCCGGCGGAGCTGGCAAGCCCCTGCCCCTACGGCCTGGGCCAGACCCACAAGCACCTGCCGGAGATGCAGACCATCTGCGGCCTTGTGAAGCCGCCGGTGTTCGTCCCGGTGGTGGACGACTACTACAAGGGCATGGCCACCACCGTCATGCTCCACACAGGGCAGCTGAAAGGCGTCACCTCCCTCCATCAGGTGTGGGAGGCCTACGCCGCCCACTACGCCGGGCAGCAGATGGTGAAGGTGGCCCCGGAGGGTGCCGCCAAGCTGTACGCCGGCGTCAAGGCCGGGGACAACGACCTCCAAATCGTGGTGGCAGGCAACGATGAATCCTTTACCGTGACGGCCCTGTTCGACAACCTTGGCAAGGGTGCCTCCGGCGCCGCCGTCCAGAACATGAATATTATGCTGGGGCTGGAGGAGACCACCAGCCTGGTATGATCCCGGCAGGCAGCGCCGGAGGCCCCCTGGGCCTTGAAAATGTCGGCCGCCCTCGCCCCGGATGGGGCAACCGGGCGGCATGACAAGTCCGGCGCCGCCGTCCAGAACATGAACATCATGCTGGGGCTGGAAGAGACCACCAGCCTCCTCTAATCCCCGGTTTCCACAACTTTTACCCCATCCACCGGCGGCCACAGGCCCCGGCCGATCAATAAGGAGGAACTTATGCTCAAGTATATCGACGGCGGCGTCTGTGCCGCCCAGGGCTTCCGGGCCGCGGGCATCCATGTGGGTGTCAAGACCCACGCCGCCTGGAAAAAGGACGTGGCCCTCATTGTCTCCGACGTGGAGTGCGCGGCGGCGGGCGTGTTCACCAAGAACGTGGTAAAGTCCGCTCCCATCCATGTGACGAAAGCCCACCTGGTAAACGGCAAGGCCCGGGCAGTGATCGCCAACAGCGGAAACGCCAACGCCTGCGCCCCCCAGGGAGAGGAGAACGCGGAGAAGATGTGCGCGGCGGCGGCCAAGGCCATCGGCTGCGCCCCGGAGGACATGGTGGTGGCCTCCACCGGCGTCATCGGCCAGACCCTCAACATCTCCGTTATCGAGGAGGGCATGCCCGCCCTGTATGCAGCCCTGGCCCGCTCCGACGAGGCCAGCGACGCCGCGGCTCACGCCATCATGACCACCGATACCGTGAAAAAGGAAGTGGCGGTGGAGACCGTCATCGGCGGCAAGACTGTCCGGATGGGCGGCATTGCCAAGGGTTCCGGCATGATCCACCCCAACATGGGCACCATGCTCTGCTTCCTCACCACCGACTGCGCCATCTCCCCGGAGATGATCAAGACGGCCCTCCTGGAGACGGTGAACGTCAGCTTCAACCGCATCAGCGTGGACGGGGACACCTCCACCAACGATACCTGCTGCGTCCTGGCCAACGGCCTGGCGGGCAACGCCCCCATCACGGAAAAGGGCGAAGATTACGATGCCTTCCTGGAGGCTCTCCAGGCATTGTGCGTGACCCTTGCCAAGAAGATGGCCTCCGACGGCGAGGGCGCCCGGCACCTCCTCACCTGCACCGTCTCCGGCGCCAAGGAGGAAGCACAGGCGGAGACCATCGCCAAGAGCGTCATCTCCTCCACCCTCACCAAGGCCGCCATCTTCGGCGCAGACGCCAACTGGGGCCGGGTGCTGTGCGCCATGGGCTACTCCGGGGCGGACTTCGACCCGGAGACCGTGGATGTCTCCTTTGCCAGCGCGGCGGGGGAGATCGCCGTGTGTCAGCAGGGCCGTGGCCTTCCCTTTGACGAGGACTTGGCCAAGAAGATCCTCACGGAGCACGACGTGGAGATCCTGGTGGACCTCCACAGCGGCAGCGCCCAGTGCACCTGCTGGGGCTGCGACATCACCTACGATTACATCAAGATCAACGGGGACTACCGTACCTGAGACCCATCCTTCCGGGACGACGCGTCCCCATCTCAACCAACTAAGGAGCTGATTCCCATGTCCTCCCACGCACAGCAGGCCCAGACCCTGGTGGAGGCCCTGCCCTATATTCAAAAATTCACCGGCAAGACCATCGTCATCAAATACGGCGGCAACGCCATGGTTTCCGACGAGCTGCGAAAAGCCGTCATGAGCGACATCATCCTGCTCTCCCTGGTGGGCATCCGGGTGGTGGTGGTCCACGGCGGCGGGCCGGAGATTTCCGCCATGCTGAAAAAGATCGGCCACGAGTCCCACTTTGTGGATGGCCTGCGCTACACCGACGAGGAGACCATGGATGTGGTGCAGAGCGTGCTGTGCGGCAAGGTCAACAAGAACCTGGTGGCGCAGCTCAACCGGCTGGGCGGTCAGGCGGTGGGCCTGTGCGGCCTGGACGGGCAGCTGTTCCAGGCGGTGCAGCTGGATGAGAAGTACGGCCTGGTGGGCAAGATCACCGGCGTGAACCCGGAGCCGGTGGAAAACGCCCTGATGACCGGCTACATCCCGGTGGTGTCCACCGTGGCCCAGGGCACCGATGCCGACACCGCCTACAACATCAATGCCGACACCGCCGCCGCCAAGCTGGCGGAGGCCCTTCACGCGGAGAAGCTGATCCTCCTGACGGACGTCCGGGGCCTTTTGCAGGATCCCCGGGACGAGGACACCCTCATCCACGTGGTCCACACCTACGAGGTGCCGGGCCTGGTGGCCCGGGGCATCATCTCCGGGGGCATGATCCCCAAGATGGAGTGCTGCGTGGACGCCATCAACGGCGGCGTGGAGCGGGTCCACATCCTGGACGGCCGCATCCCCCACTCCATTTTGATCGAGCTGCTCTCCGACCGGGGCATCGGCACCATGCTCCAGCAGGAAAAATAAGGCGTCTGCCGCGCCTTAATCAACGAGGAGGATATTATGACCAGTGAAGCCATCAAGGCCCTGACGGGCCAGTACATCATGAATACCTACGGCCGCTTCCCGGTGGCCATCGACCACGGCGAGGGCGCCACCCTCTACGACCCCGAGGGCAACGCCTACATCGACTTTGCCAGCGGCATCGGCGTCACGTCCCTGGGCTACGGCGACCCCAAGTGGGTGGAGGCCATCACCGCCCAGGCCAAGAAGCTGGGGCATGTCTCCAACCTCTTCTACACGGAACCCGCCGCCCGCCTGGCGGAGATCCTCTGCAAGCGCACCGGCGAGAGCTGCGTCTTTTTCGCCAACGGCGGCGGCGAGGCCAACGAGGGCATGATCAAGCTGGCGAGAAAGTACAGCTTCGACAAGTACGGCAAGGGCCGCGCCACCATCGTCACGCTGAAAAACTCCTTCCACGGCCGCACCATCACCACCCTCATGGCCACCGGCCAGGAGGTGTTCCACAACTACTTCTTCCCCTTCACCGAGGGCTTCCGCTACGCGCCGGCCAACGACCTTGCCGCCCTGGAGGATCAGGGCGGGGACGTGTGCGCCGTGATGATGGAGCTCATCCAGGGCGAGGGCGGCGTGCTGCCTCTGGATAAGACTTATGTCCAGGCGGTGGCCAAGCTGTGCGCCGAGCGGGACTGGCTGCTGCTGGTGGACGAGGTGCAAAGCGGCGTGGGCCGCACCGGCAGCCTCTTCGCCTTCCAGCAGTACGGCGTTTTGCCGGACGTGGTGTCTTTCGCCAAGGGCATCGCCGGGGGCCTTCCCATGAGCGGCATCATGGCCAATGAGAAGTGCCGCAACGTCCTGGGCCCCGGCATGCACGCCACCACCTTCGGCGCCAACCCCGTCTGCGCCGCCGCGGGTCTGGTGGTGCAGGAGACCCTCACCGACGCCTTTTTGGAGGACGTCCAGGCCAAGGGCACCTACCTGCGCAACCGCATCGAGGACATGAAGCTCCCCTGCCTGGGCAAGACCCGGGGTATGGGCCTCATGATCGGCGTGGAGGTCAAGGATGGCTGGACCAACAAGGACCTGGCGAGTAAGCTCATTGAAAACGGACTGCTGGTGCTCACCGCCGGGCCGGGTCTGCGTCTGCTGCCGCCTCTGGTGATCTCCAAGGAGGAGATGGACGCGGGCCTTGCCATCATGGAAAAGACCCTCCGCTGAAGGAACAAGGGAGACCCTCTCTTCTCTCTTCGGGCATGGCGCCTCGGGAAGCGCCTACCCTAACCATAAGAATAACCATTGCTTTTACCATTACTCTTACTATAACGGGAAGATTTTGCAAAATCCTCCCGGCTTCAACAGGCGCCCACGGCGCCGCAAATCTGATGAAATGAGGATGACCTATGGAAAACCACACCCATTTCCTGAAGCTCCTGGACTTCACCCCCGCTGAGATCAACCAGTTCCTGGACACCGCCGCGGACCTGAAGGCCAAGAAGAAGGCGGGCATCCCCCACCGCTACCTGGAGGGGAAGAACGTGGCCCTGATTTTCGAGAAGACCTCCACCCGCACCCGATGCGCCTTTGAGGTGGCCACCCAGGATCTGGGCATGGGATCCACCTACCTGGGACCCACCGGCTCCCAGATCGGCGTCAAGGAGTCCATTGCCGACACCGCACGGGTCCTGGGCCGCATGTTTGACGGCATCGAGTACCGGGGCTTCGGCCAGGAGATCGTGGAGGAGCTGGCCAAGTACGCCGGGGTGCCCGTGTTCAACGGCCTTACCAACGAGTTCCACCCCACCCAGATTTTGGCGGACTTTCTCACCATCCGGGAGCACTTCGGCAAGCTCCAGGGGGTGAAGCTGGTGTACCTGGGGGATGCCCGGTATAACATGGGCAACTCCCTGATGGTGGGCTGTGCCAAGATGGGCATGCACTTTGTGGCCTGCGCCCCCAAGGCGTATTTCCCAGATCAGGCCCTCATCGACACCTGCCAGGCTATCGCCGCCGAGACCGGCGCCGTGCTGGAGTTCATCGAGGATCCCATGACTGCCACCAAGGGCGCCGACGTCCTCTACACCGACGTGTGGGTCTCCATGGGCGAGCCGGTGGAGGTCTGGGCGGAGCGCATTGCGGCCCTGGCCCCCTATCAGGTGACCAAGGCCCTGATGGACAACGCCGGCCCCCAATGCCGCTTCATGCACTGCCTGCCCGCCTACCACGACCACAAGACCAAGGTGGGCAAGGAAATGGGCGAGAAGTTCGGCCGGGAGGCCATGGAGGTCACCGACGAGGTCTTTGAGAGTGCGCAGTCCATCGTCTTTGACGAGGCGGAAAACCGCATGCACACCATCAAGGCCGTGATGTACGAGCTGATGAAGTAAGCTCCAAACATCAAGGGAGCCGCCCCTCAAAAGAGGGGCGGCTCTTTTCGATTCCGCCGGGACTATACGGCCTGGCCCGGAACCCAGTCCGGCGAAACGTCGATGGGCTGGGGCATGTCGGGGGAAAAGCCGTCAGAAAAGCAGCAGGCCTCCAGCACCGTCCAGGTGGTCTGGCCGTGGTCATCGGTGATTCGCACCGCCGCCACCAGGGTGTCGCCCTTCTCCAGAGTGCACGCTGCCTCGAAATCCTGCTCATTGTAAATGTAGGCATAGCCCTGGTCCCGATACAGGTCTACCGCCCACGGCATGGGGAGCACCTGCTCCGGCTCCGTTTCCTGGTTTCGGTACAGGCACAGGTCCACCGCTGTGGGGAGCAGATTCATACCGGGATCCGGCTCGATGTGGAGATTCAGTGCCCCAAATGACACCTTCCCCGTGCCCTGGTACCGCGTCATATCCCAGCTGCCGCCCACGCGGAGTTGGAAGGCTCCGGGCAGGCACTCGTAGAGCACTTCAAAGGGGCTGGAGCGGGTGGTGCCGCTGCTGGTGAGGGCCGCAGAAAGGGTGATTTCCGGGTCCGTGGGCAGGACCCAGTTTGCTGCCGTGAAAGCACCCTCCTGCCGGACAGCCTCCGTCTGGAACTGCCGCCCGTCGGAGAGAATGGCGGTAAAAGAAGCGGTGGTGTCCTCCGTCCACTCCTTGGGTACGACAGACACCGTCAGAGTCACGGTGCTTGCCTCTAAATCAAAATCCGTGACCTTTGTGTCATAATTGGAGATAATATTATCCTTTTCATCTAATATATTACTAATTTGACCGGTAACCTGGCCGGTAAGATCGGACAGCTGCTGGCTGACCTGGCTTTGGACATCTGCCATCTGGAACCGGAGATCGTCCATTTGCCTGTCCAGGGCGATCAGCCGGTTTCCCGCCAGTGCCAGTCCCAGCACCAAAACGCATCCCGCTGCGCCCACGGCGATTTTCCGCCTCCGGCTCCACCGGGGCCGGGCCGCCGCCAGATACTTTTCCGCGATGGCCTCCGCCGCCGCCAGCTCGCGCTCCGTCAGCTCCCCGGCGAGGGAGGGGGTGGTGTCCTCCGGTCCTCCGGCGTCCCCGTGTTCCTCCGGCGGGGCGGGCTCGCCCTGGCCGGGGACCTCCGCGGTCGGCTCCACCCCCAGCAGGGCGCCGATGGTGACGCCGAAGATCCGGCTCATGGCGATGAGGTTTTCCAGCTCCGGTACGGCGGCGTCCGATTCCCACTTGCTGACCGCCTGCCGGGAGACCCCCAGCCGCTCTCCCAGGGCCTCCTGAGAGAGGCCGGCGGCCTTGCGGCCCGCCTGGATGCGGCCGCCCAGGGTGTTGGTGTTGTCCATGGTCGTCTCCTCCTTTGCCCTCAGCATAGCAGGGATTGGCCCAAACCGCTACCACCGGTGGGTTTCTCTTTGTCAACCGGCAGTTGCGGAACTTTTTTCTCAGCATAACACAGATCTTTGCGGAAGAAAAGGGGAGACAAACTGCCGCAAATCCGCAGAAATTTACGAAAAACAAGAAAAATAACTAAAAGAAAGAAGGATAATACGCCGACTTTTGTGCGGCTTGACAAAATCCGGCCGGTTGCATACAATGGTAACGTCTAGTAAAGAAAAGAGGAGAGCAGAGCATATGGAACGTGCAGCCGGCATTCTCATGCCGATTTTTTCCCTGCCCGGCCCCTACGGGATCGGGACGGTGGGCCGGGAGGCCCGGGCCTTTGCGGATTTCCTTGCCGCCGCCGGACAGCGCTGGTGGCAGATTTTGCCGGTGGGGCCCACGGGAGCCGGGGATTCCCCCTATACCAGTGAGTCCACCTTTGCCGGGAACCCCTTTTTCATCGACCCGGACCTGCTGGCCCGGCGGGGATTGCTGACGGAGGCGGAGCTCTCCGCCGCCTGCCTGCCCCAGGGGGCGGCCATCGACTATGCCGCTGTGCGGCAGAGCCGGGAAACCCTGCTGCGCCAGGCCTTTGACCGCGTCAGCGGTGAGGAGGCCCAGGCGGTGCGGGAGTTTACAGAGCGGAATCCCTGGCTGAAAGAATACGCGTTGTATCGGGCTCTGAAGACCCGATTCGGCGACGCCGCCTGGTTCCAGTGGCCGGATGAGGCCCTGCGCCGTCACGAGACGGCGGCGGTGGAGCACTGGCGGGTGGAGCTGGCGGAGGACATCGCCTACCACAGCTGCGTGCAGTATTGGTTCTTCACCCAGTGGGCGGACTTCAAGGCCTATGTCAATGGAAAGGGCGTCAAGCTCATGGGGGACCTGCCCATCTACGTCTCCCTGGACAGTGCCGACGTATGGGCGGAGCGCAAGGAGTTTTTGCTGGACGGGGCGGGCCGCCCGGCTAAGGTGGCGGGCGTTCCCCCGGACTACTTCTCAGAGGACGGCCAGCTGTGGGGCAATCCCCTCTACAACTGGAGTGCCATGAAGGCCGACGGCTTCGGCTGGTGGATCCGCCGGGTGGAGGGTGCCTCCCACCTGGTGGACGCGGTGCGTATCGACCACTTCCGGGGGCTGGAGAGCTACTGGGCCGTTCCCGCCGGATCCGCCACTGCCAAAACCGGTCAGTGGGAGAAGGGCCCCGGCATGGCCCTTTTGGGGGTCCTCACCGGCTGGTTCCCCCAGATCATCTTTGTGGCGGAGGACTTAGGCATCCTCACCGACGACGTCCACCGGCTGCGGGAGGAGTCCGGGCTTCCCGGCATGAAGGTGCTGGAGTTTGCCTTCTCCGGCCCCGACAACGCCTACCTTCCCCACCATTATCAACCCCACTGCATCTGCTACACCGGTACCCACGACAACGACACCGCCCTGGGCTGGTATGCCCATGCCTCCGACGCTGAGCGGGCCTTTGCCCAGCGGTACCTGGGAGTTTCCGGGGCGGAGGATGTGCGCCGGGCCCTGCTGCGGCTGGGCCAGGGGAGCGTGGCGGAGCTGTTCGTGGCCCAGATGCAGGACTATCTGGGCCTGGGCAGCGAGGCGCGGATCAACGTCCCCGGCGTGGCGGAGGGCAACTGGCGCTGGCGCATGGCTTCCGGCGCGGTGTCTCCGGCCCTGGCGGGGGAGATCCGGGACCTGACGGCCGCTTACAGCCGCTGCTGAGAACAGACGAGATTCTAAGACGGAGGCGGAAGCCTCCGTCGCAGCCTGCCGAAGACAGGCTGCGCAAGTTTTTTGGAGCTCCAAAAAACTTATGATTCAAAACGAGAGGAACCCTTCCTGGGTTCCTCTCGTAACTCTCTTCCTTCCCGTCGCGCAGGATACCTTGGGTACCAGACAGTCTGATTTCTTTTTCGTTGACGGCGGCGGGAGGGCATGGTATACTCTTGCCGTCCCCGGGAAGAAGCTCTGACCGGCGGACATATCTATCACGGATTCCACCGGTCTGACCGGCCTGGGCCTGTCCCGGCCGCAAGAGGGGGGAGCACAGGCGCGGGAGGCCCGCGTCGACTTCGTGCTGCGCGCCCTTCGCCAAACCGGCGGAGGGCGTTTTTTGGCGCCCGGAAGGAGGCAGACATGGCAACACGGGTGGCCGTCATGGCCGTCATCGTGAAAAACCCCGACTCCGTGGCGCAGCTCAACGGCCTGCTCCACCAGTACAGCAGCTATATCGTGGGCCGCATGGGGGTGCCTTACCACCAGCGGGGGGTGAGCATTATCTCCGTGGCCATGGACGCCCCCATGGACGTTATCTCCGCCCTGTCGGGCAAAGTGGGGCGGCTGCCGGGCATCACCGCCAAGACGGTGTACGCCCCGGAGGAGGCCCTGTCCTGAGGGCGGGAGCAACAAAACCAGAAAGAGAGGAACCAACTATGAAACTGTGGAAGAAAGCCGGCGCCCTGGTGCTGGCCCTGGCATTGACCCTGGCCCTGGCCTCTTGCGGCCAGCAGGAGACCCAGACGGAGGAGCCGGAGGAGGTCACCGGCGAGAGCTACTCCGTGGCCGCCCTGAAGGGCCCCACCGCCATGGGCCTGGTGAAGCTCATGCACGACGCCGAGTCCGGCGCGGAGCTCACCAATGACTACACCTTCACCCTGGCGGCTTCCGCCGACGAGGTGAGTCCCAAGCTGATGCAGGGAGAGCTGGACATCGCCTGCGTTCCCGCCAACCTGGCGGCGGTGCTGTACCAGAAGACCGGCGGAGAGATCGTGACCCTGGGCATCAACACCCTGGGCGTCCTCTATATCGTGGAAAACGGCAACGCCGTGACCTCCATGGCGGACCTGGCGGGGAAGACCATCGTGGCTTCCGGCAAGGGCAGCACCCCGGAGTATGCTCTGCGCTATTTGCTGCGGGAGAACGGCGTGGATCCCGACGGCGGCGTGGTCATCGACTGGAAGAGCGAGCACTCTGAGTGCGTCAGCGCCCTGGCCACCGGAGCGGCCACCATTGCCATGCTGCCCCAGCCCTTTGTCACCGTGGCCCAGAGCAAGCTCCAGGATCTGCGGGTGGCCTTGGATCTGACGCAGGAGTGGGACGCCCTGGATAACGGCTCCGCCCTCCTCACCGGCGTGGTGGTGGCCCGGAAGGACGTGGTGGAGGAAAACCCCGCCGCCATTGACGCCTTCCTGGCGGACTATGCCCAGAGTGTGGAGTGGGTCAACGCCAACACCGCTGACGCCGCCGCCCTCATCGGGGACTACGGCATCGTGGACGCGGCAGTGGCGGAGAAGGCCCTGCCTGCCTGCAACATCGTGTGCATCACCGGGGCGGAGATGAAGGAGAAGCTCTCCGGCTATCTCCAGGTCCTCTTTGAGGAGGATCCTTCCTCCGTGGGTGCCCAGGCCGGAGACGACGCGGGCCTTCCCGGGGACGATTTCTATTACGGGGCGTAAAAATCAGACGCAATTATACAAAACGGCAAGGAGGTGACCGCCCATGAGACGGAAAAACGGCCGCCTGCGGCTGTGGGCGGTGGCCTTCTGGCTGCTGGTGTGGCAGGGGGGCAGCATGGCTCTGGCCGCCACCACCGGGGGAAAGATGCTGCTGCTTGCTTCCCCCGTCAGCGCCCTTTGGCGGCTTTTGCGGCTGGCGGGGACGGCGGGTTTCTGGCAGGCGGTGGCCGCCTCGGCGGCGCGGATTCTGGGGGGCTTTCTCCTCTCCTGCCTGCTGGCGGTGGTGTGCGGCGGGCTCTCCGTCCGGTTCCGGCGGGTGGGGGAGCTGCTGGCTCCCCTGGTGGCGGCGGTGAAGGCGGTACCGGTGGTGTCCTTCATCATTCTGACTTTGATCTTTTTTGACGCCCGGAACCTCTCGGTGTTCATCGCGGGGCTCATGGTGTTTCCGCCGGTGTACCTGAACGTCCGCGCTGGCATCGCCGGGGCTGACCGGCAGCTGCTGGAGATGGCCCGGGTGTTCCGGGTGCCCTGGCGCCGGATGGTGTGGAATGTATATGTCCCGGCGGCGCTGCCATACTTCCGCTCCGCCACTGCCCTGGGCCTGGGCCTTTGCTGGAAGTCCGGCATCGCGGCGGAGGTCATCGGCCTTCCGGCAGGCACCATAGGGGAGCGGCTCTACACCGCCAAAATCTACTTTGAGACCCCGGACCTCTTCGCCTGGACCGCCGTCATCGTGGCGGTGTCCGTGGGATTTGAAAAGCTCTTTCTGGCAGGTGTGGATGCCTTGGGCAGAAAGGCGGGGGCGTCATGAAGATCCAGGTACGCAATCTCACCAAGTCCTACGGCGGGAAGACGGTGCTGCAAAACGTCAGCTTCACCGCCGGGGCGGGGGTCACCTGTGTCATGGCCCCCTCCGGCAGCGGCAAGACCACGCTGCTGCGGCTGATCCTGGGGCTGGAGACTCCGGATGGCGGGGAGGTATCCGTCCCTGCCGGATGCCGGTTCGCCGCAGTCTTTCAGGAGAACCGTCTGCTGGAGGGGCTGGACGCCCTGGGGAACCTTCGCTTTGTGCTGGGGCCGGCTTTGGAGGAGCCTGCCGCCCGGGCCCTGCTGGAGGAGCTGGGCCTGGGAGACGTGGGCAGCAAGATTGTCCGGGACTACTCCGGTGGTATGAAGCGGCGGCTGGCCCTGGCCCGGGCGCTGCTTGCTCCCAGTGACGTCCTGGTGCTGGACGAGCCCTTTACCGGCCTGGACGGGGACAACCGCCTGCGGGCCCTGGATTGTGTCCGCCGGGCGGCGGAAGACAAGCCCGTCCTGCTGGTGACCCACGATCCCCGGGACGCGGCGGATCTGGGGGCCCGGAGGATAGAACTGGAGAATTAAAAACAAAAAAGCGCCGCGGCGGGCGCTTTTTTGCTGCTTTCTCTGAAAAACAGGTGCTTTTGAGCTGGAAGGGAAATGATCCCTCCGCCGGGAGAAAAACCTGTCCGGAATGTGTGGAAATTCCCAAAGAACTGTGCTAAAATAACTGTGTATAGGCATTGCACGCTGAGGGCACACTTCCCGGGAAGCAGCGCCGCGGCGGAGATTGAGGAGAACGGCCCAAAGGGCCGAGAGGAGTGTTATTCCATGATTAAGATCACCACCGACAGCACCTGTGATCTGCCCAGCAGTCTGCTGGAGAAATATGACATCACCGTGATCCCCCTGGGGATCGTCAAGGCCGGTAAGCTCTACCGGGACGGCGTGGACATCCGCACCGCGGACATTGCTGCCCATGTGGACGCCGGCGGGGAGATCACCACCACCAATGCCGTCAACGCGGCGGATTACGAGACGGTGTTCCGGGAGATGACCGCCAGGTACGACGCTGTGATCCACCTGAACATCGGCATGGGCTTTTCCTCCTGCTACCAGAATGCCAAGCTGGCGGCGGAGGAGGTGCCGGAGGTCTATGTGGTGGACTCCCAGAACCTCTCCGTGGGTCACGGCTGGCTGGTGCTGGCGGCGGCGGAGGCGGCCAAGGACGGCAAGTCCGTGGGGGAGATCCTCTCCCTGCTGGAGGATCTGACGCCCCGGGTGGAGATCAGCTTTGTGCTGGACCGGCTGGACTATATGAAAAAGGGCGGACGCTGCTCCGCCGTCACGGCCCTGGGCGCCAACCTGCTGAAGCTCCACCCCTGCATTGAGGTCATCAGCGGCCGCATGGGCGTCACCAAGAAGTACCGGGGCTCCATGGAGAAGGTAGTGGCGGATTACGTCCGGGACCGGGTGGCCACCCGGACGGATATTGACCGGCATCGGGTGTTCCTGGTGGACAGCTGCCGTACCCCCGGTATCCAGGAGACTGCCCGCCGGGTGCTGGAGGAGTGCGGCCATTTCGACGAGATCATCGAGGCCAAGGCCGGCTGCACCGTCTTCTGCCACTGCGGGCCGGATACCCTGGGCCTGGTGTTCCTGCGGAAATAAACATAATATTGACCTGTACGGACAATATCGTGCACAAAAAGGAAGACAAGCAGCGGGGCCGCATTCGCGGCCCCGCTGCTGTGGCTTTACCGGACGGGTAGGTATTACTTCTCGGCGATGGCCTCAATCTCGCACAGGACGCCCTTGGGCAGCTCCCGCACGGCCACGCAGCTGCGGGCGGGCTTGGAGGTGAAGAACTTGGCGTACACCTCGTTGAAGGCAGCAAAGTCGCCCATGTCCGCCAGGAAGCAGGTGGTCTTGAAGACCTTTTCAAAGCTGGAGCCGGCGGCCTCCAGGATGGCGCCCACGTTCTTGCAGCTCTGCTCGGCCTGGGCGGCAATGCCCTCGGGAACTGCACCGGTGGCGGGGTCGGCGGGAATCTGGCCGGAGGTATAGACGATGCCGTTGACCTCGAAGCCCTGGGAATAGGGGCCGATGGCGCCGGGGGCGTTGGTGGTGGCAATCACGGTTTTCATGATGGTTCCTCCTTGGTTATGTTGGTACCTCCATCATAGCGGGGCCGGAGGGAAAAGTCAATCACCGCCGCTTGCACAACGGGGAAAATGGTGGTATCATCACAGACAAAATATGTGAATATCGGATGGCCCTGGGGCCGGAGAGGAGCGGAACAAAAGTGGAATTGGAAAGTTTTCATCAGGAGCTGACGGAGGAATCCTACAGCCGTCAGGAGGAACTGATTTTTGCGGAGTGTGACTGCCGCCGCCGGGCCCGGGTGGGCACGCTTTTGAGCAAGGCTGCCGCCATGGCGGGCTACGATTACGATGCCCGGGGGCTGCCCTATGAAAAGCTCTACGAGAAGGGGGAGGTATTTCTCCTCTCCCGCATCGCCCTGCGGATCCACCGCAGCCCCATGGCGGGGGAAGTGGTCACCACCACCACCTGGGAGGCGGGGGTCAAGGGTGCCCACATGTGCCGCCACTATGAGACCCGGGACAAGGCGGGAAATGTGTGCGTGGACTACAAGAGCGACTGGATCCTGGTAGATCCCAAGACCCGCCGGATCCTGCGGCCGTCCTCCTTCTCCGCCCGGAAGCTGGAAAACCACGCTCCGGAGCTGGACTGTCCGGAGCCCTGCAAGATCGTGCTGCCCCACGAGGGGCTGGAGGATCTGGGGAAGCGCCGGGTGATGTGGTCGGATCTGGACGGCAACGGCCACCTGTACAGCGGTAACTACGGGGATGTCATCTGGGACTATCTGCCCTCCCCCTATCAGGAGCGGATGCCCCGGGAGTTCTACCTCAACTACAGCAAGGAGGCCAAGCTGGGTCAGGAGCTGGCACTCTCCGGCTTCCGGGTCGGGGAGGACGAGTATTTGATGGAGGCCACCGGCCCCGACGGGGTGTGCTTCACCTGCCGGTGCGTCTTCTGATGCGCTGCTCCGGTCGCCTGAACGGACGCAGAACTTCATATGGAAAAAAGCACCCTCCGGACAGCTGTCCGGAGGGTGTGCTGCGTTTTGGGGAAGATGTAGGGAGGATCAGAACCCGTAAAGCATGGAGCGGTTGATGTCGGAGAGGGAGTGGGCGCCGCACATGGCCATGGTGTCGGCAAGCTCCGCCTTGAGCTTGTTCACAAAGACCTTCACACCCTCGGCACCGCCTCCGTAGACCATGTTCACGAAGGGACGGCCGATGAGCACCGCGTCGGCACCCAGGGCCAGGGCCTTGAATACATCCATGCCGGTGCGGATGCCGCCGTCCACAAAGATGGTGAGCTTGCCGCCCACGGCGTCGGCGATGGCAGGGAGCACCTCGGCGGTAGAGGGGCACTGGTCCAGAACCCGGCCGCCGTGGTTGGACACCACGATGCCCTGGGCACCGGCCTCCAGGGCCTTCTTGGCACCGGCAACGGTCATGATGCCCTTGAGGATGAAGGGCTTCTCCGCCCAGGCGACGATCTGCTTGAGCTGCTCCACGGTCTTGCTGCCGGCGGGAGGCGTCATGTTCTGCAGGAAGGGCAGGCCTGCCGCGTCGATGTCCATGGCGATGGCAAAGGGATCGGCGGCCTTCACCAGCTCCATCTTCTCCCGGATCAAGTCCATGTTCCAGGGCTTGATGGTGGGAACGCCGCAGCCGCCGTTCTTCTTCAGGGCGCTGGCGGCACCCTCCATGACGGCGGGGTTGGTGCCGTCGCCGGTAAAGGCGGCAATGCCCGCCGCGGCGCAGGCGGAGACCAGAATGTCATTGTAGGCCAGGTCGTCGTACTTGTCGCCGTAGTGGAGCTGCATGGCACCCACGGGTGCGGCGAACACGGGAATGTCCACGGTCTTGCCGAAGACGGTGAGGGAGGTGTCTGCGGGTTTGTTTTCGCAGATGGTGTCCATGTTGACACACAGCTCCTGCCACTTCTGATAGTTGCGGATAAAGCCGGTGCCGATGCCCTTGGCGCCGGGGCCGGGGATGGTGTTGCGGCAGGCCAGGCCGTTGCACACGGGACAGGACTTGCAGTAGGGTCCCACGCAGCCGCGGGCCTGTTCCAGAACTTCCTGATAAGTCATAGGTGAATCCCTCCGATTTTTCTCATCATGGCCGGCACCTGGGCGCCGGCTCTTTTTCTATTGTAGTCCCACTGGAGAAAAAAGACAACTGCTGGAAAAAACTTTCCTGGGCGCGGAACGTTTTGGCCCAAATCCCGTCTATATGGACAAAGGGCTGCAGAGGGAAGACTGCGGCCCACCCAAAGAAAAGGAGGGCTTTCGGATGAAAAGAGGTTTGGTATGGGTTCTGGCGCTGGCTCTGATGCTGACCCTGGCGGGCTGCGGCGCTGCCAGCGGAGAAACTGCCGCCAGTGATTCTGCGGCTATGGACACGGCCACCACAGAGACCGGCTCCGACAGCGGCAGCGGGATGAACGGCGCCATGGGCATGGCGCCCATGGAGAGCGAAGAGGCCCAGGAGGGCGGCGGGACGGACAGCCGGCTCCAGGACGCCAAGATGATCTACACCATGGATATGCAGGTGGAGACCACCGCCTTTGACGATGCCGCCGCTGGATTGCGGCAGCTGGTGGAGGACATGGGAGGCTACTTTGAGACGGCCTCTGTCTACAACTACGGCGGGGACTACCGCAGTGCCTACTATACCATCCGGGTCCCGGCGGAGCAGTACCAGAACCTGCTGACCCAGGTGGGAAAGCTGTGTCACATCGTCCGGCAGGAGGAGAACAGCCAGAACATCAGTGAGCAGTATTACGACACCGAGAGCCGTCTCGTCACCCAGCAGACCAAGCTGGAGCGGCTCCAGACCCTCCTGGCACAGGCGGAGACCATGGAGGACATCATCACCATCGAGTCCGCCATCTCCGACACGGAGCTGACCATCGAGCAGCTGACGGGCACCTTGCGCAGCTACGACTCCCTGGTGGACTACTCCACCGTCAACATCTCCCTGGAGGAGGTGTATCAGCTCTCCAACGTGGAGGAGCCTGCCCAGGGCTTCGCCAGCCGCATGGGAGCGGCGTTCCGCTCCGGCTGGAACGGCTTTGTGGACGTGCTGGAAGGCCTTGCGGTGCTGCTGGCCTACATTTGGGTGCCGGTGGTGGTGCTGGCGGTGAGCGGCGTTATCGCCTGGCGGGTGATCCGCCGCCGTCGGGCCCGGGAGAGCGCGGCCCAGACGGAAGAGCACAAGTGAAGAATACAAAAAAGCGGCGGGAATGCTCGGTGGTCGTAAAACAGTAATATGTGAATTTCTTGGAACAGGCATGATTTCGGTCATGCCTGTTCCGCTTTTATCAGTTCATCCACGGGAATATAGCCAACAAGGTCATATTCGATATGTACCCTCTGTTTGCGTTTACCGCTGGACTTGTCCGGTGCCTCCACATAAACCGCCTTTACAAGCTCTCTGAGAGCATATGGCGTAAGTTCTGTGAGGTCGGTGTATCTGCGTGCCCGCTGAATAAACTGTTCAAGGTCTTCTATCTGTCGTTCCTGTACTTCAATCTCTTTTTGCAGATTTACGATTTCAACTTTGAGCTGCGCCTGCTCATCCTCGTAGGTCTTGCTCATCATGGCAAAGCGATCATCGTTCAGCTTGCCCTTGGCGTTGTCCTCGTAGATTTTGATAAACAGGCGGTCAAGTTCCCCTATACGCTTTTCTGCCTGTGCCAGACGCTTCTTATATACCCTTATGGTTTCCTCGCTTTGCAGACGGAGTTTTTGCTCCATTTCCACCCTGAAATGTGCTTCATATCGGGTCACATACGAGATAACCTCTTTCATGTGATTCCAGACCAAATCCTCCAGAACTACGGCACGAATGTAGTGTCCGCTGCACTTGTCCTTGTTGGCTCGATGAGTGGAACAGGTGAAAAAGTCCTGTCGCTTTTCAAAGTACTTGGTGGTGGAATAGTAGAGCTTCTGCTTGCAATCAGCACAGAACACCAATCCCGAAAACGGACTGCTCTTGCCTGTTGCGGTTCGCCTGTGTCGCTGCTGACGAATTTCCTGCACCTTGTCAAAGACTTCCTGCTCGATAATGGCAGGATGGGTGTTGTAGAAAATCACTCGATTTTCTTCGGGATTTTCCCTCTGCTTTTTGTCCCAAATGGAATTGGTATAGGTCTTGAAATTGACCGTTGCGCCAATGTACTCTTTTCGTTCAAGAATATTGACAATGGTGCTTTCATGCCAGCGGTAAGGGTTCTCCGGCTGGGTGTGCGGTGTTTTCACGCCTTGCTTGTTTTTGTATGCGGTAGGTGTGAGTATCTTGTCCTTTTCAAGCTGGTCTGCAATTTGGCTCGGTCCACGCCCATTCATGCAGAGCGTAAAAATCTTCTTGACCACCTGTGCAGCTTCTTCGTCAATAATCCATTCCTTTGGATTTTCGGGATTTTTCATGTAGCCATATGGCACATGGACGGTCAATCTTTCACCACGCTCACCCTTTGCTTTTTGCACCGCACGAATCTTTCGGCTTGTATCTTTGGCGAAAAATTCGTTGAACCAGTTTTTAATACCGGCAATGTCACTGTCGGTGCTGTTGGGGTTGATGCTGTCAAAGTGGTCGTTGATGGCGATGTAGCGGACATCGTTCTGAGGGAAAGTATAGTTAATATACAGTCCCGTCAAAGCGGAGTTTCGCCCAAGCCTTGACAGGTCTTTCGTAATGACTGCACCCACATGACCGGCTTCAATTTCATCAAGCATTTTCTGAAATCCCGGACGATCATAGGTCACTCCGCTGTAGCCGTCATCAATGAAAAATGTCGGGTGGGGAAAGCGGTGATCTCGTGCGTATTGAAGCAACATGGCCTTTTGATTTTGGATGGAGTTCGACAAATCTTCTTTGCCGTTTTTCTTCTCATCCTTGGTGTCCTCTACGGACAATCTGCAATAAAGTGCTGTGATTTTGTCGGTTGCCCTTAACATTTCGTAATCCTCCTTCTGTTGGGCAACTGTCTGTACAGGATTGGAATTGGTATTTATATCAAGAGAGGTGTCGCTATTCATTCGCCATCCTCCGTGATATCAGATTCATCATCGGCAGCGTTCTGCTCCATAATGCGTTTGAGCTTTTTATCAAGAGTTTCTGTGCCCTCGTAGCTACCTGTAACTGTGTATTCTGCGCCGCCAACTTCATCCACAATTGTCACTTCGGGCAACCAAAAGGCAGACGGATTTTTTACAACGATGTTACCGTTTTCATCAAACTTGATGTCACGCTTTGGTGCATCATCGGGACGAGGCTCGATCTTGGCATACGGGTCGGGATTGGAGAAATAGTATTCGGGAACTTTCTCGTTGTGCTCTCCACTCGCAATCTGTTCCTCGAAAATCATATCGTCTATTTCTTCGGGAGTAAGCTCACGGGCTTCTTCCTCTTTTCGTTTCTCATCCATCCGGTCGAACCTCCTTTTCATTCATTCACTTCGATTCGTTTTATTCAAAGTATCATTGAGATCGTAAGCGCAGTAGGTGTAGCTGCACACGGCGATGTTTTACAAAATGCAACGTTGCCAATTTTGTGGAAAACGAAAATCTTCCATCTGCCTACAAAAGGTCAAAACAAACTTTGCAAGCAGTGCACGTGTGTACACACATCGTGCGTTTTGCAAATTTCAGCGAAGCTGACTTTTGCAAAAGCTTGTTGGGAAGCATCCCAAACCCTTTGACGATTTTTTCAAAATCGGCTACGCTCCTGCGGAGCTAACATCATTTCAGATGGGAAAGAGAAAGCAGGATTTTTTTAATGCCTTCGTAAATTTCCTCCTGATTCCTTTTGATTTCTTCAATGTCAGCTTCGTAGATGTTACCCGTTGTGTTGAGCTGTTTGGCAATTTGGTTTTCGCTGTTGGATATCCGTTTCATTTTGGAAGTCAACTCACGGAGTTCAGGCATATCCAAATTCACAACATACCCGTCGATTGCCATTTTGCGGAGATAGGCACTCATGTTGTCCGTTCCCATCTGTGCCATTTTCTGTTTTATCAGGTCGAGCTCTTTTTCGTCTACAAAAAACTTGACCTGTATCGGGCGTTGACGGATTGGTGGTTTTCGTTTTTCAGTCATAAGATGATACCTTACATATAAATTTCCGAATTAATTTAGATGCTATGAAAGAGTAGTGATTAGTTGCTCAATTCTTTTTCTTTGCCATTTGTTTCGCCTTTAATTCTTCAATTTTTTTAATATAGGCATCTGCTTTATGTGCATAAGTCGGCTTCTGTTTCTTTAGCTTTGTCACAAAGGCAAGAGCATCATCATACCTCTTAGATTTAATATATAAATCCGGCAATTCAAAGTGCCAGCCTGCACCCTCGAATTTTAGTCCACCGTTTTTCCAAAGGGTTTCCCAAAAAGCAATATATGTATCTATATCTC
>PPYF01267459.1_pt1 | contig 28777 bp, 24 predicted proteins | sample 1559871 | NCBI WGS metagenome assembly PPYF01 (sample SAMN08240021, study PRJNA423297) | Human gut metagenome, whole genome shotgun sequencing project.
CAAATTGAATAGCAAACGGTTCTAATCGTAGGAGGCTACGGCATTCCTGCCGTAGCCATTAGTAACTGAAATACAACTGCTTGCAATGACTACGGCAAGAATGCCGTAGTCTCCTACAGTTAGCCATTCATCACAATTCTATAGTTTTGACACACCCTCTACGGAATAACCCCTAAAACAGAAATCGCATGAAACATATAGTATTTCTTACCGGCGCCGGCATGTCCGTAGAATCGGGTTTCAAGACGTTCCGCGGCAACGACGGCTTGTGGGAGAACTATCCCGTCGACCAGGTTGCGTCGCACGAGGGATGGCTTGCCGACCCCACACTCGTAACCAACTTCTACAATATGCTGCGCCGAAAGCTCTACGCAGCGCAGCCCAATGAGGGCCACCGCCTCATCCACGAGCTGGAGAAAGACTATAAGGTGACGGTCATCACGCAGAACGTGGACAACCTGCACGAAAAGGCAGGCTCCACTAATGTGATACATCTGCACGGCGAACTGACAAAGGTGTGCTCCTCGCGCGACGTCGACGACCCGCGCTATCAGCGCACTCTGACCGAGGACAACTGCGAGGTGAAGCCCGGCACACTCGCCGGCGACGGATCGCTCGAACGCCCGTTCATAGTGTTCTTCGGCGAGTCGGTGCCTATGATTAGCGTTGCGGCGGAGGCAGCAGAGCAAGCCGACATCTTCGTGATTATAGGCACATCGCTCAACGTCTACCCCGCTGCGGGCCTTATCCACTATGTGCGACCCTCAGTGCCCGTATATCTCATCGACCCCGAACCGTCGATGGGCGTAGGCAGACAGAACTTCAAGCACTTCCAGTGCGGAGCAAGCGAGGGAATGAAGCTATTGTGCGAAGAACTCTGTTGATACGACGTAGACTACTCTGATATTCCACAGACGCATCAGCGTAGTGCGACTTAGCATTATGTGCAGACACGCAAATAAACAAAGGGGTGCAGCTCTTCATTTGATAAGAACTGCACCCATTTTATATTATTAGAACTTTACTGTTAGAACTTGTAGTTGATGCCGAACAGAATGTTTCTGCCGTCCAAGTTTACACCCCATGTATTAGCCTCGTCAACACGCTGATAGCCAAAGAAGCCAATCTTTGTAACAAAAGCCACGTGATTAGAGAGGTTCACCTTAAGACCTGGCTTCAAACCAACTTCCCAAACATCATAGTCGCTCGAGCTATGCTGCAAGTCGTGATGCTCATAGCCAATGGTACCCTCAATGAAGAAGTCAACAATCTTTGCGCTGCAAGCTGTGTAACGAACATACGGAGCAACCTCAAAAACCTTCTCCTTGTCCTCAACGCCGGAATAACCTAAAGAGATACCTGCGTCCCACTTCTTATCCAACTGGAAACCTATCTCTGGAGCAATCTTCCAGCTGAACTTAGAGTCGTGGTCATAGCTGGTGTTAGCAAAACCAACACCGCCGCCGATATACACCTGAGCACTTGCACACACGGCTACAAAGAGAGTAGCCAAAGTCATCATAATCTTTTTCATAAACATTATGTTTTTTAAGTGATTACTGCACGAAACATTACGTCCCATGCCAATAGTATTAAATATTTAAGCGCTGCAAATGTACACTTTTTAATGATATGAAACAATAAGAAACGCAAAAAATAAAACTACATACATCAAAAAACACTGCATTTTTTATGTATAGCAATCAGTTTGAGCACCATATTTACACTATTCACTTATTTATTCGTAACTTTGCAAAACAAATTATACTCAAAGAATAATGCACAAACTCAGAACAATAGAAATGCAGCGTCTGTCAGTAGACGAGTTTCACGAGGCGAATAAGCTGCCGCTCATCGTGGTGCTCGACGACGTGCGCTCGCTCCACAACGTAGGTTCGGTGTTCCGTTCCTCAGACGCTTTCCGCGTTGAGGCGGTCTACCTCTGTGGCATCACCGCTACTCCACCCCACCCCGAGATACACAAGACGGCACTCGGCGGCGAGGACTCCGTGGCTTGGCGCTACTTCGAGACGGCTACCGAGGCGGTGGCAGAACTGCAGAAAGAGGGCGTTTTCGTCTATTCAATAGAGCAGGTGGAAGGCTCTACAAAACTGCAGAACCTGCAACTGGACACCGACCGTCGCTACGCCGTGGTGTTCGGCAACGAGGTGAAAGGCGTGCACCAGGAGGTGGTAGACCTTGCCGACGGATGTCTTGAGATACCGCAGTTCGGCACAAAACACTCGCTGAACGTCAGCGTGACGGCAGGCATCGTAATCTGGGAGGTTGCAAAGCAGTTCTTGGAAAGGCTTAAACTTTAAGTCTGTCTTTTAAAAATAATCTTTGCTAACAACAATAAAAACAATGCAAATTGTAGAAATACTAATTATTCTTACAATTTGCATTGCTTTTATTGTATATACGCAACTATATAGAATTGAGTTCTACTCAAATCAATGAATTATGCATCAATAATTATAGTGATTATCCAAGCTATAAATGGAAAGAATATTACAAATAATTCACCTGAATATTTTTTAAAAGCTTGTTTATAACTTTCTGTCTCTTGCTTATGAGAATATATTAAAAAAACAGTACTAAAAGCATATAGGAAAAAAAATATCCCAGCTATATAATCCATCCAATTAACTCTGCAGGTACGATTTGTAAGTGCAGTTATAAAAAAAGAGTAAAAAAATAATTCATGTAGCCTTTTCATTTATAATTACTTTTTATTCATACAGTCACTAAAATCATATTTCTTCCAAAAGTACAAATTAAAAACAAATACCATAAACAGTATTTTTATTTTTTATAATTTCATAAGAAAACACAACAAATTATTTATAAGCATCCCACTATCTAATAATTATAACCCTATTTGTTATTTTTTTCGTAACTTTGCAGCGTTATATCCACTTGAAACATACATAATTATATAAATGAAGAAACTTTTTATCGAGACATACGGCTGCCAGATGAACGTGGCAGACTCAGAAGTAGTGGCTTCCATTATGCAGATGGCAGGCTACGAACTGTGCGAGAACGAGGCAGAGGCTGATGCCATCTTCCTCAACACCTGCTCTATCCGCGAGAACGCAGAGAACAAGATATACGGACGACTTGAGACTCTGCACGCAGAGAAGAAGAAGGGACGCGAGCTGATACTCGGCGTGCTCGGCTGCATGGCTGAGCGTGTGCGCGAAGACCTCATACAGAACCACTTCGCCAACCTCGTTTGCGGTCCCGACTCCTACCTCAATCTGCCGGACATGATTGCGCAGTGCGAGAACGGACAGAACGCCATGAACATCGAACTGAGCACCACCGAGACCTACCGCGACGTTGTGCCGCAGCGCATCGGTGGCAACCGCGTGAGCGGTTTCGTGAGCATCATGCGCGGCTGCAACAACTTCTGCCACTACTGTATCGTGCCCTATACTCGCGGACGCGAACGCTCGCGCGACGTGGAGAGTATCCTGCGCGAGGTGCGCGACCTGCACGACCGTGGCTTCAAGGAGGTGACACTGCTCGGACAGAACGTGAACAGCTACGGTCTGACGCCTGCCGGAAAGCGCATTGAGGGCGGCTGCTCGTTCGCCGAACTGCTGCACAAGGTGGCGCAGAGCGTGCCCGATATGCGCGTGCGCTTCACTACGTCCAACCCCGAGGACATGACCGACGACATTCTGTATGCCGTAGCCGAAGAGCCTAACCTCTGCAAGCACATACACTTCCCGGCACAGAGCGGTTCGACAAAGATACTGAAGCTGATGAACCGCAAGTACACACGCGAGCAGTACTTGGAGCGCGTGGAGGCAATACGCCGCATCATACCCGGCTGCGGACTCTCTACCGACCTCTTCGTGGGCTATCACGACGAGACACCGGAGGACCACGCAGAGACACTCTCGCTGGTGCGCGAATGCCAGTTCGACTCGGCTTTCATGTTCAAATACTCCGAACGACCGGGCACATACGCCGCAAAGCACTTGCCCGACAACGTGCCGGAGGAGGTGAAGATAGAACGCCTCAACGAGCTTATAAGTCTGCAGACGGAGATGAGCGCAGAGCAGAACCGCAAGGACATCGGCAAGACATTCGAGGTGCTCGTAGAGGGCTACTCGAAGCGTTCGCGCGAGCAGCTCATGGGACGCACCGAGCAGAATAAGGCGGTGGTGTTCGACAAGGGCACATACCGCATCGGCGACCGCGTCATGGTGAAGATAACGGATGCCACATCGGCTACGCTGTTAGGCACTATAGCAGAATAAACCCACCGTCAGGCACTACATCAGAATAAAGACATGAAAGAATTTCTACAGGTACTGAGGCGCTTCGTGCCGCCATACAAGAAGTACATCGCGCTGACAGCCACGTTCAACGTGCTGTCGGCTGTGCTCAACATCTTCTCTTTCGCAGCACTCATCCCAATCCTTCAGATACTCTTCCGAACAGAAGGCGCAGGCAGTGCTACGCATCTCATGCCGTGGAGCTTCGACAACATAAAGGAGGTAATAGCGAACAACGCCGACTACTACGTGACGCAGCTCATCGCCAACGTCGGACCGACCACTACCCTACTCGTAATCGGTCTGTTCCTCGCCTTCACCACGTTCCTCAAGACGGGTGCATACTTCCTTTCGTCGGCTACAATCATACCTGTGCGAACGGGCGTGGTGCGCGACATACGCAACCAGCTCTACCGCAAGATTACATCGCTGCCGCTCAGCTTCTTCTCCGACGAACGCAAGGGCGACATCATAGCGCGTATGACGGGCGACGTGCAGGAGGTAGAGAGCTCGATAATGTCGTCGCTCGACATGCTCTTCAAGAACCCTATTCTCATCACGTTCTACTTCGGAGCGCTCATCTTCATCTCGTGGCAGCTCACGCTCTTCACCATCGTCTTCGTGCCAATCTTCGGATGGTTCATGGGCTGCGTGGGCAGAAAACTCAAGAAGAAGTCTATCAAGGCGCAGTCGCTCTGGAGCGACACTATGTCGCAGGTGGAGGAAACGCTCGGCGGACTGCGCATCGTGAAGGCGTTCTGCGCAGAGGACAAGATGAACACACGCTTCTCGAACATCAACAACGAATACCGCGACGCCGTGCAGCGCGTGAATATACGCCAGCAGATGGCGCACCCGATGAGCGAGTTCCTCGGCACGGTGCTCATCATCATCGTGCTCTGGGTAGGCGGCATACTGGTGCTCGACAACAAGATACTCTCCGGCCCGTCGTTCATCTATTATCTCGTGATGCTCTACTCCATCATCAACCCGCTGAAGGAGTTCTCCAAGGCGAGCTACAACATTCCGAAGGGTCTCGCCTCGATGGAGCGTGTAGACAAGATTCTGAAGGCGGAGAACACCATCAAGGAACCTCTGCAGCCTAAGCACATCGCTTCGTTCGAGCATCAGATAGAGTTCCGCCACGTATCGTTCCGCTACGGCGAGCAGTGGGTGCTGCGCGACATCAACCTCATCATCGAGAAGGGCAAGACCGTGGCACTCGTCGGACAGAGCGGATCGGGCAAGTCGACACTCGTCGACCTCATTCCGCGCTATTATGACGTGCAGGAGGGCGAGGTGCTCATCGACGGCATCAACGTCAAGGATCTCGGCATACACGACCTGCGACAGCTCATCGGCAACGTCAACCAGGAGGCGATTCTCTTCAACGACTCGTTCCGTGGCAACATCACGTTCGGCGTGGAGAGTGCCACGCAGGAGCAGATTGAGCAGGCGGCACGCATAGCCAACGCCCACGAGTTCATCATGCAGACCGAGCAGGGCTACGACACCAACATCGGCGACCGCGGCGGACGTCTCTCCGGCGGACAGCGACAGCGTGTGAGCATAGCTCGCGCCATACTGAAGAATCCGCCTATACTAATCCTCGACGAGGCTACATCGGCACTCGACACCGAGAGCGAACGCCTCGTGCAGGACGCGCTCGAACGCCTTATGAAGTCGCGCACGACGGTGGCTATCGCCCACCGCCTGTCTACCATCAAGAACGCCGACGAAATATGCGTGATGCATGAGGGCGAGATTGTGGAGCGTGGCACACACGAAGAACTCATCGCACTTGGCGGTTACTACAAGAAACTGCACGAAATGCAGAAGTAACAGCCTTAGGGATAAAGAAAGCCCGAAGTCCTGATCTACTGGACTTCGGGCTTTCTTCGTTCTACCGAATAGCAATATATACTTACGCCTTCCTACTTCAATGATTCGTCATACAATACATTGGTTGCCATATGCTGCACTTCGCCCACTATAGCAGGATAAGCCTTAACAAACTCATGCAATTCAATACTATTGCCTTGCTCGTCATAGGTTTTGCCTACGCCCTGAAATTCGGTTCCTTCAATCGCAACCTTGCCGTTTGCATGAAACACCTTTATCAATGTAACCTTTCCCTCTTCAAAAGTCATACATACCGTTTTATTGTCTTCAGACCATGCCTTTCCACTGAAAGGCTCTTCATCATAATACGCTACGGTGAGACTCTTGTTGAATACCAGCTGACTTATCTTAACCTCCTTAGTACACGACATAAGAGTGAATACGCACAAAATCAATAAAAGTTTTCTCATATAGAACTACTGTTAGCTTGTTATATATTTATTGTATAGAATATTTTCTCGAACACAGCCTTTTCCTTTTTCCAATCTCCTGTGGAATAAGTGGCTGTATTCGTTCTGCCTTCCGTATCGGTAAATGTGAATACAACCAGTGTCGCTGATGTGTATAACTTCTTTATGTCCTTGTAGCTCAACTGGGCAGTTGTACGCACAACAAAGTTGCTACCCTTCGTTTCGTGATACAAAAGCTTTACATCTGAAGCCTCCGTCGTAAACGTACCGTTGCTCACGGACAAGCGGCTTATATCTTCGCGATTAGGCGAAACAACAGTGAAGTTCATGGTCAACGAGTCGCAATGAGACACATAAGTCATATCGAATACAAATCGCTTAATGTCCTTGCTACGCTCGCTCAGCTTCTTGTTACCAATAAAATAAGCATCTCCCTTTTTTGTAGAGAAGGGATTTAAGCGGTTCGAAACAGACTGTGCGCTCGTACTGGCAATGCCAGTTGCAAGCATTATCATCAATAGAAATATTCTCATCTATCATCTATTTTAAAAAAAGAAGGATAACCTACTACTGTTGGTTATCCTTCCTATAAATTTCATTTAACCGAAACTACATCTTAGTGATTACTCACCGTAAACGTAAGTTGTCTTTGTACCGTAAAGACCAAGGATGCTTGTTGTCTTAACGTCAACGTGAGAGATCTTCTTGATGCCTGCATTCTTAGCAGCTGTATTGATACTTGCGTCACCACCGAAAGTCAGAACGCTGAGGAATACCGGATAAGAAGCCTTACCGCACTTTGTACCTGCTGTGTTTGATGTTGCAGCGAGTGGGTTCACTGCTGAACAGCTTGTCATTGCTGCAGCTACCAAGAGAGCTGCCATTACCTTTAATGATTTCATAGATAATAAATTTAAATTTTTGTAATTGTATAAAAATACCATTTGCAAAATTAAAGGGTTATTAATGAATAGATGTTTTTTTTGTTAATTTATTTTAAACAGATGTATTTTTATGCACAAAACTAATCTAATACACCTATTAGTATAAAATAAACATAATAAAGCCATACTTTTTATCACACGATATAAAAACAAAATAACCACAGAACAACCAGTTATCCACAATTCACAAAACCTGTTGATAACTCCGTAACAGACTGACTCACAAATCTTATTTATCAACAGACCTGTGTATAACTACGTTAGTTAGTAGGTACATGAGTACTTACAGGCGTGTACAGGAGGGTAGCGAGATAGAAAAAAGGCATGTACGGGAGAGCAGTGTTATACACAGGAGGGCAGCGTGATTGCGCACAGGAGTGTAGCGTAATCATGCGCAGGAGAGTAGCGTTATACACGGGAGGGCAGCGTGATTGCATACAGGAGGGTAGCGTGGCTATGGCAGGATGCCATAGCCTCCTAAATTAGCGAGTTATCCACAATTATCCACAACCTGTTGATAACTACGTAACTAACTAATAGCTAATGTAATGTTATCCACAAGCACGTTGATAACTATGTTTAATAAACACTTTCGCACTCCGAAACATCATGTTTTGTTATCGGATTCCGTCCGCCGTCCAATCGGATTCCGTCCGCCGTCCAATCAGATTCCGTCCGCCATCCGATCAGATTCCGTCCGCTGCCCGATGAAATTAGCTACAGTTATAAACAACATTAGCTATAGTTATACCCAACATTAGCAATACTACAACCCACATCAGCAACACTCTTACACCGCATCAACAGTAGTAATCCCCGTCAGCAATAGGTATGCTATAGCATGACAACACCATGTACATTGTTGATAATGTGGATAATACAGGTAACTGACTGATACACAACAACAAGTTATTAACACCTGTTGTTAAGAAAACTGTGGAAAGATAATGCTGAGACAGCGAATTGATATAGTTAACAAGTTCATTTGCACCATAAAACGACCGTGTCAACATAAAAACAACGCTTCATCTGTTGATATTGTTAATAACATATATAAAACACTGAAAACCAACAGGTAGTTATTAACACGCCTGTTGATAACCATGTTAATAGGAGGGTATGGCATCCCTGCCATACCCACGCAATTTGCCATCAATAAGGCAGTGTGACTGTACGCAACCATCAATACGGCTGCGTGGGTATGGCAAAAATGCCATACCCTCCTATGTCTTCATTTCGAGTTTTAACACACACCTCCTGTTATTATCCGCAAATCTGTTGATAACCTGTTGATAACTTACTAACAACACTGTTAACAACTTAGCGGTTATCAACAGGCGGACAGGCAGAGTGGGGTGGATGTGGATAACTGTGTGCGTTATCAAATTAATATTCTAAAGTTTTCCACAGGTTTTTAAGAGAAAAAGATATAAACTTATTAACTTTGCAGGTGTAATAGCACTTTTGTGTATAACTAACATATATAACTCATTTTCAAAGAGAAAATATTAACACAACCTGTTGACAATGATGTCTTACAGGTTTATAACGAAATAACCAAAGAAATAGGTAGAAAGTTTTCAACGTACTAACAGTATATCATACTCATAATCTTTTTCTCTTCTTTAAAAATAAAAAGAAATAGATATATAAAGAGATGTTGGTAAGTAGTCTACTCGTTAAGTCTGTCTACTTCTCTACTTGTTAACTCGTTTACTCGTCAACTAAAAAAACATATGAACAACGATTGGAAAGAGAAGGGTTACATCGACGAAGCGGTTGATGAATCCGTTGACTTGAAAAAAGAGATACGTCGCTTGTGTGAAGAGAAGGATGCCGTTGTGCTTGCTCACTACTATACGGTGGGCGAAGTGCAGGAGGTGGCTGACTTCATTGGCGACTCGCTGGCATTGGCTCGTAAGGCTGCGAAGACTGATGCGAAGATCATCGTGATGTGTGGTGTGCACTTCATGGCTGAGACATGTAAGCTGCTCTCGCCGGAGAAGAAGGTGTTGTGCCCAGACCTCACTGCCGGCTGCTCGCTTGCCGACTCGTGCAAGGCGGAGGACCTGAAGGCGTTCAAGGAGCAGCATCCTGGCTATAAGGTGGTGAGCTACGTGAATACGACGGCTGCGGTGAAGGCACTCACAGACGTGGTTGTCACCTCGGGCAACGCAAAGAAGGTGGTGGACAGTTTGCCAAAGGACGAGAAGCTCATCTTCGGTCCCGACTATAACTTAGGCAACTATATAAATAGTGTTACGGGTCGCGATATGCTGCTGTGGAACGGCGGATGTCATGTGCATGAGAAGTTCTCGGTAGAGGCTATCGTGAAATTGAAGGCTGAGCACCCGGAGGCTGTGGTGATGGCTCACCTGGAGTGTAAGGCACCGGTGCTGGCTGTGGCTGACGTGAAGGGTTCTACGGCTACGATGCTCGATTATGCTAAGGAACATAAGAAGACGAAGGAATACATCATAGCTACTGAGGCTGGCATCCTGCACGAGTTGCAGCGCTGCTGTCCCGACGTGACGTTCTATCCGGTTCCGCCGGAGGTGTCTGAGGGTGGGGTAGGCTGCTCTTGCAACGAGTGCGAGTATATGAAGAAGAATACGTTGCTCAAGATATACAATACGCTGCGCTACGAGCTTCCGGAGGTGACTGTTGACGAATCTATCGCCAAGGATGCCGTTAAGCCTATAGAGCGAATGCTTGAGCTTTCCTAAGGAGTGGTTCCCACTGAATTGTAGGAGGGTATGGCATCCCTGCCATACCCACGCACCCTGCTACAGCAATGTTCTCCCACAGATTTCACGGATTTACACAGATGGTTAGGCTGCGTAGTGGGCTCCCACAGAATTCACAGAAGTTTATTGCTGAGAAGGAATTCCCACAGAATTCACAGAATTCACAGAAGTTTATTGCTGAGAAGGAACTCCCACAGAGAACTCTCAGGGGGTGCACTTGTCTCAAGTGCACCAATCAATAATAGGTTGTTAATAGGTTGGTGCACTTGAGACAAGTGCACCCCCTGGAAGGCGGAAGTTTATTGCTGAGAAGAAACTCCCACAGATTTCACAGATTTACACAGATGTAAGCAAAATGTTCTGTGTATTCCGTGAATTCTGTGGGAGTAAATATCTGTGTAAATCTGTGAAATCTGTGGGAGAATATTCTCTGTCAGTCTGTTCTGTGAATTCCGTGAATTCTGTGGGAGTAAATATCTGTGTAAATCTGTGAAATCTGTGGGAAAATATTCTCTGCCAGTCTGTTCTGTGAATTCCGTGAATTCTGTGGGAGTAGATATCTGTGTAAATCTGTGAAATCTGTGGGAGAATATTCTCTGCCAGTCTGTTCTGTGAATTCCGTGAATTCTGGGGAGTACATATCTGTGTAAATCTGTGAAATCTGTGGGATAATATTCTCTGCCAGTCTGTTCTGTGAATTCCGTGAATTCTGTGGGAGTATTATTCTGGCTGCGTGGGTATGGCAGGGATGCCATACCCTCCTATGTGGGAGACAAGTGCCCCTATTAAAACTTCTTCAGCAGGAACGACGGCTTTACGCGCAGATAGATGCCAGCCGCAAGACTCACCTTATTATTATTGTTATACACCTTGTCGCCAACGACGAAGTCGTCCGTGGGCAGCGTGTTGAACACATCAGCCTGCACGCCCCATGAGAACCCCTTACCGAGTTCTTGTGCATAGCTCAGTTGAGCACAGACGGTGCGGTTGCGCTGCATCTGGAAGTCGCGGTTGTGTATACCCACCGAGCCGTAGAGAGGGTTGCCGAAGATAGATATGAACTTTGAGCTATCCCAGTAGGCACCGCGCAGACAGAAGCGCCAGATGTCAGCCTCCGCTTTCACGTACACACCTTTGCCATTGTCGAAGGGTAGGAGAGCACCCGTCATCTGTCGATAGTAAGCCACGTCAGCCTCTGCGTTCAGGCGCGTAAGAATAGAGTTGTCGGTGTGTATCGTTACGCCGACACCTGCCGCTGCGTTCATCCATGTCTTCACCTGCCGCTGTTCGGCGTCAGGGTTTATCTCGCCACCGCGGTGCTGCATCACCACCTGCAAGGGAAAGTAGACATGCGTGCGTCGCTCTGGACGGTTAGCCTTGAAGCGTGTTGACAGTCCGAAGGTGAACGCCTCCTGATGCGTGTCCTTGTCGAATATGAAACTCTCCCAGTTCACCCACACGTCGAAGTCGAGCGGTTTCGTCTGCCACTGCATCTGCACGCCCATCTCGGGGTCAGCCGAGAGAGCGTTCTCCTGATTGTAGAGCGGTTCGATGAGTCGGTGGTTCGCCCCACCATATATATTACCGAGTATGAGGTTGAAGTTTCGGCTCACAGCCAGTTGCACGTTGAAGAACGGTAGCAGATGGAAGCCCGTCTGCGTTTGGTCGCCCTTCCATGTTGCTATGTCGCTATAGTTGAGGTTAGGATATTTGTTTGCACCCCAATAGTGGAGCATACTAACGCCCACCTCTACGCGCAAGTTCTTCAGTGGCTGATAGCTCACCGTGGGCTGCAGGCGGTAGCCAGGCAGCGTGTATCCCTTCGATAGGCATCCCTTATACTCATTGTCGCGGAAGAAGCACAGAGCGTCGAAGTTGAGTCGCAGCTCACCGCACGAGGCAGAGTCGATGCGGTGGCTGTTCTCGAATAGTAGCGAGTCGATATGTACGCTGACCTGTGCCTTAGCGTTAGCGGTCGTTAGCAGCAAAAGTGCCGCGGTAAGAAGTGTCGGTAAACGTTTCATTAGTTTCTTATTACTACTTTCTAAGTTTCTTGTTTAGCTGTTCGATTGTGAGGTTTGTAGCCGTCACCTTTCCGTTTTCGATGACTATATTGTCGGGTATGTTCGACATGCCGAGGAGGTTGTACACATCGCCGTCTATCGACTTGCCGTCGCAGATGGTAGTGACATCTTCTATTTCTCTTGAGTTGAGTATTCTGCGACATTCAGCGCGCGAGTAGTCGAGACATATATTCACCACCTTGACCTCTCCTTTCGTCTCTTTCTGCAGTAGTGCCATGCTCTGTAGCATCGATATACTATTGTAGTGCCACGATGCCCATGCCACCACTACTGTTGTGCCAGCGGTGGAGAGTGTGGCGTTGTTCACCGGCTTGCCATTGATGTCGTAAGCAGCGAACTTCGGAATACGGCTGTTTGTGGTGAGCGTTGTGCGGTTGTTTATGCTCTGTTGTAGACTCTTAAGAGAGTTGTTCCCGGGTTGATGTTCAAGCATGAGGTTTATCAGCTGTCGTGCAGTGGCGAAGTCGGGACGCTCCTTCTGCAGGAAGAAGTTGCGCACGACGTATGTGCTCACTATCGATTCGGGATGATCCTCTACAAACTGGCGTGCGTATTTCTGTATCTCGTTGGGTGAGGCGTTTGCAATCTGTTCGCGCAGTTGGTTCATCAGTTCGTTCGGCTTTGTGCCTTTCACCTTCATCTCTTTCAGGTGTGAAGCGTCGCCTTTTATGTCTACGCTCTTTCCTGGTGCAGCAAACACGGGTTGCTCGGTGAAGTTGGGGAACACAATCATCAGTGTCATCTCTTTCTTACACTCCACCTTATATGTAAAGCGTCCTGCTTGCACCTTTATAGTGTCGATACCCTTTAGGTTGCCATCTGGGCTATATACATAAAACTCGCCCTGATTAAGGTTTAGGAGCCTGCCGTCGATTTCGAAATGACGACTATCGGTTCCACATGACACCATAATCATGGCGAGTAATGTCGCTATAATTGTTTTGTTCATTTTAGTCGTATGAACTGAAGTTAGAATAAGAAGGCTGAGAGCAATAACCCTCAGCCTTCATTTATTTTTAATTATTTAAAACGTCTTTCTACGTCTTACTTCAGAAGAGAGAGCTCCAAGTCCTTCTCAGCGTACTCCTTCAAAGAAGGATCCTTCTGGAGAGCCTCCTTGAGGTAAGAGTTAGCAGCGAACTTGTTGCCACGACGTGCAGCTACGATAGCACGGAGGTAGTCGGTCATACCGTTCGGGTTAGCTACCTTGTCAAGAGTGCTTGTAGCGCCCTCGTAGTCCTTGTTCAGGATCTGAGCAAGAGCTGCAGTGTTTGTGTTCTGCTTGTTGAAGTCCTTCTCAGCCTGAGCGTAGTTGCCCTTAGCGATGTTGAGCGCAGCGATAGCTGATGTTACGTTCTCAGAGCCAGAAGCCTTAGCAATCTGACGTTCTGCACCCTGTACGTCGCCCTCGATGAGCGAAATGAGACCGAGGTTAGCCTGTGCCTCCGGAGTAGATGAACCGAGAGAAGTAGCCTTCTGAGCGTACTGCTTAGCAGCTGCTATGTCGCCCTTAGCGAGTGCAAGAGCAGCGAGGTTGTTGTAAGCGCGGTAGTCGTTCGGGTAAACCTCTGTTGTCTTCTTGTAGATTTCCTCCTTCTTAGCTGCCGACTCCTCGAGAGTAGCAGAGTAGAGAAGTTCGTCAACGCTCAGCTTAGTAGCGTCGCTGCTGTACTGCTCCTTGATCTGGTCGTCGCTACGGCCGATTGTCTCATAGTTGATGATGAGGCGTGAACGGCGAAGTTCCGGGAGGATGCCGTCAGCAAGCTCCTGGAAGCCAGCAGACATGTTGCGGATCTGCTGCTCGCGCTCCTGTGGGTCGCTATACATAGAGAGCACGCGGAGGATAACCTCCTTGTCCTGAAGATTAGATGCTGCAACGAGCTTCTGGAAACCGTCCCAGTCCTGTGCTGTGTAGTGAGCGTCGATAGCTGCGTTCACCTTTGTCTTCTTCAATGTACCCTTAACGTACTTCTCTGACTCGTTCTGACGGTTGCCGGCGAGCTTATCGTTGAACTTAACGCCACCATCTGGTGAAGCGTAAGCCTGGATTTCTACGTTCTGTACGTTGTAGCCTTCCTTGTCAGCGTTGATCTTCTTAAGCAACTCTACAAACTCCTTAACAGAGTTGTTCTTGAGCTCGCTCTTGCGGATGTTAGCCTGGTTGATGAGGAACTTGATGTTAGCCTCCTGCTTAGCAGCGTTTACGCGCTGGAATGCGTCAGGAGCGATGCAGCCACTCTCAGAAGCGAGAGTCTTCTTGTAGAGCTCTGATGTAGCGATAACGCCATCAGCTACCTTCACTGCAGGTACGTCGAACTGCTTCTTACCGATGCGTGCGTCGAATGTGAGGTACATCTCGCTCTGCTGCATCTCTGGAACGTACTTGAAGTTAGACTTCATTGTGTAGCGACCACCTACCTTGTAAGAGATAGTCTGATCGTTGCCCTTTACTTTCTCACCCTGGAAAGTAGCACTCTGACCCTTAGCTACCTGACCGTCAGCGTAGCGCAACTCTGGAGTAACTGTGACAACAGCCTTCTTCTTCATGTACTTCTCTGGGAATGTTCCGTTGATTGTAGCTGGAACATCGCCTGCGTTTGCCTCAAGTGGGTTAGGGATAACTGTGAAGTTGTCCGCTGAGAGCGGTCCAAGCTTCGAACAAGATGTCATGAACAGCATTGTAGCTGCAGACAGTAAAAGAAGATTGTTTTTCTGCATAATTTGTATGAAAATATTAATTGATATATCTATTAGTGTTATTACACACGCTTAATGCGTGTACGTGTACATAATAATGTGCTACAAAGATACGCACTTATATTGTTTGCGACAAAGACAACTGTATTTAATTATGTTTAATTAACGATATGAATAGCTTCTTAACTCCTATAATAATAAAAAGACAGCAGAGATAAGTCTCAGCTGTCTTTTTATGTTGGTTTTTGATTGGTTTGGCTTAGTTGAGAGCGTCTGAAAGCTCGGCACCTGCCTTGAACTTAGCAACCTTCTTTGCTGCAATCTGAATCTTCTCACGAGTGCGGAGGTTCATGCCTTCGCGAGCCGGGCGCTCGTTAACACTGAATGTACCGAAGCCGATGAGCTGTACCTTGTCACCCTCAACGAGAGCTGTCTTGATTGCTTCTACTGCAGCTTCGAGAGCCTTCTTTGCGTCAGCCTTGCTGAGTTCAGCACCTACTGCTATCTTCTCTACTAATTCTGTCTTGTTCATAATTCTGTTGTATTTAAATTGTTTATAAATGTTAGTTTTCTCAGAGTTTGAAGAGCTAAAAATGTGTAACTCACACTATTTCAGTGACAAATTTAGAGTTTTCCTTTCATAAATCAAACAAAAAACAGAAAAAAGTGCATAATTAATTGAAAAAAAAAGCGCGAAGAGCCTGTTTTATGCCTTTTTACGTGGATTTTTCGTAATTTTGCCACTCTAACGATGCGATGTTTACAAATATATATAAATGTGATATGAATAATATTCCAACGATAACAAAAAACTTACTTATTGTGAATGTAGTGGTATTCTTAGCCACTTATTTGTTTAGAAATATGGGTGTAGACCTCAACAATGTTTTAGGCTTGCACTTCTTTCTTGCGCCCGACTTTCACATCTATCAGCTCTTTACATACATGTTCGCTCATGGTGGTTTCAGTCATATCTTCTTCAACATGTTTGCGCTGTGGATGTTCGGTTGTATCGTTGAGCGCACTTGGGGACCGAAGAAGTTTCTCACTTATTATATAGTGTGCGGAGTGGGCGCTGGTCTGTTTCAGGAGTTGGCACAGTTTGCGCAGTTCTATTTTATAGCAAGCGAACAACTTCCTCACTTCACATTGGCTCAGACAATGAAAGTGGCTAATGCCAATGCTGCCTTCCTTAACCTTTGGACTACCGTAGGTGCATCGGGTGCTGTCTATGGCATACTGCTCGCCTTCGGTATGCTCTATCCCGAGGAGCGCATCTTTATATTCCCGCTGCCTGTGCCTATCAAGGCAAAGTGGTTTGTGATGGGTTATGCTGCGATAGAATTGTTCATGGCTTACTCTTCTACGGGCGACGGAGTGGCTCACCTGGCTCACTTGGGCGGTATGGTGTTCGGTTTCTTCCTCATTCGCTACTGGCGACGCCACCCCGACATTCGCTACAGTCGTCGCAGCGGACAGCAGTTCTTCGACTCTATGCGTGCCTCGTGGGAGCGTCGCACGGGGCGCAAAGATCGTGGCGGTGTGTTTACTAATAGTGCAAATACACGCCATGAGAGCGATTGGGACTACAACGCACGCCGCAAGGCAGAGCAGGAGCGAATGGACGAGATATTGGATAAGATACGTCGTAATGGTTACGAGTCGCTAACGCGTGAAGAGAAACAGCAACTCTTCGATGCAAGTAACAGAAAATAAAAACAGACTTACACGCTTTGAAAAATATAAAATCAATAATCTTTCGCATCGTCGCCGCATTCAATGTGGTGACGGTGCTCTTTATGTTAGCTATAGGATATAGCGACAGGGTTAACCCTACGGCTCATCCGTTGATAGCTAACATTGGGCTTGTATTCCCCTTGTTTTTGCTGCTTAATATAGCATTTCTCGTCTTTTGGTTGTTGTTTTGTAAGCGTGGAGCACTCATCTCGTTAGTCGGAATGATAGTATGTTTCGGTCCGGTGCGCACTTATGTTCCGCTGAATGTTCCGTCTTCGGCTCCTGAGGATGCGTTGAAGATAATGTCGTACAATGTATTCTGCTTTTCTACGTGGACCGACTTGTCGCAGCCATGCGCTATAGCCGATTATATGTTGGAACAGGACGCTGATATCGTTTGTTTGCAGGAAGCTGATGTACAATGGGCAAAGCGTGTGAAGATAGACTCGTTGTTGGACGTGAAGTATCCTTACAGAAAGTATAGTGGTTCGAAAAATCCCAAAGGAGGCGATGCTGTCGGTATATATAGTAAGTTGCCGATAGTAGGGGAGGAATATATATCCACCGAAGAGGATACATATAACGCCGTATCTTATGCTCTAAAGACAGGTGAAAAGGACACTACGCTTGTTATTGTAGCCCACTTCCAGGTTACCGGATTGTCGCCCGAAGACCGTACACGCTTTAAGTCGATGTTGAAAGGTGACATGGAAAGCGATGAAACAAAACAGGAAACACATCGCCTGTGGAACTTGCTTGGCGAGTCGTCAGCGAAACGTGGACCACAGGCAGACGCTGTGGCTGAATACATAGAGCATCATAAGCATCAGAGCATAATCCTTGCAGGCGACTTCAACGATTCGCCCATATCCTATACCCATCAACGCTTAGCTAAAGAACTCACCGATTGTTATGTAGCTACGGCGAATGGTCCTGGTATATCTTACCACTACAACGCTTTCTACGTGCGCATAGACAACATCATGTGCTCCGACCATTGGAAACCCTATGAATGCAAGGTGGATAATAGCATAAGTGCATCCGATCATTATCCGATTGTATGTAAGCTGCAAAGGGTAAAATAGCAATGAGTATAGGGGTGATGACACCACTTTAGAAAGTGCTTTTTCACCTTATATATTATAAAAATATTTAAAAAGCTGGACTTTTATAAGTGTTTTAAACTCTTAAACCTCTGCAAAACAAAGAAATAAAGCTATAAATTTCGGTTTAACTGAAAAAATCTGTAACTTTGCACGCTATCTGTATACACAGCGAAAAAATAATAATAACAAAAAATAAATCAAAAAAATGCAGAACAAAGGTATTGTAATTGTAACAGCCGTCCTTTTGACGCTTGCAAGTATCTTCTATCTCTCGTTCTCGGCTGCCACAAAGTACTATGACAGCCAGGCTGCGAAGATAAAGGATCCTATCGCACAGCAGGACTACAAGGACTCCGTGAAGTATCTTGGCATCTACTCTTATCAGAAGTGTCTCGAAACACAGATCGGTCTCGGTCTTGACCTTAAAGGCGGTATGAACGTCATCCTTGAAGTGAGCGTTCCCGACGTACTCGAGAACCTCGCCGACCACAAGGTAGACGCAGCTTTCGTTAAGTCGATGAAAGAGGCTCGCGCAGAGCACGAAGTATCGCAGAGCGACTTCATCACTCTCTTCGTCAACGCTTTCAAGAAGAACGCTCCGGGACGTCATCTCTCAGAGATCTTCGCTACACAGCAGCTCCAGGGCAAGGTGTCGCCTAACTCTTCTGACAAGGAAGTAGAGAAGGTGCTCCGTTCAGAGGTGCAGGCAGCTATCGATAACTCGTTCCTCGTCGTACGTACACGTATCGACAAGTTCGGTGTCGTACAGCCTAACATCCAGAAGCTCGAGGGTCAGCAGGGCCGTATCATGGTAGAAATGCCTGGTATCAACGAGCCGGAGCGCGTGCGCAAGCTGCTCCAGGGTAGCGCAAACCTTGAGTTCTGGGAGACATACAACTCAGACGAAATCATCCCTTACCTCTCACAGCTCAACCAGCGCGAGGCTAACCACCGCTCTGGTGCCAAGGAGGAAGTAGCCGACTCGGCTGCTACCGACACAGCAGCAGTAGCAGCAGCCGAGAAGGTAGAAGCTAAGGCAAAGGCAGCGTTCAAGACAAAGAAGGACGCTAAGGCAGACGACGCAGCAGCTATGGCTGATGCCAAGAAGCAGAACCCGCTCTTCTCTGTGTTCCAGCCCTCTGGCAACGGTGCGCTCAGCCTCGTAGGCTATGCTTCGGCACGCGACACAGCAGAGGTAAACAAGATTATCTACTCGGCTCTTGCTAAGCAGATACTCCCCGCCGACTGCCGCCTCCTTTGGAGTGCTAAGCCAGCTGATGGCATCCAGGCAAAGAATATCTACGAGCTTCACGCTATTAAGGTGACAACCACCAACGGCCGCGCTCCTATCGAGGGCGACGTAGTGACCGACGCTAAGGACCAGTTCAACAACCTTACTGGTTCGCCTGAGGTTTCAATGACAATGAACTCTGACGGTGCACGCCGCTGGGCAGCCCTCACAAAGGCTAACGTAGGCAAGGCAATCGCTATCGTACTCGACGGTACAGTTTACTCTGCTCCGCGCGTAAACGGCGAGATCTCTGGCGGTCAGTCGTCTATCTCTGGCAACTTCACAATCGAAGATACAAAGGACTTGGCTAACACTCTTAAGTCTGGACGTATGCCGGCTCCGGCACATATCGTTCAGGAGGAAGTGGTAGGTCCGACACTCGGTGCACAGTCAATCCAGCAGGGCTTCATCTCGTTCATCTTCGCCTTCATCATCCTGATGATCTATATGGTAGTGATGTACGATTTCATCCCGGGTATGGTAGCTAACGGTGCCCTCCTCCTCAACCTCTTCTTCACCATGGGTATCATGGCGTCGTTCCAGGCAGCTCTTACAATGCCAGGTATCGCCGGTATTGTGCTCGCTCTCGGTATGGCGGTGGATGCCAACGTGCTTATATACGAGCGCACCAAGGAGGAACTCAAGAAGGGTCTCGGCACCAAGCAGGCACTCTCGCTGGGTTACAGCAACGCCTTCTCAGCCATCTTCGACTCTAACTTGACATCAATCATCACAGGTATCATCCTCTACGTGTTCGGTACAGGTCCAATCCGCGGCTTCGCTACCACACTTATCATCGGTATCTGCTGCTCGTTCTTCACCGCAGTGTTCCTCACACGCCTCGTTTACGAGAACCGTCTGAAGCACGACAAGTGGACAAAGCAGAACTTCTCTACACGCGTATCACGCAACTTTATGGCGAACAAGAACTTCGCGTTCATGTCGTCATATAAGACATCATTCACAGTGTTCGGCGTCGTAATCCTCATCATGCTCGGCAGCTTCTTCGTACGTGGCTTGAGCAAGGGTATCGACTTCACCGGTGGTCGCAACTACGTAGTGGTGCTCGAGAAGCAGACAGAGCCTGAGCAGGTTAAGGAAGCCCTCGTACCGCTCTTCAAGGGCGCAACAGTTAATGCTCTCGCACTCGGTACAGACGGCAAGACAATCCGCATCTCTACCAACTACAAGATTGAGTCGAACAACCCGGCTATCGACAACGAGGTTGAGGATATCCTCTACAAGGGTCTCCACGGCGCAGGCCTCGTAACACAGGAAAGCGTTGAGGCATTCAAGAACCCTGACGTACGCGCAGGCGGCTCTATCGTATCGTCTACAAAGGTAGGTCCGGCAGTGGCTAAGGACATCACACACGGTGCTATCATCAGCGTACTCTTTGCCCTCGCAGCCATCTTCGTCTACATCCTCGTACGCTTCCGCAACGTAGCGTTCTCAGTAGGCTCTACAGTAGCCCTCGCCGTAGACGCAACAATCGTTATCGGATTCTTCTCACTCCTCTGGGACGTAGTGCCGTTCTCACTCGAGATCGACCAGACCTTCATCGGTGCTATCCTTACCGTTATCGGTTACTCTATCAACGATAAGGTGGTTGTGTTCGACCGTATCCGCGAGAACCTCACACTCCACAAGAAGATGGATCTGCAGGAGCTCTTCAACAAGTCGCTGAACGAGACCCTCGCACGTACTATCAATACATCGTTCTCAACACTCATCGTGCTGCTCTGTATCTTCTGCTTCGGCGGTGAGAGCACTCGCAGCTTCTCGTTCGCAATGTTGCTCGGTGTAATCTTCGGTACACTCTCTTCTATCTTCATGGCTGCTCCGGTGGCTTATCTCACACTCGGTCGCAAGATCAAGCACGATGAGGCTGCTCTCGAAGCGGTAGAGGTGAAATAAGCAGACAATTAGTAATACTAATACATCAATATGCAAGCGTGGTACTCATACATAGTGCCACGCTTTTTTTGAAATTGTTATAAGTGGTTATTGGTTATATTTATGGTTAATTAATCTAAATACAAGCTATCCAATTCTTTCCAATACTTGCAAAATTGGAAAGAATTGGATAGCTTTGCATTTGAATATCAGCCATTAAGCTTATGTCAATAGAAAAGGTACCGACTATACAGCAATCTGATTTGCTTTCAGCTATTATAACGCCACCGAATGAGGAGGTAGAGGAAATAGTGAATAATATAAACTCTACGTTTGAATATTGGGATAGCGTTAAATATAAGGAGTGTCCGGAAGGAATTACTCCTACACAATTGTGGACTTATGTGAAAGCTGCAAGATTGAAGAGTACTATTATGGTATGGAAAAGGTATGGCGTCTCGCTGACGCTAACAAACTCCATGCAGCGTATGTGCCACGAGTTTGACATGAACTGGGGAGGCAGCTGGGGCGCAAGTTCTATCATAGATGATGACAACAAAGAGCAGTATCTTGTAGGCTCACTGATGGAAGAAGCTATCTTTTCAAGTCAGATGGAAGGAGCTGCTACAACTCGAAAGGTGGCAAAGGAAATGTTGCGTCGACAGATTACTCCTAAGGACAAGTCGCAGCAGATGATATCCAACAACTATCAGACAATTCAATTCATCGTAGCACATAAGGATACCCCATTGTCACCAGAGTTATTGATGCATGTACATCGCCTTATGACTGAGAACACAATGCCTAATCAGGAAGATGCGGGACGTTTCAGACAGAACGACGATGTGGTTGTAGAGAATGGTATAACCCACGAAATAGTACACACTCCGCCTGCATTCGGCGAGATACCTTGTTTTGTGGACGACCTATGCACATTCTTTAATGAAAAGAACGCACATCAATTTATACATCCCATCATACGTGGTTTTATAATCCATTTTATGATTTCCTACGTACATCCTTTTGTTGATGGCAACGGGCGTACTGCAAGAGCGCTGTTCTATTGGTATATGCTAAAGCAGGGCTATTGGTTAACGGAGTATTTGTCTATTTCCAGGGTTATTGCTAAATCGAAGAAATCGTACGAAAAAGCATTTCTTTATTCTGAAGCCGATAATATGGATATAGGCTATTTTGTAGCTTACAATATGAAGGTGTTGCAGCAGTCGTTCAAGCAGTTGCAGCAATATATAAAGCGTAAACAAGAAGAAAAGAAAGCTGCCAATAGATTCTTGCATATAGGTGACATCAATGCACGCCAGGCACAGATTATAAAGATTTTTGTGGACGATCCTAAGGCAGTAATCACAGTAGGTGATATGCAAACGAAATTCCTTATCAGTCCGACAACTGCAAAGACGGATATAATAGGTCTGATGAACAGAGGAATACTCACCGAAATATCGTTTAATAAGGTGAAGAAAGGATATATAAAAGGTGATAAATTTGAGAGCACGCTTGCCTCTATTTGATTCTAATTCTTTCCAATGTTTAAAATATTGGAAAGAATTAGAATTGTCTTATTCTTTAGATTTTCAGTAACTTTTAATAAGTTAGGCTACATCTCAACAATAAAAACAAGCAAGCTTGGAAGATTTTATTATCAACAAAATCGTGTATTGCTTCGATTTTCAGTAACTTTGCATCCGAAAATATAAATACATAATATAATGGAAGAGAACAAGTTCAAACGCACCACTGTGACTGCGGCTTTGCCATACGCCAACGGTGGAGTACACATCGGCCACTTGGCTGGCGTGTATGTGCCTGCAGACATCTACGTGCGCTATCTGCGCCTGAAGAAGCAGGAAGTGATGTTCATCGGCGGTAGCGACGAGCACGGTGTGCCCGTGACAATCCGCGCACGCAAGGAGGGCATCACGGTTCAGGAGGTGGTAGACCGCTATCACAACCTTATCAAGAAATCGTTCGAAGACTTCGGCATTTCGTTCGACATCTATAGCCGTACTACATCGAAGATTCACCATAAGTTCGCGAGCGACTTCTTCCGCACGCTCTACGACAAGCATGAGCTCGTGGAGAAGACAGAAGAGCAGTTCTGCGACGAGGTGACTGGCGAGTTCCTCACCGACCGCAACATCGTAGGTACATGCCCGCGCTGCGGCGCTGAAGGTGCTTACGGCGACCAGTGCGAGAAGTGTGGCGCCACACTCTCACCCGAGGAACTTATCAACCCTACAAACAAGAATAACCCGGGTCACGGACTCGTGAAGAAAGCCACAAAGAACTGGTACTTGCCGCTCAACAAGTGGCAGGACTGGCTGAAGCAGTGGATTTTGGAAGACCATAAGGAGTGGCGTCCGAACGTGTACGGACAGTGCAAGTCGTGGCTCGACATGGATCTGCAGCCGCGCGCTATGACACGCGACCTCGACTGGGGTATCCCCGTACCGGTAGAGGGAGCAGAAGGCAAGGTGCTCTACGTGTGGTTCGACGCGCCAATCGGCTACATCTCCAACACTAAGGAGCTTTGCGACGCACAGCCCGAGAAGTGGGGCACGTGGCAGACATGGTGGCAGGACCCCACATCACGCCTCGTCCACTTCATAGGCAAGGACAACATCGTGTTCCACTGCATCGTCTTCCCGACCATGCTGAAGGCTCACGGCGACTATATCCTGCCCGACAACGTACCCTCTAACGAGTTTCTCAACCTCGAGAACGACAAGATTTCTACATCGCGCAACTGGGCTGTATGGCTCCACGAGTATCTCGTCGACTTCCCCGGCAAGCAGGACGTTCTGCGCTATGTGCTCACAGCCAATGCGCCTGAGACAAAGGACAATAACTTCACATGGAAGGACTTCCAGGATCGCAACAACAACGAGCTGGTGGCTGTTTACGGCAACTTCGTCAACCGCGCTCTGCATCTCACGAAGAAGTACTTCAACGGCGTTGTGCCTGAGTGTGGCGAACTTCATGAGGTAGACCTCAAGACTATCGAGGAGTTCAAGGACGTGAAGCAGAAGGTGGAGGCATTGCTCGACACATTCAAGTTCCGCGACGCACAGAAGGAGGCTATGAACATCGCACGCATCGGTAATAAGTACATCACCGACTGCGAGCCGTGGCACGTAGCAAAGACCGACATGGAGCGCGTAAAGACTATCCTTTACCTCTCGCTGCAGCTCGTGGCTAACCTCGAGATTGCTTTCGAGCCGTTCCTGCCGTTCAGCTCGGCACGTCTGCGCGAGATGCTCAACGTTACCGATACCGATTGGGCACAGCTCGGCTCTACAGAGCTGCTCAAGCCGGGTCATCAGCTCGGCACACCAGCGCTGCTCTTCGAGAAGATTGAGGACGAGGCTATCAATGCTCAGCTTCAGAAACTCGAGGACACGAAGAAGGCTAACGAGGCTGCCAACTACGTTGCTGCACCTATCAAGGAGAACGTAGACTTCGACACATTCGAGAAACTCGACATCCGCGTTGGTCATATCAAGGACTGTCAGAAGGTGAAGAAGTCGAAGAAACTCCTGCAGTTCACCATCGACGACGGTTCTGGCGTAGACCGCACAATCCTTTCGGGCATCGCAGCTTACTACGAGCCTGAGCAGCTCATCGGCAAGGATGTGCTCTTCGTAGCCAACTTCGCTCCGCGCAAGATGATGGGCATCGAGAGTCAGGGTATGATTCTCTCTGCCGTAAACTTCGACGGAACGCTGAACGTAACCACCGTGACAGGAAACGTTAAGCCTGGCTCGCAGGTAGGATAATTGTTTCTTATACAATAAAAACAAGCCCTATACAACATTGTTGCATAGGGCTTATTTTGTTTGTAGGAGACTACGGCATTCTACTTATTGCCGAGTCCGTTCACTATTCGCGTTATGCCTTCGTTAAGCAGTTCGCTGGTGCAAGCCATGTTTATGCGTATGAACGCCGCGCCTTCAGTGCCGTACATGCTGCCCGCATTCACCCATACTTTGTTCTCGTGCATGAGCATCTCCTCTATTTCGTCCGACGAGATATGCAGTTCCGAGCAGTCTATCCACGCCAGATACGTGCCTTCCATGCGCATCACCTTGCACTTTGGCAGTTCGCGAGCGAAGCGTTCGCGCAGCAAGTCGTAGTTGCTTGAGATGTATGCGCGCAGCTGTGTGAGCCATTCGTAGCCCTCGTCGCTGTAAGCAGCCTGCAGGGCGATTACTCCGAACGGGTTCACGTCGCACACCTCGTTGATGTTTATGGCGCGGTCGATGCGGTTGCGCACCTCTGCGTCGCGGCAAACGATGTTCGCAATCTGCAGTCCGGCGGTGTTGAACGCCTTCGACGGCGAGCAGCAGGTTATTGAACCGTGGCTCAGCTCATCGGGAAGCGAACCGAACGGCACGTACTCGTTGTCGTAGAGCGTCAGTTCGCAGTGAATCTCGTCCGACACCACGCGCACGCCATACTTGCGGCAAAGTTCCGCCACGCGGGTCAGTTCGTCGCGAGTCCACACGCGTCCGCCCGGATTGTGTGGGTTGCAGATCAGCATCAGTCGTGCGCGTTCGTGAGCGAGTTTGCGTTCGAGGTCGTCGAAGTCGATTTCGTAGCGCAGTTCCTCCTTATTATATATAAGCGAGTTGGAGACCATCTCGCATCCGTTGTTGCGTATTGAGGAGAAGAAGCAGTTGTACACCGGTCCCTGCACTATCACCTGGTCGCCGGGCAGCGTAAGCGCCTTGATAACCGCCGACACAGCCGGCACCACGCCCGACGTGTAGATGATATCCTCGCGGTTGATGTGCCATCCGTGATGCTTACCGAACCAGTTGCACACTGCTTCGTAGTATGCCTCAGGCACACGTGTGTAGCCGAATATGCCGTGCGCTACGCGTCGCTGCAAGGCTTCGGTGATGCAGGGGAAGGTCTCGAAGTCCATATCTGCCACCCACAGCGGAATGATGTCAGTCTCTGGTGCCGAATCCCATTTGTAAGAGTCGGTGCCGCGTCGCTCAGTTGGTCTTGAAAAGTCGTATTCCATAGCTTACGTCCTTTTTATGTATGCTTATGCACGCGTGAGAATCTCGCAGTCAGCCGGCTTTTTGATGTTCTCGTCGAGTATAATCTCGCCTATGCTGTCAGCCACGATGCGTCCGGACGCAGGGTTCTTCACGCTCTTGATGTGTCCGCGTATGTCAGCCTGCACGGTAGAATACTCGAACGCGCGGTCGCATTCGGCGTCGAACGTGCAGTTCTCGAGCACGAGGTCCTTGGCGTAGCAGAGCGGTTGCTCGCCAGATATATGGCAGTTGACGAGACGCAGTCCGCGCGAGTGCCATCCGAGGAACTCTCCGTTCAGCTCCGAGTCGTACACCGTCACGTTGTCTACCTCCCAGAACGAGTCTTTTGTGTCTATCTTCGCATTGCGAATCTCTATGTCGCGCGAGTACTGGAATACGTACTTCGCGTCCGATACCAGTCCGTCCACCTTCACGTTGCGGCAGTGCATGAACGGGTATGTGCCTTCGTGCAGCACCACGTTCTCCAGCTTCAGTCCGTCGATGCCCCAAAACGTTTCGTCGGCATCGTTCACGGTTACGTTCTTAAGCGACAGATTCTTCATCTCGCGGAAGAACTTCGGACCGTTTATCACGCAGTCCTCCATGTGCATATCGTCAGAGTACCATATCGCCGAGCGCGAGCCTGGAGCGAAATAGCAGTTGCGTATGTCCGACCCCTTTACGTGCCACAGCGGGTATTTGCCCTCGAAGTAGCAGTTGCGGCATACTATGTTACTGCACTCTTTAACGCCCGATTCGCCGAAGGTGATACGCACGTGGTCGAGCTCAACGTTGTGTATCTCGAAGAGCGGACGCTCTCCGCCGAAAACCTTGTTACTGATCTTTTCCATAATGTTTACATGAAGTTTGAATGTTCCAGAATTTGAGTTTTACCAAGAAGATTAAGCCTCTGAAGCAGAGTTCGATGCACATGGCTATCCATACACCGCGCAGTCCCATTGATGGTGCAAGCATTGCAGCGAGCGATATGCGCACGCCCCATATAGAGACGAGGTTCATTATGCTCGGCACGAGTGTCTTCGCTGCACCCACGAACACGCCGTAGCTTACTATTGCAGCGGCGAACATAGGCTCTGCGAATGCTTCTATGCGCAGCACCTCCACGCCCAGACGGCGCACCTCCTCGGCAGGTGTCATCATCGCCATTGCTACGGGCGCTCCGACGTACATCACCACGCCCATCACAGCCATTACCGTCACGCCCAAGCCTACAGATAGCCATGCGAAGCGCTTCATCAACTCGTGCCTGCCGGCACCCATGCTCTGTCCGACGAGTGTCGTTGCAGCGTCGGCGATGCCGTAGCCCGGCATGTAGCAGAGGCTTTCGATGATTATGCCGAACGAGTTGGCAGCTATGGCGAAGGTGCCCAGCGGCGCAATGATAATGGTCGTCATCACGTAAGCCGAGCACATGATGGTCTGCTGCAGACCCATCGGCAGACTGATGTGCAGTGCGCGCTTCACGACGCCCCATGTAGGCAGAAAGCGTCCCGTGTCGATGCGTAGCGACAGCTCTTTGGAGCGGAAGCAGAGTATGTACATAGTTATGGAGGCTGCCACTAACTCAGCCGACACCGTGCCTATCGCCGCGCCCATTACGCCCATGCCCATGCCGGGCATCATTATCTGTGTGCCGAACAACTCCATGGGTCGGGTGGGGAAGATGAGAAAGAAGTTGAACACCACGTCGAGCGACATCATCACCACGCTCATCACGCTCGGCACGACCATATTGCCCGAACTACGGAGCATTCCGGCTCCGAATATTGAGAACTGAAAGATGGGCAGAGCCGTAGCCACGATGGCGAAGTAGGCTGAGGCGGTGGGGGTTATATGGCTGTTGCCACCGAGCCATGTAGGCAGAAACGGACTCACCGCCAGCGACACTAATTCGAGCAACGCGCTCACCACGAGCACCGACATGATGCCCTGACGCAGCGTGCTGCGAGCACGTGCAGGGTCGTTGGAGCCCAACTGGTGGCTCACCTGCACGTAGAAGCCGGCTGCCGTAGCCGAGCAGATACTGCCCAACAGCCACATAGTGGTCTCCATGAGTCCGATAGAAGCCGATGCCTCCGCACCCATACTGCCCACCATCGATGCGTCAATATATTGCATCATCGTCGTCGTGAGTTGCGCAAGTATAGCCGGTGTGGCGAGAAACATTACCAATCGAGCCTGCTCGCCGAGTGTCATAGGCTTACCCAGGCGTATCATCGAGAGTAATGCATCTTTCTTCTTGTCTGATTTCATATATAAATAATGTGTGTACCTATTGAATTGTTAAGCATGTTGTTATCGCAATGCGAAGTTACAACTATTTTAAAGAATACACAATTCAGCAGATACGATATATGTAAGATATTTAACAAAAACAAGAAAATTGGTAATAATGTTTAAAAAAGTTGTATAAAAGTTGTTTCATGTGAAATATTTTACTACATTTGCAGCATATAAACAAAAAACTAACAAGTGTATGAAGAACTTATCTCTAAAAACATTAGCATTACCTGTTGGCGGAATTAATTTAGTGCATACTTAATTCTACCAATGGGCTTGTCGTTAATGAAGTTTACGTATT
>PPYF01304163.1_pt1 | contig 28774 bp, 18 predicted proteins | sample 1559871 | NCBI WGS metagenome assembly PPYF01 (sample SAMN08240021, study PRJNA423297) | Human gut metagenome, whole genome shotgun sequencing project.
CCTTCTTGCCACTGGTGACAAGGGCGAACCGCCCGATTCCCTGCCGGCGGTTGTAGGTGGCATGGCGGATACATTCTTCTGCCGACAAGAGGGGATAAAGTGTCACGTTCGTAGTGTAGTGCCCCGACTGAGCACACCATTTACAGTCTTCGCTGCAGTTCCCGCTCTTGGCATTGATGATAGAGCAGGTATCGAACTTGTTTCCCATGAAGTGGCGGGTGATTTGGCGGGCGGCTTCATAGAGGGCTTCCTTGTCGGGGGAGGCAGCCAGGATGTTTGCCTGTTCTTCATTGAGCAGTCCGCCTGCGAGGACGTGTTGTTTAAGCTTTTCGATCATATAATATGTATTTGTATAAACCGAAAGCGCGGAAGGCTCTCAGCATATAATAGCTGAAGCCTTCCGCGCTTTCGGAATTGTTATTTTTTATTGTCTGTGTTGCTTGCGCTGCCGCTGGGCGGCTAACGGTCAGAATGAGGCATACCGCCTGCTCAAACAGGAGTGATAGTGTATTCCCGACGACTTCGTCACGGCTTGTTTTGTCTTCCATCGTCTCTTCTTCTCCTGTCTTGTCGAAGGAGAGTACCGATGTATGGTTAGAACCGTTCTTTACCTGGAATCGCTCGGATACGTGTGCTGCCAGTTGCCCGATCGTTACGGCGCGCTGCACACTGATGAAAGCAGCATACCCTTTCCGGCTCCATCTTCTGAAGCGGATTGTGACCGGCTTATGTGCATACTGCTTTTTCATCTTTTATCTGTTCTTATTTAGCAACCTTTTCAAGTTTCTTCATGATGGAGAACATGAACAGTGCTGCTACAAGGCAACATACGATCAGTACGCCCCATACCATCCAGAGTTGCATATCTCCCCAAATATTACCGATCACACCGACCAGCTTGTTACCTAATGCTGTCGCTACGAACCATCCACCCATCATCAAGCCTTTATACTTGGGAGGTGCCACTTTCGAGACGAATGAGATACCCATCGGTGAAAGGAGCAGCTCGGCGAATGTCAACACAAGATAAGTCGATATCAACCAATTGGGAGAAACGAGCTGGCTGCTTTCGATACCGTTGGCTGCTACGCTGTCCGGTGTCGGCAATCCTAATGATCCGATAGCCAGGATCATGAAACCGATGGCTGCGATTAACATACCCAAACCGATCTTTCGCGGAGCGGAAGGCTCTTTCCCTTTCTTAGCTAAATAGCCGAATACCGCCAGTGATACAGGAGTCAAGGCTACAACGAAGAACGGGTTGAACTGCTGGAAGATCTGCGGCAGGATCGTGATAGACGGATCCAGTGTCGAATAGTTGATTCCGAGCAGAACCAGGCCTCCGACAAATACGGCAGTCGATATTGTTTTCGCTTTGCTGGTTGCCGACTGGAAGATAGAGAAGCCTGCATATACCATGATAATCAGTAATGTCAGGTTAATGATGCTGAATCCTAAACGGTCCAAGCCGGTTGCCGCATTAGCCGTGTAGTCACGGGCGAAGAATGTCATGGTCAATCCGTTCTGGTGGAATGCCATCCAGAAGAAGATAACGACAGCGAATACGAGACACAAGGCAATGATACGCTGTTTGGTTTCTGCCGGAGAGATTTCTTCTGTCGGTTGTTCGGTTTTTGTTGCAGCAGCTGCTGCATTTGCCTGCTTGGTATTCACATCCGCATGTTTGAATGTTTTGCGGAAACCATAGTAGATAGCAATGGAAAGGATTAACGAGATACAGGCAACACCGAAACCGTAGTTGTAGGCTTCCGAAAGTTTGTCGATGTAAGTAGTTGAAAAGCTTGCCAAGTCACCTGTAAAGTGCTGTGCAGCTCTGAATGATTCGAGCAATTCTGTTCCTTTTTCGGTGATTGTGCCGTTCAGATACTGGTGGGCGAGCGAAGGAATCTGACCTTCATAAGTCAGATTGGACTTAGCCAGCATCCAGTTTGTCATTTCTGTTGCCATAGTCGGGGCATACAGGGCGCCGATGTTGATGGCCATATAGAAAATACTGAAGGCGGAATCCCGTTTGTTTCTGTATTGAGGGGCATCGTAAAGGTTACCAACCATAACCTGGAGGTTCCCTTTGAATAAACCTGTTCCTAATGCAATCATAGTTAATGCACCGAACATCATCCATTTAGCGGATTCGTTACCGGCAGGAATAGATAATAGCAGATATCCGAAAAACATGATAAAGATACCGCTTGTCACCATTTTCCCATATCCGAACTTATCGGCAAGCCAACCACCAATCAAGGGAGTAAAATACACTCCGGCAAGGAAAGTGGAGAATATGTCCGATGTTTCGGAGGCGGTGAAGCCGAACTTTGCTTGTAAAAATAGTGTAAAGATCGCGAGCATAGTGTAGTAACCAAATCGCTCGCCCGTATTCGCTAAGGCTAACGCGTATAAACCTTTAGGCTGTCCTTCAAACATAGAATTAAAATTGTTAGATGATTATTGAATGATTTGTTTTATTGCACCTGTTTCCGGATAGAAATAAACCTTTACCGGAGCTTTTTTGTCTTCAAACATAACGGGGGCAAGCCCTTCGCGTGTACCGAATTGGGTAATCTGTGCTTCGCCTTTGTAAAGTGTTTTTTTGTTCATGCTGATTTCGATACTGGCTTTACCTGGTACGTTATAGATGATTCCTTTCATAGATTTTTCTTTCTTCTCGGCCTCTTTCGGATCCAGTTCGGGAGCGCGGTCAATGGCTTTCAAGTTCATATATACAGGTGCACCGCCCAAATCGTCGGCGTCCACGATACCAAGCTGGGGAGAGAAACGGAACAGTACTTCCTTGTCCAGGTTATCGAAGGGGACGATTGTCACATCGTAATCGCTGGTTTCTTTTGTCCGGATTCCTGTAAATAAGTTTGTTAATGCTTTTTCCTGTTCTTCCAGTTGCTGGATAACCAGTTTCATCGCTTCGCCGTCGGGGGGCAGGTTGTCCGCTTCTCCAGTCAATATGTTCAGACGGCTTTCACGGATGCGGTAAATTTGTTTGGCTGCTACTTCCGCTTGTCTGGCTGTTGAGCCCGCCATCAGCAATTCTTCTGAAAAAACAGAGGCGTCGGTTACTTTAGCCGGAGCTTGTACTTTCTTTTTGGCTGCTTCCGATGTTTCTTCATCGGGCGTATATTCTGCATTGATGGAACATAGCAATCCTTCTTCTGTCAAATAGGCGTATGGGGCGACAGTTCCACCCTTGAATTCAACTATATAGGTATTATCCGGATCGGGTACACCTTTGTTGGTCAAGCCTATTTTTCCTAATTCGTAATAAACTTTATCTTCTGTAATGGCGTCTTTTACTCCTAAATACTTCTCTGCATATTTATAGTAAGGACCTGCTTTACAGGTTACTTTCGTAACTTCAGCATCAATGACAAGAGATGTTTTAGGGAGTGAATAAGTTATGCCGAAATTATTTGCCTTGACAGCATTTTTCTTTACAACTTTTGTCTGCGCCATAATGGGTAAACTAAGGAGCAGACTGGCTATAATGATAAAATTCTTCATATTCTAATCTAAGTTTAATCTCTGATGAATGATTGCACAAAACTATGAAATATTTTGTTAGAAACCAACCGGAAAAGCCTCTTTTCCCTTTTTAGATTAGAGAAGATATAAAGAAAAGCCTTCGGGCGGCGGAAAAGGAGATCGAGATATTTTGGTCCGGTTAAATTACCGCCCGAGGCCATTCTTAGCATATTACATGTAAAGGAGAGTCACACACAATATGTTATTTTATTACAAACTCACCTGTTAAATAACCAAGTACATGAGTAAATGATAATGTATAATTGCCATTGTCAGCATTTAATACCACTGAATGGCTCTGCGGTGTAGACACAGAAATACATTCTTCATAAACAACTTGACCTGTTTCGTTATTTGTAACTTTTACTGTCAGGTCAGTAAGTGGAGTCACAAAATTAATTGTTAATACTTTACCTTCGATAGAGGCTGTAGGAGGTGCTGGAACAACTGAACGAAAATCTTGTTCACTCCACTCTCCCTTTGTAGGTATAGTATCACAAAATGCAAACTGTGTGTAACATATACCACACACAATTAAAATCAAAGTCGAAATCAGATGCTTCATAATATTAAAAAGATTAGTTTTATTAAAAGTCAAAACTGAGATTTTGAGCAAAGGTAAACTTCTTACCATTATGAGGGGTAGATTTTTGTTGACAAAAATGTGACAAGTTGTAACTGCTTAGAAATCAGATATAAATTTGTCGAATTTTTCTGTGTTTTGAGGTTCTCCTGTAAATTTCTTATACAATCTCCTGCGGCACTGTGATACTCCTGAACTTGTTATGTGCATAATTGAAGCGATCTTTTTTATTGAGAGTTGCATTTTTACGAGATAGCAAATATGTATTTCTTCTATGGATATTTGTGGATAAAGTTTGATAAGCCGGTTAGTGAAATTTGGATATGTGGCATCAATCAATTGATGTAGTTCTTCCCATTCACTAGAGCTTAGTTGAATGTTGTCGTCTCTATGTATTCTGATATATAAAGATGAGTTATGGAAATCTTTTTCTAACAAAAGGATTGCTCCTTGCTTTTCGAAAATTTGCCTGTTTTCCATTTCTAGCATTAATTTCCTTGCTTCATATAATTTCTTTTCAACTTCACTCATCTCTGTTTGTTTTGAGTGGAGCATTTCTGTTAATTGAATAATTTGTTTTTTGTTGTCCTCTATATATTGTTGACTGCGTTTATATTGTTGTTCTTTTATTTCAGCTAATCGTTTCTTTTTCTTTTTTTCTTTTCTGAAAATGAATATCAAGGCGACTATAATAATAGAAAACAGTAGGGTGACTTGGTAGATTAGGATCATCCTTTGAGTTGCTTTCTTTTCAAATATATCTTTTTCTTTTGCAATACGTTGATAATTAAACATACTTTGTACCCTACGTATGTTTTCAAAATGTGAATGATTAGTAATAGAATCACGTAATTCGGAATAAGCTTCTGTATATTTTACATAATCATTTAGGTTGTGTTCTTTTAAAGCGATTTTGGCTAAATGGTGTAAACTTCCTGCTTTTGTGTAAATATTTGAGCTTAGAGAACATCTTGTTAGGTAAAATTTAGCAGAATCAAGTTGATTTATAGCAGAAAAGAACTTTCCCTTAGATAAGTAAATAGGAAAAAGTGTTTTAGGCATGTTTGTAGAACTTTGAGCTAAATCAATATATTCTTTCGCTTTATTATATTCACTGTTTTGAATATAAATATTACCTAAGTCTACCAATATAGAAGATATATTGGTAGGATTTGAGTATTGAAGGGCTTGTTCGTGATATATGATAGCACTATCCTTTAAATTCATAAGTGTAAAGATTCGAGCTATATTTCGTAATACATATGATATGTTAACTGTATCTTGTTTTTGTTCTTGTTTGAGATAGTATAGTGCTTTTTTCTGTATAGGTAATGCCATATCATGTATATCTTGATAATTATATAATGTCCCTAAATTATTGCAGATTCGAGCCAGTAAGTGATAATCTTTTGTGTTTTCTCCTATTTCTAATGCTTTAAGATAATACTCTTGTGCTTTTAGCGCATCATAGATATCCGCATTGACACGTCCCATATAATAGTATGAGAGACTTGCTTTATGCATTTCTTTATGTTTCTCAAAATAAGTCGCAGCAATTCTTATTAGCGAGTCTGAAGTATGTGTGATATAATTCAGATCTTGTGCCTGTGTTAAAAGAAGGTAGTATGTTGCATGATCCTTTTCGGATAGTTGGTCGATGTTTTCAATATTGCTTAAAATCAATAGTGCGCTATCCGGTTTTTCCTCCATGATCTTTTCAGCTTCGATTAAACCCGGAACTTGCGGGTAATTGCTGCAAGCATGTATGAATAATGATAGCACAAGAACAACAAGGGCTGTGACATATTTAAAAAGCTTTCTCATATCAATCTCCTCCAAATCAGGATTCGAAGATACTTGTTTTTGAGAAAACTTCTATTTATTTACTATAAAATATTCTGATTATTCTATTTGAAATCTTCGTTTTATAGATAAAATTCCTACTATTATAGTCCAGACCTTATGCCTATTTGATTTGCTTGAATGCTTTGCCGATCATGTCCGTGATATCACTCGCGATCATACTTTCTTCAGAACGGTAAACGGCGGCCAGATCACCTGCAGTCCCATGCAAAAAAACACCGGCGACGGCGGCTGTTTCAGGTTCGAATCCCTGAGCGAGCAGGCCGAGGATAATACCGGTCAGGACATCACCGCTTCCGGCTGTTGCCATTCCCGGATTTCCACAGCTGTTGAAGTAGACGTTTCCGGTAGCCGTACAAGTTGCCGTATAAGCTCCTTTCAGGATGATACAGACTTGATGTTCGGTGGCAAAAGCCTGTGCTTTCATCAGCCGTTCGTACGAGTTCTTGCTTTCGCCTGCGATACGGTCGAATTCTTTCGGATGCGGCGTAAGGATGCTGCGGGGAGGAATCCGTTTCAGCAAGTCTTTATTGGCGGCAATCAGGTTGAGTGCATCGGCATCGAGCACAAGCGGTTTGTCCGTAGCTTGAAGCAGATGTTCCAAAGCCTTGGCGGAGTCGGCATGTTTTCCTAACCCCGGTCCGATTCCGATAGCGGAATAAGGCTTGATATCGGAGACGAAGGTGAAATGTTCCTGGTTTGGGTCCAAATCGACCATTGCTTCCGGAAAAGCCGTTTGTAGAATCTGTTCGCCCCGTTGCGGGATATGGACAGTCAGCAGACCGGCTCCGCTTCGCAAGCAGGCGCGGGCTGATAAGAGGGCGGCTCCCATCTTTCCCCGGCTTCCGGCTATCAACAAGGCATGTCCGAACGTTCCTTTATGCGAGAAACGTTTGCGAGGCTGGAATACGGCGGCAACGTCTTCTTCGGTGATTTGAGTGAACTGTGTCGGTGTGTTTGCTATAATATCCGGATGCAGAAGAATATCCAGCACTTTCCATTCGCCCACATATTCGGCGTTTTCCGGCAGCAGGAAAGCTAACTTCGGAAAACCGAACGTCAGCGTCAGATTGGCGCGGATGATCGATTCCGGATCATTCTTACGGTTGTCCTCACCAAAAAGACCGGAGGGAATATCTATCGAAACGATAGTTGCATCCGACTGGTTGATATATTTAACCATCGCTGCAAAACCGCCTGTCAATGGCCGGTTGAGGCCGGAGCCGAACAAACCGTCTATCACGATATCCCGTTCGTCCAGTTCGGGCGGAACGAAATCGTCAACAACTTCCGTAAATTCGATTTTTTCCATGCTGAGTAACCGCTGCTTATTCTGCTCGCAGTCATCTGAAAGGCGCATGGTAGGATTAAACAAGTAGGTTTCCACCCGGTAGCCGGCATCTGTCAGCATACGGGCGACAGCCAATGCATCTGCTCCGTTATTGCCTTGTCCGGCAAATACGATAATGCGGGTTTGTTTTGTGTAGCAGCGGCAGAATTCGCTGGTGAATACGGTCGCTGCGCGTTCCACTAAATCGACGGAACTGATCGGTTCGTTCTGGATAGTGTATTTGTCAAGCTCTCTGACTTTGTCTGTTGAGAATATCTTTATCATAACTGTTTGTAGTCTTGTTTTCTGCTTACAAATGTAGATATATTACTTTTCTCTTGAAAGAAAAGTTGTCAAAAGTTCAAGGCTGCACTTGCCGGGTCAGGAGAAAAGTAGCAAGAACCGGCTGCCTGTCCCGTTCTCCGACGTCACAGTCAAATCGCCTTTGTGCATGTGCATGATTTGACGGGAGATGCTCAGACCGATGCCGGAACCGGATGGTTTGGTGGTAAAGAAAGGGATAAAGATGCGTTCCTGCACATCGGCCGGAATGCCTGTTCCGTTGTCGCTTACCCGGATAAAGGTTTTGCCTTCTTCGTTGATTCCGGCGGAGAGCTCGATTTGCGGATCAGGACGGTGGCGGGTCGCATCCAATGCGTTCTTAATCAGGTTAATCAATACTTGTTCGATCAATCCCTTGTCGGCAATGACCTGTAAATGAGCAGTTGAAGGAAGCACTTTCAGAATGTTTTCATGCTCCTTAAACAGCAGGCAGGCATCGTTAAGCAAGCTGTTGACCGGAATGATTTCCGGAACAGGTGTCGGAATGCCGGCCACTTTCCTGTAACTCTCTACAAACCGCACCAGGCCGCTGCTCCTGCGGTAAATCGTTTCGATGGCTTGGCCGGTTTCTTCCCGTTCTTCCGCATCGGACATTGCTTCGTCCATGCATTTATTCCGGAGCAGTTCCGACAGGGAAACAATCGGAGTCATGGAGTTCATAATCTCGTGTGTCAGCACCCGGATCAGTTTCTGCCAGGCTTCCGTCTCCTTGTTTTCCAGGACGGAACGTATGTTTTTCATACTGACGACCTTTAGTGGTTTACCCAATACGACGAACGAGATGGAAGAAAGGATCAGTTGCGAGTAGTCTTCCTTTCGCCGGACTTGCAGGATGGACAGTTCGCCGGGATGCAACGTACGCAGACGTGCGGGGAGCTCCGGATGATAAGCCGCCAGATCGTCTATCGTTTCGGCGAAGTTCAGCCCGGTTTGTATCTTGAAAGCCTGGTTCATCCATTCCACTTGTCCGCTTTCGGAATAGACGAAGACGGAAAGGTCGATATGGTTTGCCAATGCCTGGAAATATTGCAGTTGGCTTTCTTTCTCCTGCAGGTGTTTTTTGTAATGTTGCAAAGCCTCTTCCATCGCGTTAACCAGGTCTTGCGGTATCTTGTCGCCTTGCTCTTGCAAAGGAGGGCCGGAAGAGAGGAAGTCGGAATAGCGCATCGACCAGATGAATTGTTTGAACAGCCGGTCACTGCGTTCCATCAGGCGGAACAGGCCGTAAACTTCAATCAGGAGCAATCCGAACGTGACGGCTGCAGAGATTCTGAATCCGTAAGCAACCAGAAGCCCGAAAGCCACGCTGGTCACCAACAACAGGAATACTAATCCGGCCGTTTTTTTAGTGTAACGTTTCATAAGCCGTATTTTTCCAGTCGTCTGTATAAGGAAGTGCGGGTGATGCCGAGCAAGCCGGCCGCCTGTGTCATGTTGCCCGAGCAATGGCGCAACACTTCCTGTATGGTACTTTTTTCCAGTTCTTCTAAGTTGAACTTTCCCTCTTTATCCTGGGAGGCGGAAACCGGAAGGCGGAGCATGAAATCGTCATATTGCAGCTCTCCGGCTTCGGAAAGGATGACGGCACGTTCGATGACATGTTGCAGTTCGCGTACGTTTCCCGGCCAATGATACTGTTTCAGGAGTTGTTGCGCTTCCCCGGAGAATCCTTCGATCTCCTTTTTATACTTCCGGCTGTAGTGTTGCAGGAAATGCCGGGCCAGCAATGTGACGTCGTTTCCCCGCTCGCGTAGAGGCGGGATCGTTATCTCGATCGTATTGATCCGGTACAACAGGTCTTGCCGGAAACGTCCTTCCTGTACGGCGGCATGCAAGTCTGTGTTGGTTGCCGAGATGAGGCGTATGTCGACCGGCGTTTCTTGTGTCGAACCGACACGGTTTATTTTGCGTTGTTCGATGACAGTCAGAAGTTTGGATTGCGCCATGAGTGGCAAATTTCCGATCTCGTTCAGGAAAAGCGTGCCGCCGGATGCAATCTCGATCCGTCCGGGTTTGCTTTTGTCTGCATCCGTAAACGCTCCTTTCTCATGTCCGAACAGTTCGCTTTCGAATAGTTCGTGCGGAATGCTACCCAAATCGATCGGGACAAACGGTTCCTTCCCTCGTACGGACTGCTGGTGAAGCGTGTAGGCAATCAGGTCTTTTCCCGTCCCGTTTTCACCTTGCAGCAAGATGTTGGCATCTGTGTCTTTCAGCTTTTCGAGCGTCCGGAATACGTTTTGCATGGCGGCCGATTCGCCGATTATTTCAATTTCCGGTTCCGAAGCGGTCAATGCCGACTTCTGTTCCTTTAACGTTCGTACTTCCGAACGGCTGAGACTCAGTTCGAGGGCAGTTGAAACTGTTGCCAGCATCTTTTCATTCTGCCAGGGTTTCGGGATGAAATCGGTTGCCCCGGCTTTAATGGCACGTACGGCTTTTTCCGTGTCCGAATAGGCGGTGATCAGGATGACGACTGTCCCGGGTGATATTTCCAGTATCCGTTCCAGCCAGTAGAATCCTTCTTTCCCGCTGACTGCGTCGGCCGTGAAGTTCATGTCCAGCAGGACAACGTCGTACTGGTTTCTCGATACCAGCCGGTTGATCTCTTTCGGATCGGAACAGGTCGTGATACTCTCTACCCGAGGACGGAGTAACATCTTTAACGTGAATAGGATATCTTCGTTGTCGTCTACTATCAGAATCTTTCCCTGCCGTGTTGCCATGGTTTTCTATTGATTTTAGACTTCAAACATACAGATAATTTGTGAGATATACGGTGACTGAAGTTGAATTTTCCCTGCGGCCAATCGCTTGCCGACAATTGTCGATAGGCAAATGCGTGGGGAGGAAAGTTAAAAAAATCAGGCAACAACACTTTAAAGGTTGCGCCTGATTCTTGCGAGCGGTAGGCGAGGCTCGAACTCGTGACCCTCAGCTTGGGAAGCTGATGCTCTACCAACTGAGCTACTACCGCGTTGGATAGTGCAAAAGTATATAAATCTTTTATTTTTTAGTACCTTTGGCGCAAAAATTTTAAAAGAATTTAGAAGTATGGAGAAACTTACGCTGATTAAGGTGGGAGGTAAGATTGTCGAAGAAGAAGATACGCTTCGCAAATTGCTAAACGACTTTTCACAGGTGGAAGGCTATAAAGTGCTGGTACACGGAGGCGGACGCTCTGCCACCAAGCTGGCTGCGCAGTTGGGTATCGAGAGCAAGATGGTAGGTGGACGCCGGATTACGGATGCGGAAACGCTGAAAGTGGTCACGATGGTTTACGGAGGGCTCGTCAACAAGAATATCGTGGCCGGCTTGCAAGCTTTAGGCGTGAATGCGCTCGGGTTAACCGGTGCGGATATGAACCTGATGCGTTCGGACAAACGCCCGGTGGGAGAGGTCGATTATGGTTTTGTCGGAGATGTCAAAGAGGTGAATGCCGATTTGCTGGCATCCCTTATTCATCAGGGGATTGTTCCTGTCCTGGCTCCTCTCACGCATGATAAACAAGGGCATATGTTGAATACGAATGCCGATACGATCGCCGGTGAAGCTGCTAAAGCTTTGGCGAAACATTTTGATGTAACCCTGATGTTCTGCTTTGAAAAGAAAGGAGTGCTGAGAGATGAGAACGATGACGAAAGCGTGATTCCGGAAATAGACTGCGCGGCTTTCAAGCAGTTTGTGGAAGAAGGCGTTATCCAGGGCGGCATGATTCCCAAGCTGGAGAATTCGTTTCAGGCGATCGACGCCGGAGTCAAAGAGGTAATTATCACGCAGGCTTCGGAGATTCATTTGGGAAAAGGTACGCGTGTCTTTTAATCTGTTACTATTTTTGTTGCATAAATTATGTTTTGCAACAAAAATAACGCGTGAAATGATAATAAGTAAAATTAATTATTATATTTGTAGCGTAAATAGTTTAAGTGTATTTTTGAAACGAACGTTGGGATAAGGTGCAGGTCTATTTTGAGTAACTAATTTGCGAAGGAATACATAAACATATAAACCTGTACAAAATAGGAAGGGGGAGCTTGTGAGAGTTCCCCCTTTTCTGTTACCTTTGCTACGTGTAATAGAAAGGCGATGGAAAATAGGAATATAATGGTAAACATCCGGAATGTAGTCACCCGCTTGCCGGAACTACGTTTCGAAGAACCTCTTAACTGGACGATAGAAGAGGGACAACAATGGGCTGTCATCGGTCCGAACGGTGCAGGCAAGACGCTGATAGCCGATGTCATGCAGCGTAAATTCGCATTAAAAGAAGGAGAAGTGACCTTCGGATATGAAGGGAATGTAAGCGATTTGGTGAAGAGCATTGCTTTCAAAGATATTTACTCCCTGGCCGATTGCCGTAATTCTTACTACCAGCAGCGTTGGCATTCGACGGAAACGGATGATATTCCCACGATAGAAGAGATATTAAGCGAACACGCCGGAACGGAAGATTTCCATAAAGTGTTATCTTTGTTCGGGATAGAAGAGTTTTTACCGAAGAAGCTGCTCTTCCTTTCCAGTGGGGAACTGCGGAAGTTCCTGATCGTGCGAACCTTGTTGAAACGGCCGCATGTGCTGATTCTGGATAACCCGTTTATTGGACTCGATGCGCCTTCGCGCGGAGTTTTGGTGGAAATGCTTCAGCAAATGACGAAGTTGGAGGGGGTACAGGTTATTTTGCTGCTCTCTAATCCGGATGATATACCGGAAATGATCACCCATGTTTTGCCGGTCAAACAACGCAGATGCCTGCCGGTTTGCAGCCGTGAAGAGTTTCTACGGCAAACGGACCTGATTGCGGACCTGTTTCCTTCCGAAGGAAAAACAGATCCGGTCCGGATGGCACCGCTTTCGCTTCCGGTGGAGCAGCAGAAGGAGCCTTCCACGCATACCGTTACTTTCCGGATGGAGCATGTATCGATTAAATATGGTAGCCGGACGATCCTGAAAGAGTTGGATTGGGAGGTGAAGAACGGTGAGAAATGGGCTTTGTTCGGTCCGAACGGAGCGGGTAAGTCAACGTTGCTTAGTCTGATTTATGCCGATAATCCACAATCGTATGCCAATACGCTATACTTGTTTGACCGGAAACGGGGTTCGGGAGAAAGCATCTGGGATATAAAGAAACGTATCGGCTATGTTTCACCGGAGATGCATCTTTTCTATATGGAGAATGTGCCCACTCTGAATATTGTCGGCTCCGGCTTCTTCGATTCAATCGGGCTGTACCGGAAATGTACGGAGCAGCAACAGAAGGTTGCACTGGATTGGATGCGCGTATTCGGCATCGAAGAGCTGAAAGATCGTTCTTTCCTCACCCTTTCTTCCGGTGAACAGCGTCTGGCGCTTCTGGCCCGTGCTTTTGTGAAAGATCCCGACTTGATTATCCTGGATGAACCGTTGCACGGACTGGATGTAAGCAATAAGAAGAAAGCGGCTGCTATTATCGAGCAGTTTTGTGCGCGTCCGGGTAAGACGTTGATCTATGTGACGCACTATCCGCATGAGTTGCCGGCTTCGGTGGATAAACATTTTCGATTGGTTAAACACGCTTAAGGTTTTGTCTGATGAAATATAAACTTGTTGCTTTTTGGTTGGTTGTTTTTGGAGCTTTGTTCGCTTTCCTGCAAACGAGTTTCGAGTATCACTTCTATTATATAGAACAGAGCCAGTTGTTCTTGTTCTCGAAAACGTATGCGATGGAGAAACTTGTTTTGCCAGGCGGTTTGTCCATGCTGGTGGCTGAGTTTCTGGTGCAGTTTTTCATCCTGCCTTATGCCGGGCCGGCGATTGTTGCGGCTTTGTTGACTGGTGTCGGTATTTGTACGGCGGGTATTGTCAAGCGGATTGCACCGTCTTCAGCGTTCTTCCTATTATATGTATTGCCCGTATTGGCTTTGCTTTTCATGCATTTCGATTTTAATTACCGGGTGCAAGGGACTGTTTGCTATTTGATGATGACAGCGGTGCTTTATGGGTATATGCGGATACGAAGGGATCTCTTCCGTCTGGTTGCCGGGTGCGTTTTGGTTCCGGTGCTGTTCTGGCTGGCAGGTTCCGTTGCACTGTTGTTTGCCGGGATGGTTTGCCTGTACGAATTGCTTCGTAAAACGCCTAAATGGTACATCTCTTTAATCGGGATGGCTGAAGTTTTGTTGCTGGGGCTTGGCGTGGTCTATTTCTCTTTGATGGGCGAATACCGGTGGGTTTTCGGACCGGATTTGTATTATCATAATACGCTTCATCCTAAAAGTGTTATTTATTATTCCTGGATTTGCATGCCTTTGGTGGTACTTGTCGCTTTCTTTCTTCGGAATAAAAAGGGGCTGCCGGCAAAGAGGCTGATTGCCGGAATCTGTTGCGTGGGACAGCTGGCCGTGATTGGCGGTATTCTGTGGTGGGGAGTTCCCAAATTCAGTGACGCAAAGACATTAAGACTGAAAAAACTGGACTACTTTGCCCGTACGGAACAATGGGATAAGACGATAGAAGAATGTAAAGGCAAGTTGACCAATTTCTTGTATATGTGCCATTTGAACATGGCATTGGCAAATAGGGGAGAGCTGTCGGACAAGATGTTCAACTTCGACCAGCGAGGGCCGCAAGGGTTATTGGTCCAGTGGAATAAGTCGGAAAACATATCCTGTATGTTGAGTGATATCTACTTTACGATGGGAGCGACCGCTTCCGCCCAGGAGATGGCTTTTGAAGGATATGTCAGCGCTATGGATGACGGAAATCCCCGTATGTTGAAAAGGCTGGTACAGACAAACTTGATCTACGGAGCTTATCCGGTTGCGGAGAAATACATATCGATTTTGGAAAAGACGTTCGCTTACCGGGATTGGGCCGGTGCGCAGCGTAAATATCTGTATAACGACGAGGCTGTAGAGAATGATCCGGTGTTGGGGCTTCGCAGGCGGATGTTGCCAGAACAGAATACGCTGGCCATGATAGACGGGTTGAACGGAGACTTGGAGCGATTCTTGAAAAAAGGGCCGGCCAATTCTGCCGCTATGCAGTATTTGGGTGCCATGTATTTGCTGGCCAAAGACCTGGAAGGGTTTAAAGCGGTGGTGGAAAAATATTATGGAACGGAATTTCTGCCTGTTCTGCCTTTGCATTTCCAAGAAGCTGTGATCGTTATGTCTGAAAAGGAACCTGATTATTGGAAGCGTTTCAATATATCGGAAACGGTTGTCAACCGTTTTGCCGAGTATAAAAAACAGGTGCTTGCCAACCGGAATAACAGTGCAGCCCTTGCCGGTCTGCTGAACCGCTCGTATGGCAATACTTACTGGTTTTATTTTATGTTTAAATGATGTGTAAGAAGATGGAAAGAAAGAATCTATATGTGTTGATGTTAGCTGCGTTGTTGTCTTGTTCCGACTCGGTGAAAGTGGGGCGGACGTTGGATGAGGCGCCTGCTATTTTCCCCGATTATGCCGGTGTGGTTATTCCGCCTAATATCGCTCCTCTGAACTTCGCTTTGAAAGACATGGATACGGATGCCCGTGCCGTCTTTTCTTTTGAAGGACAGCAGTTCGAAGTGAAAGGAAAGAAGGGCAGCTTTGTGATTCCGGCTTCCAAATGGAAGAAACTGCTGGAATCGGCAGCCGGCAATTCGATCCGTGTAACTGTTCAGGCGAAGCAAGGAAACGAGTGGGTGGCGTATGCACCTTTCTCGATTCAGGTCGCACGGGAAAAGGTCGACTCTTATCTGGCTTACCGTTTGATCGATCCGGGATATGAGTTGTGGAACAAGATGGGAATCTATCAGCGGAATCTGGAAAACTATACGCAAAGTGCCATTATCGAGAATAAGATGAGCGGAAACAACTGTGTGAACTGCCATTCGTTTTGTATGCAGAATCCGGATAAGATGCTGTTTCATATGCGTGAGACTTTCCCCGGAACGATCCTGGTTGATGGCGGAAAGATCGAAAAGCTGAATACAAAGACGAAGGAGACGATGTCATCTTTGGTTTATCCTTCCTGGCATCCTTCCGGCAAATATGTAGCCTTTTCGGTGAACGCAACCAAGCAAGCGTTTCATCTGAACGACAAGAACAGGGTGGAGGTGTATGACGAGGCTTCCGATGTCGTTGTCTATGATGTGCAGAAACACGAGATTGTGACTACATCCAAGATATTTTCGAAAGATGCATACGAGACGTTCCCAACGTTCTCTCCTGACGGGAAGACCCTTTATTTTTGTACAGCGGAGGCACGCCCGATTCCGCAGGAATATTCGGAAATCAAATATAATCTTTGCTCTGTCTCCTTTGATCCGGAAACACGTGCTTTCGGATCAAAGGTCGATACGCTCTATAATGCGAAGAGCGGCGGAATGAGCGCCTCTTTCCCGCGTATTTCTCCCGATGGACGTTACCTGTTATATACATTGTCCGGTTATGGCAATTTCTCCATCTGGCATAAGGATGCCGATTTGTATCTGGCCGATCTTTCTACGGGCATAAGCCGTCCGTTGACGGAAGTGAACAGCGACGATGTGGATAGCTATCATTCCTGGAGCAGCAATAGCCGTTGGTTTGTTTTCAGTAGCCGGAGGATAGACGGTTTATACACGCGCCCGTATATCGCCTATGTCGGTGGAGACGGTAAGATTGGAAAGCCTTTCTTATTGCCCCAGAAAGAAACGGATTTTTATCATGGTTTTATGAAGTCGTTCAATATCCCTGAGTTCATAACCGGCAAAGTGAAGGTGCAAGGCCGTGCACTGGCAATTAAGGCAAAAGACGATAAAGGGACGGATGTCCGGTTTGCAAAATAGACAAATGAGCCGGTAGTAAACAAAAAAGGTTGTTCTCAGATTCGAGAACAACCTTTTTTGATTGATTTGATTATCTAATTAGAAATATCCTTCATTCTGTTTGATGTTCGGATTCACATCGATTTCAGCCTGCGGAATTGCTAATATGGTTCTATAATCTTCGTAGCTCGGAGATATCAGGTCTGTGTTATTCAGGAAATGGTAGCCTCCCGTACGGGTAACTGTGATTCCCAAGCGCATGATATCATATAAGCGATGACCTTCCATAACCAACTCTTTACGTCTTTCCTTTAATACCAATGCTTCGGTAGCGGTAGCATCAGATGCACTCGGTATGGCACGTTTGATGATGGCATTCAAGTATTTATTAGCACTTGCCTGGTCAGCAGACGGCTTTTTCAATGCAGCTTCGGCTGCAATCAGGTAGATGTCTGATAATCTGATCACACGAATGTTGTTTACAGCAGCTTTACCATTGATGCCCGGATACTTATTCATATAGGTACGGTCTTTAACAGTGGCTGCGGCCAATAAGTTACGGCGGATATCGTCAGGGTTCTCATTAATCAGATTTTCAAACTCTTTTGTACAAGAAACAGCTGCATATCCTTTAGGATCGACTACATAGCCAAACATTTCGCGGTTACCTGCATCCAAGTCTGAAATCTCCAGATCAAATACAGACTCGGAAGAATATCTGCCGGACCATGCTGCCACATAATCTTCTGTCTTTAATAAAGAATAAGGAGAGTTGTTGATCACGTCTTCTGCATAAGAGAAAGCCTTGTCCCAATCTCTTTTGTACATATTGACACGTGCCAGCAGGCCTTTTACCGCCCAACTGTTGAAACGGCCGTTCTTTACATCCGTCCCGATATACTTTAAGGCTTCTTCCAAGTCGCCGATAACCATGTCATATCCTTCTGCCACTGTTGAACGGGAAGGCAGAGCGTCTGCATTCAATACTTCCTTTACTAATACAACACCCGGGGTTGCTCCATTGTCTACGAAATAGGGCTTTCCATATGTGATAAGCAAATTAAAATGGCATAAAGCACGGATCGCCAAGGCTTCTCCTTTCGCATTATTCAATTCGTTTCCAGCAGGAAGATCGCTTGTTTCAATCGCGTTCAGCAACACATTTGCACGGTTGATGATCTTGTACGGATAACTCCACAGATCTTCCGGAGAATTGTTCTGGCGGTGAATGAAACGGTAATAGGAATCGGTTCTTATGCCACCGGATGAAATTGTCTGTACATCTTCTCCGCCCACTTCAGCACGCGATACGAAATCGCAGCCATAATAATTGGCACTTTTGAGATTGTAATATGTACCGTTCAGTGCTGTTTCCACATCCTGTAAAGTCGTGATAGCATCTGTACTGACCAATGAATCAGAAGGGAAAGTATCCAGATATCCATCACAAGATGTCAGCGTTACCGAAGCTATTGCTGCAGCAACAAATATAGATTTTATATGTATTCTATTCATCATTGTTATTTTTTATAGTAAAACGAATTTCGGATTACAATCCGATTTCAATACCAAATGTTACTGATTTCAAATTAGGCAAAGCCCAGGTTGCAACACCATTAATGGGTTGTTCCGGATCGATATTCTTGTAGGCAGCCCATGTCAGCAAGTTATTACCGGAGGCAAAGATTCTGACATTTCTCATTCCGGCTGCTTGCATCCATTTTGAAGGCAGATTGTAGGATAGAGTTACCGTTTTCAAACGAAGATGATTTGAACTTTTCATGTGACGGTCACTTCCGTAACGTGCATACTGATAGCTGTTGATACGTCTTGGTACGTCGGTGATGTCACCCGGTTTCTGCCATCTGTCCAACTGTTGGATACCGATAGACTGATAAGCTGTTTCACCGTCAGTATCCGTGTACAACAATGCTGGGTCATCCATAATATGTCCGCCCAAAGAGAATGAGAACAATGCACTCAAGTCCAAACCTTTCCAGGAAAGGCTGTTTCTCCATCCACCTGTTACTACTGGATCAGGTTTGCCAATGACAACACGCTGTGCTTGTGAGGGGTCTTTTGTCAGTTCACGGTTGATGGTGCCATCCTCATTTTGGGTATTCAATACCCATTGTTCTTCACCAGTCTGAGGGTCTACGCCTGCCCATTCACGGCTCCACCATGAGTAATAAGATTCACCTTCTCTTAAAATAGAAGTGCCGTTGATGATGTCTTTTCCTCCATACAACTTGCTGATTTTATTTCTGTTGTGAGATAAGACAATACCGGTTGACCATTTTACAGCCGTTTCATTGAATACGTCATAGTTAATATCCACTTCTACACCGCGGTTGTTCATTGCACCTACGTTTTTCAATGTGTTTTTGAAACCTGTGGTCATGGAAACCGGAACATCCTGTAACAAGTCTTTTGTTTCACGATTATAGAAGTCGAAAGCAATGCTCAAGCGATTGAACAGTCTGGCGTCAAAACCGATATTGAAGTTCTGGTTCTTTTCCCATCCCAGATCGGGGTTGGGAATTGTTGTCGGAGCTGAACCTGGCTGATCCTGATAGTTATAACCATAACCGAACAGACTCAAATGAGAATAGAATTTAGAAGGCAGAGTTCCGTTTATACCGTAAGAAGCTCTCACTTTCAAGTCATCAACATAAGTCAAGTCTTTCATGAATGCTTCCTGGCTCAATCTCCAGGCTCCCGAAACGGACCAGAAGTTACCCCAACGTTTGTTAGCTCCTAATCTTGAGCTGCCGTCACGGCGGTAGTTGGCAGAGAAATAATATTTACCATCATAATCGTAGTTGATACGGGAAAGCAAAGACAATAAATGGTCTTGGCTATATCCGGAAGCTGCCGTCATCGGTTCGGATGTGTTTTCCAATTCGGGAAGTTTGTCGTGTGGATAATTAGCACCTACAGCTTGAACATACTGTTCTTTTCTGTCGTCAACATCCCAACCTACCAATATATCTACGTTATGTTTTTGCGCGAATGTATTTGTGTAATTCAATACCGTCGAAGAATAAATATTATGGTGCTGATACGGATATTTAATCATCAAACCATTATATGCTTCGCCGTTATTGGAATTCATCGGCCAGTAAGTCGTAGACTGGTTATCGATAAAGTCATAACTTATTGTTTCTTTGATTGTCAGACCTTCAATAATTTTATAGGAAGCCCATAAAGAGTTAGAACTTCTTAATACTTCAGACGTATTCTTGTCCAATCCTTGGTCTTTCAGTGGATTAGGTACATTTAATGCATCCAGGGGGAAGCCTTCATAGAACGATCCGTCTTCATTATAAAGGGGAAGGTTGGGGATTGCATACCAGTTCTTAACGAAATATGAATTGGCATAAGCAGTTCCTTCCGAAGCCATTTCTGATTTTTGTTTTGAGAATGATATATTGGCTCCAATTTGGATTTTTCCGTCTTTGGATTTGTGGGTAATATTTGCTCTACCGATAAAACCTTCCATTCCGGTTTTGTTAATCATTCCATCTTCAGTCTTATAATTCAATGAAGTAAAGAAGCTGGTTTGTTCATTACCGCCCTGTGCTGAAAACTCATAGTTTTGATTGAATGCTGTTTTCTTGAATAATGCATCTTCCCAATTTGAATAACTGTCTCTCAGAGGTGCGAATGTGTCTGCACCATCTTGTGCATATGCTCTTGCTTCTTCTTCAGACATATTTTTGTATAGGATACCTTCATTATAATAAGCTTCGTATGTAAGCTCATGCTGTTGCTCGCCGGAAACAGTCTCTCTGTTTTTAACGGCCCAGTCAGAAAATCCCCAGTTTGCTTTGAAGTTTATCTGTGTTTTACCTTCCTTACCTCTTTTCGTAGTGATAAGAATTACACCGTTTGCAGCGCGGGAACCATACAATGAAGCGGCTGCTGCGTCTTTTAACACTGTAATATTTTCAATATCGCTCGGATTGATTGAAGACATAATATTAAATGCCTTAGAATCATTGTTTACTCCTGATACCGCAATATCACCGGAAACAACAGGCACACCGTCAATTACGTAAAGAGGTTCGTTTGTTGCATTCATTGAACCTGTACCACGAATACGAATACTCAAACCTGCACCCGGCTGTCCGCTGCTTGAATTTACTGTCAAACCGGTTGTTGCGCCTTGCAAGGCTTGCTCAAAAGATGTTACAGGAACATCTTTCAAAATCTTCTCTGCATTAACAGATGAAGCAGCTCCAGTAAAGGACGATTTTTTTGCCGTACCATAAGCGACAATCATCACTTCATCAAGCATTTGATTGTCAGAGTTAAGTACTACATGCAACGTGGGTTTTACTCCGACTTCCTGGGATTTCATCCCTACGAAAGAAACTACCAGAGTCTTTGCAGAACTATGTTTTGGTATAAATAGTTGATAATTAACGTGTTATTTAAAATACTAATATTAATTTACTTCAAAATAGCAAAAACAATAAAAGCATGTAGACATGATGCTATGTCAATTGATTTTCAAATGATTAGACAATATCATAGAATTAATTGCTTCCATACAATAGTCTATATAAATAGAACTATTATTCTACCAGATTCCTGTTGAACGAGTCGTATGAAAAACTATTTTGCAGAAGCCTGATATCCATTTTTTAGCCAATATTCAAATGCAGGATCTTGGATTTCGATTACATTACCCGGTAAGATATCGATCAGGTCTTTTTCGAGTGTCGCTTTTCTTAGATTTTTGATATTGGCTGATGTGCCTAATTGATATTGTTTCAATACGTCTTTGGATGAAAAATTGACAATACCATCGGCAACTGCAATAAGAAAACTAATTTGACGGGAAGTTAATGAGTCGATTATATTGGTAAATAGCAGGCTTAACTGTCCTATCAAACTGTTGAATGCTTCGGCTACTATTTCTTCCGAACAGACATCTAAAGTTCGCAACCAGGTCTGCTGGCTCAATTGTTGAGTATAATAAGGATGATTCTTCATTTTATCGGCAATCATACCGCATAATTCATCGGAAATTTGTTTACCTGTGTCTGCAAAGCGTTTAGAAATAAAGGTGATCCAATCTTCCCGTTTTATCTTTTGTAAAAATAGAATATCCCCGAATTTATAAAATGGCATACTATAATCATTGAAAATATCTAATAACATATGCCGCTTGCTTCCATAAAGGCAATAACAAACAGATGTCTGCTTCTGCCAATGGGCACGTAGCTTACGTTGGAAAGCAAGTGAATCCTCATATTCGTTGATATTTTGAAATTCATCGATACAAACAATTATCTTTTTACCTTTATCTTTAGCAATTTGTTGTGGCAGGTCTAATATTTCATCATAGGAGAGTCGGTTTTCTTTAAAGCTGATCCCAAACGACAGTTCATAACTTTGGCTGCCTTCTGAAAGAGAGACAACCGGAGCCATTCGTCCCAAATATTTTTTTACACCGGCAACAAATTCTTCCCAAGCAGAGGTCGATACCCGCATCAAGGCATTGGCATAGGCTGTGTAAAATTGTTCTTCTGTCCGGCAATTAAAGATATCAACCTGGCAAACCAGTATATCTTTATTTTTTTCAGATAAGAGTCTTGCACATTTATTTACCAGAGAGGTTTTACCCCAACGACGCGGGGATATGATGACAGTATTAATAAGACTACTGAAATTCTGGCTTAACAATGCAACTTCATCTTTTCTATCTGTGAAATTCTGCTTGTCGGCAATGCGTCCGTAAACAAATGGTGCTTCCATAGAACAATCATTTTATGTAGAAGCAAATGTAGGCACAAAACTTGAAACGTGCAAAAATGAAATGAGTTAATTTGAAATCAATCTATTTCAAACTAACTTGTTTCATATTCTATGTACATTAGGGAACAAAAAGGCCGGATTCTAACTGACAGAACCCGGCCTTTTATGGATTATAATATTATATGTTTTTATGGAAGAGTAATAAGAATAGAACCACCTTCCCCTGTATAGTCAAAACCGCCTTCCAAAGCTTCTATGTAATAATAAGGCGCCAACTGGAATGTTTTGTCATCAAGCTGCTTGTTATTTACAAGAGTTGTTCCTGAAAAAGAGCTTGGATGATAAGCATAAATTGCATTTGAAGGACTACCGTCATAGTTTATACCGATAAAGAACTTATTATAATAAATAATTCCGTCCTTTATCCAGAATTCAATATAGTCACAAGAAGTCGCTGCAACCGCATTTCCCCATTGACCATCATCATTTTTCAAGCCTTGTTCATATGGTTTGATTACGCGGTAACGGTCAAAACCTTCAGCTTTCCGGATTTCCACATTGTAAGGCTTTTCTGTGAAAGCCAGAATATCGGCAAATGTACCAGTACCTAAAGATACCCAATTATAATCTTTGTTGACAGTTACAGTAACCGTATTACTACCACTAATAGGATCATTTGTGTTGTCCAATGTCAATGTAACTTCCAATTCTTTGCCGATTTCCAATGGAGAAACATTTACTGTTACTTTTGCCATGTTTTCACCGGCAGCAAAAGTGTAACCGGAAACAGTGCAACCAACCAGAGGTTCGTCTCCAACTGTCGCAGTCAAAGCAACAGTTCCGCTTTGTTCGCTACCGGCATTTGCACGTACGACATCTACTGTAAAAGTAGGATCGGCAGGCGAGACTGTAATATCAGCTAAAGATGCACTTACAAAAGCTGCGGCATTTGCTGCATCTGAATATATAACACCTTCCTGGTCGCTATCGCAAGCCGTAAAAGCCAATGCGATCGATAGAAGAGCTATTGATAATTTTGAAATATATTTCATCGCTTTATTCTTTTAATCAATGAATAGAATTTATTTAGTATCCCCAACCGGATTCTGATCTTTTGTCGGATCCATATTAGCATTTCCGTCAAACTCAGACTGAGGAATTGTTAATACCCACATATAGCTTTCAGGATCATCTGTATTACGGTTGCCAAGCAAAGCGTCGGTCGGCCACCCCATATCTGCAGTACGCTTGAAACCTTGTTTTAGGCGGCGAATATCGTAAATACGACCAAATTCACCCCAAAGTTCAATACGACGCTGTATGATGATTTCTTCCAACAAGGAACCTGTATAATCAGAAGTCAGCTTGCCCATAGCTGTCCCTGATTTCTGGGCACAACTGTATGATGCATCACGTTTGCTCATCAGATCCATCAAATATTCACGTGCGCCTGCATCGTTCCCTAAGCGGCATTCGGCTTCGGCTGCAATCAGGTACATTTCTTCTATACGCATCCAAATATAATCACCCATCCAAGTCTGGATATCAGAAAATTTGAATTTTTCCTGTTGGTAACCACCATTTTTATTGTTCGCATCTTCCGGATTCCACCATGTCAAACGATCATCTGTTGCCCCCATTTTCTCATACAGCTTTTTGCTAATCTGTTTACGAGCTGTTGCCCCGTATTTGTCAGCATCAGCATCCATATGAGAGAACAAACTTGCATACATACCACTCTGGTCAGAAATAATTTCAGCTCCCCACATTACATTCGAAGCATTGACACTATTCAAACCCTTAAATTCCGAAACTTTAGCAATCGTACATTTGCTTGCGGAAATCGCATCTTCAGCTGCTTTCTTTGCAACATTCCAATCTTCCATTACCTGTGCAATACGAGCTTGGAAACCCAAGGCGACAGTATAGTCTATATGAGAAATATGTTTGCGACTTGTTCCGTTTAATAGCTCTACCGCTTTGTTGATGTCACTGACAATCTGGTTATATACATCTTGCACTGAAGAGCGTGGTTTCCCTTCCGTTCCGGCAACAGTAGGTTCGGTATATATCGGGCAACAAGGCTCTGATTCATGTCCTTTGTAAGTGCGTGCAAAACTTTGTGCCAGCATAAAATAAGAATAAGCCCGTATTGCATAAGCTTGTCCTATGATATTGTGAACTTCTGCTTCCGTACCGGCCATCGTTTCCTCTGCAGAAAGAATATAGTTTGCATTGGAAATCCAGGTATAATAGCAATTCCATAAGTCATATGAACGCCATGTCGTAGAAGTGTATCTGCTTTTTACATTATATAGACAGTCATACCAGAACCAACCGCTACCTGAAGCTGACATAATATGGTCGTCTCCCATTACGTCTCCTGCTAAATTGTAGGCACTAATACCGAAGCACTGGTGTGTATTTCCTGTCGGTGACCATGCTGAATACATGGAACGATAAAGGCCGTTCAGAGGAACTAAGGCTGCATTTGCAGTTGCCAACAATCCGGTTCCGGACATTGAATCGGTCGGGGCGGTGTCAAGTGAACTCTCCAGACAGGATGACAGAGTTGTACAAGCCATCAGACCGACAAACATATATTTGAATATCTTTTTCATCTTGTTTCTTATAAAAATGTTTCTACTTTAGAAATTAATTTCTACACCAAAAGAATAGGTTTTATTAGGTGCATAAGTATAATCAGTTTCACCCTTGAAGTTATATTGGGGATCCATACCCTGCAAGTGAGAGAACAGTGCCAGATTATCGATAGAACCGAATACACGGACGTTGCCCAGTTTAGCCTTTCTCATCCAATCTTTAGGTAAAGAATAACCCAATGTGATGTTTTTGATTGCAAAATAAGAAGCATTGATCAAGAAGCGATCTGTCGTTGTATAAGACCCGTTAATCTCTACACGAGGCACATCTGTAATGTCACCTGGTTTCTGCCAGCGGCGTAACTGATGTTTATTCCATGTGTTCGTTGCATACTGTGCATTCATGGAACCGGTATATAAGCTATCATAAATCTTACCGCCAATAGAATAGGTTGTTAAGATTGCCAAGTCGATGCCTTTATAAGAGAAGTCTGTCCCGATGCTGCCATAAAGATCCGGAATACGATTTCCCAGATAATATTTACTGGTTGATGCTTTTGAATAGTCATCGCTAATGCGTTCGTTAATGATATTACCATTTTCATCCTTATCGTAAACCCAATAGAGCTGTGCACCTGTTGCCGGATCCACACCTGCTGACTTTGCCATATAGAATGTATTAATAGGCATACCTTCTTTAATACTGTAAACACCTTTGATAATTTCAGGCGCAGTATTGGTCAGTTTCAATACTTTATTTTTCACTGTTGAACCCATCAAACTGATATTCCATGTAAAGTCGTCTGTTCTGATAGGAGTTCCTCTCAATTCGAATTCAAAACCGGTGTTTCTCATATCCCCGACATTGGCATTATAGCCATTGAATCCGGTAGAAGTCGCCATCGGATAATTCAACAACATATCGACCGTTTTACGATTATAATATTCTGCGTTAACAGTTAAACGACTTCCGAATAATGTAGCCTCAACTCCAACGTTCAGGTTTCCATTCTTTTCCCAAGAAACTTCCTTGTTTTCCAAAGAAGAAACCATACCACCGATCTGGTTTGAATTGGGCCAACCCAAATCATACAAACTCTGCCATAAATAATAATTGCTTGTTCCGTTGGAATGTAAGATATTGTCGTTTCCTTGTTGTCCGTAGCTTAATTTCAGGGATAAATTGTCTACCCATTTAACGTCTTCCATAAAAGCTTCTCTTGAAATACGCCAGTTACCGCCGATAGACCAGAATGTACCCCAACGATTGTCTTTCTGAAAACGTGAAGAGCCGTCTGTACGCAGAGATGCAGAGAAGTAATATTTCTCATCATAATTATAGTTGAAACGTCCTAACCATGATTCAATACGATAGTTATCGGTGTAAGAGTCTGCAGCATATAATGTTGTACCTGGACGCAGTTCAAGAATACCGTCTACCAAATTTGTTTTTCCGGCTTCCAGATATTCGTAGCTGTAAGCATAAAATTCGTGACCAGCCAAAACATCAAAAGAATGCAATCCAAAGGAGCGGTTCCATGACAGCAATTGGTTGAAGGTATAACTCTGCATACGAGTATTGTATTTTGTCAACAAACCTCCGGCTGTAGCCTGGTTACCGTGATACATATTCATATAGCTCATTCGTGATTGGTTACGGTAATCAAGACCGAAGTTCACGTTAAGTTTTATTCCTTTGAAAACCCCGAAGTTGTCTTTGTCAGAACCGAAGGTTACACCTGTACGTAGACTTGCTACATCATTTTTTCTATTTGATTTGTCATCTGTCAAACCTCCGACCGGGTTATAATCCGTATAACTACCCGGACGTCCTTTTTCACCATAGTCCAACTGTGGTTTGCCATCTTCTCCTAAAACATTTTTACCATCCAAGCCTTTTATGTAAACGGGAAATAATGGTGATACAAATTGTGCAGAATACCAAACGTTTGATGTAGAAGAGCCATCATAATCACTATAGTCTTGAACCGAGTTTGATAAAGATGCATTTACATTAGCCTTGAACCAGTCGGTTACATTCGAATTAACATTCACACGAGCATTATAACGCTGGAAACCTGTGTTTATAAGGATACCATCTTCATTCAAATATCCAAGAGAAAACATATATTTCGTTTTATCGGAGCCTCCATTCACTGACAATTGATGTTCCTGTCTGAACGCATTATCACGTTGAACTGCATCCATCCATCGTTCATCCCATGCCGAAGCAGCATCGGCTTGAACCATTCCGGTTTCAGGGTTGATCAAATTGTCCCATGTGTAGTTTTTAAATGGATTGTATAATTCACCTCCTAAATTGGCACTCAAACCTGATCTTGCCATCTGTTGAGCCTGTTCCCATGAATAACCGGAATTAAAAGCATAACCATTACGCAAAGCTTCATAAGTCAATTGTACAAAGTCTTTCTGATCAACCATATCATATGGTTGGATAGCACGTGAAGCCCAGCCAACTGTTGAACGCCATGTTACTTGTGCTTTACCTTCTTTTCCTTGTTTCGTTGTGATCATAACAACACCATTAGCACCACGTGCACCATACAAGGCTCCGGCAGAAGCATCCTTCAACACGGTCATAGATTCGATATCAGAAGGATTGATAGAGCTTAAAGAACCATCAAACGGGATACCATCCACGACATACAACGGATCTTGAGATGCATTAATTGAACCATAACCGCGAATAACAATAGAGGCTGCCTCACCAGGCTGTCCGGATCCTGAAGTTGTCAACAAACCAGTAGCTTGTCCTTCCAAACCTTTTGTCAGATTTGTAATTGGACGAAGTTCCAACTTCTCATTGCTAATAGTTGAAGCTGATCCTGTGAAAGAACTTTTCTTTGCAGTACCATAAGCGACAACCATTACTTCATCAAGCATCTGATTATCAGATTCAAGAATGATTTTCAAATTAGATTTAACTCCGACTTCCTGGGGTTTCATGCCCACAAAAGAAACTACCAGAGTTTTTGCAGAACTTGGTACATCTAAAGAAAATGTACCGTTAAAATCTGTAACTGTACCTATAGTCGTACCTTTAACAACTATAGATGCACCAATGATGGGCTCATTGTCTTCTGCCGAAATAACAGTACCTGTCACTTTCGACGTCTGAGCGTTGGCCATCCCAATACCTAATAATAGGCAGAATAAAAGGAAAGTTAACCTTTTCATAGACACACTTTTTTTGTTTAACTTATAAATAACTAATTTGCACTATTCTATTTGTAATCTTATACACCAACTATGTATAAATCTTCCTAAGTGATGGCAAATGTAATAATAAATTTATTATAACAACTAAAAACTAACAGTATTTTATAAAAACAAGGTCGTTAATTAACAAAAGAGTGTGCAAAATCGGCATTTTAGGTTGTTTCGCCTTTACTTATCCTCTATTTGCGGCTCATTTAAAATTATCTATTTTTAACCTCTACCCCCAACGCCAAAACTAAGGGATTTAGAAGCCTGAATATATAGTTGGGGTCTACACAGGTAGAAAATGAATTTGAGATTTGTTATCAAAGAAAGAAGATACGTCGATTTATATTTGCGGGAGCACAAATCTGTTTTTATAGAAATGTAGATATACAATTATAGAAATATGGGATTACGTAGTTACAAACATAAAACGATGCTTGGGGGAAGTTAACAGAACTACCTATCTGGTCCGGAAAAATAATCTAAAAAATACAAGAACCCCCTTTTTGACCGTTTTTCTATTTCATCCGAAATCTTGATCAATTTTGAATTGACTTTTTTCACGGATTTAATCTTTTTGACTAACAGCAGGCGAAATAAGCTGCCGAGACCATCCCGAAAAGTGTGCAATTTGATTACCGAAAACCAGAAACACCAGCAAAGTGATAAAGCTTAACTCCCGGAGAATCGAATATTTGAAAATAAAACGGACGGCGTTCCAAATATCTCAAGGAAAT
>PPYF01305643.1_pt1 | contig 28770 bp, 19 predicted proteins | sample 1559871 | NCBI WGS metagenome assembly PPYF01 (sample SAMN08240021, study PRJNA423297) | Human gut metagenome, whole genome shotgun sequencing project.
GGATGGGATACTTGTTCGACAAAATAGTCGGATGTAAAGAGAAACATCTGGAACTGTTCCTGATAATGCAGATGGTAGGAGTAGTATACTCCGAAGAAAATGAAGACACCTGCTCCCAATAAGATGGACAAAAGCAGGTTTATTCTTTTGACGTGCTTGTTTTTCATATTCGGTAAATTGTGCCCAAAAGTACAAAAAGTTTGGAAAACAATCTAACGAAACAGGAAACAATACAGTTATTCGCCCAACAGCTCGATGCACATACGTCCGTTATGATAAGGACATTTCCAGAAGCCGGCCTTATCATCATCCCGGTTCAGGCTACCGTCGGCACGAAGGCTCCAGAACCATTCGCCATGCACATCGTCAGTCAAATGTCGTTTAATAAACTCCCAGCAGTCGATGGAATGTTGCAAAGCCCCTCGATCACCGAAATATCGGAACAGGTTATAGTATCCGACTACGGTTTCGGCTTGTACCCACCAATGGTAGTCGCCGTCGATGTGTCCGGTAGTGAGATTCTTTTCATATATCATTCCTCCGTCGGAAGTAAGTCCTTCGGATGCAGCCGCAGCTATCTTCTTTACAACAGGTTCTATCTCCGCAATAAGTCCGGCGTCTCCCAATACCCGGGCGGCTTCATGCAACAACCATGAGGCTTCGATATCATGTCCATAAGAGACGACCGGGTATTTGCTTTGCCAGTCGTCATCGAAAAAGAGTTGTAAATGGGATGTGTCCTTATCCAGTATCTTCTCTGTAAAAAGTCCTATCAGGTTGTAGAGCTGACGTTCCAGCCGTGCATCTTTCCAGACCCGGTACAGGTTGGTGTAAGGTTCGAGGATATGCAGATGGGTATTCATAGTCTTGCGTTCATTCGCATCTTTCTCGCTGAGGCGCATATCGGCTATTTCGTTCCATTCACGGGTAAGCGCTTCACAATAACCGTTCTTCAGCCCATCAAAGCTGTGGGACTCTATATCATTGAATAAACGGACGGCATACATCAATGCTTCCGGATCTCCGGTAGCCCGATGGAACTCGCTCAGTCCGTAAATGGCAAAGCCGATGGCATAAATCTGTTTCTTGGTATCCAGCGGCTCACCTCTATAATTGAGTGACCAGTAGACCCCTCCGAACTCGGAATCATAAAAGTGGTCGATAAGGTATCGTTTGGCACGGTTTGCCATCTCTTTGTACTCCTCTCTACCCAGCAGACGATAGGCAGCAGAATAAGTCCATAAAATACGCGCATTCAGAATAGCCCCTTTATCGGCCCGGGGCATTAATTCCTCCTGTCCGGTGATGCGTCCGTAAAATCCACCGTTCTCCTGATCTACCATCCGTTCCATCCAGTAAGGAAGAATACGGGTAGTAAGCTCTTTCTGCATTTCTTGTTTAAGAATCTCGTCCATATGATGTCTGAATTATGATTGAATAGCCTTTCTTCTCTTCTCCAACTCTGAAGTCACCTCTCTCATCTTCTTCTCCGACAGCGGATACATACTGATGAAAACGACGGACAGAACTGTTCCGACAGCGGGCAACCAGCTGAGAAACATCTTAATCCCATGAATAGCCTCTACACTCTGCACTTCGTTGGCACGAAAGCCGAAGTAAGCCAACAACCAACCGGTCAGTGCACTTCCGATAGCCCAACCGAACTTCTGGCTCATGGACGAAGACGAAAAGATCAGACCTGTAGCCCGGTTGCCGGTCTTCAGTTCCGAATAGTCAGCACAGTCGGCGTACATGGACCAGAGCAAAGGAAAAATACTTCCGGCACAGATACTGATCAGCACCTGAAAAACAAAAATCAGGGTGATGTCTCCTTTCCCAAACCAATAAAAGATAACGGAAAGGAGAGTAGCCAGACTCATGGCTCCCATGTATGTGTTTTTTTTGCCAATACGGTTACTGACCGGAGCTGCAAGAATCACTCCCACAATATTGGCAGCCTGTCCCACTGCCAGATAAAGGCCGCTCAGCACAAAAGAAACGCCAAAGAAGGAAACCGTGGAGTAATCCTCTTCCACAACAAAGTACTTGAAGTAATAAACCGTAGCTCCGTCACGAATAGAATTGAATACCAAAGCTGCCACTCCGGCTCCGAGCAGAATCCACCACGGACGGTTGTGAAGCAAATCTTTCAAATCGTCTTTCAGGGAGTTTTGTACTTCCCTGATCGGTTTTACCCGTTCACGTGTCAAGGCGAAACAAAGATAAAACAGAGCCGCACACATCACAGCAATCACCACCACACTCAACATCCATCCCCGTTGCTCGTCTTCTGCACCACCAAACAGGTTGACCATCGGCATGAAGAGCAGCAAAGCAATAAAACTGCCGATATAGGCAAAAGTCATACGGTAAGTGGACAGGGTATTCCGTTCTTTCGGGTCAGGACTCATCACTCCCAGCAGTGAAGCATAAGGCACATTGATAGCCGAATATACCATCATCATCAAAGAATAGGTGATGTAGGCATAGACCAGTTTTCCGGTATCATTCAACTCCGGAGTGGTGAAAGTAAAAATACCAATCAGTGCAAAAGGAACGGCAAGATACAGCAGATAAGGACGAAATTTCCCCCAGCGGGTCTGTGTGCGATCGGCAATCACTCCCACGATCGGATCGAAAGCCGAATCCCATACCCGGGTAATCAGAAACATGGTTCCTACCACAGCAGCAGGCAAGCCGAATACATCGGTATAAAAAATCATCAGATAGGACCCGAACAGTTTCCAGAACATGGACGAAGCCATATCGCCCAGTCCGTAACCGATCTTCTCTTTCAGTGTAATCATGGCAGTCATTCTATTCTTGGTTTTCTTATTTCATCAATCTCAGATTTCGTTCAATCAGGTTTTTCAGTATCTCTACCGAAGCTGAGGAAGAAAAGCCGTCCTGAGGAGTGTGCAGGCAGTAATCCACCAACCGTTCGATAGTTGAGGTAGCTACATGCATACGGGTGTCCGACGAAGCATAGTAGATAAATACTTTTCCGTCATCGTCGGCTATCCAACCATTCGAAAAAAGCACATTCGACACATCCCCAATGCGCTCTTCTCCTACCGGAGCCATAAAGTACCCCGCCGGAGAAGCTATCAGCCGGGTGGGATCATCCAACGATGTCATATACATATACAATACATACCTGAGCCCGGCAGCACAATTGCGTACTCCGTGTGCCAGATGAAGCCATCCCTGAGGAGTCTTGATAGGATGCGGCCCTTCACCGTTCTTCACCTCCTTGATGGTATGATAATATCGTTTGTCGATGATCTTCTCTTCTCCAACCTCGGCATGGGTTATATCGTCAATCAATGCCCATCCGATACCACCTCCGCTACCGGTATCGATAAATCCGTCTTGCGGACGGGTATAAAGTGCATACTTTCCATCCACAAACTCGGGGTGCAGCACCACATTACGTTGCTGACTCTTTGTTTTCAGATCCGGCAGACGTTCCCAATTTTTCAGGTCTTTGGTACGGGCAATGCCGGCAGTGGCTGTAGCTGACGATAAATCACCTATGGGAGCATTGTCATCGTGCCGTTCGGCACAAAAGATGCCATATATCCACCCATCTTCATGGGCAGTGAGACGCATATCGTATACATTGGTTGCAGGAACCACATCTTCGGGTAAGGTCACCGGATACTCCCAGAAGCGGAAATTATCAATACCGTTCGGGCTTTCGGCAACAGCAAAAAAAGATTTGCGGTCTGCTCCCTCCACTCTCACCAACATCAGGTACTTCCCATCCCACTTAATGGCTCCGGCATTCAACGTCGCATTCATACCGATACGTTCCATCAAAAAAGGATTCGTCTCCTCGTTCAGGTCGTATCGCCAGAAGACAGGAGTATGCGCTGCAGTCAGTACAGGGTAACGGTAACGCGTAATCACTCCGTTTCCCTCTTCTACCGGTTCATTCTTACGCATCAGCAGTGCTTCATGCCCGGCAAGCAATTTAGCAACTTTATCATTAAACAGACTCATAATGGACAGTGTTTTTATCGTTATTTATTTGATTTTCTATTTATAAAGGTTCTTCACGTCCGACACAAACAGAGTTTTCGGTTCACGGTAGAACTTCACAAAGTCATCGGCGGACACCTGTCCGGGATAAGGAGCATAATAGTGGTTTACCCTTTCACGTGCATTGCGCCACACCAACACATAACTGATAGGATACTTGCTGATTACCGGATAGAGAGTCTGTGACCACCAGACAGAATCGGGAATAGCCTCGAAACCGGTTTCGGTAATGGCTATAGGCTTATCGTGCGCCTTACCTACTTCAGTCAGGATAGCAAGCGACTTATCCAATTGCTCCATATATTGTGTCCGGTCGAACTGATAGGTGTCAAAGCCCACCAGGTCGATGATATCATCTCCCGGATAACGCTCCAGATAAGCAGTCGAATCTTTGGGTTCCGATCCCGGTGAATAAGCATAAAGCAGGTTCTTTACTCCCCGGGCATGCATACGATCATGCGTCATCCGCCAAAGAGCCTTATACTGGTCGGCCGTGCAAAGATTTTGTCCCCACCAGAACCAACTGCCGGTATGCTCGTGCCAGGGACGGAAAATAACCGGTATTTTTGTACCTTCTTCCGTCTCCAAAGTATTCATAAAGGCTGCAACAGCATCGAGCCAACTTATAAATTTCGCATGATGTACACCACCGGGCAGTATGGAAGCTACAACCGTCGTATCACTCACATCCCACGCATCTTTACCGGTCAAGGGGTTATCGAGATGCCAGCTAAAAGAAACCACTCCTCCCCTTTTATATTGATTAATCGTCTCCTGACGTATTTTGCGAAACGGCACGTTATCCAGACTTTTCTCTCTTTCCAGTTCAATGTGGCCCAGATCAAACGACATGACAGCCGGATAATCACCACACACACTTTTCACGTCACTGCGATCTTCGTCACCTTCCCAGCCGACACCGTAAAGCGGATCGTCATGATGACCAAACATAATCCCCTGTGTGGGAACCTTCCGTAGATTATTCAGTAAATTCACTGTTTCCGTCGTTCGCAGAGTGTCGACAGTCGAATCCGCTCCTGTTTTCTTTCCGGAAGGTGAACAGGCACCCAATCCTGCCAATAGCAGTGCACCTGTAGCTAATATCTTTATTCTCTTTATCATAATTCGTTTATTTAACGATGAATACTATGCAAAAGTACGAGGGTTCCCCCTTGAAAACAAGTACAATATTATCCAATACTGGTATTATCATTCACCTACCCTTATTGTACTTCTCTACAGCCAGATAAAAGGCCTGAATATTGTCAAAAGGTACTTCGGGCGGAGTATCGCAACCGGTGGATATAATAAAGTTAGCGTATTCTCCGGTACAGGTCAGAAGTTCTTCTGTCCGTGCAAAAACATCTTCAGGCGTCAGTACCCTGAACACTCCTACAGGGTCCAGATTACCCATCACCCATACATCCGAAGGGCATTCCCGGAGAGCAGTTATCATATCCGCCTTATTTCCGAAATGATACCCTTTAGCACCGGTAGCCAGCATAGCAGCAGTGCAATGTCCGGTGTTACCGCAATTATGCAGAATAACTGCAAACGAATCATCCTGGACAGCATCGATAATACGTTTCACATAGACCGAAGAATAGCGTTGACAATCTTCATTCGAAAGAAGTCCGGCAGCCGGTTCCGCCATAATAACACCGGCCACTCCGGTCTCTTTGATAGCCAGACAATAACGGAGAATGAATTCCGTGCATTTCTCCAGTAAAAGCAGGACAGTATCGGGCTCGGTATAGATAGCCATCATAATTTCCGTCATATCGTATAGACGACCTGCCAGAGAATAGGGACCGATACAACCGGCCAGCACGGGCTTGTCTATTCCTTCTGCTGCCAGGCGGTCGGCCAGCAAATACTGAGGCATGCGTCCCGATTCGACCGAAGGAATCTGCAAAGCCTCAACATCTGCATATCCAGTGAGCAAACGTCCGCAAACACTGGGTACTTCATTGGGGGACATACTAAGTCGAGCTCCAAAAGCTTCTGCTTCCACGGTAAGATCCATAATAGTGGTACAAGCCGCCGACTGCGGAAAACATTCGTTCAAGGCACGGATAGCGTGATAATGAATTTCACCGTTCGTTACGGCATCCAATACCCGTTTCCCTAACAATTCAATACCCGGATGGGTCATAATGGGGATGGCTACCCGTTTTCCTGATACTAATTTATCTTTTATATATAATGATAGTTCCATAACATTCTATCTGTTTAGTTTATTTCTGTTTTTATAGCAATCGGCTTTGCCGCATAGTTCGCATCCATATTTCCGTTTGACAATACATGGACCATAAGCAATAATACCACTGACCGATTTAATAGGCGACATCAGCGAAGAATCACTCAATCGGACCCCGCAGGGAAATTCAGGCAAGCAGCTGAAAAGCAACTGCTGTTGCGTGACGTGCCATCCGCAATAACCGGGACTGTAAGGATGACTGACTCCGTATCCCAAAGGAAACATTCGGGATTCCACTTTCCGGCATACTTCACGGACAACTGCTTCAGCAATTGCCGAACCGTAAGCATCCAGAAGAAATTCGCGTAAGATGTCTCCCTGACTGCCTATCCTATGCTGAAAAGCCTCAAACTCGTACCCCGCAGTAGCAACAAAGAGTACATAGCCCGCAGCATCTTTAAGATAAGGAGTTATAACAGATCCTGTTTTCAGAGAAATACCGTTTACTCCCACCTCACAAGTACCGGCCGGCTCGGCATCGAACAGAGCATACAGAAAGCGGGGTGTACAAATTCCGGCAATCTCTGTTTCCAATGCATCAGATATTGCCTGTATCTCCGCATCAGGCACGTAACCGGCTCCCATTGAAAGATTAATATCCTCCGGATCGAGTCTCAACGAAGTGAAAGGCAGACACTCTTCAACAATATGGGAATTCACCAGTGGCATATTCAACAGGCGTTTATCAACTTCTTGGCCATTATTACGGCTGCATTGGCATTACTGGTATAGGCATCGGCACCGATAGATTTGGCAAAGGCATCGCTGACAGGTGCTCCTCCTACCATTACTTTTACTTTTCCTTACCGTACCAATCACAATCCGACCGATATACGAATTGACCTGCCCTTGCATCAGTGGTTTGAGTATATCGAGGGCACCACGCATGGCACGGGCACTCATCAAGAGGTTCGGAACAAACACTTGTCCCGATTCAAAACGTGCTCCAATGGCTTCCATGGCTTTAATCATATATTCATTAATGATTTCCTGGGGTGCTGCTCCTCCGGCAACAGCTTCCCGGGTAACACTGACTGCCTGTTCCAATTTACCGGCCAAAATGGCTTCATATAATTCATTGAGGTTGTTCATAGCTTTTATCATTTATAAGATTAATAATATATAGATACTCTTTCTTAAAGATTACCTAACATAAATTTATTGTACAGCGAGATGATTTTACGATTTGCCCACCGATCTATCAGGGGACTTTAAGAGAATTTCAAAGCCATCTGATGATCAATACAGGCAAAACATGGTAGGAATAGTATTTTCTGAAGATTATCAAGAGATATCCTTTAGAGCATCGAACATCGCAACTACATTGTCTACCGGAACATTGGCCTGAACATTATGGACAGCATTGAAAACAAAACCTCCGTCACGGCCCAATATCTCACACTGCCCCATTACATGGCGACGTATCTCATCGGGAGTACCGAAAGGCAGTATCTTTTGCGTATCTACCCCACCGCCCCAAAAGGTCAATTGACTGCCGAATTCCTCTTTCAATCTTCTGGAATCCATGTCTTTGGCATTAATCTGAACCGGATTGATAATATCAAATCCGGCTTCGATCAATCCGGGTAGAATCGGGATAATAGCTCCACAGGAATGCTTAAAGATTTTCCAGGTAGTATGTTGATGTATCCAATCATTCATCCGTCGATAGTGTGGTAACCAAAGCTCACGGAAGGTATCTATAGAGCAAAACTGTGATTCCTGGGAACCGAAATCGGTCCCACATGTCAACACCACATCTATCTTATCTCCTAATGCAGCCCAGAGTTTTTCATAATTGGCAATGGCAATGTCGATCTCTTTCTCAAATACCTGATGCAAATAGTCCTGCCGCATAGCAGTAGACATATACCATTCTACCACACTACGAATCCCCTTGGGCTGCTTCAATCCCATACCAGGAACAAAAGCAACATCCCCCAGAGCCGTTCCCCCGAAACTGGCAACAACAGCTCTGCCGGTCTGATATGCCTTGTCTGCCTCAGCACAGTAATAAGCCAGATCATTCTCTGTCAATAGCCCGAACTCTTCTACATTGTCTTCCGGGTCCAAACGATCTTCTTCAATGGGCTGCTGACGCTCAATAGCATTAATGAAATAACATCCTTTGGGCATCACGGCACTGGGGGGATAGTTTTGATCCCCACCGGCATACACATATACATCTCCCCGCATATCAGGAGTTAAATCCATTGCTTCAGGCACCAACACCCGTTGCCCCCAAGGGGTCGTCTGTTCGTGCATACGAGTCGTATCCAAATCGAAGATATCTTTGGGTCCACCTATACCTATACAGTCTACTCCGATCTTTTCGGCCAATTCCGCATCTATCTCTCCTAACATCTGAAAAGCATCTACAATCTTCACCGGACGGGGTGCCAGTCCATAATAGTTTCTTAGCGCTTCCACAATACGGCAATGGATACCCGTGACTGCTGTAGACCCGAAATCAACCGGTATACTACCTGCATTCTGATGATTGAGTGCACAACGCACTTTATCTCTTGATCTGTTCATGACGTTTACATTTTAAAAGTATATTTTCGGTTTATCTCAAATGCTTGTCGGCAGGCAATATCCTCGGAAGAGCCTCCCACCATTATTGTAAAGCGTCCCGGTTCGACCACCCATTCCCCCTCTTGCATATACAGAGCCAATGACTTCTTATCAAGAGTAAAAGTTACTTCTCGGGATTCACCAGCCTTCAGGTGAATACGGCTGAACGCCCGTAACTGCTTGGCAGGAGTCGTAAAACTGCTTACGTCATCCCGGAAATAGAGTTGTGCCACTTCATCACCATCTGCAGTACCCTGATTTTGTATGGTTACTGTTACATCTACCCGGCAATCATCACTTCCTTCAGTTACCTGCACTTTCATATCCGTATAGGAAAAAGTTGTATAACTAAGACCATAACCGAAAGGATAACGAGGAGTACCCGGTTCTTCAATATATCGGCTACGATTTCCTTTCCGTCTTGTATTGTAGTATACCGGCAACTGACCGACCGAACGTGGCACAGAAAGAGTGAGACGTCCTGCGGGATTGTAATCACCGAAAAGCACATCGGCCACAGCATTCCCTCCCTGCATGCCCGGATACCAGGCATCCACAATTGCCTCTGCCTCTTGAATAGCTCCCTCCATCAATAACGGACGCCCTTTAATCAATACCAATACCACCGGTTTACCCAACCTGGAGATTTCTTCCAACAACTCCAGTTGTCTTCCCATAAGATGAAGTGTGGCTCGATCATAGCCTTCGCCACTTTCCATATCACTGATCTGATTTATAGTGACTTTTGCCGCACCGGTTTCTTCATATTCCGAGGAAAAATCCCGGGCACTCGATCCTCCCATCACCATTACTACGGCATCGGCATTACGGGCTGTTTCTATAGCATCTTTAAATCCGGTACGGGAAGAATCACGCACTGCACACCCCTTGGCATACAGCACACGAGTTTCTTTAGAGACCTTTTGTCGAATTCCATCCAAGACTGTCACTACAGTCCCATCGGCTTGAGGCGCGGTATAGTCTCCAAGCATATTATACACATTATCGGCATTGGGACCTATAACAGCAAGGGTACGAATATCCTTCTTCAACGGCAACAGCTTGTCCTTATTCTTAAGCAGAACGATTGACTGACGGGCTACTTCACGAGCCAGTCCGGTATGTTCGGAAGAGGCAACAAGTTGTACTGCCTGCTTTTCATCTACAAATGGATCATCAAACAATCCCATTTGGAATTTGAGAGATAAAATGCGACGTACCGCCTTATCTATCGTTGCTACAGCAACATCCCCTCTTTTGACCGCAGCAACCAACTGCTCAGCATAGACATTCGTTCCCAAATCACTATCCACTCCGGCATTCACGGCCTTTATGGCCGCCTCATAGTCATTGCCGGCAACACCATGTTCCCGTAATCCTCCGACAGCATACAAATCGGACACGACAAAACCTTTGAATTGCCAACGATCTTTCAGGATATCCGTTAACAAATAACGACTTCCGGTACATGGATTTCCGTCTATTTCATTGTATGAACTCATCACAGACAATGCCCCGGCACCTACCGCCTCACGAAAAGGAGGAAAGATAGCCTCTTCCAGTTCGCGCTCGCCTATATGGGCAGTACCTCCGTTATGTCCGCCTTCCGTCCAGCCATACGAAGCAAAATGTTTGAGGGTCGCTATCACGCTTTTACCGTCGTTTAATGTCTCTCCCTGAAAACCACGTACCAGAGCAGTTCCCATCACCCCATTCAGATAAGGATCTTCTCCATAAGTTTCCTCTACACGCGACCAACGCGGATCACGGGCCAAGTCGAGTACCGGTCCATAGCCGATGTGTGCTCCCTGAGCACTTGCTTCAATAGCAATGACACGTCCCATCTGCCGGATCAGTTCCGGATTCCAGGTACTTGCCTGACCGATGGAAGTCGGAAATACTGTTGTACCAATCGCCATGTGGCCATGCGGACATTCTTCCGCCAGAAACAGCGGAATACCCAAACGGCTATGTTCTATGACGTAAGATTGAAGACGATTGGACGCTCGGGCAGCCAGCGAAGGATTGAGTCCGGTATGCAACGTACGTTGCGTCCACGGATCAGCCCGCATAAAACCCCAGAGCGATCCGATATGGTACTCTCCGATTTCTTTCTCCAACTGAGGGGTCAGGCGGATGTCCTCTCCCACCCGTTCGTACATGGGCCACCCCAATGAAGTAAGCATCTGTCCTACCTTTTCCTCCAAAGTCATCTGTGACAAAAGATGCTCCACACGATACTCCACAGGAGCAGAAGGGTTTTCATAAGTGTCCATCCGCCCATTCTTATTCAGGTCATAAAAATGCAAGCGCGTCACTTTGTCTTTTTTCTTCCCGAATGTGTTTTTAGCCCGAACCGGAAAAATAAAAAACACACTCAACATCAAAAAGCATATTAATTTCATTTTCATTGTTTCTGAATTATCTGGTTAATATCACTTACCGCCTCCTTTATCATATTTATCGTCGAATCTGTTGCATAAACCGAATTCAGCCCTTGTTCCTCCTGCCCGGGATCTCCCATATAGTCATCTCCCCTTTGCCAAAAGAGATGTTGAGGTTCCGCAAATCCACCCCATGCCCAGAAGTTACATCCTTGGAAAACACCCTTTTCGGCAGCATGCTTTTCGACGATATCAAACACAGCTCTGTAATACCGGTCCCGCTGAACAGTGGAAGTATTCGAAGTAAACTTCACACTGTCTCTCGGTAAACCAAACTCTTCAAGTACCAGCGGCTTGTTTATCTTAAAAGCTTCCTGCACATGCATATCGATATAAGAGCAGGTGTTTTCTATTGCCTGCCCGATGGTACCCGGAATATCTTTCTTATCGATCCATCCCCAATTATTCGGCCAAATATGAATCGTAGTATAATCAACATTCGCATCGGCATGGATAGAAGTCCAAAGTGACAAATCCCCCTCACAACCGGCCATTCCTTCCGATCCAATAGAAACCAAATGGTTAGAATCCATAGATTTAATAAGAGCAGCGCAATCGGCAATCCAGGCTGCAAAACTCTTTTTATTGTCCTCACCGAACGGACGGGGTTCATTACCTATCTGCCAAGACATAATTGCAGGATCTTCACTATATTTTTTTCCAGTATACCGATTGACACGATTTACAACGTGAGTAATATGATTCCGGAACAAATGGTGTGCTTTTTCCGACTTAGCATATTGTGCCACATAATTCGAAAAAGCATCCCATCCGGCTACATTCGGCATAGGCACTTCACCATGTCCCGCCCAATAAAGATACTGGGAATATCCGCCCGACCACTCCCAGCTGTTATTCAGGAAAAGTACGGCATACATATCCCGTTTATCCAACTCCGACAGGAAGAAATCGAGCCCGTCAAAAATAGTATCATTATACACACCGGCTTCCACCTGAAGTGCAGGCTCAGCTTTCGTCGGAATCCCATCTTTTCCGTCTGCTCCAACAAGAACACGCAAATTGTTAATACCAAGAGCCTTCAAATAATCCAGTTCACGAAGTAATCTCTCCCGGTTACCTCCCTGTCCCTGTGACCCCAAAATAGCTCCATACCAAAAATTAGTTCCTATATAATAATAGGGTTTTCCATTCACCGTCAGACGTCCGTTTGACACACGGACAAAAGGATCAGGAGAAACCTGAGGAGAAGTGCACGCCCCAAGCACAATCAACAAGGTTAATAGGATAGTCGATAGGATTTTCATAATCATCAGATATTTTATTTATAAGATTCTTTCCACCCTGAAAGTGATATTGCAAAGATAGGCGTTGGATGGATGTATACCTAATACTATCTTAGCATTCCATGATATTATTTATAAGCAGGTTCAGTGCCAAGTATAAAAATTAGGAATTTCATCAGCGAAGAGCACCAAAGTGTCCCTCTTAAACCGACAAAAATCGGCTGCTGCCGGATGTCCTTTATAAGGAGAAAACCCCGACCAAGTGCATACATAATTCAAGGCTACCCCTTCCGAACGCAGAATAGATAACAATTGTGTATACCACAATGAATCACGTGTCTGTGTACCTGTCTCAGTAATGGCAGAAAGTTTTCCATGCTTTTGCGCATATTGTGTAAGGATACGGGCTTTCAGAACTACCAGGGAGGTATCTCCCCCATCCGGACGAAAATCCCAATAATTATCCATACCTACAACATCTACATATTTGTCTCCCGGATAACGTTCCAGATATTCGGCCTCAGTAGTGAAACCACAGTCCGGAGAAAATGCATATAAAAAGTTATGCACCTCTAAAGAATCTCTGAGATAAGTGACTGTAAACCGATACAACTTTTTAAATTCTTCAACCGAACAATGATTTTTTCCCCACCAAAACCAATTACCATCAAACTCATGCCAAGGACGGAATATGATCGGAATCAACTCTCCGTCATCGCCCTTTGCATTGTGTGCAAAATCAGCAATGATCTTCAAATCGGCTTTGAAGGTAGCATGATAAGAACCTCCCGGCAAGATATGACGAACCACTTGTGTTGTATCATAAAAATTTCCTCCGGTCACCGGATTATAATAATGCCAACAGAACGTAATAACATTTCCCCGATTATATGCAACATGGAATTTTTCCTGTATGTAATTCAATTCTTTTGTTTCCCAACTGCGAGGATTCGTAAAATGAAGGAAATCAAAACTAGCCAAAGCAGGATAAGCCCCCGTCACATCATACGCATCACATCGGTTTGCCTCATCCCTCCAGCGTGTACTATCCGAATCGAACCCATCCATTTCATAATTATGTTGTCCATAAACCACCCGTTTTCCGGTCAGTTGCCGCAAGTTATAGAACAATGCCGCCGTATGTTCAGTTGCTCTCGTATCAACCAACATCAATCTGGTTTCTGTCAAGAGGTTCCTTCGCGAAGATATGCAAGACAGGATGCATACTACAATAACAATATATACTCCAATTCTTTTCATTAATAATCTATTTGAATGATTTCTGATGCCTCACTTTCATGATCCCAAAAGGATACGGAAGTCACGCAATAATAATAAGTTCCTTTCAGAGAAGTCCCGTCGAAATCAAATCCATTATCGGCAAAACTCTGTGTATTTCCCGCTACAAACGTCACAAACGTATCTGCTCCGATTTTAAAATCAGGAGTTCTGCTACGATAGATGCGATACATTTCCACATTTGGCACACGACTCCAAAACATACGTTTACCACAAATTGGTTTTATCATCGGAACTTCGGGTTTATCATCTCCCAGTACCTCAGTTACTACCACCGTATGATTCCGAGCCGGAGCCGAACCCGGATAGCAAAATACATTGTCAGAATCTGAAACCGAAATGTAGTATTCTATTCCCTGACGCGTAATCTCAGAAGCGGGTAAGGTTAATGTGAAGACACCTCTGGTCCGGTGCTTAAATGGTATTTTTTTCCACACTTTCTCTCCTGTTCTCCGATAGTGAAATATCCCGGATACAAATTCCGGTAACCGATTTTCAACGACTGAAAACCGAATGTGCAACGGAGTTCCCTCCATTATTGAAGTCAACGGGGAATTAATCACAATAACCGGAGCTTCCCGGTCAGCACTCCCGGCCAGACAATCGGCAGGTATTCCCAAAGGGCTTTTATGCCCTTCAATATCCACTGCATATACCGTATACGAAGCTGCTCCATGAAACTTATCCTGATAACAATTCACATCAGACGCCAATGTATCAATCTCTTCTCCATTACGACAAACCACGAAGGAACTTACTGCCGGCTCTTCATTACGCCAACTAATCTGTGCTCCCTCAAGAGTACCTTTAGCTATAATATGCGAAGGAGCCTGTACCCGTTGCTGTTTACGTAGCTGGTTGATCTTCTCTACATAGTTCTGTTTCACAAATCGATTCTGAGTACTCATAATGTTTCCATAGGAAGAAATATCTTCAATACGATACAAAAAGCTACGCGCCCATTCATCCATTTTCCCCGGTAAATCATTCCATTGATAATTTTCAAAATCAGTATTCAAAGCTATATGGCATGCTGCTCCCTGAATACGTGCTCGTAATCGGGAGAGACGCAATTGTTGAAGTACATCCGAAGTAACGGCCATACAACTATCAATTGTTTTCAGCTGTTTATCAGCTAATTTCCCAGCTTTGGCTATTACATTAAAAGGTTGAAAACGAACATAAAGCGTATGAACACCTTTTAACCCTTTCACCGGAACGGTCAATGATTTCCAGGATTGCCAACCTTCCGTGTTCTTTACTTCAAACCGAGCGATAACAGGTCCTCCCAATCGATCCAGATAAACAGTAGCAACACCACCCGAAGATGCAGAAGCAATCCGTATGGACATTCGTTCGGGACTATTACTAAAATCAACTGCCGGATACTGCAACCAGTCATCAGCCATAATATATCCCACGCACTCTCCTCCTTCATCACAAGGAGCATTTTTTGTACCTTTTTTCTCTGCATATCCGGTGGCTTTTATCTCCACATCCTTTCCATTCTTTCCCCCAAAAGTCATCGAATAAAGATTCATCAACGGATAAGTATGTACCATCTGATTAAATCCGGGTGTTTCCTGACACTCACCGAAATCGGTAGCAAAAGGTTCGTTTTGATCGATAATGTCAGTAATGGCATCCACTGCATTTTCTCCATAATTGGCAAGTGCAAAATCCCGATACACTTTCTCCGAAGAGTCCAGCACTTCATGATTATACCAAGCGAAAGATCTACATTATAAGGATAGTAATACTCAGAACTGTTAAAATCACGTTCCAGCCAGGGACATCCCCAGTATTCACGATTTCCATAAACACTTCCCGGCTCAAAAGCGGCCGAATAGTAAGATATAGGGGCACAAATGACATCTTCAGGCAGACTATTCACCGATTCCGCAGTTAGCCCCCAGCCCGATACAGCTATACGGGTAAAAGGCGACTTCCGCTTCATCTCTTCATAAAATCCATCAAAGACTCTTCGCCAACGGGCATAAAAAGCCTCATTTTTCTGACCTTCGGATTGAAAACAAAGCAGATAGTCCAATTCCGGATACTCACGAGCTATTTCTGCGACCTGTACCTTTATCAAGTCTTTGTTATCCGGTTCAGACTGATATTCCGGCAAAACGACATCAATATCTAACCCTAAACCTATTTTTACACCACGTAAGTGTGCATAGGCAATCACCTTACGGAATATAGTTGCTCCTTTCTCTTTGATCTGACCATTCGTCAACGTTTCATTATGCAAGCCATAGTCTGCCCCAAAATCATAATCATCATAAACTTCAGATGCCCCGAAAAGATATTCGTTGATATTCCATCCGGGACAGCCCCATCCGTGTCCTGTCTTTATGGTAGGCATCCATCCACGCGATAAATGCCCTTTGTATTCAAAATTATGAAACAGTTCATTATGTCCGCAAAACCCGTTATAGTTATGAATCATAATGAAGTTCATACGCATCCGTGCTGCCTGATCTATGATGTAACGCCAATCATCCCAAGAATAAATGGTAGCCGATTGCGGAAAATTAGTCCAGGGAAGGAATCCACGGATAGCCACTGTCGGAGTTCGTTCATCTTGAATCAACGGTATTCTCGTCTGAACCTCTTTCTTATCAGGATATACATCTCCATTCATATAGAAACGCATTCCTAAGTGATCTTCCAGCAACCCATATACACCATAAAGCAATCCATTGGCATCAACACCTGCAATGACAACCAATTCCCTGCCTTTTTCTTTTACTGTCCGAATGACATATCCCTGCTCTCCCGGCATGGACTTCAGAGGTAATACTCCTTTGTCTCTCCAAGACTTCACTAACGGATGATCCAGTCTTGTCAGAACAAATTCCGTTTTCCTGTCCGGTACTTCTTCATGATCGATGGACAACAAGCGTCCGGACAGCTGATAATAATACCGCTGAAGTTCTACCGCCGCATATTCTTCAATCGGCGTAGCAGAAGCTGTTAACAAAATCTGTGCTTTGACAGCCGATGCTGCCATCCCCAAAATTAAGATAGCCAGCAGGTGATATGCCATTCGTTTCATTTTTCTTTTATTTTATTTTCCAGATAAATTTTAAGATCATTATATTCGCGCCACACACGTTGATTCAAAGAGCTAAGTACTCCCAATTCTCCACGAGAATGAACACGTTCCATATAAGTATCAAACATTTCTTTAACAGGGGCTGAAACTAACAGCCGATATGCGTCCATATACTCCTGCGAACCATTTATTTTCTCACCTTGCACTTCCTTCTTTTTTAAGATAAAAGCAGGCATCATAGCCCGATCTACCTCACCCAACAACAGTTCAAAACGGAACATTGCTATGAAACGTTTCAGATTCTCCCGTTTCTCTCCTCTTAACTTTTTCAATAACGATTCTCCCGAAGACACCAACTCTTGTCGTATTCGCACATTATTTTCATCTAATAATCCCCATTCCGGAGTATATGCATAAAATTCCGGTGACGGTACATTCCATTGAATCTGTTCACGATCCATTCTGGCAAGTAAAGGAGTCATTTCTTTTGCGGCTTCTTCCCCAAATTCCTCTGTCAGATATCGGTCATACAATTGATCTACACTCTCGTCAGCACCCTTATCCGAAGCAAAACGGGCAAACGTTCGAAAATTAAAACGGGGTTCCTCTGTACGCCAGTGAATAGCAATTACTCCGTCCAGATTTTGTTCGGCAGCAAGCTTTACCTGTTCACGCATCATATTGACCCTCGGCTGAAAATGCCAGAGTTGATGATCCCCCTCCAACCAGGGTACAGCCCAAACACTACGGTTTCGGGCAATCTCTTCCAAGAAATCAGGTTGCGGACTTTTTCCTAAATCCGGATTAAGGCAACTGAAAATAATATCTTGTGGTAAGGCCCTATCCAGTCCTTTCAATAAAGAAGGCAACTGATGTCCCCCTCCCCAACCACCAAGGATTAACTTTGCACGAGAGCCTTTTGATTTCAAATGTTTATAAGTCAATTTCATGTATTCCAATGCCCATACCCCGACAAAACGAGCCGATGAATCGGCAGCCTCTTTAAAGAGTGCCTGATTCTCTTGATAAGCCCGGGCAAAGGGTTTATCTCTAAGTGCTTTCTGAACATCGACACCCATAAATGAATGTTCATTCAGCCACATCCAGATATAATCGATATCCGGATAAGTGTTTAGGATATCATCAATTGCCGCATAATGTATCTCGGCAGCTATCTGACTTTTCGGATTGGGGATCATATTCGATTCACCTGCCCAATAAAAACAATCTCCGGCTACATTCAAAGAAAAATATTCGGGAGGGATCACTCCGAATTCAAATCCCATAGCCATTCGGATTCCCCGTTCATGTGCCATCTTCAGAACATCCCTCATCAAGGACTGAGCTTTTTCATAATGTTCCCGAGAAGAATGTGATGTTATCGAACCATTATTGCCAAAAGCTTCTGCACCAACAGGCAATTGAAATATCTTTCCCGTATCAAAAGCAAAGTCTTTCACAGCCATCGGAAGATATCCCCAACGGGCTGTCATCGAATTATCAAAACAAGCTTGCGGAAGAATATTTTTATATTCTATTTTTATCATAGGTTCCACATAGGTGGCATAGCGTTCTCCACCACCAGTATAATTATGAAAACCAATAAAATTGATACCATTCTTCCGGCATTCATCCAGATAAATCCGGTAATCCGACAGATTCCAGGAAGTAGGTCCCGATAGAAAATTATGCCAGGGCAACACTCCCCTGATATTAAATTTGTCTTGTGCCTGGATTTCCAGGCAGATAAACAAAGCAATAAACAGATATTGAATTTTTCGCATTATCATTTTTGTTAGATTTATATTGCAAGCTGAGTTAAAAAGAGGGATAGTTCCATAAAAACTTCCCTCTTTTACCAACTCTACCCTACATCAAGCAGATTATAATCTGCTTTTTGCTAAGCACACCTTAATCTTTGGGAACGATACGGAAATTATCAAAACAGATATCCGTATCTTCCGCCCAACTATTACCCATAATCTGCAGGACTCCATCATTAGGAATATCTCCTTTCCACATCTCTCCCAGATCAATAGAAACGGTTTTCCATTCTCCATTTGTATTCAGAGCAAGTCCCGATGCAAAAGGTTCCCAATCGTAATTGATCTGTGAAAAATAGAAACGAATCTGCCTTTTAGTCAATGGTTTGATTGTATTTACTTCAAACTTCAGCAAATATTTATTTTGATCGGCAATAACCTCCGGAGAATATTCGACAGCACACTGTGCAATAGTAGTCACCTCGTTCCAGTCCCAATCGTTCGCATCCCCTTTATTGATCTTGAAACGGGAGAAGTATCCACTGTACGGAGCAGGCACAGGACCATCTATCACATATTTACTACCTCCCCAACCGGTAAACGGATCAAAGTCACACAGCATGTTACCTTTTTCCATATATTTACCTGGAACCGTTACCTCTCCACAAACCGGACTGACTAATTTAATTTTTGATCCCATTACAGCATCTTCCGGCAATACAAAACTCAAGCTGTTGCCCGTTGATTTTGTAATTTTCACTTCTTTACCACCAAAGAACAGTTGTCCCGATTCGGTCGTTATCTCATAAAGATCGAAATAATCGCCGACTACTTTCATTGTATCACCGGCCGGTGTAAATTCATTGAACATTCCATTCACTTCCAATTCGGGGATAAACACTGATATCGGAGCTGTCACTGTAGAATTTCCACTCCCTAAAGTTATCAGATTATTTATTTCTCCCGGAATCACTCTTGGAATCGGAAAAGTAATTTCTCCGGAAGTGATGTATGCGTCTTTCAAATCAACCTGCACATCATTCACCAGAATTGAATTAACAGCATTCAGTCCCGTACCTTGCACTATGATGTACTGTGCAAGATTAGCCTGATCAATGCCCTGCTCACGGTCAAGTACGGTAGATACCCTTGTAACCGCCAAAGGAGCATATTCCACTTCATCGTCCTCACATGATGCAAAAAGCCCACAGCCCAGCATCACCCACACGAATAAAATATATCTAAATGTTTTCATTGCATCTTCAATTTTAAATGTTACGAATGTATTCATTACCATCCCGGATTATTAGAATCAATCTTATCATTAGAGTTCACTTCACTGGTAGGTATCGGATAAAGAAGATTTCGTTCCAAACGACGTTTAGTCACATTATGCTCATCCATATCGATGGCATTCATCACATCCAGATAGATACCCCAACGGAAAAGATCATAACGGCGGTCAGCTTCATAGGCCAATTCGCGGGCACGCTCTTCCAGTACAGCCGAACGGAATTCATCCTGATTCATTCCGGAGAACGGAGTGGCATGTGCACGCGTACGAATGCGGTTCACCTGATTATAGGCCTCAGCGTCCGGCCCACCATTCAATTCATTGACAGCCTCAGCATAAATCAACATGATATCCGGCAAACGGAGTAACGGAAAGTGAAAATCACTGTTTTTTTGTTTCCGGTCTGTAACAAAAGTAAATTTTGTCAACTTCGCCAATGTCCACCCCTGACCTTCATGATAGACTTCCGTACCATCAAAAGCATTGCCCTGACTGTCATATACCTCCTTATTCTCCACTTTATCTGCATACCAACGGGGATAATAGTTATAGATAACCTTACCATTGGATATACCATCCGACGCATATCGATGAATAACTCCATCGACAATACGCTTATCCTGTTCTTCGAAAAGCAGATACCAGTGATCGCGCATACCATACCAGTTACCTTCCATCGTACCGTCTTCTTTGAAAATGCCCACATAATCTTGACAGATCGTGTTTCCAAAGTCCTTATCACCGCTGATGGCCTGTGCCATCCAGATGTGTTCTCCCTTATTACGGTTTCCTATGGCCCATACGTCCATATAATTATCAAACAGGGTATATTCGTTTATCACCTCCCAAGCTTTGTCACGTGCCAACGCATAATACTTGGCCGGATCAAAAGACTCATAACCTGCAACAGTCTTTGCAATGTGCGTGATAGGTTGTGGTTCAAATATATTCGGATTTCCTCCCTTAACCACGATAGGCACACCGGACATCGCCCCGGAAGCCATAGTAACATATACCTTCGCCAACAATGCTTTAGCAGCTCCATTTGAAGCATGCCCCACCACGAAACCTGCATCATCTTTTGAGTACATACCTTCAGCCTGTTCCAACAATTCGATAATATGTGCATATACATCCGAAACCGATGCACGAGGTTGACTCATAGCTTCTCCTTCCGAAATGGATTTCCGGAAAATAGGTACAGGACCGTAATTTCTCACCAAATTAAAATAAGCCCATGCTTTAAGGAAACAGAGTTGAGCTAAAGCATCCTGTTTACTCTCCTGGCTCAGATTACTCATTGCCGAAATCTTGGATATACCCAGATTTGCCCGGTGGATTAACGTATAACTACCTTGCCACATGTGGTCTATCCCCCAAAAACCTTGTGGGTTTCCCGCTCCCACATTACCGAATGCCCATGAAGCTCCTGATGCGTAGTCACAGTCCATATTGGTCAGGTAAAGATAAGATCCCGGAGCAATAAAGCTGGTGATCACCGTATTATAGGCTCCTGTCACGAGCTGAGAAGCTGCACTTTCACTGTCGCCCAACTGCTCAGGCGACACAAAATCATAGGCCTTTTCATCCAGTAAATCATTGCATGAACATGCCAACAAGACCGTCCATAACAATAAAAACGATTTGAATATTATTTTTTTCATGACTTTTCTTGATTTGAGTTAAACATCAGAATGTACATTGTAAACCAAATGAGAAGGTGCGACTGCTTGGATATGAGAATAAGTCTACACCACGACGGGAAGCATCACTTCCGAAAGAATTTACATCCGGATCATACCAACTATATCCCGAAATGGTAAATACATTACTAACGGAAGCAAACAGATTGATAGATTCGATTCCTTTGAATGGAGAAATAAACTTATAGCCCAGATTAATATTCTTCATTCTCAGATAAGATCCATCTTCTACATAGCGGTCGGACAACTTCATTGTTCTCCCATAGCCGGCATAAGCTTTCGGCCATTTGGCATTCTCCCGATTTTCGGGTGTCCAACGGGATTCATATATATTCTGAGGAATATTACCAATACCACTCATAGTCACTTCAAGCAAGTTTGCATTAAAAATATCACCTCCGACACAACCTTGCAGGAAAAAACTCAAAGAGAAATTCTTATAAGTAAAATTGTGAGTCATACCAAACGTAAAGTCCGGATTCGTGTCACCAATTACCTGACGATCGGCATTCGTAATACCGGCTACCCCATCAAAATCCTTATATTTTACCTCACCTACCATTGCTTTACATACAGCCTCCGACTCTTTTGCATAGAACGGATCAGCTCTCACCTCAGCTATATTATCATAAAAGCCGTCTTCCACAAATCCATAAATGGTTCCGATCGGCATTCCGTTACGCTGTAAGAACACATTATCAGCCTTACTCCATCCTTGAGCAAACTGATCGCCCGGAAGACCACTGATTTTATTACGATTAAAAGAAATATTAGCATCAAAGTCCCAATTGAGATTCTTTCCGGTGATTGCATAAAATTTTCCCGTAATTTCAAGTCCTTTATTGGTTACGTTACCAAAATTTGTCGTCATATTTGAAAAACCTGTACTTTGGGGTATCTGTATATTCTGTAACAAATCAGATGTTTTCTTATAATACAGATCAATAGTCAGATTAATTCTATTCTGGAAGAAACCCATATCCACTCCTACATTATACTGGCTGGTAGTTTCCCACTTCAGGTCCGGATTGGCCGGTCCTCTCCAAGTCAGATTGGCAAATCCACTGGCAAGTGCACCATTAATTGGATAATTGGCCACAGTCAGATAGTCACGGGTAGCATATGCCCCAATCGCCTGATTACCTGTTTGTCCATAACTTGCACGGAATTTCAGGTTACTAAACACATTCAGATCTTTAATAAACTGTTCTTCTGATGCTCTCCAGGCAATAGCCCCTGAAGCAAAGTTCGACCATTTATTACCAGGCGCAAACTTACTGGAACCATCTCGGCGGAAAGAGGCAGTAAACAGATATTTATTCATCAGATTATAGTTGGCACGTCCCAAAAAGGAAACCAAAGAAGTCATTCCTCGCCCGCTAGTCGGTTTCTGAGGATTCACAGCAGCACTCATATCAAAATCTTCTGTCAAGTCTTGCGGAAATCCGGTAGCTACCATTGCCTTATTACCATAATCCCCTCTTTCATAAGAGAAAGCTGCGACTACATTTAGCGAATGATTCCTATTAAAGGTCTTATTATAAGTTGCCATCGTTTCAAGTACCAGGTTTTTCGACCAGTTATCTGCCTTGGAAGCATATCCGTTTGTCGGATCTTTACCTTCTACTGTTTCCCTGTTGTAATACACATCACGTTCATTGATATTGTAGGAGAAACCAACATTCTGACGAACCTTCAAATCTTTGTACGGAGTGATCTCTACAAATGAAGAAGAAAAGAAACTGTTCGTTGTCAGTTCATCTTTAGCAGCACGTGTATATACATAAGGATTAGAAGAGAACCAGTTCAACTGGGCATTATTCGTTTCATCATCCAGCGGAGCGGTAGCCGGATAAAATAAAGCACCACGAATAATACCGTCACTGACAGAATTCGTTTTAGCAAGTTTATTCAGCGAATTGGTAAAACTCATATTCGTACCTATTTCAATCCATTCATGTACTTTACGAGCCAAGTTCGCACGGAATGAATAACGTTTGTATCCGGAGTTATGAATGATACCACTCTGATCCAAAATATTACCGGAGATTGCATAATATCCTTTATCATTCGAACCGTTCACGCTCAGATTGTATTCCTGGGAAAATGCTGTTTCAAATACTTCATCCTGCCAATTTACGCTAGGATATGTACCATTCCGATAGTCCTCCGGTCCAGGAGAATAAACAGATTCACCGGTACTGGGATCTACTTTGGAAGTACCCGGATATGGAATTGCTTCATTCGCATTCTCGTATTCATTAAACATCTGCACTGCTTCATTCCTATACATCGCATATGCATATCCATCCAACATATCCAATTTCTTCACTACTTTCGATATTCCGAAATTAGCACTGAAGCTGATATTATCTTTTCCTTTTGCACCACGTTTGGTAGTAATCAATACCACACCATTTGCACCACGCGATCCATAGATGGCTGTGGCAGAGGCATCTTTCAAGATCTCAATAGATTCGATATCCGACGGATTAATTGTCGAAAGCGGATTGGCTGTCTGCATCATACCGTCTTTGCCTGTTCCCGGCATTCCACTACTGGTAAAAGGAATACCATCCACGATATAAAGCGGTTCGGTAGAGGTGGAGAATGAATTAGCACCACGAATCTGAATACTTACCCCGGCTCCGGGAGCACCATCATTCTGGTTAACCTGCACACCTGCAATACGCCCTTGGAGTCCCTGATTAATACTAATCGGGTTTGTTTTCATTAAATCTTCACTTTTGATGCTGGTGACCGAACCAGTCAAGTCACTCTTCTTCATGGAGCCATAGCCTATAACTACTACTTCATCCAGTAGTTCAGTATCCTCTTTCATGGTCACATTGAGCACTTTTTGTCCGGGTTTTAAAGTGATCTCCTGTTCTTTATAACCTACACACGAAAAGACCAATACATTCTTACCATTTGGGACGTTAACACTATACTTACCGTCCACATTGGCAATAGAACCGGTTCCGGCACCTTTAACCAGAACATTGGCTCCGATCAATGGAGATCCATCGTTAGCATCGGTAATTACACCTGTAACAATGGTTTGCTGAGCCATCATATGGCCACTCATTAAGAGTGCCATCAGAAACAACATCATGTTCTTCATACTATTACACTGATTTTAAATGATTAATTTTGTGATAATGCAAAAATAGAGTCAACCGGCAGAACAAACAAATATGATTTTATCATTCACTTATGCAATTCAAACAAACACTCTTTATTCGCTTTTTGCCTTTAATGCATCCGTTATTCCACCATAGTTTATCTAAAAGACGAAATTGAGACTTATTTCATCCCAATATCGGGGAACTTTCTCAAATGTAAAATTAGTGCAGTTATTATTAACAATCCAGTATTATTTTATCTGATACTGATACAATCAGCACACCCTCTACATCAGAGAACAAGTACATACAGAAATCACCTTCAAACAATCTTTCCTTAAAAAAACAACTACTACCCCAGAACCTGTAAAAACTAACTTTACCTTATCTTAACCTCAAAACCTTTCGTAATACCTTTCGCCAACCCCGGTTGTCCGGAACCGATAAACAAAGTATACTTTCCGGAAAGCATCCTCCATTTCCCATCTTCCCAAACTGATAACTCCCGGGGAGCTATAGTAAAATCCACTTTCTTTTTCTCACCTGAAGCAAGTTTTACTTTTTTAAATGCCACTAATTTTTTCAACGGATATGTGTAAACAGGAGTATTCTCCCTCGAAACATAGACCTGAACCACTTCTTCTCCTGCTAACTGACCTGAATTGGATAACTCGACCGAACATTGTAAAATCGCATCCGGCTGCAAAGTATCATTCCCTTGTATATTATCGAACTCAAAAGATGTATAACTCAATCCATGGCCGAAACCATATAAAGGTTCCCCTTTCATATAACGATAAGTACGCCCTTTCCACATATCAAAATCCAGTATATCCGGTAACTGTTCTTCGGTTTTGTAGATAGTCATAGGCAACTTACCCGACGGATTTTCATTTCCAAACAGCAAATTGGCCAAAGCCCTACCCGCTTCCTGTCCCGGATACCAAGCCTGCATAATAGCCGGTATATGTGTATCCGCCCATTCGGAAGTCAACGGATTTCCCGTGTGGAAAACCAATACAATTCTCGGATTCACCTGATAAATCTTTTTTAGAAGCTTCTCTTGTTCCTCCGGTAAATAAATAGAAGGCATATCATGGTTTTCTCGTGCCATTTTTTCATCACTACCCAAAGCTACAAGTACTATATCTGCCCCTTTTACCACTTGCGCTATAGAATCCGCAGAGGTTCCCATTCCGTTCAGATAAGTGACTTTCCCTTTTTTACCTATCAGCTCCTTCACTCCTTTCAAAAGGCTAACCGAATAAGGAGGCTGTCCGCTATATCCCCCCAAATAATTGTAATCGGCAAACGGTCCTACTACGGCTACAGATTTAATCTTTTCTTTATTTAAAGGTAACAAAGCATCGTTTTTCAATAGCACGACCGACTTAACAGCAGCCTCATAAGCAAGTTCTGCAAATTTCTTTCCTGCCAATAGTTTCTTATCATAATGATTATATGGGACAAGTTCCATCGGATCAAACTCTCCCAACTTAAACCGTGCCGTTAATACTCTTGTCAAAGCCCGGTCAATAGCAGCTTCTGAAATTAATCCTTGTTCTACCGCTTGAACAAGTTTTTCCTTATAAGTAGTACCACATTCCAGATCACAACCACTGTTTACTCCTAAAGCAGCTGCCTCCTCCAGCGAGTTTACCACCCGGTGCTGCCAATTCATCACCCCAATAGCCCCGCAATCAGAAACTACAAATCCATCGAATCCCCATTCTTTTCTCAGCACATCATCGAGTAACCAATGCGAACCGCTGGGTGGTACTCCGTTAAAAGCATTATAAGCTGTCATTACCGATTGTGCGTTTGCCTCTTTCACACAAGCCTCGTAAGCGGGGAAATAATATTCATATAGCTGTTTCGTCGGTATTTGTGAAGAACTGGAGAAACGATTGTTCTCTTCGTTATTGGCCACAAAATGTTTGATTGTTGCGACAGTTTTCAGATAAGTCGGATGATCCCCCTGTAAGCCTTTAACAAAAGCCACTCCAAGTCGCGAAGTCAGATGCGGATCTTCACCATAAGTCTCTTCATTTCTTCCCCAGCGTGGATCACGCGCCATGTTTATAGTAGGCGACCAGTAAGTGAGCCCTTTTCCTATCTCCAGATATTTCAACCGTGCCTCCGTAGAAATAGCAGAAGCCACCCGTTTGACTAACACCGTATCCCAGGTAGAAGCCAGATTAATGGCTTGCGGAAAGACTGTCACTTCACCGGCACGAGCCACTCCGTGAAGACATTCATTCCAATAATTATAAGCAGGAAGATTCAACCGCGGAATGCTATCACTTTCGCTCACCAACTGAGCTACCTTCTCTGCCAATGTCATCTGTTGAATCAACGTCCTTACACGAACCGCGACCGGTTGCGACAAATCTCCGATAATCCTCTCTTTTACACCACGGACTTCCACTTTTCCTCCTGCATTAAAAGCCGGACAATCCTCACACCCTCCATTGTCCTGAGCCCTCAACATTATACCTGTAGAAAGTAGAATCCCTATCATTACTATTTTTGTTTGCATGTCTTTCATATTCTGTCTCCACTGTTTTTAGTTCATACGCTTTTCAATAATGCAAAATTATCGGGATTCCATCAAACCATCCAGTATTATTTTATCCATTCATAATACAATTATTATTTTGATAACCTATGTTGCTCCATAAATCGATTATCTTTGCATCATAGTTAATCTTCAAAAGATCTCAGCATATGATCAATCCTATTTATTCAGCCGATAAAGCAAGATACTCCGGTGGGATGAAGTACCGTCGTTGTGGTAAAAGCGGTATACTGTTACCGGAAGTTTCTCTGGGCCTCTGGCATAATTTTGGTGATGTTGACACATTAGCCAACAGCCTCCGGATGGCTCACTTTGCATTCGACAAAGGTATCACACATTTCGACCTGGCTAATAACTACGGTCCCTCTTACGGCTCAGCCGAAGAAACGTTCGGACTCATCATGAAGAAATCCTTTATGCCCTATCGGGATGAACTATTCATATCCACCAAAGCCGGCCATGATATGTGGGAAGGTCCTTACGGAAACTGGGGCTCCCGGAAATACCTGATGAGCAGTCTCAACCAGAGTTTAAAACGTATGAATCTGGAGTATGTCGATATTTTCTATACCCATCGTTACGACCCCGAAACTCCACTTGAAGAAACTCTTCAGGCGCTCGTCGATATTGTCCGGCAAGGTAAAGCCCTCTACATCGGTATATCCAAATACCCCAAAGAAAAGGCAGAGTTCGCCTACCGATATCTGGAAGAACGAGACGTGCATTGTCTACTCTATCAGGGACGATACAACCTGTTTAACCGTGAACCGGAAGAACAAGGCATTCTGCAACAAGCCAAAGAAAATGGTACGGGCTTTATCGCCTTTTCTCCTCTGGCTCAAGGTCTGCTCACCAACCGGTATCTAAATGGAATTCCGGAGGACTCAAGAATAGCCCGCGGAGGTTTCCTGAAGAAAGAGCAATTGACCGAGCAAGTATTCAATAAAATCAAAGCATTGAATGAAGTGGCAGGTAGTCGGGGACAGACCTTAGCCGAAATGGCATTGGCCTGGGTCTTGAAAGATGATCTGGTAACCTCTGTTATCGTCGGCGCGAGCTCCGTCAAGCAACTGGAAGACAATCTGAAAGTGACGGAAAACTGTAAGTTCAGTACAGACGAGATTCAACGTATCGGGAACATTCTTCAATGAACTCTTTTTCACCACAGATTAACAGATCACACAGATGTGTAGTATTCAGATTATCATATGGAATTTAGAGTCAATCCACGACCCAACAATCAATATTCCTTGTTTTCGAGCTAAAGTTCACTCCTGCCTTTAGCAGTTGACGGGGATCATTGGCAAACGGAGCGGCATATCCCTTTTCTTCTATCTGTTTCAAAGCCTCTTCCGCACTCCCGTCAAATTTGAAC
>PPYF01458125.1_pt1 | contig 28770 bp, 30 predicted proteins | sample 1559871 | NCBI WGS metagenome assembly PPYF01 (sample SAMN08240021, study PRJNA423297) | Human gut metagenome, whole genome shotgun sequencing project.
TCGTCTTGGTCAATTGCGTCTAACAATTCACCAGTCAAATGCACTTCTTGCCCAGGAAAAACCGTCAACGGAATTCCCGAGTACGCAGAAGACATGGTCTTTGAGCTAATTGCCCGAGGCATCACTCCGGTGCTGGCCCATCCTGAACGAAATCACGGATTTCAAAAGAATCCGGATCGGTTATATAATTTCATCGAAATGGGTTGCTTATCGCAACTGACCAGCAGCAGCTACCTGGGCGTGTTTGGCAATCACGTCGAAGAGCTGACGCAACGCTTCATTGATGCTAACTTAGGTTTTATCTTTGCGTCCGACGCTCATAATTTTAAGGGGCGGCGGTTCTTAATGCGGGACGCATTTAATAAGTTAACGAAGAAAACTACTGAAAGAAAGGCAACAAGTTTTAACTACAACGCAAAGGCAATCGTAAATGGGGACTCGATTGCTACGGACGATATCCTGCACGTATCGGAAGTTAAAAAAAGAAAGAAAAAGAGGTTCTGGTTGTTCTAAAATGGAGATTAAAATGACAGAAAATAAAAAAATTGTGATTGATGAGCAATATCAAAATCGACGTTTTATTTATCATTTTTTTAAGCGAGCAATAGACATCATTGCAAGTGGTGCAGGTTTAATTTTGTTATCCCCATTATTTTTAATAATTAGCCTAGCAATTAAGGCCGAAGATCGGGGACCAATTTTTTATTCACAAATAAGATTGGGAAAAGGTCAACGGCCTTTTAAAATGTATAAATTTAGATCAATGATCGTCGATGCTGATAAAAAGCTTGAAGATTTACTTGAAAAAAAATGAGGTCGATGGGGCCATGTTCAAGATGAAACACGATCCCCGAATTACTAGGGTGGGGAGGTTCACACGCAAACACAGTTTAGATGAACTCCCCCAATTGTGGAATGTATTGGTTGGCGATATGACCTTAGTTGGACCACGTCCGCCGCTAGAACGGGAAGTTGCGGAATATTCAGAGTACGATCGTCAACGATTAGCCGTAAAACCTGGTTGTACAGGATTATGGCAAGTTAGCGGTCGAAATGACGTGGATTTTGATGGGATGGTGGAACTGGATCTGAATTATATTGAAAATAGTGGAATTCTATTTGATATTAGCATTTTATTCAGAACAGTTGCGATAATTTTTAAGCCAAATGGAGCATATTAAATAAGGGGAGAATAAGATAGTGGAAACACAAAATGTATTTATTGTGGGAGCAAAAGGAATACCAGCTAAGTATGGAGGATATGAATCTTTCGTCGAGCAATTAACGAAAAGAAAAATCAGCGATAATATTCATTACTTTGTAGCATGTCGTAAAGACTTATCAGATAATAAAAGCGATACTTTTGTGTACAATAATGCGACATGTTTTAACGTTAGTGTTCCAAATGTCGGTCCTGCTCGAGCTATCTTATATGATCTAAAAGCTTTGAATTGGTCCATTAAGTACATAAAAGAAAATAACGTAAGCCATCCTATTGTTTACGTTTTAGCTTGCAGAATAGGTCCTTTTATAAGCAAGTACAAGAAGCAACTTAAGCAACTTGGTGGAAAGCTTTACGTTAATCCCGATGGCCACGAATGGCTTAGGGCAAAGTGGAGTAAACCAGTTAGAGAATACTGGAAGACTTCTGAAAAATTAATGGTCAAACATGCAGATTTATTAATTTGTGATAGTAGGAATATTGAAAAGTATATCCAGAGCGAATATTCGAAGTATAAACCTAACACAATATACATTTCGTACGGTTCAGACGTAAAAAAATCTGCTCTAGATATAGACGAAGATATTGTGAAAAACTGGTATAGTAAATTTAACATTACCCTAGGTGAATATTATTTAATTGTTGGTCGATTTGTCCCAGAAAATAATTACGAAACTATGATTCGTGAATTTATGAAATCTAATAGCAAAAAAGATCTAGTAATAATCTCTAATGTTGAGAAAAATAAATTCTACTCTGATTTACGTAAAGCGACTAATTTTGAGTCTGACTCTCGAATTAAATTTGTTGGGACAGTTTATAATTCTGAATTATTAAAATTCATCAGAGAGCACGCATATGCGTATTTGCACGGCCATGAAGTTGGTGGAACAAATCCGTCTTTATTAGAAGCTCTGGGAAGTACAAAAGTAAACTTGCTGTTAAATGTTGGCTTTAATAAAGAAGTAGGAATGGATAGTTCATTATATTGGAACAAAGAAAAAGGTAATTTAGCTGAATTAATTAATAGAACGGATAAATTAAATAAAGTTCAAATAGAGGAACTAAATGATAAATCGAGTAATGTTATTTTCGATAGATACGACTGGACTTTAATAATTAACGAATATGAAGAAAGATTTTTGAAAGAGTTTTAATGATATGGATAGAGAATTACAAGAAATTCACAGAGTAGATTTGTTGATGCTAAAGGAAATTATTAAAATTTTTGATAAACATGATTTGAAATATTTTTTAATAGGTGGTTCTCTACTAGGAGCTATTCGGCATAATGGATTTATTCCATGGGATGATGATCTCGATATTGGCGTGCCAAGAGAGTCATATGATATTTTTGTAAATAAGTATTTTAAAGAGTTACCCAAAAGATATAGGTTACAGAACTTTAATACTGAAGAAGGATCCAAGTATTATATTAGTCGAGTTCAGGATTTAAGCATGCAAGTTAAGGAAAGAAGAGGGGCAGACTTAAGTACTGAGTACGCGTCTGTTGATTTATTTCCCATTGACGGAACTCCTAATGGTAAGATAGGAAGAAAATTCTTTGTGAATAGAATTATGTTTTGGAGAATGGCTGCTTCATTTTCACAAAGTAAGAATATCGATTTGCATAGAAAAAGAAATGCCTTAGAAAGGGTATTGGTTTTTATTGCTCGCACATTGCCTTTTGATAAAGTTCTAAGTACTCGTAAAATCTATAATAAAATAGATAATTTATTAAGAAAGTATCCAATGGATAAGAGCCAAATGGTTGGTTCACTTATGGGAGCGTACAGAGAAAAAGAATTATTTAGTTCTGAATATGTAAAAAAATTAGTGAAAGTTAATTTTGAAGATATAAAAGTGTATGCTCCATATAAATGGGATGGATATTTAAAACACATGTATGGTAATTATATGGAAATTCCAGATAAAGATGATATAGAAAGGAAAAGACACTTTGAGATTGTTCAAAAAAATAAAAAAGATTTTTAAAGAACAGGGTGGCTGGCTTTTAGTAAAACAATATAAAAAACTCCATGTATTATTATACGCAGTAGCAATTCTGCCATTTTTTATTTTTAGCAAAAAAGGCCTAGAAATTTATCGAGAGGCTGTTGATAGAAAAAAATTCAAAAGTGTAAAAAAAAATTTCTTGAACAAGCAAGTCGAAAATGGATTGAGTCCAGATAACTTTTCAAAGAAAAAGATAATCGAATGCAATATGCCAATATGGATGATGTGGTATCAAGGATTTGATAATGCGCCAACAATTGTGAAAAACAATTTAACAATTTTAAGGAAAATTGTAGGGCCTGAACGGGTAATTACAATTACAGAAGACAACATTAATGACTATGTAACCATGCCTAAATTTATTTTAGAAAAGTACAATAAAGGGGTGATTAGTAAAACACACCTTTCAGATCTTATTAGGTTGGAGTTACTTGCAAGATATGGCGGTATTTGGATTGATTCTACTGTAATGATGACCAGTGATAAGCTACCAAAATATTTAGAAGAGAGTGACTTTTTTGTACCACAAATTTTAAAACCGGGTTTAGATGGAAAAACTACTTTTGTTTCTAATTGGTTAATCGCAAGTAAGGCTAGTAATAAAATAACTATCCGTCTGTTAAGCTTGTTATATACATATTGGAAAAATAATGATTTTTTAGTAGATTATTTCATCTTTCATAAATTGTTACAAGTGGTCTTTTTAGAAAACGAAGAAAGCTATAGAAAAATGGTTCCCGTGGGAAATTCACAAATGCATTCGATTCTAATTTCTGTATTGAGAGGTAAATTAGATGATAAAGAAATAATAAAGCAAATGCACTTAGCAGATTTTCAAAAATTAAGTAATAAGTTAAATCCGGCGCAAAAGGAAAAGATTGAAAAAATACAGATATTTAGGATGGATGAATTGAAAGATGAACATCAATAATATTTCCAGGAAAGATAAAGTCAATATTCTATTATTTAAATTACTGTTAATTGTACAGTATGGGTTCTTTTTGTTAGTTCCTATACCACAAGTATCTAGAGGGTTAGCTTATACGCCATGGGCTTCTTTACTGCTTATTTTAATTATGTGGATTAACTCTTTAGGTAAAACTGATGAGTTAGGCATATTAGTGTATTTTTTTATATTGATTAATTTGGTTAGCTTTGTTTACATTTTTCTTCACTATAAGTATTTAGATAGTACGGCTTATACTGGACTAGGTTATGCACTTTTAACTTTAATATATTTTCCGCTCAAAAGAATTTCAGGAAAGTTTGATATTAAACATATAATAATTTTCACAAATATCTTAGCTATATTAATTATATTAGTGCAAGTAGTGTATTTTAATGTTTTTGGTAGTACGTTGATTAGCTCTTTTGATCCGACTAAATTGCAGATTAGAAATGGATTAAGAATAACTTATTATGATTACTTAGTGCTTACAAATGTGGCCATTTCGGTCGGCATTCTTTTCAAAAAAAGAAATCTGTTAAACACTGTAAATTTAGTATTATCATTCTTATACATTTTTTATGTATCTCAAACAAGATATATTGAGGCTGTTGCTTTAATTATTACTGGAGTAGTTGGTATTGTTTATGTATGGAAATACTTAAAAAGAGGATATGTTACTTTTATATCCATAGCCATAATCTTTGTTATACTTCCTACTTTGCTTATAGCAATACGAAAAATATATACTGCCCTTTTGCAACCTATTATTGATGGGACTTACCTCAACATAGGCAGCTACTTTGCAAGGTTAGGGGAAATTGATTTTTATAGTAATGTTTTGAAAAACAATTTTTTGTTCGGTTTGGGTAATTTTTCTACAGATATTAATTCCCCAATTTGGACAACAATTCATGGTCCAGAAGGCTTTTTTTATACACAAGATCTAGGTTTGTTCGGTGATATAGTAAGATTAGGTATCCCTATGCTTTTGCTTTTTATAATACTCGTATTTGTCTTAAATAAGAAAGACTATAAGTATTTTGGTAATTTACCTTTAAAACTAATAATTTATTCATCTATTGGATCTATTTCAATATTTGGCAATGGATTCATAGTAGGATTAATACTTTCACTGATTTTAGTTAATAGAGAGCCAAGGAGAAATTATGTAAATGTTAATTAATGTAATAATTCCTGCATACAATTCAGAAAATACGATAGAAAGAGCAATTAATTCTGTACTTAAGTTGAAAACAAAAGTTAATATTAGAGTGTTAGTAGTGGATGATGGCTCCACCGATAAGACTTATTCAATAGCTGAAGGCTATGGAAAGCAGATTACTTTATTAAGAAATCATGGTAAGGGAGTTTCTAGTGCTCGGAATACTGGTCTTGAATTTATAATAAGTGAAGATTTGAAAGAAAGTTGGGTTACCTTTTTAGATGCTGACGATTTATTAATAGAAGACGCATTTATAGAATTTGCGACTGGCAAGTATACTTCCTTCGATTATATTGGTTTTTGCTTTAGTAAAGGGGAGTACTTTCATAATAAAAGTGTCTCTCCTGAAGAAGCAAGTTTCTACGCTATTAAATCACTAAAAAATAGTAGTTATAATTTTAATAGCCCTTGGGGTAGAATTATTAATTTGAACTTTATAAAGAAGCATAATATAAGATTTGAAGAAAGCCTTAAATATAAAGAAGACATGTTGTTCAATATACAATGCTTTAAGAATAATCCTAAGATTTTTATTATAAATGATATTGGATATAAACATATTAATAATTCTGAGTCAGTTGTAAATAATTTTATTCCGTCTGCATTAAATGATGAAAGATACATATTTAATGAAATAAAAAAAATATTTAGTGGAAGAAACAAGTTAGACAAAATAGAAAAAATGGTTGGTGCTATTAAACTAACATTTGTCTATGTTTTTCCTAAAAATATGAATCAAAAATTATTAAGCGGTAGTAAGAATAGATTTAGAGAAGTTAAGGACTTTTTAGGTGATGTGACATTAGTTTTAGCACTTAAAGAATTAGATAAAATTGATTTCATTATCATAACTTTATATAAATTAGGTTTATACAGAACTATGAAGTTACTGTTTAGATTGAAAGGAAGATTATAGTTGAGAACATCTGTTGTAATGGCTACGTATAACGGAGCCGAATTTATTTCAGAACAGTTAGAAAGTATTCGAATACAAACAATGCCAGTGGATGAGGTCCTTATACGCGATGACGGTTCTAGTGATGAAACAGAAAGTATTGTCAAAGAATTTATAAATAAATACAATCTAAGTAACTGGAAAATTACAAAAAACAAGATTAATTTAGGATGGCGAGAAAATTTTAGTCAATTACTCAACGAAGCTAAGGGTGAAATAATTTTCTTAAGTGACCAAGATGATATATGGGAAAAGACAAAAATAGAAAAAATGACTCGTTTAATGTTACTAAATGAAAAAATAGATGTTTTAGTATCTGATTACGACCAAAAATTAAACGAAAATAGAAATGATTTAGAAAGAGATACTATAGATGAAATTAGAATTGATGGCGAGCTTTACAAGGTAAACCAAAAATGGAAGAATTATAAAATACTTCGTCCAGGCTGGACATATGCTGTTAGAGGTAAATTTATAAGCCAGTGTTACAATGATTTAAAAAAAGGGTTGACCGATAAGGGACACGACGCTCTTCTTTGGAGAGGTGCATTAAGTAAAGATACTTTGTATCATTGTAAAGTGGTTACTGGAACATGGAGAATGCATGAAAGTAGTGCCATTTCTAGCGAAACTAAAAAAGGAATAAAAACTAAAGAAGTTTTAAAGTATATTAATAGTGAATTAAAAGTATTGAATAGACTAGTTAAGTTAACTGAAACGGAATCTTATAAAAGAAAATTGCAGACAAAGATAAAAGAATTTGAAGCACGAAGAGACTTCTTGACTAGAAAAAACTTTCTTTTAGGAGGCGTTTATTTATTCAGGTATAGATCTATAAGAAAAATTGCTGGGGATACGTTGAGAGTTTTAAACTGGAAGGAGTAAGAGGAAGATGAAAGGTATAATTTTAGCTGGGGGTTCTGGAACACGCTTGTATCCGATAACTAAAGCAACAAGTAAGCAGTTAGTGCCGATTTACGATAAACCGATGATTTATTATCCACTATCAGTGCTAATGCTTGCTGGAATTAAGGATATTCTATTAATATCTACACCGGATTTTATCGATCAATTTAAGGATTTATTTGCTGATGGTTCACAACTTGGAATCAATATCCAATATAAGATTCAAGAACAACCTAACGGATTAGCGGAAGCATTTATTTTAGGCGAAGACTTTATTGGCGATGATTCCGTTGCTTTGGTTTTAGGCGATAATATTTTTTATGGAGCTGGACTTTCAAAGCTTTTACAAGAAGCAAGTGAAAAGAAGTCTGGAGCAACAGTTTTCGGGTATCAAGTTAAAGATCCAGAACGTTTTGGGGTTGTTGATTTTGATGCCGATGGTCACGCAGTTTCCATTGTTGAAAAGCCAAAACATCCAAAAAGCAATTTTGCTGTAACTGGCTTATATTTCTACGATAATGATGTGGTTGAAATTGCTAAGCAAATAAAACCTTCTGATCGTGGAGAACTAGAAATTTCAGATATTAATGATACATATTTGAAAAGGGGAAACTTAGATGTGCAAGTTATGGGACGAGGCTACGCATGGCTAGACACGGGAACTCATGACTCATTGTTGGAAGCATCAAGTTTCATTGCCACAATTCAAAAACAACAAAACTTAAAGGTCGCGTGTCTTGAAGAGATAGCTTATCGAATGGGATATATCGGTCGGGAGCAAGTATTTAAGTTAGCGCAACCCTTAAAGAAAAATGACTATGGTAAGTATTTATTAAGATTGATTGAGGGGTAAGGAATAAGTTATGGGAAAATTAAAAGTAACAACAACAAAGCTACAAGATGTAAAGATTATCGAGCCAGCTGTTTTCGGCGATCACCGCGGTTTCTTTACTGAAACATATTCAGACCGTGATTTTAAGGAGGCTGGAATTGATTTTGAATTTGTTCAAGACAATCAATCGCTTTCTGCACAAGCAGGTGTTTTACGTGGATTACATTTTCAACGTGGGAAGGCAGCTCAAACTAAATTAATTCGGGTTGTTACCGGAGCGGTTCTTGACGTAATTGTTGATGTGCGGAAGGGTTCCCCTACATACAAACAATGGGAAGGTTACATTATTTCAGAAAGCAATCATCGTCAGCTATTAGTTCCAAAAGGCTTCGCGCATGGCTTTGTTACCCTTACTGACAACGTAAACTTTTTATACAAATGCGATAATTACTACAATGCTGAAGCAGATGGTGGGATTTCCTTCAAGGATCCAGAGTTAGGTATTAACTGGCCAATTGATTTTGACATGGCAATTACTTCTGAAAAAGATGCAGCTCAACCAACATTTGCAGAATTTGAAAAAGATAATCCTTTTGTTTACGGTGAAATTTAAGGAGTGCTGAGAATGAAGAATATTATTGTTACCGGTGGTGCTGGGTTCATCGGTTCTAACTTTGTCCATTATGTAGTCGAAAATCATCCGGAAGTGCACGTTACTGTACTAGATAAGTTGACGTATGCTGGGAACCGCGCTAACTTAGCGGGATTACCAGAAGATCGTGTTGAATTAGTGGTGGGGGATATTGCGGACGCAGAACTGGTCGATAAACTAGTTAAAGATGCGGACGCGGTTGTTCATTACGCTGCTGAAAGCCACAATGATAACTCATTAATTGATCCTAGTCCATTCATCCAAACAAATATCGTTGGTACTTATACCTTGATAGAAGCTTGTCGGAAATATGGAGTTCGTTTCCACCATGTTTCTACAGACGAAGTTTATGGAGATTTACCATTGCGTGAGGATCTCCCAGGACATGGTGAAGGTGAAGGGGAAAAGTTTACTCCAGAATCTAGATACAAACCAAGTAGCCCTTATTCTTCATCAAAAGCCAGCTCTGACCTATTAGTTAGAGCTTGGGTAAGATCTTTTGGGTTGAAAGCAACAATTTCCAATTGCTCTAATAACTATGGTCCTTATCAACATATTGAAAAATTTATTCCTCGCCAGATCACTAATATTTTGAGTGGTATTAAGCCTAAATTGTATGGTACAGGAAAAAATGTGCGTGATTGGATTCATACTAATGATCATTCTCGGGCAGTTTGGACAATTTTAACAAAAGGTAAAATTGGCGAGACTTACCTAATTGGTGCAGATGGCGAAAAGAATAATAAAGAAGTACTTGAGTTAATTCTACAAGAAATGGGACAACCAAAAGATGCATACGAACAAGTTAAAGATCGTCCAGGGCATGACTTAAGGTATGCAATCGATTCAACCAAGTTACGTGAAGAATTAGGTTGGAAACCTAAATATACGAATTTCGAAGATGGATTGCGGCACACAATTGAATGGTATAAGAACCACGAAGATTGGTGGAAAGATGAGAAAGCAGCTGTGGAAAAGAAATATGCTGCTAACGGACAATAATAAACTTAAATCAATATAGTAGGCGTATGCCTACTTTTTTTGGAGGTTAACATGGAAAATTTAGTAATTGGTGCAAATGGACAGCTAGGTACGGAGTTAAGAAATTTATTCGACGAAAAGGACATTAAATACACAGCTACAGATGCTAAAGAATTAGATATTACCAATCGTGACGTTGTAATGAACTATTTTGAAGAAAATACTCCAAAATACGTATTTCATTGTGCAGCGTTTACTGCAGTAGATGCTGCTGAAGAAGAACCTGGAAAATCAATTAATCAAAAAGTTAATGTTGACGGAACCAAGAATGTAGCAGAAGCTGCCGAAAAGGTTGGAGCAACTTTAATTTATATTAGTACAGATTATGTTTTTGATGGTAATAATGGTGGAATGTATACGGAAGATGATCAACCAAATCCAAAAAACGAATACGGTCGTACTAAGTATGAGGGGGAAAAAATAGTTGCTGAAACAATGAGTAAATACTATATTATTCGGACCTCTTGGGTATTTGGACAATATGGCAAAAACTTTGTATTCACGATGTTAAATTTGGCTAAGACGCATGACAAGCTTACCGTAGTTAACGATCAGGTTGGACGTCCAACCTGGACAAGAACCCTAGCAGAGTTTATGCTATATGCAGTTCAAAATAACATTGCGTATGGACTCTATCAATTATCTAACGATGGTGAATGTTCGTGGTTTGAATTTGCAAAAGAAATTTTAAAAGATACTGAAGTAGAAGTATCACCAGTAACATCGGAAGAATACCCTCAAAAGGCTTACCGACCAAAGCATTCAGTTATGGATTTAAGTAAAACTAAGGGTACTGGTTTTAAAGTTATCGATTGGAAAGAGGCACTTTCTAAGTTTTTGGAAAACGTGGATTAGTGAGGATTGATTAAATGAAAGTTGTTAAGAACTATTTGTACAACGCCTTCTACCAAATATTTGTTCTTTTAGTTCCTTTGGTTACTACACCATACCTCTCAAGAGCTTTAGGACCCCAAGGCGTGGGGATTAATTCATATACTAATTCAATTATTCAATATTTTATTCTCGCTGGTAGTATCGGGATAGGGATGTATGGCAATCGACAAATAGCTTTTGTTAGGGATAATAAAGAGGAATTAACAAAAACTTTTTATGAAATATTTTTCCTAAGGATTATTACAATAGCGATTGCGTATGTATTTTTTATTGTTTTCTTGTTGCTGACTAAAGAATACAGGTTATATTATATAGCGCAATCGATTTCTATTATTGCAGCAGCTTTTGATATATCGTGGTTCTTTATGGGTGTCGAAAATTTTGCTGTAACCATATTTAGAAATTTAGTTATAAAAATTCTTTCTTTAATATGTATATTTACTTTTGTTAAGTCATTTGATGATTTGTTCATTTATATAGCCATTCTTTCTCTGTCACTCCTTCTTGGAAATTTGACTCTGTTTCCAAGTTTGAAGAGATATATAGGTAAGGTGAATTGGAAGAAATTAAATGTGTTAAAACATTTATTGCCATCAATTTCCTTATTCATACCACAAATTGCAATTCAGATCTATTTAGTTGTTAATAAGACAATGCTAGGATCTCTTGATTCGGTGGTTGCTGCTGGATATTTTGATCAATCTGATAAAGTAATAAGATTAGTATTGGCAATTGTGACCGCTACAGGTACTGTGATGTTGCCCCATGTTGCTAACGCGTACATGCGAGGAGATGTGGAGAAAACAAAAGAATCTCTGTATAGTAGTTTTTCGTTTGTCTCTGCATTATCAGTACCGATGATGTTTGGTATGATAGCAGTTACGAGAAAATTTGTTCCTTTATTTTTCTCGAATAAATTTATTGCTATTATCCCTCTTATGCAAGTAGAGTCTATTGTTATATTAATAATTGCATGGGGAAGTGCTATTGGAGTTCAGTATTTACTACCTACACAACAAAATAAGAGCTATACAATTTCTGTAGTATTAGGTGCGATAGTAAACATTATAGTAAATGTTCCATTAATTCTATGGTTGGGTGCCTTTGGTGCAAGTATTGCTACAGTTTGTTCAGAAATGACAGTAAGCGGGTATCAATTATTTTGTGTTAGAAAACAAATTAGTTATAAAAGATTATTTCATGACTTTGGAAAATATATGTCTGCAGGATTTTTAATGTTCGTGATAGTGTGCTTTATGGACGGTAAGCTAGGTTACTCTTGGGCAACGCTAGTTATGGAAGTTACTGTAGGGGCTATTGCTTATTTAATATTGTTATACATTTTAAGAGCAGATATTTTGAGAGAAGCAAAAAAAATCTTGAAAATGCGTTAATATTTTTAATGTGAAGTTTTTTATCCAGGGAGATTGATGAGAACTAAAAAGAAAATCAATTCTGCGATTTGAATTGGTTTTTTTCTTACTAGTATTATAGCGCTATATAAAGCGAATTTAGTCTCTTCGTCAACTGTTGTTGGTGAATTAAATTTTGAAAGTTCTAATCACTTGGTGATTAGGGATTTTTTAGTATGTATGCGGAAAACGTAAAGTACTCTAATCCTAAACTTAAAAAAATTTCGGTAGCCAAAACCAGCTCTTTTAATAGCTTTGATTTTATTATTTAATCCTTCTAAAGGTCCATTTGAGTGTTGTGTAATGAAGGTATTATGGATTTCATCATGATGAGTTTGAAGCATTTTAAGCGTACTAAGCATTTCTTCAGAACAACCTTCGGTGTTCCAAAAGGCGGCATTGTAATTGTTCCAATCTTTGTGTTTAAGTGCAGCTTGAAGTTTATTTAAGACATCGTAAGTTTGCTTGAGGGCGGGATCAAGATTTAATAGCCGATCTACAATATCTTTGGCGGTGATCCAGTAAGGGAAATAAGTCCATTTATGAAATTCTTCAAAATCTAACTGTTCATGAGGCACTAGCAATAATTTCCAATAGCGTTTAAGTGCTTTAAATTCACGGAAAATGGGGCAAATTTTTTCATTATGCGAACTCTAGTCTTATTAAACGCCCGATTAAGGGCGTTGACGATATGGAACTTATCTATGACGACAATCGCATTTGGAAAGATGGTTCTCGTCAACTTTGGGTATGTATAGTTCATATCTGTGACAATGACTTTGACATTTTCCCTGGCCGCTAGATCATAACGTTTAAAGTGTTTTTCTAGCCGTTGGATAGTCCGAAACGGAAGAATATCAATTAATTTATAAGTTTTGGCGTCCATGAATTCGAAGCTCATGGCATCAGTAGCGGTTTTAGTACTTTTGATTTCATCCATCAAGATTACTTCTGGAAGCCAGTGAAAGTTTGGCTTAAAATCGCGTTCAGCTCGTAATAGTTGACGTCCAACAAAGGAGTCGGATGTCGAAAGCTCATTAGCAATATGTTTTAAGGACACTGGTTCAGCAAGTTTTTCTAGGCAAGCTTTACGGGTTGGATTAGAAATTGTGCAATGCTTGGGAACTAGATTGGTTTGCGCCAGAAAATTAGTTTGGCATTCTTTACAGCGAAAGTATCTGCGCTTTAACTTCAAGACGGTATCATTTCCAAGAGCTTTAGCAAAGCGAACGGTGGTCAACCGCCACCCATACCTAATAATCTGTCCATTATTCATAATGCCACATTTGGGACAAGCCATCGGCTTGTAGTCTAAAGTGCCTTCCAAGCGAATAACTCCATCACATTTTCGAGCACCATTTTTAATTTTTATATGATTATCATCTATACCTAACAAAAGCTTAGTAGTATCATTACACATAAGGACATTCACTTCTTTCTGAAAATCTTCGTCGTGGTTGATTTTTTCTGAACGGACAGTGAGTGTCCGTTTTTTATATACCTAAGCATACAAAAAATCTGCCATCAGCAATAGATAATTCTATTACCAACAACAGATATTGTAGAGCCCTTTTTTAGAACTAAGTCTGTTTTATATAAAAAGATTATACGTAAATGATTTTCTACTGCCCATCAGATTTCTAAAAAGTCTAATTTATTCAACTTATCAAGGACTTCATTTGCTATCACTTTTCCAATAGGTTTATGATTGTTTTTCCTAGGCGTACCTGAAGGGTCAAGCTTTGTTGGTATTAGGGGGGCTTTTAAATCAATGCTTTCGCTAAATTCGTCAGGAATAAGGTTAAAGGCTGTAACTAATACTCTGTACTCATTTTGAGTAGAGTATAGAGAGTTCTTAATAAGTAAGGCTCTTTTTAAATATTTAGTTACGAATTTTACACCATTTTCTGAGTCTTGAGATTTTTCTACTCCTTTTATGATGTCTGGTTTATTTTCTCTAAATGGTTCATCGCTATATTTCACTTTGTTCCCATATATGGTGTATATAGGAGTGTGATGTTTGCGATCATCTTTTACTACTTCGTTATCATATTCATCTTTTACTATTTTGTTACCAAGATTATATTTATGGTTATATCTATAATAGATATTGTTATTACTTATTAGTGTTTCCATATAGCCGATAAAAGTTTCATAGTTATAAATGACAGCAGGTCTTTTCTCACCATTGTTAGTTTGACATAGTTTTTCTAGAGTTGCTTTTTTTATGGTACCATTTGTATCAAAGTCATCCTCATATAGCAAAGTAAAGCTTGTTATATAAGCTTGGGCTTTATTATCATATTTTTCGATTATTTCTTTATAGCTAATAGTATCATCTTTAAGTTTTATTATTCCTTCATATGGATCTTTAACTTTTTCTCCACCATTTTTTTGGAAATACTCGATGGAAGATAAATGAAAAGCCCCCATTACTGCTTTGCTTAAAAAATCATCTTTATCATCAACAAATTTAAGAAGCCCTACTGGAAGATTAGGTTGCATGATGCATTCCTTCTTTCTTTATATATTGGTTTAATTACACACTATATACTATAACTTTACGGAACAAGTACAATAAGAATTTTACTAAATTGTCTAAAATTTTTATAATGAATAGCTATTGACACTTTCTGTGGAAAGGCTTACACTGACAATATCAAAAGCAATATATTAAAAAAAATATATTGGGAGAGGCTGATAGTCATTGAAAGAGACACAATACCAAAAAAAGGGAATTGCTTTAGTATATTTAGCAAAAAAATTTTTTACTCTAGAAGTTGGAGATCGCATTCCTACAATTGATGAATTGTGCGAGGATACCAACACATCGAGAGGGACAATGCAGGGAGCATTAGAAACTTTAAAAAACGATAATGCCATTCAAACCGTTTCAAAAGGACATTTAGGGACGTATTTAGTCGATTGTAATCAAGATAAACTGATCAACTATTTAGACGATAGGAATATTGTTTGTGCGATGCCTTTGCCGTATACCAAGTATTATGAAGGCCTAAGTACAGGTTTTTATAAATCATTTGAAAATAAAAAGCTTAATTTAAATCTTGCTTACGTTAATGGTTCCGTCAATCGATTGAATGGCTTAGAAAGTAACCGTTATGATTTTATCGTAACCTCTGGTTTAACAGCAGAGTATTTACTTAAGCATAACGATGTTGAAATGATTGCAATGTTTCCTGAACAAACCTATGTTTCGGAACATGTAATTGTACATAAGAAGGGCCAAGATAATTTTTCCTTTGATGGGATGAGTATTGGTGTTGATTCTAACTCAATTGACTATCGTATTTTAACGCATGAAATTGTTAGAAACTATGATGTAAAAATGGTTGAAACTCCATATAACCAAATTGTTCGTCAGATTGAAAATGGGTCTATCGATGCAGCAATTTGGAACAAAGATGAAGTCAAAGAGAAAAATTACCCAGTATCATATGATTCAATTAACAGTGACTTAGTAAAGAAGTCTTCTTGTGCAGCGCTTCTTTGTAAGAAAGGAAATAATTTTATTAAGGAAATTATTCAAGAGTATGCGGATGTTGAAAAAATAATTAAAGTACAAAAATCAGTGATTTCGGGTGAAACCTTGCCGGAATATTAAGGAGGTGATGAAGATGAAGGCTATGACAGAAGAAAAGCTAAATACTTTAAAAAAGGTAGGAAAATTAAATGAAAGGTCTTATGACTTTTTAAAGAAAGTGGACAAATTCTTTGTAGAAAAGTATCTAAGTAGTAATAACGAAATGTTGCTCATTCATTTATCGGTTGCGATTAACCGATCGCTCAATAATGAAAGCGTTGACAAAATGCCTCGAGAAATGTGGCAACAAATTTCGGAAAAAGCAGAATACGGTCAAGCATTAGATGCCTGGAATACTTTAAAACAAAAAGCACCTGTAATATTTAACGAAAATGAGACGCAATATATTTTACTACACATTCTTAACATAATACGCGGGAGGAATTAACATGGTTAAAATAGTAATTGGTGGCCAAATGGGAAAAGAAGAAATAAAAAAGGACCTGCTCGAGCTAATAGGAGACGAAGAGGTAGATATTGAAATTAAGAATGATTTAGATGCAGCAATGACCATTCAAAATGGAGAAGCAGATTACTATATCGGTGCTTGTGAGACTGGTGCGGGAGGGGCGTTAGCAATGGCAACTGCCTTACTTGGTTCAACTAAAACTGTTACCATTGCTTCCCCGTCGAAAATGCTTTCTGAAGAACAAATTGCTGATGAAATTAAAAATAAGGGGAAAGTAGCATTTGGTTTTACCATTAATACTAAGGATGAAGTATTACCCAAGTTGGCGAAATATTTAGTGGCGAATTAAGCAATTATTTTTTTGATTCAATATACACTATACTGTATATTGAAAAATGATAAAGGAGATAACTAAGATGAATATTACCACACTCATTAACTACATATTAATTGGAGCAGTTGGTGGCGTTGGAGCGATTTTGGCTAACCGTGGGATTGCGGTCTTCAATGATGGCCTGAGACCGATCATGCCAGAGTACATTGAAGGAAAGATTACTCGTAAAGAGTTGGCTGCAACAAGTTTTGCAGTGAGTTTTGGCTTAATAATTGGGTTTGGAATTCCAGTTTCAATAGGATCCACTATTTTAGTAGCACATAGTATTTTACTTGCATCTGATGTGATCGGAACTTGGACGCCAGATAGTAAGTGGGGGTCGACCATAGCTGGAGTAATCGGGGCAATTTATGGTGTTGGCTTATTATTTGGGCTCTCTTCAATCGTAGCCTTTTTTAAGATGTTGCCATTCAATTTTTTGCCAGCGCTTTCACTGATGAGCGGACCAATTTTGCTTGCTTTCTGTGCGTTTCCAGCTTTAGCAGTAGCAAGACAGCATGATCCTAAAAAAGGTTTTATTACTTTTGGCTTAACATTTTTAGCATATTTGATCGCAACTAAGTTTGGTACTTTCAAAATCGGAGAGTTTTCAATAACCTTAAACGCAATTGGGATGGCATTGTTAGTAGCCATGATTTGTATGGTCTACTTTGCTGCTCAAATTAAAGGTGAAGGTAATTCTAATGCAAGTTTGGTTAATGTGTTTTCTAAGCGAGTAGGTCGTATCAAAGGAAATTGGATTTGGTTATCACTCATGGGAGGATTAATCACTGCGGCTTCTAGCATGTTAATTATTGCAGTCGACATCTTGCCACAACAATTATTAGTAAAAAATCAGGTTATGGAAGCAGCAATCGCAACTCTCGCACGGGCAGTTGGCTTTATTCCGCTAGTATTTTCGACAGCTATTGTAACTGGAGTTTACGGCATGGCTGGAACAACGGTTATTTTTGTGATTGGTTTGTTATTAAAAGGACAGCCAATCTTAGCCTTTGTAGCAGGATTTATTTGGATGTGGATTGAAGTCCAATTATTGTCTGCCACAGCTAAGGGCTTAGACAAGTTTCCGGGACTACGAGATATGGGAGAACATATTAGAACTTCACTCCAAGATACTATTGCTATTGCTTTATTAATCGGTGCAGCAATTGCGTGTGACAAGATGGCTCCAAGTATTGGTTTCTTTTGGGTAATTGGATTCTGGCTTTTGAATAAAAAAGCTAAGAAACCTTTAGTAGATATGGCTGTAGGGCCTATTGCAACAATTGCATTTGGGATTTTATTGAATATTTTGAGATTAATAATGTTGTTTTAATTAATTTAATGATAAAGAAGGGGATTTGAATGTTAGTACCAGGGATGGTTTATTCGCATGAACATGTTCCAGTTGATTTGTCGGAGGTAAAACATAACGAAGATTGTCATCTTGATTCTCAGGAGCTAGTTATCCAAGAATTTAGAGATTTATATAGTAAAGGCATTCGTAACGTTATTAGCATGTCCAATAGAGGAATGGGTAGAAATATTCCATACGCAGAAAAAGTAGCAGACGAATCAGGAATTAATATCGTACAGTCAACAGGTTTTTATCAAGATGCATTTCTTCCGGTAGAGGTTTTCAGATTGTCAGTTAATCAGTTAGCAACAGGTATGATTAAAGATATTGAAGTTGGAATTAAAGGTACTAATGTTAAAGCTGGTGTGATTGGCGAAATTGCTACTACCAAAGGTAAATGGACATTAGGTGAAGAAAAAGTTTTTGAAGCAGCCCTTATAGCCCAAAAAGAAACGGGCTGTCCAATTAGTACGCACACTTCAATGGGAACGTTAGGACACGAGCAAGTTAATTATTTTGTACGTAATCATGCCGACTTAAGCAAAATTGTTATTGGACATGTTGATTTATCAGGTAATGCAAATTATGTAATTGATATGTTAAAGACTGGCATCAATGTGGAATTTGATACAATCGGCAAAAATAATTATTTAGAAGACTCTATTCGAGCCAAAATGCTAAAAAAAATTGAGCAGGCCGGATTTACTGATCAAATAGTATTATCGATGGATATTACTAGAAAGTCACATTTAAAAGCAAACGGAGGAAATGGATACGCATATCTCCTAGATAAGTTCGTCCCTACTTTGCTTGATACCGGAGTATCAGAAAACTTCATTCATAAGATGTTGAATGAAAATCCACAAAGAATCTATGGTGATTTCAATGCCTAAATTTAAAACTTATCCACTTGAAAGTATCTCTGTTGAAGAGGCTTTGAAAAAACAATTTAAATTAGTAGATACAATTACACGATTTTTCAAAGGGAATGAATTGTTAAATAGGGGAGACTTAGGAGTAGTTCCAAGCTTAAACCAACCTAAGTATACAAAAAAAGTTGAAAATGTTCTTGCTAATTATTTTGGTACAGAGGCAGCCATGTTAGTTAGAGGATCTGGGACTGCCGCTATTAGGTTAGCACTACATGCCACTTTAAAATCGGGAGATACTGTCTTAGTTCATAAGGCACCAATTTATCCAACAACCAAGGTATCAATTGAAAGTATGGGAATTAAAACAGCCGTTGCGGATTATAACAATATTGAGGATGAAAATTTACCAGAACATATTTCAGCTATTTTAATTCAATATACGCGACAAAAGCCGGACGATTCGTATTCAATGGAGCATGTTATTTCATATTTAACCAAAAAATATCCTAATGTTCCAATAATTACGGATGATAATTATGCAGTGATGAAGGTTAAAAATATTGGAGTGGAACTAGGAGCAAGCTTAAGTTGTTTTTCAACTTTTAAATTATTAGGTCCAGAAGGAATTGGTTGCATTGTCGGAAAGAGAAAATATTTAGAGTTATTAAGAAAAGAAAATTATTCTGGTGGTCTACAGGTTCAAGGACATGAGGCTTTAGACGTATTACGTGGATTGACATACGCTCCGGTAGCTTTAGCTAATCAAGCTGTAGTAGTAAATGAGCTGATTAGGAGACTTAATAACAAAGAAGTGTCTGGTGTGAAGCAGGCTTATGTGGCTAACGCGCAGTCTAAAGTATTACTAGTAGAATTCAAAAAGCCAATCGCTCAAGAAGTTTTGAAATATACAAATGGATTGGGGGCTGCGCCTAATCCAGTAGGTGCAGAGTCTAAATATGAAATAGTACCAATGTTTTACCGAGTTTCAGGGACATTCAAAGAATATGATCCCGAGTTATTAAAAACAACTATTCGAATCAACCCTTATAGATGTGGAGCAGATACAATAATACGTATTTTGAAAGAAAGTATTGCTAGGGTGGTGGAATAGATGTTTCTTAAACAATTAAAAAAATGGAATCCAGAATTAATTGAATTTGCTTTGGAATTACACAAGTCAGGTCAAATTTTACCAGATACGTACGTAATTGATTTAGATATGGTTCGTAAAAACACAATGGCAATGGTTGCGGAAGCTAAGAAAAATAATGTGGAACTTTTATACATGACTAAACAAATTGGTAGAAATCAAAGTACTTTACGATGTTTTCAATAGAAAACACGGTTCGATTAAATAGCGCTGCTGAAAGTGTCGGTAAGAAGCAAAAGGTTATTTTAAAAATTCAGGATGAAAAAGATGATATTTATCCTGGGCAAGTTGGTGGATTTACTCTTAAAAAACTAGATGAGCAGTTAGATGATTTGAAAAAATTATCAAATATTGAAATTGTTGGAATTACTACTTTCCCAGCGATTTTATTTCAGCAGGAGTCTTGTAACTATGAACCAACTACAAATGTAAAAACAATAGAGGACTCAAAAAAGATATTTGAGAAACATGGTCTCAAATGTGAGGTTGTTAGCTTGCCGTCAGCCACCGCGACGGATTCAATCAAATTAATTAAAGAATTAGGTGGTACAGAGGGAGAACCAGGTCATTCACTTACAGGAACCACACCAATGCATGCGATAAAAGATTTACCAGAAAAACCTGCTTACTGCTACGTGAGTGAGATTTCACATAGTTACAACCATCATAGCTATGTATATGGTGGAGGATACTATCGACGCGGACATTTAAAACATGCCTTAGTTAATGAGAAAAATGATATGAAAGAAGCAGAAGTTTTACCTTTAGATAATTCAAGTATTGATTACTATTTAGAATTAGATCAGGAATTTAAAGCAGGGAGTCCTGTCATTATGGCGTCGCGAACTCAAATTTTTGTTACTAGAAGTACCGTTGCCTTGGTTAAGGGGTTACATAACGGCAATCCAAAATTAATTGGTTTATATGATAGCCAAGGTAAGAAATTAGAGGAAGGGGTAAAGTAAGTTATGGGGAAATTTGGTGTTATTGTTTTAGATAGCTTCGGTGTTGGAGCCATGGATGATGTTACTAAAGTGCGGCCAGATGATATAGGAGCTAACACAGCTTTGAATATTATAAAAGCGGTTCCAAATATTAAAATTCCTAATTTAATAAACATGGGATTAATGAATGCAATCGGGGAAGAAAGAGGAGAATTTAAGTTTTCTACAAATGCTAATTGGGGAACTTCAAATTTGATGCATCATGGAGCAGACTCATATTTAGCACATCAAGAAATAATGGGAACTAAGCCCAAGATTCCGTTGTTACAACCTTTCAATAAAGTAATTGACACAGTTGAAAAGCAAGTAAAAAAAGACGGCTTTGATGTGGAAAGATATGGAAAAGAGGGAAGGCAATTATTAATCGTTAATAATTGTGCAACAATTGGAGATAACTTAGAGGCTGATCCCGGGCAAGTTTATAATGTCACGGCTGCTTTAGATGAAATGCCATTTGATGAAATAACTCGTCTTGGGGAATCAGTACGAAGCGTTGTTAAAGTATCGCGAGTAATAGCTTTTGGTGGTAGAGATGTCTCTATTGAAAACATCTTAAAGGCACGTAAGATTGAAGAAGATAAGTATGTTGGTGTATCAGCCCCAGAATCTGGGGTTTATAATGTTGATTATCATGTAATTCATTTAGGGTATGGAATAAATCCCAAAGTTCAATTACCTCAAATACTACGTAAATCAAATATTGATGTAGCGTTAGTTGGAAAAACTGCTGATATTATTAATGTTCAAACAGAAAGAAAGTTTCCAGGTGTAGATACAGAATATTTATTTGATAAATTCATAGAACAATCTAAAGATATGAAAAACGGATTGTTATTTATGAATATCCAAGAAACAGATTTAGCGGGGCATGCTGAGGATCCTGTTAGCTATGCTGACATTTTAGAAAAAGCTGACAAAAAGTTGAACGAAGTATTACCTCTTTATACGGGGGATGATATTTTAATTGTAATGGCTGATCATGGTGATGATCCTACAATTGGATTTACATTACACACACGTGAACGAACTCCATTAATGATCTATAAAGAAGGAACTCACAATAAGTACGTTGGAGAAAGAATGACGCTTTCGGATGTTGGGGCAACTGGAGCAGACTACTTTAACGTTGAAGCACCGGAAAATGGTAAGAGTTTTTTGCACAGGATTATTGATGGGACTAACATTGGAAATTAAATAATATTGATCTGACAAGAGATTTCAGATTTCGATCTGGAGGATCTTTCTTAGGTAACTTTACTCAGTATATAAAATTAAGAAATCTAGCTAAACGCTAATGGAAAACCATTGCTTTAGCTAGATTTTTTGTTTAGTTCAATAGCAAATTAACTTTATGCTCATAATATTTTTTTGTTGCACCTTTAATTGATGAATTAGTAATAATGGTATCGCCGGGTTTCAAAGTATAGAATTCAAAAAATGTTTTTTTATCAAGTTTGTATTTATCAGTTACAATATATCGTTTGTGCGAATTGCTTAAAGCGATACTTTGTAATTTACCAGCATCGGCATTTAAAGTAGTAGCAGCTAAATGATCAATACCGTTAATGCCAATAAAACATTTATCGAACTGAAGGTCAGTAATCATTTTTTCAGCGAGTACACCAGTTACTGAATTTGATTTTTTATTGTATTCTCCACCAACAATTATGACTTGGATACCACTTGAATTACGTAACTTATCAAAGATAGCAATATTAGAAGTTACGACTGTTACATTTTGTGCGGCAATAAAATCTAAAATTAGCTCATTGGTTGTACCAGGACCAATAAAAATAATATCCTCATTTTCGATTTGTTCAGCAGCTTTTTTAGCAACTGCATATTTTTCATCTATATGGATTTCTTTGTTTTTATTGAAAGAACTAAATTTGCTCCGGTTATATTCAACGCTTGTAGCGCCACCGTAAACCTTATTAATAAGGCCTTCAGCCTCTAGTTCATTAAGATCTCGATTAATAGTCATTATGGAAACATTTAGCTGCTTTGATAATTCTTTTGCCGTCATAATGTTATTAGTATTAATCAAATTTAATATCGTAGTCAGTCTTTCTTTTTTTATCATAAATGCCCTCCAGATATAACTTTATAGTAAGCGCTTTTTTAATTCAAGTTATTTTATGTTATGTTTTGTTATAAAATGTTTGACTTTTATATAAAGTTGATATATCTTTATGGTGTTGTGATAGAAGATAGATTTGGAGGTAAAGTAATGAATTATATTTTAATGAGTCATGGTGGTTTAGCTAAGGGGGCTTTAAGTAGCGTTGAAATGATTATGGGTAAGCCGAAGAATGTGAATATTATTTCTATTGATGAAGATAGTAGTTTGCAAGGAACTGTTGAAAAAATTACAGAAAAATATGAAGAAAATGGGCAAGAAGATACATTTATTATTTGTGATGTTTTAGGCGGAACGCCATCAAATGCAGGAATGAATTTCGTTGCAACACATCCTAATTCACAAATGGTAACTGGAATGAATTTACCGATGTTATTGGAAATTTTTATGAACGATAGTAACTCACTGGAAAAATTGAAAGCGGTTTCTAAAAAGGCGTATATAAAAGGATTCAGTACTTTTGACTATGAAACTATGAATGCTGAATTTATCCAAGCTGAAGGAGGATTATAAAGATATGGCAATTGAATTAGTAAGGATTGATGACCGTTTAATCCATGGACAAGTAGCAACTACTTGGACTAGAAATTATGAAATAGAACAAATTCTAATTATTGATGATAAAGCTAAAAACGATCCAGTTGCACAATCGGTTGCAAACTTTGCAGTTCCTGAAGGAGTGAAAGTATTTATTTTTGGTGTAGAGCAATTTAGTAGGGTTATGAAAAAGAACCCGATCACTCGTAAGACCATGCTACTTTTTACTAACCCAATTGACATTTTATTTCTAGTCGAAAAAGGCTTAGAAATTAAAGAAGTTAATGCAGGTGGGATGCGATTTAAAGACGGGCGTAAGAGACTTCATAAGGCGATTTCTGTCACAAAAGAAGAAGACCAGGCATTTAAAAAGCTGATATTAAAGGGAATACATATCAATGTGCAGATGGTACCAAAAGATCCTCGTGTGGATTATAAAACTTTAAAGTGAGGTACAGAAATGCTATTTAATTCAATAATTATTGCAATATGGGCAGGGCTTTGTGCCTTAGATCAATTTGGACCACATCTAGGTTTTAGACGGCCGTTGTTAGCAGGGGTGGTAGTAGGAGTTTTATTAGGTCATCCAGTGCAAGGATTAATTATTGCCGGAACGCTTGAACTGATGTGGCTAGGAACTAATAATGTTGGTGCTTATCAGCCACCTGACGTTATTTCTGGTGGAGTAGTTGGAGTAGCAATTGGAATTTTATCGGGAAAAGGAACTGCGGCGGGTGTTGCTGTAGCAATCCCAGTAGCGTTGTTAGTACAACAACTAAGTATGATTATTATGACGTCAAATGTTTACTTGGTTCATAAAGCGGATAAGTTAGTTGAAGAAGGAAAAATAGGCAATACTGACAAATTACAATATTTGGGAGCATTTTGTTTCTTTTTAAGCCGTGCAATTCCAGTATTTATAGCAATTTTCTTTGGAGCAGATGCCATCAAGGCGGCGCTTACGTTTGTACCTAGTTATGTCATGACTGGATTAACTGTATCGTCAAAAATTATTCCAGCTGTTGGATTAGGGATGCTGTTATCGATGATGATGAAAAAGGACATGTGGATATTTTTAACTTTAGGATTTACATTAGCAGCCTTTTTGAAATTACCGACTATTGCAGTGGCGTTGATTGCATTATGTTTTGCTGCTATTTATGACCTTATTATGAATAACAAAAATGACTCTAATAGTGATAGAAAACAACAAACCAAGGGCGTTGTAGTCGCTGATAATGATGACGACGGAGGTTTTAACCTATGACAAACGATGACGAACTAACAAAAATCACAAAAAAAGACTTGTTTAAAATGTTTTGGCGATCAGCATGGATGATTCAACTTTCACACAATTATGAACGTATGCAAAGTTTGGGAACACTGTATGCTTTAAAACCTATATTGCAAAAGTTATATGGAAATAAAAGTAAACAAGAACGCGTTAATGCTCAAAAACGACATTTAGAATTTTTTAATAGCCATCCTGCTTTGATTCCTTTTATTTTGGGAATTACGGCAGCAATGGAAGAAAGTACCGCTGAAGATGATAAAGAGTCAGTAATTGCAATCAAGACCAGTTTAATGGGGCCGTTAGCTGGATTAGGTGACAGTCTTTTGAATTTTACGTGGACCCCAATTGCCGGTAGTATTGGCGCATCATTTGCTATTCAAGGAAACTTTTTAGGAGCATTTTTGATGTTTGGGTTGATAAATGTAGTTTATTGGCCAATTAAATATTATGGCGCAATGTGGGGATACTCAAAAGGAAGAGACTTATTAACTTCCGATAATGGAAAGAAAATTCTTGATCGGATTAGTACAGGGGCAAATGTATTAGGAGTGATGGTTACGGGAGCACTGATTACGTCAACGGTAACCTTAAAGCTAGGATTACAGTATGGTAAAGGAAAAACTGCAATAAATATTCAAGATATGTTAGATAAAGTAGTCCCTAATTTACTACCACTAGCCATTACATTATTATGCTTATACTTGATTAAAAAATGGAACGGAAAGCATATTGTAGCCTTGATTTTTAGCATTATTTTTATTGCGATTATTTTATCAGCAATAGGAGTGTTAGCGTAATAGATTGATTGGAAGGGTTGAAAAAGATGCGAGCTATATTAATTTTGATGGATACACTACGTAAGGATGTTTTGAATATTTATAATGAAAAGTCAAAAGTTAAAACACCAAATTTAGATGCATTTTCTGAAAGAGCTTTAGTTTTCGATAATCACTTTATTGGTTCAACACCTTGCATGCCTGCTCGGAGAGATTTAATGACTGGTCGGTTAAATTTTTTAGAACGTTCGTGGGGACCAATTGAGCCATTTGATGAAACATTTCCGAAAGTTTTACAAAACGCAAAAATTTTCACACATTTAACAACTGATCATTGTCATTATTTTAGACAAGGTGGCGAAGATTACATTAATCAATTTACTACATGGGATTTACACCGCGGGCAGGAAGGTGATCCATGGGTTTCTAAAATTAAGGATCCAGAATGGATGCCTCAGGATTTTTATGGAAGATTGCGTAAACAGTATCAAAAAAATCGTACGAAATGGTACGAAGATGAAGAAAAATATCCAACTCCTCGAACTTTTAAGTCAGCTTGTGAATGGATTGAAGACAATAAAGACGAAGATAATTTCTTTTTGCAAGTAGAAGTCTTTGATCCTCATGAACCCTTTGACGTTCCTAGCAAATACATGAAAATGTATGATCCAGAGTATACTGGACCATACTTTGAAACACCAATTTATGGAGAAAGTGATGTTCCTACCCGGGCAGAGAAATACATTCGAAATCGTTATTCAGCATTAGTAACTATGACAGATACACATTTTGGGAGACTAATTGATAAGCTGAAAGAATTGAATATGTTCGATGATACTTTAATTATTGTTACTTCTGACCACGGCTACCTTTTAGGTGAACGAGGATTGTTTGGAAAAAACTATATGCATAATTTCAACGAGTTAGCTGCCATACCACTAATGGTACATGATCCAGAAGGACGTTGTGAAAACGAACGAACAGAAAAAGTATCACAAAACGTGGATGTGATGCCGACAATTCTAGACTACTTTGGTCTAGAAATTCCCGCAGACGTTCGAGGAGAGTCGTGGTATCCCATTTTTAAAAAACAAGGTAAAAAGTATAGAAAAAAATATGCATTATATGGGGCGCACGGTATCACGGTTAATGTAACAGATGGGCACTACACCTATTTTCGCGCACCTAACAAGAAGAATAAACCATTATACGAATACGCTGGGATCCCGACTACTATCAGACATTGGCTTGGAGAAAATAATCCAGAAAAAATTGAAATGGGAAGATTTTTAAAACGTACGAAGTATCCCGTTTATAAAGTACCGATTGATAAACCAGCTATTCTGGATGGGTTAGGCGATATGTCAAAATATACAAAAGATAATCTATTGTTTGATATAAAAGAAGATCCTAAACAAGTGCAACCCATTAAAAACAAACAAATTGAAGAGAAATACAAAAAAATCATGGTGGAGCAACTAAGGTATAACGATGCGCCAGAAGAGCAATATGAGCGGTTGAATTTGAAAAATATTAGAGAAAAAAATGAGCAAGCTAAAAGGACGATAAAGAATTTAGATTGCTGTACTAACAATTCTAAGAATGTAGATGATAAAAATGAGTGAAATGAAATTGATTAAGGGGGGGACCTTTTTAGTTGGCACTAATCGAAATTATGGTTTTCCACAAGACCTAGAAGGACCTCAAATTTCTGTTAAAATTAATGATTTTAAAATTGCAACAACGCCAGTTACTTATCAAGAGTTTAGCGATTTTGTAGGAGCAACGGGGTATATAACAGACTCTGAAAAATTTGGTTGGTCGGTTGTTTTTCAAGGGCTGCTGTCAGAAAAAGCAAAGCAAAAGTTCGAAGCTATAAAAGAAACCCCGTGGTGGTATGTTGTGGATGGAGCCAACTGGAAGTATCCGTATGGTCCTTTAGAAGAGTACGATACACAGCAAATGGGTGAACTACCCGTAACACAAGTTTCTAGAAACGATGCATTGGCATATTGTGAGTGGGCTAAAAAAAGATTACCTTCTGAAATAGAATGGGAGATTGCAGCTAAAGGTGGCACAAATAGCGAGTTATTTCCATGGGGAAAAGAACCAGTGATTAATGGGAAATATAACGTTAATATTTGGGAAGGAAAATTTCCATATGAAAATGATTTAACAGATGGATTTTTAGGACCGGCCCCGGTCAAAACTTTCCAACCAAACGGTTACGGGTTATATCAGATGATTGGTAATGTGTGGGAATGGTGTCTTAATCCAAGTAAAATTCTGTTAAGTAGATTAGCGAAGTACAATAGTAATTTTTTTACTAGCAAATATAATAAAGCAGATAATTTAGAGTATGCTATTCGAGGCGGATCATTTTTATGTCATGATAGTTATTGTAAAAGATATAGGATTTCTGCTAGAAATGGTAATAGCGCTGATTCCGGATCTTGTAATTTAGGTTTTCGTTGTGCGGAAAGTATCTAGATAAAAGTGAAAGGAAGAAGCGGTGGAAAAAATTATATTATATTTTTGTGTAATTCTCTTTTCTAATACAATCGGTGCCATTTCTGGGATGGGTGGCGGCGTGATTATTAAACCGGTTTTGGATCATTTTAGTAGTGATTCCTTATTCGTTATTAACTTCTATGCTAGCTTCGCAGTATTTATCATGGCTATGACGACGACAACTAACGTAATTTTTAGAAAAAATATTGATATAGAATGGTTGGATGCTTGTTTTTTGGCGGTTGGTTCTGCAATAGGAGGGTTTCTTGGAGATGGCATCTTTACGAGAATGCTTAATATTTTCAAAAACGATCATGCTGTGAACATGGTTCAAATTATATTAGTGATCATTAGCTTAGTATTGTCATTGCTGTATTCACGTCCAGGAAAATTTAAATTAAAAAGTAAATTAGAATGGTTAATATATATTTTGCTTGGAATTTTTTTAGGCGGATTATCGACTTTTCTTGGCATTGGCGGGGGACCCATCAATGTTGCAGCTTTAATTTTCGTTTTCAAATTCAAACCTAAGCGCGCGGCGTTATACTCAATTATATCAATTCTTTTTTCACAACTGATTAAAATCATCAGTAACGTTCCAGCTTTAACAGAACATCACTTACAAATTGCGTTGCTACCGATTAT
>PPYF01602822.1_pt1 | contig 28765 bp, 19 predicted proteins | sample 1559871 | NCBI WGS metagenome assembly PPYF01 (sample SAMN08240021, study PRJNA423297) | Human gut metagenome, whole genome shotgun sequencing project.
ACTGAATAATTTTTCTAAAAAACAAAAAAGAGGTCGTCTACATAAATGATTTAAAAATCATTTATGAGACGTCCCCTTAAGTATAATCCAATATCTAATACATTTGATGTAAGTAAAAAAGCTAATAATTCAGCAAGTACTGGCTCAGAAAATACAACACCACCTACGGATGAAATACCTAGTGAACCACAATACCCATCAGAAAGAACAGATACATCAATTCAAAGTAATTCTGAAAAAGAAGATAATCAAAGAACTGAAAATACTCCAAATGAAGATAGCGACAGTTCACAAGGTGAAGACTCATCAGGAGGAAGTAGTAGTTCTGAAGAGAATAATCAACAATCAGAAGCAAAAGTATTTAAGTTTTGTATATTTAATGCTCAAGAACAAAAAGTTAAAGAAATTGAATTAACAGAAGAAGAAGCAAGTAATATAGAAAAAGTTAAAGAAAAGTTAAAAGATGTTATTATTTATGATGATTATTACATTAGTGTATGGAGTAGTAAAGTATCTAGAATAAAAATTAAAGGTGAAGTTATTGATAATGATAAATTAGGTGAATCAGGAAAAGAGAAACAAGATTATTCGCAAACTATAACTAATTCTGATTATATTGATAATGTTAGATTTAATCTTACAGAAAATGGGATTCATGCTATTTATAATAAAGCACCTAAAATAACTGTTACAAGCAAGGAAATGCTTACAGCATATGCTGGAGATATTATTGATTATACTAAAAATATAGAAGTAAAAGATGATCGTGATAATGAAGAAAATGGTCATATTATTGATAATTCAAAAATAAAGGTTACTATTATTCCTAAAGAAGTTAATGGTGAAGATCAGCCAATAGAAGGAGAAGGGAGCAGCACTGGAGAGGCTTCTGATAATAGAGATAATATTAGTGGAGAAGGAAGTAATAGCAATGAAGGTTCTAGTGATGCTAGGGTAGATACTTATACCCAAGAAAAAAGTTCTACTAAAACAGAAGAAAAAGCATTTAGAAAAGAAGAAGAGAAACATTTAAAAATAGGAAAGAACACAATTAGGTTAATAGTTGAAGATAGTTGGGGAAGAGCTACAAGTATTGAAAGAAATTTATTAATATTAAATGGTATTGATAAAAATAGAATAAGCTTTAATGACGGAAATGGTGAAGTAATTGGGATTGGATTTAATCATCAAAATAATAAATTAGATGTAAAAACTTATAATAGATCATTTGGTAGTAGTAATACTTCTGGATATGTAAGTATAGCAGTATATAGACCAAGTAAAAATGGGGGTGAACCGACTGCTATAGTTCCTAAAATAGAAATAAATAATAGAGATCCAGTATCAAATACTACTTTACAAAATTTGATAAATTATAATTTTGAATATGGAGATTATTTTGAAATTTATCATGGACATCCAACTAGATTTTCTATAACAGGCAATGTAACTGATGAAAGAGAAAATTATACTGATGGTGTACAAAACCCTGAAAATTTACTTAATGTAAAATTTGTAATTACAGAAAGTGGTTTAAAATCTGTATATACTAATCCAGATGAAAATAAAGTAACTAATAATAAGGTTGTATTTGGACCAGTTGCTCCAGAAAAATTTCCATTTAAAATCCAAATTGATTTTCAACAAAAAAAGTTTAAGGTAATAGAAACAACTTATACAAATATTTTAAATGGACATTCTGATGCTGTTTATAAAATGGTATTAATAGGCAGTAATGGAACGATAAAAAGAGAAACTGAATTCTTAGGAAGTGAAGATGGTAATATAGTTATGAATACTACTAATACGGGGAGTGTTAGTAATAAAAATTGGAATAATCAACCTTTTGAATATGATGATTGTTTATACATATGGCATAAGCAACCAGAAAGGTCTATTATAAAAGGTACTATAAGTAAGCAAAGAGAAGATTATAGTGATGGTGTTAATGATCCAGATAATATGAATCATGTTGTATTTAGATTAACAGAAACAGGATTAAAATCAGTATATAATAATGCACCGGAAATAAAAGGGATAGAAGATGTGGATGTATATCAAAATCAACAGTTCGATACGAGTGCAAATGTAACTTATAAAGATGATCATGATAATGAAAATTTAACAACTAATATTTCGCCAGCTATTATTGATACAAGTAGATTAGGAGAGCAAACTGTAACTTATACAGCAACAGACCGTTGGGGAAAAACTACAACAGTAGAAAGAAAAGTTACAGTAAGACCTAATTTATATAAAAATGTATTTAAAATATATCCAGAAATTGGTGCTATACAAGGAACTACTAAAAATGGAGAATCAGCAGATGGTGACACTTTAGAAAGTACTACACTATCAGAAACACCTTCTACAAGTGATACAAGTAATAGTACTTCAACAGTAACTAAGCCATGGGATTATGTAGAAAATAATACTAGAAATCTAGCATTTGAAATAGGTTTTGATACTCTTACTAATAAGTATAAAGTTTATAATCAAACTGATGAAAAATTATCTAATAATAATTTAAATGATGTTGCATTTACTATTAAAATTAAAGATGCAAATGGAAATGAAAAAGCTAATATTACCTTAACTGGTAATGATAGAGGTACTTCACCTAAGTTATTAGAACTTAATAATGTAACTTATGCTGATGATGATATTATAAGAGTATATAGAAGTGATTTAAAGGGTATTAAAATTACAGGTGATATAAATGGACATATACCAACTGTAGAACAAATGCAATCTGAGAATAATAGGTTTGATTATATGCAAAATACTGGGTTTAAAGTAAGTAATTCAGGTTTACAAGCTATATATAATAAAGCACCTGTTATGACTGGTGTTAAAAAGATTAGAACTATTAGCAAAGGTATAGTAGATTTATTAGATGGCATAACTTTAAGTGATGATATTGATAATGATAGTATATCTACAGATTATATATATATTTATATAGATGATAAGTTAATAGGAACTGTTGGACATGATAATAGTCAATCATATAGAAGCTATAATTTCGATAAAGTAGGAACCTATAAGGTGAAATATTTGCTTTATGATAAGTGGGAAAGAGCAACCGTTATAGAAACTACTGTAAAGGTAGAATCTAAGGTAAGAGAAAATGAAATAGAAGTTTATGGACCTAACAATTTAGCTTCATCAGAAAATCCTGAATTTAGAGTTGCTTTTGATACTAAGGATAATAAATTTGTATTAAAAGGAGCTAGTGATGATGGTATTGTTAAAAAAGAAGAAAAAGAGGATGCTGAAGAAGTTAAAAATCAAGAATCTAATAGTAATCAAAATAATAATCAAGAAAGCAATATTGAAGAATTAATTTTAACTAGGGTTGGTGAAGATAATTATTTTGAAATGATTGTAAGAAATATAAAAGGTGAAGAAAAAGTAAAAGTATCATTAAATGGTGATACTGAACATGATAAATTTGAATTAAATAAGTTACATAATTTAGCACTAAGCAAATATGATACTATAAGTTTAAAATCAAAATATCATAATGCTGTGAAGATTAAAGGTAATGTTATTACAGAAGATTCCAATGGAAGCACAATAATTAATAATTCTTATGAAAATGGTTTTGGAACAACTGATAAGTATACACAAGTTAGATTTAAGATAACTGATGATGGGCTTAAGGAAATGACATCAAAAGAGTTAACTGCTTTTGGTATTATTGATAAAGCTATTAAAAGAGGAGATACATTAGATCTTTTAGAGGGTATATCAGTAAATGTTAATGATCAAAATAATGAAGATTATAAAATAACAGTAAAAGAAGTAACACCTTCAAATAGTACAAGAGTTGCAGATAATGAAACCGTTGAAGATGATAATTCAAGTGATGATGGGTCACAAGAAAATAATACAAAAACTGAAAATAGTACAACTTTTAAAAAATTAAAAGAAGGAATTTATACTGTAAAATATACTATTACGAATAGTTGGGGAACAAGTATTGAGAAAACTAGACGAATAAAAGTTGATCCTAGAACAGATTTAGAAGCTGTAAAGCTTAGTGTAAAAGATAGAGAGAATAATGTTATACTTGTAATAGGCTTTGACTCAATAGAAAAAAAATTAAGAGTAATAGAAAGTAAAAATAAAAGTATAAACTATTTAGATAACAATCAAGTGTTTGAAATAAATGCATTTGATTCGCTAGGAAAAACTTTAGGAACAATTGCATTAAGAGGAAGTCAAGAGATTGAGCAAACTATAATAGATAGAATAAATAACTTCCCTTATGAAGAAGGTTATGCATTAAGTATATGGGCTAAAAGTCCTCAAACTACATTACAATTAGAAGGGAATGTAGAAAATGATAAAGATAATGATTTTACAGAATTAGTTCCACAAAATATATTTAAAAGTGGACTTACACCAGAAGAAATTAAAATTAAAAAAATGGAAAATGGTAGATTTGAAATTTTAAGTAGTGGATTAAAGTATATTTATAATAATGCACCTAAATTTGAAGGAAATACTGATGTAGTAATTCCATATTATAAGGGTGATTTATTAAAAGCTCCAAGTAATTTAATAATAAAAGATGACCATGATGGTGAAATAAGTACAACTGAAGTAACTGTAAATGATGATAATGTAGATTATGATAAGTTAGGAGAGCAACAAATAACTTATGTTGTTGAAGATAGTTGGGGAAGACGTGCAGAAAAGGATGGTAAAATAGAAATTAAATCTGCTATGGACAGTAATAGTATAAATATTTATCCAAAAGAAAATTCAACAACTGATGAAAGTTCATCAGAAACAAAACAAGAACCTAGTATATCAATGCCAGAACAAAATGGAGACGAAAATTCATCTCAAACTAGAACTATTGATAATGAAGATGATAGTGAGAATGCTGAAACTGGAGGTAATGGTGAAAATGCTAATCCTAATCCAGGAGATGGTGATTTAGGTTCAACACCAGAAGAAAATGAAACTGCACCAGGAGAAGATGGTAGCACTAATAATCCAGGAAGTAATGAAGGTGAAAGTCAACCATCACCAGGTGAAGGAAATACTCCAGATAGTGGTTCTAATGGAAGCAGTGAAAATAATACTGATAATGAAGTTGTTAAAAAGAGCTCATTTTCTATAAAATTCGTTAGAGAAGGAAATAAAAATAGAATTAAAGTTGAAACTGGAGATCAATCTAGTAAGCAATTTGATTCAAGTAAGCCTAATGAAATTTTTGTAAAAATAAAAATTTATGATGCTGATGGAACAGTATTAAAATCTATAAATATTTTAGGTAGTGATACTGGAGAAAAAGCAAAGGAAAAAATAGAAAATGAATTAAATAAGAGTAATTCAGGAGTTGAAGAAGAAACAGAAAAATCACAAATTAAAACTAATGAAGATTCTCAAGAAAGAGAAGATAATACAGATAGTTCAACAAGTGAAAATAAGCAACAGTTTGAATATTTTAATAATCAATATATTGCTATAGAAGGTGTAACTGAAGAAACAAAGAATTATGTTAAGATACAAGGAACAGTTGTTAATAAAGAAATAGATTATAATACTGGAGTTAGTAATATTGATAAAATTGAAAATGTTAGATTTAAGTTTACAGATTTAGGATTAGAAGCAGTTTATAATAAAGCACCAATAATAAAAATAGACAAAGATATTAAGCTGGATGGTACTAAAAGAAACACTAATTCTAATGTAGAAGAAAATTCATCACAAGATACAGGAAATGTTAACACAGAAGATTTTGATGGAATTAAAGGTGATGATTTTAATTACTTAAGAGGTGTTACAATTTCAGATGACCATGATATTTTAACTAAAGAAAATGTAGAAGTTAAATGGAATGATAAATTTGTAGATGATACTAAAGATTATAGTGCTAATGAAGAAAGTGCCTTAACAGATAATGCTGATGGAGAATTTACCTTGGCAGGAAATGGTGTAAAAGTATATGGTGAACAGCGAGTTGGGGATAATTTATTATATTATAAAGTAACGGATTCTTGGGGAAGAGTTAGTTATGCCCAAAGAAAAAATATAATTTTAAAAAATGGTATATTTCAAAATAAAATTAAATTTGAGCATCAAAATGGAGGAAATAATCTAACTTTAAACTTTAATAAAGTTGAAAATAGTGCTGAGAGTGATGGAAAAGTTCAATTAAATTTAATAAATAATAATAATAATTACTTTGCATCAAGCAATGCTGATTTTAAATATTATGAAATACAAGTATGGGTACCTGATAATAATTCATCAAATGAAATAAATTCAGGATATCGTAATGAAAGAACTTTAACATTAAAAGGAAATCAAACACCAGGAAGCGTTCAAAGTCAGATAAATAATTTTAATAATCTACAAGTTCCTTACGGAACAATACTTAAAATTTATGCGGGACATCCACAGCTATTTTCTATTGAAGGACCAGTTAGAAATGCAGCAGAAGATTATAGCGATAAAGTTCAAAATCCTGAAAATGTTGTAGACACTGTATTTAAAATTACTGATGCTGGATTAAAAGCAATTTATGTTAAAACAGAAGTTGATAAATCATTAAGAGAAAATGAAAACTTAATATCATTAGTAGCACCAGAAAAAATACCACTTAAAATTAAAATTAGTCCAAATGGAAGTGCTGGAAGTTCATCTAATGGAGGAAGTATATCTATTGTAGATAGTAATACAACATGGATTGATTCTAGTGTAGAAGATGTTGTATTTAAAATGATATTAAAGCATGAAAATGGACAGGTTGTAAAAGAAATTAGTATTAGTGGAAAGGATTATGGTGATGCTCAGTCAATTAGTAATCAATTTAGGGATTTTAATTATGTATATGGAGATACATTAACTATTTCACATAGAACACCTAAGAAAGTGCTTATAAAAGGTAACATAATAAATGCTAGAGAAGATTATTCTGATGGTGTAGATAATAGTTTAAATCTTACAGAAGCCGTATTTAAGTTAACTCCAACTGGTTTAGAAGCAGTATATAGATCAGCACCCCAAATAATGGGGATGATTGATATTGAAGTAGAAAAAGGTAAATCTATAGACTATGAACAATTAAAGCAAAGTGTATCAGCTAAGGATAATATAGATGGTTTTATTCCTAAAGAAAATATACAATTTAGTGCAGAAACTATAGATACATCTATAGTTGGTATGTATGAATTTACATATACAGTTACTAATAGCAATCAGCGTACTACTACAAAATCAAGTACAATAACGGTTTATGATAAACCTACAATAACAGCTAATTCAAAAGCAACCATAGAACTTAATTCTATAGAAAATACAGAAAAAGCAATTAAGGATTATTTAAAAACTGCTGTAGATGTAAATGATGATGATGATAAGCTTTATAATAAAACTACTAAGATAGAAGTTAAGAGTACTAATGTTAATCCTAATAATGAAGGTAGATACCAAGCTACATATGTGGCTACAGACTTATATGGATATTCAAAAGAGGAAACTATAGATATAGAGGTTGTTAGAACTATAAATGTAACAGTACCAACTAAGCTTCCATTCCAAGTTATAACAAACTTAATACCAAATGAAAATGGAGTTCAAGAAAATGATGGATTTGTATCTGGAGTATTAAAGTTAAAAAATAATAATACAAGTCCAGTAAAAGTTAGTATTGAATCATTTGTTAAAAAAGATGGTTCTGGTGAACTTGAAATAGTAGATCCAGAAGTTTATGATTGGAATAATATGACTATTGAAGATTCTATGACTAAAATGGCATTAGGTATTTATGTAAAAGATAATTCATTAACTGGATCAGATTATAATGATATAGAAGACTCTTTATGGTTATCATCAGAGCAACATTATAATACGATTACTTCAGATGAAACTAATACTAGAACTGGGGAAGAAGCAAATGGAGGCTCAGATACTGATCAAATTGGTATAATAAATAAGCAATTAGGTATATTACCAGCTAAAGTTACAGGAAGCACTACTCCTGCAGAAGCTAGTATAGGATTTACAAGTAAACATGGTAAAAACTTTAAAGGTGGAAGTGTTACAGGAAAATTCCAATTAGTATTTAAATTTGAATAATTAAAGAAAAAATAAAGGGAGCAGTTTAGATTAATTACTGCTTCCTTTTTAGTTTAATTTTTAGTGAATTAAATATTGCTATGATATAATTAAAGTTATATTATGATAGATAAAAGTTATTTTATATAACAAGAATATATTAAATTAAAAGGAGAAATATATATGAAAGTAGCTGTATTATTAGCAGAAGGATTTGAAACTATAGAAGCATTAACAACAGTGGATATATTAAGAAGAGCAGGTATAGAATGTCATACCTTTGCTACAAAAAATCAAGAGGTAACAACATCACATCATATAACATTAAAGGCAGATAAAGTATTTAATGAAGAAATTAAGGATTATGATGTGGTTGTATTACCAGGTGGAATGCCAGGAGCAGTAAATTTGAGAGATGATGAAAGAGTTATTAATTTATTAAAAGAGTTTAATAGCAAGAACAAAATAATTGCTGCTATTTGTGCAGGACCAATATCATTAGGTAAAGCTGGCATAAGTGAAGGTAAGAATGTAACATGTTATCCAGGATTTGAAGAGCAATTAGGAAACTGCAATTATCAAAAGGAATTAGTAGTTATTGATAGAAATATAATTACAGGAAGAGGGCCAGCAGCAGCAATTCCATTTGCTTTTGAAATATTAAAACAAATAGCACCAGAAAAAGTAGATGAGATAAAAAAAGCAATGCTTTTTTAAAAGGATAATTATGATGGAAAGATGGACTGTTAGAAATGTAAAGTTTAATACTATAGGTTTTGCAAAAGCATTAGGTGTTAGCCCTGTTGTTGCAAAACTTATGGTTAATAGAAGTATATATGAATTAAATGAAGCAAAATCTTTTTTAAATTCAACTATAGACAATTTTCATGATGGAAAGAGTATGAAAGATTTATCTAAAGCAGTAGCTTTAATAAAAGAGAGTATAGAAAACAATAAGAAAGTACTTATAGTGGGAGATTATGATGTAGATGGTGTTATAAGTACGTATATTTTAAATAAGGCATTGAGTAGATGCAATGCCAATGTAAGTTTTCATATACCAGATAGAATAAAAGAAGGTTATGGAATAAATGAAAGTATAATAAGAAAAGCAGCAGAAGATAATATTGATGTCATTATTACTTGTGACAATGGAATATCTGCCATAGATCAAATTAAATTAGCTAAAGAATTAGGGTTAAAGGTTATAGTAACAGATCATCATGATATTCCATTTATAGAAAAAGAGGATGGAAGTAGGGAATATATAATTCCAGAGGGAAATTGTGTTGTAAATCCTAAGAGAAAAGATTGCAACTATCCATTTAAAAGTTTATGTGGAGCTGGAGTTGCTTTTAAGTTTATTGAAGAACTTTATAGGCAATTTAATATTCCTAAAAGTGAAGCTATTGAACTGCTACAATATGTTGCTATAGCTATTGTTTGTGATGTAGTGGATTTGGTAGATGAAAATAGAATAATGCTTAAAAAAGGATTGGAACTTATTAATAATACAAATAATATTGGTTTAAGGGCGTTATTTAAGGCAACTGGTTTAGAAGGAAAAATTATTAATGTTTACTCTTTAGGTTTTGTTATAGGGCCTAGCATTAACGCTTCTGGAAGATTAGAGCAAGCCATATGGGCATTGAAATTATTAATGGAAGAAAATAAAGAGTTGGCAGAAGAATTAGCTCACAAGCTTAATGAATTAAATAAGGATAGGCAAGAATTAACAAAGGAAGGTTTGGAAAAAGCCATTGAAGTAATTGAAAAAAATAATATGAATAAAGATAAAGTTTTGGTGGTATATCTAGAAGATGTTCATGAAAGTATAGCAGGGATAATTGCAGGAAGAATTAGAGAAAAGTATAATCTACCAGCTATTGTGCTTACAAAGACACATGATGGAGCTAAGGGGTCAGGACGTTCTATAGAAGAATATAATATGTATGAAGAATTAATAAAATGTAAAGATATTTTAGGAAAGTTTGGTGGACATCCAATGGCTGCTGGAATGTCAATTCCCAAAGAAAATATTGAAGAGTTTAGAAAAAGACTTAATGAACTTACAGTTTTAACTGATGAAGATGTAATTCCTAAGGTATCTATTGATATGCCACTTCAATTAAGTGAGATAAATTATGGACTTATTGATGAAATAGCTAAATTAGAACCTTATGGAAAAGGTAATTCTAAGCCAAGTTTTGCAGTGAAAAATTTAACTGTAAGAGGAGCTAGAGTGTTAGGTAAAGATAAAAACGTTTTAAAATTAAACTTAACAGATGGAAATTTGTTTATTGATGGTATATTTTTTGGTGATGTTGATGCTTTTGAGGAAGAAGTTAAAAATAGCTATGGTGAAATGGAATATATGAAACTTTTAGATGGTAATGCAAGAGGTATTAAAATGGATTTTGTTTATTATCCAGAAATTAACGAATATATGGGGAATAAAAAGGTACAAATAGTAATAAATAATTTTAGAATAGCACAATAATTGTAAAAAATAAAAAAAATAAATTAGATTAATATAAAAGTATAGACATAATAATAAAAAATAAGTAAAATAGTATTTGATTAAAAAAGGGATATGTCAGTATAGTGGGCATATCCCTTTTGTAATTATATTACAAAAGAAAATTTAGGGGATGAATTATGAATAATAAGAGGATAATTTCGTTTTTATTAGCTGTAGGAGTAGTGGTATCTTCTATTTCAAGTGTTACTTTTGCCGATGTTGAAGAAGATGTTATTAATGCACAAGCTAAATATGAAGAATATCAAAAAAATGTAGATAAAATGACTGAAGAAATAGTAAAATTTAACAGTGAAATAGAACAATGTTTAGGAAATATTGAAGATGCAGAAAGTGAATTATCTACGTTAAATTTACAAATTCAAAATAATGAATTAAAAATTAAAGGTTTAGAAGAGCAAATAAAAGAAAGAGAAAAAATTAAAGACAAGCGTCTAAGAGAATATCAAAAAAATGGTGGAAATATTAATTATGCTACGCTAATTTTTCAAGCTGAAAATATTATGGATTTACTAGATAAGATGTATGTAACTACAAAGCTTATTAGAATGGATAGAGAAATAGCTGATAGTATTAATGAAGATAAGAAAGAATTAAGCAATATACTTGAGCAACAAGAATTAAATAAGCAGACAATTCAAGATTTATTAGTAACCCTTGAAGAAGATAAAATACTATTAGAAGAAAAGAAAAAAGAGCAAGAAGAGTTATTAACAGAATTGAAAGAGGAACAGAAAAAATTTGGTGTAGAAGTTTTAGAAGTGGCAGAAATGGCATTATTAAAAGTTCAGGAGGATGTAATAAATGATTCAGGAAGCTCTATTAGTAGCTTAAAAGGTGCAATTAGTCAATTGCAGGCTCTAAAGGAAAATCAATTAACTATGGAAGGGCCTAAAAATAAAGTAGATTCACTAATAAATGCTGCAAATGAAAGAATTAGTTATTTAGAAGAGCAAGCAAGATTAGAAGCAGAGCGTATTGCTCAGGAAGAGTCATCTAAAAATCAAACCCCAGATTATTGGTTTGAAATAGAAGGTGAAATTGCAACGGGACAAGATATTGTTAATTATGCTTATAATTTTTTAGGGCGTCCATATGTTTGGGGAGCAGTAGGACCAGATACATTTGATTGTTCAGGATTTACAAGCTATGTGTATAGACATTGTGCAGGTATAGAAATAACAAGAACTACATACACTCAAATTAATGTAGGAGTTCCTGTTTCATATAATAATATGAAACCAGGTGATTTGGTATTTACTTATAACAATGAACATGTTGGAATTTATGTGGGAGGTGGAATGTACATTAATGCTACATATCCAGGTTCAACTGTAAGAGTTACACCTGTTACTAACTTCTATGCAGCTAGAAGAGTATTATAAAAGTAGAGGAGCTATTATTTAAAATAGCTCCTCTACTTTTATAAATCAAAGGATTTGTGAAATTTTATTTTAAGCCTTGTTCGTATTGTTCTACCATACGTTTAACCATTTCTCCGCCAACGCTACCACATTGCTTAGAAGTTAAATCGCCATTGTAATCACTAAATGGTACTCCCATTTCGCTAGATACTTGGTTTTTAAATTTTTCTAATCCGCCTCTTGCTTCAGGTACTAATGTTTGTGACTTTGAATTTGAGTTTGACATTAATTATTCATCTCCTTTTCCTTTGACAGTAATATCTTGCCCAAATATTAAAACTCTATTTTATTTAATTCAAGGAAATGGTGGAAAAAAAATATTGAAGTGGTAAAATGATAATGAAATAAATAATTATAGGGGTGTAACACAATGAGTAAATATAAGATAATAATGACTGGTGGAGGTACAGCAGGACATGTCACTCCAAACTTAGCTTTAGCTCCAAAGCTTAAAGAAAAGGACTTTGAGATAAAATACATAGGTAGCTACAATGGTATAGAAAAAGAAATAATTACTGATGCAGCTATAGAATATTATCCTATTTCTTCAGGGAAATTAAGAAGATATTTTGATGTTAAAAATTTTACAGATCCTTTTAAAGTTATGAAAGGTATTTGCCAGGCATTAAGTATATTATCTAAGGAAAAACCAGATGTAGTATTTTCAAAAGGTGGTTTTGTGGCTGTACCAGTAGTTATAGCAGCTTCAATTAAGAAAATACCAGTAATAGCTCATGAATCAGATTTAACACCAGGTCTTGCTAATAAGTTAGCAGCACCATTTTGTAATAAATTATGTGTAACATTTAGAGAAAGCTTAAAATATATAAATGAAGGTAAGGGAGTACTTACAGGAACACCTATTAGAGAAGAGATATTAAAAGGAAGCAGAATTAAAGGTAAGGAAATCTGTGGATTTAAAGATGAAAAGGAAATATTATTAGTGATAGGTGGAAGCTTAGGTGCCAAAAGTATAAATGATGAAGTAAGAAAAAATTTAACAAATATATTAAAAGAGTTTAATGTTATTCATATATGTGGAAAAGGAAACTTAGATGCTAGTTTAGAAGGAATTGTAGGCTATAAGCAATATGAATATGTTAAGGAAGAATTGCCACATATGCTTAAAGCTTGTGATTATGTTATTTCTAGAGCAGGAGCTAATGGAATATTTGAACTTTTAGCACTTAAAAAGCCTACATTATTAATTCCTCTATCAAAAAAGGTAAGTAGAGGAGATCAAATTTTAAATGCTGCTTCCTTTGAAAAAGAAGGTTATTCTTTAGTGTTAGATGAAGATGAAATGATGGAAAAAGATTTATTAATGAGTAAATTAGAAGAATTAAAAAGTAAGAAAAATGAATTAATAATGAATATGGAAAAAAGTACTGCAAAAAATGGAGTGGATGCAATAATAGATATAATAATGAAAAGTATTTAGTAATAAATGGTAAATAAGGAAAAGATATCTTGAAAAATATTTGCAGTGATATATAATAAATATAGAGCGATAAATAATAAACAATCTTTGATGAGGTGCTATTATTCGGCTCTTGTGGGTGGAGAGATGATAAATTTATACACAAATGGTCCTCAATTATGAAGGAATAAGGATTTGATGTAATTGGTAAATTGGCTATAAAAGAATCGCTTACAAAAGAGGAAATTAAGTTTGCTGAAGACCTAGGTAGCACTTTGGCTAATAAGGTTAATCAGCCTTGCTAAAAAGCAAGGGTATTAATATATACTTAAGGAGGAAGATATTCGTTAAAGAATATCTTCTGTCTGTTTTATAGAAAAGTTAATAAATTTAAAGGGGGAGAAGAGAATATTATGAGAAAGATGAAGACTATGGATGGTAATACTGCTGCTGCACATATTTCATATATGTTTACAGAAGTAACTGCAATCTATCCAATAACACCATCATCACCAATGGCAGAACATGTTGATGAATGGGTTGCACAAGGGAGAAAAAATATTTTTGGAAGACCAGTTAAAGTAATGGAAATGCAATCAGAAGCAGGTGCAGCTGGAGCAGTTCATGGTTCATTACAAGCAGGTGCCTATACTACAACTTATACTGCATCTCAAGGTTTATTATTAATGATACCAAATATGTATAAAATAGCAGGTGAAAGATTACCAGGAGTTTTCCATGTATCTGCTAGAGCATTAGCTACATCATCATTAAATATATTTGGAGATCATCAAGATGTTATGGCTACAAGACAAACAGGTTTTGCTATGCTTGCTGAAGGATCAGTACAAGAAGTTATGGATTTAGCAGCTGTTGCGCATTTAACTGCCATAAAAACAAGAATGCCTTTTTTAAACTTCTTTGATGGATTTAGAACATCACATGAAATTCAAAAAATTGAAGTTTTAGATCAAGAAGAATTAGCACCATTAGTTGATATGAAAGCTGTAGAAAATTTTAGAAAGACAGCAATGAATCCAGATCATCCAGTTACAAGAGGTACAGCACAAAACCCTGATATTTACTTCCAAACTAGAGAAGCAGTAAATAAATATTATGATGATATTCCAACAGTGGTAGAAGACTATATGGCTGAAATCACTAAATTAACAGGAAGAGAATATCATTGTTTCGATTACTATGGAGCAGAAGATGCTGATAGAGTAATTATTGCAATGGGTTCAGTAATAGATGCCATTGAAGAAACTGTTGATTACTTAAATGCTAAAGGAGAAAAAGTTGGTTTAGTAAAAGTAAGACTTTACAGACCATTCTCAATTGAAAGATTATTAAGGGCTATTCCAGATACAGTTAAGAAAATTGCTGTATTAGATAAGACTAAGGAACCAGGATCAATTGGAGAACCTTTATATTTAGATGTTATAAGAGCATTCTATGGAAAAGAAAATGCTCCAATGATAGTAGGAGGAAGATTTGGCTTAGGTTCAAAAGATCCAAATCCATCTCATATAGCAGCAGTTTATGCAAACTTAAATGCTGATGAGCCTAAAAATGGATTTACTATAGGAATAGTAGATGATGTTACCAATACATCTTTAGTAGTTACAGATGATATTGATGCTACACCAGAAGGAACAAAAGCATGTAAGTTCTGGGGATTAGGATCTGATGGTACTGTAGGTGCTAATAAGAGTGCTATTAAGATAATAGGTGACCATACAGACATGTATGCTCAAGGTTATTTTTCATATGACTCTAAAAAATCAGGTGGTATTACAGTATCTCACTTAAGATTCGGTAAGAAACCAATTAAATCTCCATATTTAATCAATAAAGCTGATTTTGTAGCATGTCATAACCAATCTTATGTATATAAATATGATGTATTAGAGGGATTAAAGAAAAATGGAAGTTTTTTATTAAATACTATTTGGACTCCAGAAGAAGTGGAAGAAAAATTGCCAGCTTTTATGAAGAAATTCATTGCTGAAAATAATATTTCCTTCTACACTTTAAATGCAGTTAAGATTGCACAAGAAATTGGTCTTGGTGGAAGAATTAACATGATAATGCAAGCTGCGTTCTTTAAGATAGCAGATATAATTCCTGTAGAAGATGCAATTAAATACTTAAAACAAGCAGTTGTAACTTCTTATGGTAAGAAAGGTGAAAAAGTTGTAAACATGAATAATGCTGCTATAGATGCAGGTGTAAAAGCTATAGTTAAGATAGATGTACCAGCTTCATGGGCTACAGCTACTTCTAATGAGGAAGCAGTAGCTACAATTAACATTCCAGAATTCGTTAAAGAAATAGTTGAACCAATGAATAGACAACAAGGTGATACTATTCCAGTTTCAATATTCATTAAAAATGGAATGGAAGATGGTACTTTCATGGCAGGTACTGCTGCATATGAAAAGAGAGGAATAGCTATTAATGTGCCAAAATGGCAGGAAGATAAATGTATTCAATGTAATCAATGTGCATTTGTTTGTCCTCATGCTGCCATTAGACCTTTCTTATTAACTGAGGAAGAAAAGGACAATGCACCAACAAGTATGAAGATAGTTGCAGCTAAAGGGTTAAAGAATGAAACACCATATTCTTATTCATTAGGGGTATCTCCACTTGATTGTACAGGATGTGGAAATTGTGCTGAAGTATGTCCAGCTCCAGGAAAAGCATTGGTAATGAAGCCACAAGATACTGAACATGATCAAATAGAAGCTTGGGATTATGCAGTAGCAAAGGTTAAAAATAAGAAGAACCCAATGAACAAAAATACAGTTAAAGGAAGCCAATTTGAGAGGCCTTTACTTGAGTTTTCAGGTTCATGTGCAGGATGTGGAGAAACTCCATATGCTAAGCTAATTACTCAATTATTTGGTGATAGAATGATGGTAGCTAATGCTACAGGATGTTCATCAATTTGGGGTGGTTCTGCTCCAGCAACACCATACACTGTAAATCAAGAAGGACATGGACCAGCATGGGCTAACTCTTTATTTGAAGATAATGCTGAATATGGTTTGGGTATGTTTTTAGGTGTTGAAGCAATAAGAAATAGAATTGCTGAAAATGTTAAAAATGCTTTAGAAGAAGAAATATCTGAAGATGTAAAGGAAGTATTAAGAGCATGGCTTGAAGACATGAATAATTCTGAGGGAACTAGAGAAAGAGCAAAGGATATGGTTGCTGCCTTAGAAGGATGCGATGCTCCAATAGCACAAGAAATATTAAAAGACAAGGAATACTTGGTTAAGAGATCTCAATGGATATTTGGAGGAGATGGTTGGGCTTATGATATAGGATACGGCGGAGTTGACCATGTACTAGCTTCAGGAGAAAATGTAAATATATTTGTATTCGATACAGAAGTTTATTCAAATACTGGTGGACAATCTTCGAAAGCTACTCCAACTGCTGCAATAGCTAAGTTTGCTGCATCAGGAAAGAGAACTAAGAAGAAAGACTTAGGTATGATGGCAATGAGCTATGGTTATGTATATGTAGCTCAAATCTGTATGGGTGCTGATAAGAATCAAACACTTAAAGCTATTGCAGAAGCTGAAAGCTATGATGGACCATCATTAATAATAGCTTATGCTCCATGCATTAACCATGGTATTAAAGCTGGTATGACAAATTCACAAGCAGAAGCTAAGAAGGCTGTTGATTGCGGATATTGGTCATTATATAGATATAACCCTAGCTTAAAAGCTGAAGGAAAAAATCCATTTAGTTTAGACTCTAAAGAACCTAAGGGCGATTTTAAAGAATTCTTAATGGGTGAAGTAAGATATGCATCTCTTGCTAAATCTTTCCCAGAAGTGGCTGATCAATTATTTGAAAAGACACATGCTGATGCAATTGAAAGAATAAACAACTACAAGAGACTTGCAAATCAATAATAGTAAAAAATAAGTGATAAAAGTTAAATTATTTTTGAAAAAAAGAATAATTTAACTTTTATTTTTTAATGAATGGGGGTACAATGATAAAGATTAATAATATTAGGAGGAAAAACAATGAGCGAAAAAGAATTAGATAAATGTGGATGTGGAGATAGCTGTGGATGTGGAGATAACCACGGACATGATGGATGTGGATGTGGTTGTGGAGAACACGAACATGAACACTTTGTAATAGATTTAGAAGACGATAACGGAAATATAATTTCATGTCCAATCGTAGATGCTTTTGAATATGAAGAAGCTGAATATGTTTTAGCTCAAAATCCAGAAGATGACTCAGTATACTTATTTAAATCATTGGAAAATGGTGAATTAACAGTACCAGAAGAAGCTGAATTTGATAAAGTTTCTAAGTACTACGAAGAAGTATTAGCAGATCAATAATTTACAGTGCCCCTTAGTGGGCACTTTTTTTAGTATTAATACATTTACTTTTTTATACCAAAATGATATATTTTAACTATAATTAATTAAAAATATAGGTTGACTTATAAGGTATTAAAGTTAACTTTAACGAAAGAAAAAAGGTGTATAAAATGAAGTATGCAGATTTACATATTCATTCAAGTTATTCTGATGGTGCATATACTCCTGAAGAAATAATAGATATTGCCAGGAAAAATGAAGTTAAATGTATATCTATAACTGATCATGATTCTATTGGTGGCCAGTATATTAATAGCAAAGGGATAGAAGATATTAAAATTATTTCTGGAATTGAGCTCAGTGCGGAGTATAATGAAATGGAACTACATATTTTGGGGTATTGTATTGATGTAAATAATGAACGGTTAAGAGAAAGTGTTAAGATGCTCAATGATAAAAGGTTAGAGAGAGTGCAGAAAATAATAACTAACTTAAAAGAATATGATATACAGTTAAAAATTGATGAGTTGTATAAAAATAACAACGAAACTTTGGGCCGAAGTCATATAGCCAATGCTATGGTGGAAAAGGGGTATTTTGCTAATTATAAACAAGCGTTTCAAAGCTTTTTAATCAAGGGAAAGCCAGGTTATGAAAGAGGGTTTAGATTGTCATATAAAGAAGCAATTGATATAATAAAAAGTGCTGGTGGAGTGGCTGTACTTGCTCATCCAGGACAGATTTATAAACGTATGGAAGTGGAAAAGATTCTAAAAGAATTAAAGTGCTTTGGGCTTAGCGGAGTTGAGGTTTACCATCCTAGTCATGATAAGCGGGATAGTAATGAGTTTTACAATTTAGCAAAGAAATATAAACTTACCATTACTGGAGGAAGTGATTTTCATGGTGGAAGCACATATAAAGAAAATAACATAGGTAGTTACGGTCTAGATGAAATAATGCTAGATAAGTTTATGAAAAGTTTTAAGTAGTATGATATGGAGGATTGAGAATGAATTTATCGAAAAAAGCAAAAAGTATTTCACCATCAATAACTTTAGAGATTACAGGGAAAGCAAATGAACTTAAAGCTCAAGGCGTTAATGTAATGAGTTTTGCTGCAGGAGAACCAGATTTTAATACTCCTAAAAATATAATAGAAGCAGCAGTTAAAGCAATGGAAGCTGGACACACAAAGTATACAAAAACAGCAGGAATAGTTGAACTTAGAAAAGCTATATGTAAAAAATTGAATCAGGAAAATAATCTTAATTATGGTGAAGAGCAAATTGTTGTTTCTACAGGTGCAAAGCAAAGTTTAGCTAATATTTTTTTAGCTATTTTAAATGCAGGAGATGAAGTTATTTTACAAAATCCTTGCTGGGTAAGCTATACTGAATTAATCAAATTAGCAGATGGAGTGCCAGTAATAGTTGATTGTGACGAAAATAGTGGATATAAGCTTTCTGCAAAGAATATTGAAAAAGTGTTGACAAGTAAGACAAAAGCAATATTATTAAATTCACCACATAATCCAACAGGAATTGTTTATGATAAAAAAGAACTTGAAGAAATAGCAGAATTAGCTAAAAAGCATAATCTCATAATAATATCAGATGAAATTTATGAAAAACTTATATACGATGGCAAAGAACATGTTAGTATAGCAAGTTTATCAGAAGACTCATATGAAAGAACTATTGTCGTTAATGGTTTATCAAAAACTTATGCTATGACAGGATGGAGAGTAGGTTATACAGCATCGTCTGCTAAGTTAGCTAAGGTAATGAGCAATATTCAAAGTCATATGACGTCTAATGTATGTTCAATATCTCAATATGCAGCTCTAGAGGCATTGACTGGACCACAAGATAGTATTAAGATGATGAAGAGTGCTTTTGAAGAGAGAAGAAATTTTATGATGAAAAAGTTAGAAGGAATCAATGGAGTAAGATTCATTAAACCTCAAGGTGCCTTTTATATTATGGTTAATATAGAGTGCTTTATTGGTAAGAGCATAAATGAAATTACCATAAATAATTCTATTGACTTTGCAAAAATATTATTAGAAGAACAAAAGGTAGCTGTAATTCCTGGAGCGGCTTTTGGTTTAGAAAATTATATAAGATTATCTTATGCTACCTCTATGGAAGTTATAGAGGAAGGGTTGGAAAGAATTAAATTTTTTATAGGTAAGCTTAAATAAATTTTATATGATAATAAATTTATAAAGTTAAAAATAAATAACTTAATTAGAATAAAAAACTGCCAATTTTTAATCGTGGTTTTTTCTAATGTATACTAGTGAAAGGTAGAATGGCATGGAGAAATTAGCTTTATTCGATATAGACTACACTATAACAAGAAAAGAAACATTAATGGAATTTTATAAATATGTAGTAAGTAGGGATATAAAAAATATTAAATTTTTACCTAGAGCCTTATATTCTGGTGCCATGTATGGTATTGGAATATATGATGAAAAAAGAGTTAAAGAGTCATTTTTGAAGTTTATTGAAAATATAGAAGAAAAGGATTTAGCTATTTTAACAAAGGAATTTTACCATGATAGATTAAGTAATATTCTTTATAAAGATGCAGTGGAAATGATAAAAAAATTAAAAAACGAAGGATATATGGTGATTTTAATATCAGCATCTCCAGAGTTTTATATTAAGGAATTCTATGCAATAGATGAAGTGGATTTAATTATTGGAACAAGATTTAAATTTGAAAATGGTAAATTTATAAGAAGTATGGAGGGCAATAATTGCAAGGGACAGGAAAAAGTTCGTAGACTTAAGGATGTACTTAAGGAAAAAAATATACGAGCTGACTTTAAAAATTCTTATATGTTTTCTGATTCGTTATCAGATAAACCGTTGTTGGATCTTGTAGGTAATCCATATTTAATAAATTATAAAAAACAACATGAAATAGATATATTAAAGTGGAAATAACTCAATAAGTTTAAGTGATGAATATAAAGGTATATCAATGAAAAAGATGATATACCTTATTTTTTATATCCAAAAGGCGATATTTTAAATAAAATTAAAAAGTAATTAAAAATATATAAATATAATTTAAATTTAATTTGTATTATGATATAATTTAAAAAATAATGCGGTAATGGTTGTAATATTTTATACGATAATATAATTGCAGAAATTTAGTTGACAAGTATCTTATAAGGAGGTTTATATGAACGAGATAAGAATATTAGTATTTAAATTAAATGGTGAATATTTTGCAACAGATATAATGGAGGTTGAAAGAATATTAGGCAATGTTGGAACTACTAAACTTCCAGATTCACCTAGCTTCTTAGAAGGTATTATAAAGCATGAAGAAGAAGTAATACCAGTTATTAATTTATATAAAAAATTTGGTTTTAATAGCTGTAGTGTTGATTCAACAAATAAAGTTATTGTTGTAAAAAAAGAGTTAGGAAAATTTGGTGTTATAGTAGATGATGTTAATGAAGTAACTACAGTAAATGAAGAAGTAATAGATTATTCTTCATCTGTAGCAACTATAATTTCAAAAAAATATATTAAAGGTATTATAAAAGAAAAGCAAAATCTTATTATTTTATTAGATTTAAATAAGGTTTTGTTAGAAAAAGAAGAGGAGCTTGTGTTTGAAAGGGTGGAGTAAGGCACATGGAAGCAGTAAGAAAAAATGAGGTCAGAGTTGGAATTGCTGATGCTAAAATAATATCAGCGCCTAACAGTATTATGACCATAGGGCTAGGTTCTTGTGTTGGAATTGCATTATATGATACAGTGAAAAAAATTGCAGCACTTATACATATAATGCTTCCTGATAGTCATGCTTTTAAAAGTGTAACTAATCCGTATAAATTTGCAGATTTGGCTATTCCTTTAATATTAGAGGAAATGACAAAACGAGGATGTATTAAAAAGAATGTAGTAGCAAAGATAGCTGGAGGAGCTTCCATGTTTAAGTTTTCTGAGAAATCTATTAATAGTGATATAGGAAATAGAAATATTGAAGCTGTAAGAGAAGCGATTAGTAGAGAAGGAATAATTATAGCAGCAGAAGATGTTGGAGGCAGCAAAGGAAGAACAATGTTTGTTGAATCTGAAAGTGGAAAAGTATTAATTAGAATAGTGGGACAAGGAATTAAGGAAATTTAAATGGTTTACTGATTGATAGGAGGAATAATGGAATTTACAGAATTTCATAATTGGGTATATAAAGAAATTGGATTAAGCTTAAATTCATATAAGCCTACTCAGCTAAATAGAAGAATAGGAAGCCTTATGGAGAGAGTAGGTGTAAAAACTCTGGAGGAATATACTAAACTGCTAAAAGAAGATGCAGTTGAAAGAGAAAAGTTTATGGATCACATAACAATAAATGTAACAGAATTTTTTAGAAATCCAGAGTTTTTTGAAGCGTTAAGAAAAAATTTACTATCAGAAATAATTCCCAATAGAAATAATATTAAAATTTGGAGTGCAGGATCATCCATGGGGTGTGAGGCTTATAGTCTTGCAATGATGTTTGATGATATGAATGATAAAGTTAGTTACTCTATTCTTGCTACAGATATAGACAAAAATATTTTGGCAAAAGCAAGGAAAGGAGTTTATTCCGCAGCTGATGTTAAAACTTTGGATAAAAAATATTTAGATAAATATTTTAATAAATATGACGATAAATATATAGTAGATTCAAAAATAAAGTCAAAAGTAAATTTTAAGAGACATGATTTGATTTTAGATAGTTATGAAAAAGACTTTGATTTAATTCTTTGTAGAAATGTGATAATTTACTTTAAAGATGAAGTAAAACAAAAGATAATAGAAGATTTTATTAAATCTTTAAAGGTAGGAGGACTACTTTTTGTTGGAGCAACAGAAAGTATAAACACATATAAGACAAGTGGATTAGAAAAATTATCACCATTTATTTATAAGAAAATATAAGGAGGGTAAAAATTGGATACATCACAATATTTAAGTATGTTTTTGGATGAGTCAATGGATAATCTTCAAACACTTAATGAAGCGTTACTTAATTTAGAACAAAATCCAAATGACATAGAAATGTTAAATCAAATTTTTAGAGTGGCACATACTATTAAAGGTATGGCAGCAACTATGGGGTTCACAGCAATGGCTGAATTAACTCATAAAATGGAAGATGTTTTATCTAATTTTAGAGAAGGTAAATTAGAGGTAAGTGAAAATGTTGTTACAGTGCTATTTAATTGTCTTGATACCTTAGAAACTATGGTTAATAATATAGAAGCAGGGGTAGATGATGAAGTTGATGTAACAGATATAGTACAATCCTTGGGAAATATAGTAAATGGTAATGGGAAAGAATTAGAAGTTGTTGTTGAACATGGTGAAGAAGGCGGAAAAGAAGATAAGAAAATAAAGGTTGAGTTAAATCAATATGATATATCAATTGTAAGGCAAGCTATTAAAGGTGGATTTAACACTTTAAATGTTCAGATAAGATTAAGTGAAGAAACATTATTAAAATCTGCAAGAGCTTTCTTAATATTTCAAGAGTTAGAATCACAAGGTGAAATAATAAAATCAAAACCAACAATTGAAGATATAGAAACTGAAAACTTTGACTTTGATATTTATTTCCTTCTTGTAACTAAAAAATCTGCACAAGAAATCAGTGATATTGTTGAAAATATTTCAGAAGTTGTAAGTGTAACAGTTGAAGATGTAGATATAGATATTGAAGATTTAGAACAAGAAGAAGCGCAAGTTCAAAAATCTGAAGTGGTAGCAACTCCTGTTAAACCTAAAGATATTGCAACTAAAAAAGCTCCAGAAGTTAAGAGAGAACCTAGAGCTAACAACAAGAAGGCTCATCAGTCAGTAAGAGTAGATTTACAAAGAATAGATACACTTATGAATATGGTATCAGAACTTGTAATATATAGAACAAGACTTGAACAGATAGTTGTAAATAACAAATCACCAGAATTGGTGGAGACGTTAGAGCAAGTTGAGAGAACTACTTCTGATTTACAGGATTTAGTAATGAAGATTAGAATGCTTCCGTTAGATGTTGTATTTAATAGATTCCCTAGAATGATGAGAGATTTAGCTGTTGATTTAGGTAAAGAAATAGATTTTATCATTGAAGGAGCAGATACAGAACTAGATAGAACTGTAATTGATGAAATTGGTGAACCACTTATTCACTTATTAAGAAATTCTGCTGATCATGGAATTGAAAAGAAGGAAGATAGAATAGCAGCTGGAAAGCAAGTGCAAGGTACAGTTAAGCTAATGGCTTATCAAGAAGGTACAAAAGCTATCATAAAGGTTACTGATGATGGTGCAGGAATCAATGTTGATAAGATAAAAGCTAAAGCTGAAAAGGTTGGTATTTCTACATCAGGGCTTACTGAACAAGAAATAAAGAATTTAATATTCCATCAAGGATTCTCAACTAACGAAGTTGTTACAGATGTTTCAGGAAGAGGAGTTGGAATGGACGTTGTAAAGACTAAGATAGAAGCTTTAGGTGGAACAGTAGAATTACATAGTGAACTAGGAAAAGGTACATCATTTATAGTTACTCTTCCATTAACATTACAAATAATTCAAGCTCTATTAGTTAAAGTTGGAGAAGAAACTTTTGCAATTTCTTTAGGATTTATCGATAGAGTTATAGAGTTTAAAGATGAATATGTGAAACAAACTAATGGAGAAGAAGTGATTGTATATAGAGATAAAATTATTCCATTAGTAAGATTAAATAAAATATTAGGCATTGAATCAGGTTCAAGAGGAAAAGAGTATGTAATAATCGTTAAAATAGGCAATAAATTAAGCGGGTTATTAGTAGATTCTTTACTTGGACAACAAGAAATAGTTATAAAACCATTAGGAAAGATATTTAAAGATACTAGGGCTTATATAGGAGCAACTATATTAGGTGATGGTTTAGTAACGTTAATATTAGATGTTGGTTCATTGGTATAGTGATGAGGTGAGAACGATGGATTATAGAAACTTGAGTTCTATGCAGTTAGATGCATTGAGAGAAGTATTTAATATAGGTTCAGGAAATGCAGCTACATCATTGTCATTTCTTTTGAATAGAAAGATAGATATGGGGATACCCAATATAAAAATAGTAAGGCTAGAAGAGATTTTAGAAAATGACTTAAATAATGAGGTCATTGCAGTATTGGTAAAAGTCATGGGAGAAGCTCCAGGAAATATATTATATGCCTTTGATAAGCATGTTGCTAAAGAAATAATAGAAGCGTTAATTTCTAATAGTGATGTATTTAGCGATATAGGAATGTCTGCTATAGCTGAAATAGGTAATATAATAGCATCATCTTATATGAATTCCATTGTATCATTTACAGGGATTAAAATGATTGCTTCTGTTCCAGCAGTGACTCATGATATGTTTAATGCAATTCTGACCTCGACATTTATTGAGTCAGGTCAATATGATGATTATATTTTAGATATAGAAACATTATTTAAAGGGCACAATGGCCAAGATGTATTAGGACATTTTTACTACATACCGCAGCCAGGGTCTTTAGAAAATATATTGAAGCAATTAGGAATGGTTTAAATTTAGGAGGAATAGAAAAATGGCAAAAATATTAATAGTTGACGACGCAGCGTTTATGAGAATGATGATAAAGGATATTTTAACAAAGAATGGATATGAAGTAGTAGCTGAAGCAGCAAATGGAGTAGAGGCAGTAGAATTATATAAATCACATCAACCAGACTTAGTAACAATGGATATAACAATGCCTGAAATGGATGGAATAGAAGCAGTGAAACAAATTAAAGCAGTTAATCCAGCTGCAAAAGTTATAATGTGTTCAGCAATGGGGCAACAATCAATGGTTATGGATGCTATAAAGGCAGGAGCAAATGACTTTATAGTTAAGCCGTTCCAAGCAGATAGAGTTTTAGAAGCAGTTAAGAAAATAGTAGGATAATATTTTATAGCGGAGGAGTAGCTATGCAATTTATAATCTTTAGATTAGGTAGCGAATATTTTGCTACAGAAACTGAAAAAATACAAAATATAAGTGATATTATGCAAATAACTAAAGTTCCTACAGCACCTTCTTATATAAAAGGTCTTATTAATTTAAGAGGTAGCATCAAACCTTTAGTTGATATTGGTATGCTTTTAAATATTAAAAATCAAAGTGAAAATCAAAATATAATAATATTAAAACTTGATGAAGAAGAAGTGGGAATAGCTGTTGATGAAGTGATAGAAGTGGCAGATATAGATTTAAATATGTTGCAAAACACATCAATAGACAGCAAAGAATATATTAAAGGTGTAATAGAATTTAATAAATATTTATTAACTGTTATTGATATAAATAAAATTGTTAATATATAGATTTAGTAAAAAATAAGGAGGAATATTTATGGCGGAAGTACTATCTCAGGAAGAGATAGATGCACTTTTATCAGCTTTGTCATCAGGAGATGTAGAGCCAGAAACTATAGATTCTGTGGAAGAAGACATACATAAAGTGAAGCAATATGATTTTAAAACCCCACAAAAATTCTCCAAAGATCATATTAGAACATTAGAAAAGGTTCATACTAAATTTGCGAGATTAATAAGCAATTATTTAACTATGCAAACTCGTAAGAGTGTTAAAGTAAATGTAGAAAATGTTGAACAGGTTCCTTATGAAGAGTTCATAAGATCTATTCCAAATCCTACTATAATCTCATATTTTAAGTTACATCCAATGCAAGGAAATATAGTAATGGAATTAAATCCGGAATTTGGTTTTCAAATATTGGATTTACTTTTGGGTGGTTTTGGAGTTAAACGAGGAATAGATAAAGATTTAACTGAAATTGAAAAAAATATACTATCTAAAGTGTGCAGAGAAATTATTGAACAATTAGAATCTGGGTGGTCTGAAATAATGGAAGTAACTCCGGAGTTTGAATCATTAGATACAAATCCTACTGCAAACCAGACATTAGCACCAAATGAGCCTGTGGCATTAATAAGCTTTTTAGTGGAATTTGGAGAGGATAGTACATATATTAATTTATGTATTCCTTATTTAAGTATAGAAAAGCTTCTAGATAAGTTAGTAGTAGAATATTGGTTAAGAAGTTCTGATGATGAAGATGAAGAAGATTTAGTGGAAATTATTAAGGGAACAATCCAACCTGTAGAGTTAAAAATAAAAGCTGAACTTGGTAAGACTCAAATAAATGTTGAAGAATTTTTGGATTTAGTAGTTGGAGATGTACTAAAGCTAGATACTAAAACAATAGAGCCTATAAAGGTATATGTAGAAGATGAGTTATGCTACAGTGGAAAACCAGGAATTATTGGGAAAATGGCAGGAGTAGAACTTTTAGATACTATAAATAAGGATGTGAAAACAGATGAGTAATGGTTTTTTATCTCAAGATGAAATTAACTCATTATTAAATGGTGAGTTAAATAATGATAATGAAGTTGAAAATAATGAAGAATTATTAAGTGATTTAGAAAAAGATTTGCTAGGGGAAGTTGGAAATATATCTATGGGATCTGCTTCCACAGCATTATATCAATTACTTAATCAAAAAGTTAACATAACAACACCAGTAGTAACGGTGACAACAATAAAACAAATTAAAGAAAATTTTGACGTTCCTAATATAATACTAGATGTAGAATATGTTGAAGGTATTTCTGGAAGAAATATGCTGATGATGAAAATATCAGATGCAGCTGTCATCGCCAATTGCATGATGGGTGGAGATGGAAAAATAGAAAGTGATGAATTATCAGAAATAGAAATAAGTGCGGTGCAAGAAGCTATGAATCAAATGATAGGTTCTGCAGCAACTTCAATGGCTACTATGTTTGGCAGAAGAGTTGATATATCACCTCCTCAATCAACATTATGGGAAAGTAAAGAACAAAGTCTTTCAAACGATATTGAAGAAGAAGAAAAGGTAGTTAGGATTTCTTTTGATTTAGAAGTAGGAGATGTATTAAAGTCTAATATAATGCAAATATTACCTTTAAATACAGCAAAGAAAATTGTTTCTATTATGATGGGAGAAGAGCAAGTACAAGCTCCGGTGGATGCACCTGTAAGTGAGCCAGCACCAACACCGGCATCAGCACCTACTATGCCAAGTTCACCACAACCAACATATGAAGCACCGGTACATGGGCAGCCAGCATATCAACAGCCTGCATATGAAGCACCTGCAAATTATGCACCACCTATGAGTCATACACAACCAATGATGCAACCATCAGTGGAAGTGCAAAAGGCAAACTTTGCACCATTAGGGACAGAACACGTAAGAAAGTCTCATGATAATATTGATTTAATATTAGATGTTGCATTAGATATATCTGTTGTTTTAGGAAGAGCTAAAAAGAGTATAAGAGATATTTTAAATCTAGGAAATGGATCTCTTATAGAATTAAATAGATTAGCAGATGAGCCAGTGGAAGTACTTGTAAATGGCAAGGTTATAGCTGAAGGAGAAGTTGTTGTTATAGATGAAAACTTCGGAGTAAGAATTAATAACATTGTTAGTGGAGCAGACAGAATAAAGAGTTTAAGATAAGTAAAAATAAGAAAGACAGTATATAAATCTTATGATTATATGCTGTCTTATTTGTATTATATAAAAATATTAATGTATGTTATAATATTTATAATTTAATAATGAAGTTAATATTATTTAGATGTGAGGTGATATAAATGTCAAATTATTTAAAGGCTTATAAATACAGAATATATCCTAATTTAGAACAAAGAGAATATCTTGTTAAAACTTTTGGGTGTACTAGATTTATATATAATCAAATGTTAGCTGATAGAATTAAATCTTACGAAGAAAATAAAGATTTAGATATTAAAGCTATAAAATATCCTACACCAGCTCAATACAAG